>Ga0207689_10006599_pt1 | contig 10235 bp, 16 predicted proteins | sample KBSMisM52_FD_184312 | JGI IMG/M metagenome (GOLD analysis project Ga0207689, IMG submission 184312) | Miscanthus rhizosphere microbial communities from Kellogg Biological Station, Michigan, USA - KBS Miscanthus M5-2 (SPAdes) (version 2) | ecosystem: Host-associated > Plants > Roots >... | reverse complement strand
GGTTGTGGTGGCACAATAAAACGATTAAAATTCTGGGTTGGCATGGGAATTGCTAGGTATAACAAAGAAATACCCATATAATTATACTTTGATATTGCAATTGGTATTTGATCTATTATAATATGATTGTAATAAACCCGTGATCGCAGGAGTGAAATACAATGGCTCGTAAGAATCGAAATGTACAATCTATTGTATCACGATGGGTACAAAATGGCACCGCTAGTTCAGGAAAATACAAAGATAGCGTTATGAGTCTAGTGGATAATCCACTGGATAAAGCAGCAGATGCTGGAGCATTATATCTTCAGAAGATTCAAGAAAGTGAAGCACTAGGCAAACGTGCAAGGGGTTTACGTGCATTCGGTTTTGATAACTGGAAGAAAGTAACTGCAAGTAAGGGTAGTGTACGCTTAGGGCAAGGAATGAGTGAAAGCCAAGATCGTTTCAGTAAAGCAATGACAACTCTGTTACCATTTATTGATAACTTGGTTGATACATTGCCACCGAGAGGCGATCTTAACATGAATATCGCCCGTGCCGATAAGTTCATGCGTGGGATGGCAAGTTACGGACAAGGTAGTTAAACATAAAAATATACATCGACGATGTATATTGTCCGTGACAAAACCCGTGAAACTCACATAAGGACTTATTGATATGGGAATGCACGCAGTTCTATACCGTAGTTCGCAAGCAATTGGAGCTACATTCGCTTCTCTTGCTGCAATTGGCTTTAGCCAAGATGTTGTAACCAATAATAAAATCTTGCCAACACAAGACTTAGAATTGGTTGCTGCAACAGTGTTTGGTACTGGCGTATCACAAGCTAGAATCCAAACTCCTCTTATTATCCAAACTGGTAGTAATCATTTGCGTCCGTTTGGCACTGGCACCACTCCGGGTAATAATCCTAATACCGCAGATTTCTTTGATAACCCTGTATCACTAAGGGCAAGTGAAAATATCGACGTTCAAACTTCAAATAGTGATGCTGGAGCACAAACCCACAATGCACTGTTGCAGTTAGGTGATCGTAAGTATTCGATGCCCGCTGGTCCTACTTACAATATCCATGCAACAGGAGCAACTACACTAACCGCTGGATCATGGACTAGAGTTCCTCTTACCTTTGACGATAACTTGCCTAACCGCTTGTTTTCAATCATAGGCATGGAAGCATTGTCGGCAACAGGTATCCTTTCCCGTTTGGATATTCCGGGCCAAGCCTTAAAGCCAGGTGTCCCAACTGTCGCAGCCATTGCTAATCGAATGTTCTGGCGACAATATGATCTTAGCTTGGGTGAATTGGGGCGATTTTCTAATCAGGCTTTACCTGCATTGGAACAATTCGCAACAGCAGCCGACACAGCACAGCAGTTGTGGCTCAAGATCAAGGTAATCGGTTAATACTAGCATGTTGCTAGTGGGGAGTATGAAAGATGCAACACGGGTTTCTTCCATACTCCCCTGAATTATATATTGTCAGAACTAACAATATACCATTTACATCTGCTATTATGCAGGTGATTAAGTTTGACGCAAGGAGAGTATTCTTCTCAGTTACGTGTTACAGTTCCGGTGGCGTTGTTTCCCCGTTTCTCACTTTCATGCAGCCTAGTGCAACGGCTAATGGATTCAATCTTGCACTTGGGACAACTCTGCAATTTACTTGGATCAATCACTATAAGCTAGTGCAATGTGAAGCGTGGGTAGGTGGCGGTTCTGGAACAGTAACCGCATTTACCCAAGAAGTTCTATTCACTGGTTTCAACACAGAGGTGAAAGCCAATGCTACTAGAAAGCCTGAAAGCCTTACAGCTAAAATCAAGCGTTATTTTATCCCAGACAGCCCTAGTGGCAGGGGCACAAGATATAACAACACAGAACGACCCGAAGAGACATTCTTTAATCGTGGCTTCTGACGTTGCTTTTACTCTTTCAGTAGGCGGGGGTAGCATTACATGCCCTGCAAACTCTGCTACGGCTAAAGGTTTCGTCGTCTTTACATGGGATGAATGGGGTGACATGGTTTCAAATATATCAAATATACGCTTGGCGGCCGGTTCTACCAATGTTCTTATCTTTGAAGTATACAGAGAACAGTTACCGGAGGGGCAATGACAACATCCGATTTACTAACCGATCAAGAGAAGGCCATTCTTAAGCAAGCCTACGATTCTGCAAAGCAAATGCAGGATATTCTGACTAGGCTAGTTGGAGCAGGCTTTCCTTACAATGACCATTTAACAAAAGCAAATGAGCAGGTAGAATGGCTATCAAAGACGATAGAACTATTCCAGATTCGCTGAATCTGAATGAAGAGGGTTTCCCAGTTCAGGGGGACATTACGTCTATAGAACAGGTTTCCCGCATTCAAGAGTTCGTAGATAACAAGATTCTCGACTCCTTATCTTGGATCGCTAACTCTGTGGATCGTATTCAACAGGCTTTAACGCTTGCAACTGGTACTATCCTTAAGAGTGCGGGAAGCCAGATCAAGAAGGAACTACAGAAGAATGGCAGAATCATATCTAAAATCCAGAAATCAGTCGATCATCAGAACTTTGAGGAGGTTGTGGCAAGTTCTGTAGACACGAATGATATAGAACATGCACTTCAAACAGCACCTATTGATGTAACTGAAATTGACTCTGGCATATTTCCGGTTAATCCAACTGCTATTCCGCCATCGCCAAACGAATGCACGCCCGGTTCATCCAGAATAAATCCTGATACATGCGAACGTCAAGTGTGTTCTGGCGGTCGATGGGTAGGCTTAGGGACTTACGATCAGGCTTGCTTGGACGTGAGGAACCCGCCGCCGCCGCCGCCGCCTCCACCGCCGCCGCCACCGCCACCGCCACCGCCACCACCGCCAGGAATACTTATCTGCCCTACAGGAAAGATGTTTTCAGAGGATACAGGCATATATGGGCATACCGTAACGCAGGTAAGGCAGGATGGCCTACCTGTACCTATCTGTGGTAGTGTTCAACTCTATTATACAAACAACGCCCAATACGATAAAAAATGGCCAGACATTGAGAGTCGTGATTACAATGAAATGAATAAATCATGGAACGTTGGCAGACAATTAAACTCTGTACTTGATCAGCAGGGTGAAAAGTACAATATGATGTGGACTGCTGAGTTGAGCAGGTCTAACCGCTGGAACGTGCCAGTATATAGTGACGACGGTAATTATATGATATGGAATAAATATGGCAATGGAATAGATACTGATGAGGTAGCCAAGATTTACACAATGAATGATTATATATCTAAGCATGTTTCACATCCAAACATAGATTATACTGTTTATGATGTTGGAAACTTAACAGTTGCCGATGAATGGGGACTATAACTCTATGTCTTTACCAGTCTTTTCATCATTGTTCAATACGTTTGGCGGAGCAGCATCCGTACCGCTATTTAGTGCTACTCACGGAATAGCTACATCATATATTGATGCTTTGATATTGCCATTGAAATACGAGGTAGCGCAACAGCACCGTACATTGCTACCTAATCCAGCAGACTTACTAGGGCCGATGTTCGATGGCTTTATCAATCGTGATGGTTATGATTGGCTTGCAGCATTCCACAACATTCCAAACTTAGGGGATAAGCAAAATCCATTTCAAGCGTTTGGTGGCAAGGCTTGGGATGCACTTATTAAGTCTAAGATACCACGATTAACAATAGATCAGGTATTGTATGCAGCGTTTGCAGGTATTATCACAAAAGATAGATGCAATACATTATTGAAGGAATACGGATTCAGGAAAGATCAACTAGACGTTTTGCAGGGTATCATCGGCCCCAAATTCGATCAAAACATTCTTATCAATAACTATTTCAGGGGAAGTAACAGCTATCAGGAAACCGTAGATAAGATGAGGCGATTCTACGGATGCAATCAGAACAGTGCGGAAACAATACTAGATAACTCACAGTTCATCCCGCCGCCGGGTGATCTAATACGTTTCGCCGTTAAAGGTGTATATAATCCCGATGAGATAAAAGAGTTTGAATTAGACGCTGAGTTTGATGAGATTAAAGAAGGTGTAGCATGGGCAAACGCTACTGGCATCGGTGAAGCTACGATAAAGGATAAAGATGGAAACGTAATCACAAAAGACATATTCAAAGATTACTGGATGGCACACTGGCAACTAATGTCCCCTCAGCAGGGTTTTGAATCGCTACATAGACTTAGACCTAGTAGATTATCACGCTATACTGATAGAGTACCTGATTTAACTCCATTTGAGTTCAAACAGTTAAACGTATTGCTAAAGGCTCAGGATTATGTACCTAAGCAGCGTAAATGGCTTGCTGCCATTAGTTACAATCAGCTAGGCCGTATTGATTTACGCCGATTGTTCCTTAATGAAATCATAGATGAAACTGAACTAGTAGAACAGTATCAGGATTTAGGGTATGTTTCAGCAGATGCTTACTTGCTGTTGGAATACTCTATTAAGGATAAGAAAGAAAAGGATAAACTAAAGAAAGAAAAGGAAGCCAAGTCAACCTATGGTAAACTGGCAGCACAGATTTACTTGGCATACCGTGATGGGGCGATAGGTAGGGACTTGGCATACGCTAGACTTATGCTCATCTTTGACGATGACTCACTAGTTACAGCTAACATTGATGCAATTGACATTGATATAAACCGCCATAGAGTTTTACAGTATATCAAAATGGTTAAAGATGAGTTCTTTCTAGGGTTGTACGATGGGGTACAGGCAGTAGCAGAACTGTTGCAAGGTGGAGTAAATGACATAAGAGCCAGTCAATACGTGATTAGATGGCAACGGCAGCTGAGTAGACCTAGGCGAATTGCTTCTATCAATACCATACTTGACTGGTACAAGCGTATTTTAATTACATTTGATGACGCTGCTGCAAGACTCTCTAACTTAGGGGTAAGTAATAATGAGACGCTTCTATATCTCCAAGCGGGTAGTCAGGATATACAAAAAGCACTTATACAGGAGCAAAACAAGCAAGCTAGAACTGAGAAACAGAAGGTGGAAGAATCGAAACGGCTTCTGCGTGAGTTACAGGCTAACCACCGATCAGCTAAAAGTGATCTTCGTACATATTCCAACATTAACGATATGAAGCGATGGTTCCTAACTGGTTTGATAGAAGAATATGAAGTTAGAGAACGAATGAACTTTCTTGACATTCCAATCCTAGATCAAGATAGAATCATAACTGAATGGAAGGGATAAAACCGCCATGAAAGACCGCACACCGCCGATTGTACGTAAAACCAAGAAAGGAAGAATTGCTCCGCCGCAAATACATTGCGGGCCTGGACAAAACTGCAAGAATGCCTCTGCCAGTTCAGCAAGGCTTATCTCAGCCATTCTGGGGAATGGAACAGGGAAGGCTGATTCTCAACATCTTCAAAAGTGCTTAGATCAATCGGTGTGTCGATTGAATCTTGAGCCGTAAACGCTCCAACAGTATCGCACTTGCTTCTAAGAATCTCTCTTTGATGAGACGACTTGTATGTTGCTATTACTTGCTTTCCACTTGCTGACTCTTGCGTACTTATGGTTCTTGCTCCATTTGTCGCATTCCAGAATCCCGAATAGATTTTACTATCTTTCCTTGGCAACCCTTGGCTACATACTTTGTTTCCTATGCTATATTTTCCATATCCGTATATATTACAGTATTCCGCACTTTCTGCAATCTTAAACCTCCCATACTCATAAGGTGAACGTGCGATACACATTTCAAGTCTATCATAACCCTCTTGATTCACGATTAGACCGTCAACAGCAACGTATAGGATGTTTTGCAATCCTGCTAATTGCATGTATCGCCACATGGTTATTCTACTGGAGCTATTAACGCAAGCAGCAATAGGGATAAAAGTGTTTTCGGCGAAAGGTGTAGATTCAAGTCTTGATACATTCCAGTCAATAATACGATACTGAATACCATCGTGGTCTTTATCATCGTATTTGATATATCCGCCGTATTGCTGATCAGCTATTTCCCTTTCATCCACCACCCAGCATTTACCAGTCTGACCAAACTTACCATTAGTTCCATTAGTGATAAGTTTGATTATCATTTCTGCTAGGCGATTGTTAGCACCTTTATAACGTGTCCGTAAGCCAAGCATAAACTCTGCGTACTCTTTTAATACATAATCACAAGAGTAAAAATTGGCGTGATAGATATGAGTTACATGCCCAGCATTAAACGCTTCGCTAAACTCTTCACCAATTAGATACGTGTTGAAGCTACCAGTTGGAAACCTCAACACGTTATTGATCTTTACCGGGTATGCTGGAATATCGGTTTCAACTCTACACCATGCTCCAACAATTTGCGTTTGCAGCCGTTCTTTAACAGTTGATCTAGGCGGGGTACGTTCCGAACAAAGTAGTTCGACTGGGAGTCTCTTCGTCCGCCAGATATGCGGGTACAGCGATTGAATGTCGAGCAGGTAACTTTGCTCTGGATAGTGGCCATTAAATCGTTCCTCAACCCTTCCTCCGGTATAACAGTTTCTCTCTACTATTATAGCCTTTCTGTCGGTGTGAGTCAAGATATTTTCTTTATAATACAGGTGACGAAACGCCCTCATGCCCTGACTGGAATAGGTGAGTGACAACCCACCTAACTTATGATCGGCTGTCAGCCGGTAAAACTCCTGCATAAATCTGGCAATCAGTGCGGCACATGTAAGGCTGTTATCTTCGCTTACACCTAGCTCCGCCGAGTTGAATACAAGCGGTTTATCTTCGTTACATAGATTATCGAATACATCGGATATGTAATCAATGCCATAGTTAGATATATCGACCATAGTATAAGTTTTACCGCTATGTACGTTGGTAAACATAAGTATCGTTGGTGGCGTGGAAGCAATGAAACATTCAGTGCTAATTTCATTCTCTTCAACATATCCAAACTCACCAGCATCTCTATCTGTACGCTTAATAACAATTTGTCGGCTGTCCATTTGCTCTGTGAAATCGCTAGAACCAATGGCAACCAGAGTATGGTTACACACAATGAGAGGATTGTTACCAGTGGAAATATAATTAGTAAGACAATCAAAAAGACTATCAGTATCCCAAGTGATGACATCGCCATGCTTATGCAGTTTTCCATCTTTCGGCCTCAAGTGAATAGTGTGAAATCCATGTAAGTTAAGTACATAAGAATTAGAAGAGAACATATACTTCTCTTCTGACACGCTTATGCCAACACAGATTACATCCGTGTATCTGTGTATCTTCTTGAGTTTGGTAAAACTCATTCTACAAATTCCACAGGCGTACCGATAATATATTGATTAAGAAAGTCTATCTTTCCATCAGGACCGATCTTGTATCGCTTGGCAATGATGCCATACACCTGCTGCTGGAACATAGTGTATGTACCACCACCATCGGCACGGTATCGCCAAGTTTGGTAATCTTGAAATGATCCTACGGTGGTTCTAGTAATCAATGCCATATCATAAGGCGACGTTGAAACCGTGCCGAACCACGATTGTATCACGTTATCAGGAGCATTGAATGATGGGGGATAAGTGCCGATAGGCCCAACTGAGACTAGATCATCCAGCGTAGATGCCGGATTATTCCTCATGTAATCGGCTGTATACTTTCCTCCCCAGCCGGTTAGCCATTGCAAGAACAATTTAGCTTGATCGAATAGTGGGAATCTTGTCTGTGTCATAGCTAGAGACAGACCCCTGCTTATCCCCTTGCGTATCAAGTCCAAGACGAAAGAGTAAGGTGTTATCAATTGTCTCTCCTGATCTAAGTAGTTCGTTGCGTACTGCTGAATAGTAACTGCTGTTACGTCTCAAGAACACTACATAACGTTGCAGCATTTTATAGCGCTGCACTTCACTATCAATGTAAGCACTGTAAGTATCGCTCTTGGCTTGCTGTCCTTTGTACACGATTAAGTTGGCTCCGATCTTAGATAGAATATCAGAGTAAACGTTATCAACAATACGCTTACAGAGTTCGTCCAATTCGTCGGAATTGATAGAGACGGCTTGCACTGTTTATCTCCATGTGGTACTTGAAAGTCTCTTCACCTAGCCCAGCACGATGCAATAGTAAGTCTAGCAACTGTTCCCAGCTATCGCTTTCTGCAATCAGTCGATAGTTATAATCAAATCCCTCTAAATGTTCCATGCGGTATACTTGACATTTGAAATACTTAAATGAGCATGGTTTCTCGACCATGATGTTAGTTCCAAGAAAGGCAGCAAGAAGCCTTACTGCCTCTGTGTATGTTAGTTTGTTACTCATGGTAGGAACAGAGAGTAGTATCGGTTAGTCCCGTTGCCTTTATTGAGTTTACAAGAAACGACGATTGGTTCCGGCCAAGGCGGTGAGCCGATAGCAGCTACTAAGCCAAGGAACTCGACTACAAACACTTTCGCCATTACTGAAAAGCTGTTCCCATCTACGCCAATGAGAACTAGCTTTGGTACGGTTACTTGCTTATCGTCTTTATCGACAAAAGATGCCTTAGACAGAATGAAGTCTGCCACTGGCATTGAAGCAGGATGCAGTAACTTCTCTATGTCATTGTCCTTGCTGGTAAGAAAACGTGCGATCTTCATCTTATCAGTGTGCGTCCGATCTGGCAGGGAACAGTAGAAGTACTTAGCGTTTGCCTGTACTGCTTCAATCATTTCAAGCAGGATGCTTTGTTCAACTCCATCTGGCAATTCAGCAGGAACAACCTGCGATGCACGATGCTCAACCAGTGCGTCATGTGCTTCATCAAAACTATCCATTGTCCGTACTCCATCCCAAGTAGTGAAGTGTAGAAAACTCTAAGTGCGCGAGACTTGGGAGGACGCACACACTTAGAGAAACCGTGGTCCTCTGGAGGGCTAAGCAACCCCGTCCCGGAGTTACTTAACTGGCGTTGACCGCCGGTTTTTGCTTGGCAGGGATAGCAGTTGACGGCTTCCCTTTATCCTTGTCGGCATTGGCGAGTCTTGCAGCAGCAATTTTAATTCCCCTAGCTTTGCCTTTAGCGATTGCATCATCGCTTCGCTGGAGGCGATGGACGTTCTGCAAGAAAGTATCGACCGCTTCTCCGAGAGTGTTAGCCTCAAACTCCATTGGCTTGTAGCTACTTCCCTCTGCAAGAAATAGTCTAGGGTTTGAAGGGTTTGCGTAAAGTGATATAACACCACGGATAGCTGCTGTCTTGATGGTAACACGGGTCATGACCTAGCCTTTCAAAAAGTTGGGAAACTCAATGGTTGAAAACTCGTCTATCGGTATCCCCATCACCTTAGAGAGTTTGTAGTCAAGTGGTGCCGTTAGTTTGATCTTACAACACAGTGAACAAGCAACAAACTTACTCACGTAGATAGTTGGTTTAAAATCGCCTAGCTTCTGATTTTGAATCATGCATTGGAAGTGCATTTCTTCGCAGAGTAGGTAGATCATATCTGGACCGTAGTCTCCTGCAAGATCGTTAACGTATTGTTTGGCTTTATCGTTTATATAAGGCTGTGCTTTGCTTCCAGTGTACTCGAAGACGATCTGGAAGTTATGTTTGTCGATGGCGGAGCATGTGCAGGTCATTCTTTCACCAGCACTTTCCTATCATGGTCTATTGAGTAAACGGTAACATCAGCACCACCGTTAGGCACACCGAATGAACTGAAGACAACATCATCTGAATAAGCACCTGGCGTACTGAACAGTTTTGTAAGAATGCTTACTGAGTCAAGATTTGGCTTTTCAAGCATAAGATCGAATAACGTGTTTTCAATTGCTGTTCCTCCACCCACATCGTACGCATGGCGATCACACAATACAACATAATCGCAGTAATCAAATCCATCTTCACTCAAATCCATATCGTGAGAAATACCAAATGCATAATACTTGGATTCGTTAGACAAAACGTATATAGAATAACCATCTGCTATTTCATCTTTTATATCTATTATTTGTTCAAGAAAAACATTGCCTAGATACTCACCAATCGCTTTTTTAACTGACATTGTCGTCTCTCCCAAGATTCCAAAGTACTGGTATTCACTTTGTGTGATACTGTTATCGGCACTTTGATAGAGTAAGTTTACTATTCTCCGAGTCAGTTGTCAATCTTTTTTATTGAGAATTACAATAATATATAGTTATACTGATGTACTGGTACCCTAGCTAATGCCATGCCAATCAGACTGTAGCAATAACCGT
>Ga0207689_10006590_pt1 | contig 10238 bp, 9 predicted proteins | sample KBSMisM52_FD_184312 | JGI IMG/M metagenome (GOLD analysis project Ga0207689, IMG submission 184312) | Miscanthus rhizosphere microbial communities from Kellogg Biological Station, Michigan, USA - KBS Miscanthus M5-2 (SPAdes) (version 2) | ecosystem: Host-associated > Plants > Roots > Rhizosphere... | reverse complement strand
TAGGCGTCGAGCGTGCCGACGTCGCGCCAGTAGCCGCGGTCGCGATCGGTGCTGCCGGGGAGGATGTTGTTGCGGAAGTCGTAGACGTTGGCCTGGCCGCGCTCGACGAGCATCGGGATGATGCTGCCGCCCATGTCGTGCTTGCTGTCCGCGTTCTTGGCGTCCTCCCTCACCGCTTCGACCAGCACGTCGGTGGTGAACACATAGTTGCCCATCGACGCGTAGATCTCGTCCGCCGCGTCGGGCAGCCCGACCGCGTCCGTGGGCTTCTCGCGGAACGCGCGGATCTGCCGACCGTCGGAGCCCACCTCGATCACGCCGAACTGGTCGGCCATCGAGACCGGCTGCCGGATGCCGGCCACCGTCACCCCGGCCCCGGACGCGATGTGGTCGGCGACCATCTGGGCCGGGTCCATCCGGTAGATGTGGTCGGCGCCGAACACGATGACGTAGTCCGGCCGTTCGTCCTGGATCAGGTTGAAGCTCTGGTAGATGGCGTCGGCCGACCCGGCGAACCAGCGCGGGCCGAGGCGCTGCTGAGCAGGCACCGGCGCCACGTAGTTGCCGAGCAGCGTCGACATCCGCCAGGTCTTGGTGATGTGCCGGTCCAGCGAGTGCGACTTGTACTGGGTCAGCACAACGATCTTGAGGTACCCGGCGTTGGCCAGGTTGGACAGCACGAAGTCGATCATGCGGTAGATACCGCCGAACGGGACGCCGGGCTTGGCCCGGTCTGCGGTGAGCGGCATCAGGCGTTTGCCTTCGCCACCGGCGAGCACGATCGACAGCACCTTCGGAGCCATGAAACGACGCTAACGACACCCGCCGTGCCGCACCAGCCAGACGACGCAAGTTGCGGTCAAACCCTTTGAAGACCCCTATCCCCGACGACGTGAGCCGGCGACGGGCCGACCGGGCGCTCGGCGCGGCGGTATGTTCGCACGAACCCGCCCACTGCCTCCCCCGTGGTTAGTGGGCGGGCCCGGCGCTCGGATCGGGCGTGATCTACGGCGGTGTGGGCGGCAATGTCCCCCACACCTCTTACGTGGCGGACCGGGTTCCTCTTGGGTCTAGGGTCACCGTATGACGCGCGTCGACCTGATCACCCGCGAATATCCGCCGGAGGTGTACGGCGGCGCCGGGGTCCACCTCGAGTATCTGTCCAGCAGCCTGCGCGACCTTGCCGACGTGCGGGTGCACTGCTTCGGCGCCCCGCGCTCCGAGCCGGGCGTCACCGCCTACGCCGACCCGCCCGGCCTCGCGAGCGCCAACGCCGCCCTGCGCACGCTCGGCGTCGACCTGGAGATGGTCGTCGGGTGCGCCGGAACGGACGTGGTGCACAGCCACACCTGGTACGCGAACCTCGCGGGGCACGTCGCGAAGCTGCTGCACGGCGTGCCGCACGTGGTCACAACGCACAGCCTGGAGCCGCTGCGGCCGTGGAAGGCCGAGCAGCTGGGGGGCGGCTACGCGCTGTCCTCATGGGTGGAGCGCACCGCGCTGGAGGCGGCCGACGCCGTCATCGCGGTGTCGGCCGGAATGAAGAGCGACGTCCTCACCGCATATCCGGCGGTCGATCCCGACCGGATCCGGGTGGTTCACAACGGAATCGACACAGATCAATACACACCCGACCCGGAAACCGACGTCCTCGGCCGGCTCGGTATCGATCCGGCGGCACCGAGCGCGACGTTCGTCGGCCGGATCACGCGCCAGAAGGGCCTGCCGTACCTGTTGCGGGCGGCGCGGCAACTGCCGGCCGACGTGCAACTCGTCTTCCTCGCCGGCGCACCCGACACGCCGGAGATCGCCGCGGAGGTCGAGACGCTCATCGCCGAACTGCGCGCGACCCGCAAGGGTGTCGTGTGGGTGCCCGCGATGCTGCCGAAACCCGACGTCATCCAGGTGCTCTCGCACAGCACCGTGTTCGTGTGCCCGTCGGTCTACGAGCCGATGGGAATCGTCAATCTCGAGGCGATGGCGTGCGAAACCGCCGTTGTCGCGACGGCCACCGGCGGTATTCCGGAGGTCGTCGCGAACGGCGAAACCGGCCTGCTCGTGCCGATCGAGCAGGCGAGCGACGGCACCGGAACACCGCTTTCTCCCGACCGGTTCGTCGCCGATCTAGCGGCGGCAATCAACGAACTCGTCACCGATCCGGCCCGCGCCGAAAACATGGGACGGGCCGGACGTCGCCGCGCGGTCGAGCTATTCGCGTGGCGCGCCATCGCCGAGCGGACGATGGACGTCTACCGCGAGGTACTGCGGTAGCGGCGGGTCAGGCGGCGGCTTCGATCACGCCCATCGAACGCAGCCGGCGCAGCCAACCCTGCGCGGTGTGCCGCGGAACGTCGAAGTGCGCCGCGAGCGCGCTGGCGCTCTGGCTCTGGTTCCACGCCGCCACCACGTCGTCCTGCGCCGGCATCCGCCGGTAGGCCCGGCCCGCCTTGGGCGCCTCGGCGGCCGCCGAGGCCCGCCGGCGACCCCGGGTGGCCTTCGCCGGCGCCTCCGCGGCCTTGCGGGCACGGCGCCCGCGCGGCTGGCGGGTGCGGGCCGGCGTGGCGGCCGGTTCCGCCGCGGCCGCCGGCGTGGCGGTGATTGCGGGAGCCGAACCGGGCGCGAGTGCGGCAATCAAAAGCGCGAGGTCGATCGCCGGGAGTTCCTGCGGGGAAAGACCATTGCCGCCGGCCCGAACGGTGAGTTCGGTGACCCGGGCGGAGCCGCTCGTGGTGTCGACCTGAACCGTCGTCTGCGGGCCGGATTGGTCGCCCGACGGTGTAATTGTGACCGTGTATCCACTCATTGTTCGTCTCCGGGTGGTCGTGAGCGGCACTTATAACCGCACGAAGTCTGCCACGGAATCTCCACGAATGAACAGTCGGGGCCTTTGAAATCGTATGCACGACTCAAAGACACGTCCCGGCAACCTCAATCGCCTCGGTGGAATCCGCAACATGCAATCCCGGTTTCGGCCCGCCGGAGAGGGTGTAGACCCTATTCCCGATCGCCACCACGCCGAGACCGTGACGCGGAGTCGGTAACGGCGGGAGTGCTTTCCACGCCTTCGATTGAATTTCGAAGACCTCCGCCGCCGCGAACGCCTCGGCCGCCTCGCCGCCGACCGCGACGATCAGGCCGGTGCATGTCGCGGTGGCCGCGAGGCCGCCGCGCCGGGTCGGCAGATCGGGCAGCCGGGTCCACGCCGACGTGCGCGGGTCGAAGGCCTCGAAGGTGGTGAGATTGGTGTCAACCCCGCCGGTGCGGCCGCCGACGGTGTAGAAGATCCCGCCGAAGGCCGCGCCGCCGAGGTGCTCGCGCCGGGTGGGTGGGCCGGGCGCGGTGCTCCAGCGGTCGGCGGCCGCGTCGTACACGAGCATGTCCGCGGCGAGCCCGGCCGGGCCGATCCCGCCGGCAACATACACCGTGTCGCCGAGGGCGGCGGCGGTTCCGGCGGCGCGGGGTTGCGGCAGCGGAGCGATCTGCCGCCACTGCCCGCCGTCGAGCGTGAAAGCGACGTCGGTGGGCCGGTTCGTGGACAGGTAACCGCCGAACACGTAGACCCGGTCGCGCACCGTCGCGGCCATGGCGTGGTTGACCGGAACCGGAAGTTCCGGCCCCGCTTGCCAGCCACCGGACGCGGTGTCGAAGACCTCCACAGTGGACACGGTCGCGCCGTCGCCCCGGAAGCCGCCCGCGACCACGATGCGGGTGCCGGCGGGGGCCGCCGCGACCTCGGTGCGTTGCGAGAGCGCCGGCGCGAGGCGCTGCCAGGCCCCGGCCGCCGACGCTGCCGGCGGCGCGGGCCGCGTGGGCTGCGGGGCCGGACCGGAGCACCCGGCCGCGACCAGCAGGACGAGGACGGACGCCGGTCGTCGCATCGGATCAGTGTCTCTCTCATGTAAAGCGGGCCGACACGGGGTAGAAGTAGACGCATGACCACTGTGGGAATCGACGTCGGCGGCTCCGGGGTGAAGGGCGCGCCGGTCGATCTGGCCGCCGGGGACCTGGCCGGTGAGCGGCACCGGGTGGAGACGCCACAGCCGGCCGACGTGAAGAATCTCCTGACCGCCGTGGCCTCCGTCGCGGCGACTGTCGGGCCGGCGGACCACATCGGCATCACGTTCCCCGGCGTGATCCTCGACGGGGTGGTGCGCACCGCGGCGAACCTGCATCCGTCCTGGGTCGGGGCGCCGGGTCGGGAGTTGTTCGCCGAGGCGGTCGGGCAACCGGTGACGCTGCTGAACGACGCCGACGCCGCCGGGATCGCCGAGGTGCGCTACGGCGCCGGGAAGGGGCAGCGCGGGGTGATCCTGATGCTGACTTTCGGCACCGGCATCGGCAGTGCGCTGTTCGTCGACGGCACGCTCGTCCCGAACACCGAGATGGGGCACATCGAACTCGACGGGCACGACGCCGAGGACCGCGCGTCCGACCGGGCCCGGGAGGTCGAAGACCTGGACTGGGCGAAATGGGCCAAACGGGTGGAGCGTTACCTCTCCCACGTGGAGGCGCTGCTGTGGCCCGATCTCATCATCATCGGCGGCGGGGTGAGCAAGAAGGTCGACAGGTGGCTGCCGCACGTCGACATCCGCACGAAGGTGGTGCCGGCCGAGTTGCAGAACCACGCGGGAATCATCGGCGCCGCGGCGGCCGCCGAATCACGATCACTGATCGGCTGAACCGGGCCCCCGGCGCGGAAACTCCTCCAGGCTGAGGATCGCACGCAGTTCGAGCAGCGGCCCGCGGGCCGTTTCGCTCAGCCCCGTCGACTCCAGCGCCTCGGACAGCGCCACCTTCCACCGGTCGACGGTTTCCGGCGGGACGTCGGTGACGAATTCCCGGTTACCCTCCCGCACGCTGAGGTGGGCGCCCTGCTGCGGCGGCCCGCCGTAGAGGCTGCCGAAGTGCGCGGCGAAGTGCACCGGACCGCCGGGCGACACCGGAACGCCCGCGTACGGCGGCGGGACGGCGGGGTGTCCCGGCCACGGGCCGGACGGCCGTGGCGGCCCCGCCGGGCCGGTGAAGCCCGGGGGCCCGCCCGGGCCGGTGAAGCCGGGGTGCCCGGCCGGCCCGCTGTGGCCGGGGCGCCGCGGCGGGCCCATCGGCGGCGGCCCTGTCGGCTGCGGGCCCATCGGCGGCGGGCCGATCGGCGGCGGGCCGATCGGCCGGCCGTACGTCTCCGGCCCGTAGGACTCGGAGCCGTACGACTCCGGCCCGTACGATTCCGGCCCGTAGGACTCGGAGCCGTAGGACCCGGCTCCGGGCGGGGCCGGCGGAGCGTCGGTGCCGTATCCGCCGCCGGCGACCGACACGTCGACGTGGTCCGGCCGGTTCCGCTCCAGCGGTTGCTCGGCGGGGACGCCCGCGGCCCGCACGGCGTCGGCGAAGCGCACCAGTTCGCCGCAGGTGGCGCCGGACAGGTCGAGGCTCAGACGGATAGCCATGCCTCATATTCTGGCCGTAGCTTGCCACCGGGATCGAAGTCGGCGGCGAGCCGCTCGAAATCGGCCCACCTGTCGTAGCGGGTGGCGACCGCGGCCGCGTCGGCCGTGAAGATCTTTCCCCAGTGCGGGCGCGCGGCGAACGGCGCGAGTTGCTCCTCGACGGCGGCGACCACCGGCAGCACGGCCGCGCCGTCGGCGATCCAGGTGAAGTGGATGGCGATCGTGTCGCGCTGGTAGCTGGGGGACAGCCACAGGTCGTCGGCGGCGATGCTGCGGATCTCGGAGATCTGCAGCACCGGCGCGATCTTGTCGCGGATCTCGTCGACGGCGCTCAGCGCGGCGACGGCGCGCTCGCGCGGCACGAGGAACTCCGTCTGCAGCTCCTCGCCGGCGCTCGGGGTGAAGTCGAGCCGGAAGTGCGGCAGCCGTTCGTGCCACGGGCCGGGAACGCCGAGCTGAGTGGTGCAGTTGTCGGCCGGCATGGAGAGGATGGGGTGCCGCGGCCGGTCGGCGGCCACCGCGTCGAGGAACGACGCCGGCGCGTCGGCCGCCGGTTGCGCCGGGTCGACCCGGCGCTTCACCCACACCTGGTCGATCACGGGACCGGTCCAGGACGTGAACAGGCTGACGCTGTACGCCGCCCCGAAGATCTCGTCGAGGCTCGCCACGAGCCGCGCCCACGGCAGCCCTTCGTAGACGTATTGACGCACGTCGTAGGCCGGTTGGACGTCGAGGGTCAGCTCGACGACGACGCCCAGCGCGCCGAGCGCGACCACCGCGCCCGCGAACCCGCCGGCGCCCCGGCGCAGGGTGACCAGCTCGCCGTCGGCGGTCACCATGCGCAGGGCGCGGACGGCGGTCGCGAGGTTGCCGTTGCCGTCACCGGAGCCGTGCGTGCCCGTCGACACCGCGCCGGCCACCGAGATGTGCGGCAGCGAACCGAGGTTGTGCAGCGCGAACCCGGCGGCGTACAGAGCGGCCGCGAGTTCGCCGTAGCGGACACCGGCCGCCACCGTGACGGTCGACGCGGCCGCATCGACGCGGATCGTCGGTGGCAGGCCGGCCACCGAGACCATGTCGTCGGCGCAGTCGGCGATGCGGTTGAACGAGTGCGCGGTGCCGAGCGGGCGGATCCGGCGGCTGCCGGCCACTACCCGCCGCAGTTCATCCACAGTGGACGGACGGTGCACGCGGGCGGCGCGGAACGCGATGTTGCCGGCCCAGTTCCGAAGCGCATTCACGCTGACAGTTTCGCACCTGTCGACGCCCAACCTCGCGATCTTGGAAATTCGCGGCTCGTTCCCGAGCCCCGAACTTCCAAGATCGCGACGGGGTCACTGCCAGGGGCGCGGGCCCTCGGGAATGATCCAGTAGACGTCGAACAGCACGGCCGCCTCCACCCCGAGGGCCTTGCCGCTCATCTGCGCCACCCAGGTGAGGAACGGACCCGGCTCCGGACCGCGCGCACCCAGGCCGCTCGTGTACTGGGCGTGCGCCTCGAGCGACTTGATGCCGCGGGCCAGCGGGGTGCCGGTCACCTCGATGCCGTGGCTGGGCGTCGCGCTGCCGGCGAAGGCCACGAACCGGACCCCGCCCCAGGGCTCGAGGCCCTCGTCGAGCAGCTCCGGGAAGATCCAGCGGTTGCCGGCGTCGCGGGCGGCGTCGAGCGTTGCGAGGCCGACGACGCGGTGGTCGGCCTGGTTGGACATGCCACTCATCATGCGGTCGTCGAAGTTGCCGGAGAAGATCACCTCGGGCCGGTGCCGGCGGATCGCCCGCGCGATGTCGCGCCGCAGCGCCGGGCCGCCCTCGATGACGCCGTCGCGGTGGTCGAGGAACTCGACGACGTCGACGCCGACCTCCAGCGCGCCGGCGCGCTCCTCCGCCTCGCGCAGCGGGGCCGCCTCGTCGGGGTGCATGCCGTCGATGCCGGCCTCGCCGCGGCTGGCCAGCAGGTAGGTGATCCGCTTGCCCTGCGCGGTCCAGCGGGCGACGGCGGACGCGGTGCCGTACTCGATGTCATCGGGGTGCGCGGCGACGCAGAGCGCCCGCTCCCAGTTCTCCGGCAGGACCGGCAGAAGATCAGTCACGCGGCCGACGTTAGCAGCGTCAGCCGGCCGGGGGACCGATCGAACCGCGCTCGGCCAGCGGCATCGGCACCAGGGTGGCGCCGCCCCCCGCGCCGGCCAGCAGCAGCTCGACCGCCCGGCGGCCCATCTCGAAGTGCGGCAGCGCGACACTGGACAGCTGCGGCCGCAGCCACCGGGCCAGGTCGGAGTCGTCGAACGCGACGACGGAGACGTCGTCGGGCACCCGCCGGCCGGCGTCCTGCAGCGCCTGGTACGTCCCGAACGCGACCCTGTCGTTCAGGCAGATGAACGCGGTCACGGCCGGATCCCGGGCGAGGAACGCGCGGACCGCCAGGTAGGTCGAGTCGGGCCACCAGAGCGAGTCGATCTGCCCGGCCAGCCGGGTGTCGTTGTCGGCGAACGCCGCCTCGATGCCGTCGCGGCGCAGGCGGGCCGCGTACACCTGAGGCGTCGTCTCCCCGACGAGGTAGACGCGGTCGCGGTGGCCGGCGGCCAGCAGCGCCGCGGCGGCGGTGCGCCCGGCGCCGAGCTCGTCCGGCAGCACCGAGGCGGCCGGCCGCCCGAGCACCGCGCAGTTCAGCATCACCAGCGGGTGCCCGCGGAACACGTTCGGCGCCCGGAGCTCGCGGGTGTACATGGCCGCGTAGACGAACCCGTCGACGCCACGGTCGAGCATGTCCTCGACGAGCCGCTTCTCCATGACCGGGTCGCCCTCGGTCTCGCCGACGAACAGCAAATGGTTGTGGATGAGCGCGGTGGCGACGCTGCCGCGGATCATCTCGCCGGCGAACGGCTCGGTGGCGACGGTGTCCGACACCAGCCCGATCGTGTGCGAGAAGTTGGTGCGCAGGCCGCGGGCCAGCAGGTTGGGCCGGTAGTTGAGCTCGCGCGCCGCCTGCATCACCCGCTGTTCGGCCTCGGCGGAGATCCGCATGTCGCGGCGACCGGTGAGCACGAACGACGCGGTCGTGCGCGAGACGCCGGCCCGCCGTGCCACGTCGATCAGGGTCACGCGCTCCGCCATGCCGCCCAGTCTGACAAACGGCGGCCGGCCACACTGGACGGCGTGCCCTGGCTGCTGCACGTCGACATGGACCAGTTCATCGTCGCGGTCGAGGTGCTGCGGCGGCCGGAGCTGCGCGGCCGTCCGGTGGTGGTCGGCGGCGACGGCAACCCGGCGCGGCCGCGGCAGGTCGTGGCGAGCGCGTCGTACGAGGCGCGCGCGTTCGGCGTCCGGTCGGGGATGCCGCTTTCGGCGGCCGCGCGCCGGTGCGCGGACGCCGTGTTCCTCCCGGCGGACCGCGCCGCCTACGACGCGGCCTCGGCCACCGTGATGAACGCGCTTCGCGCGTTCCCCGTCGACGTCGAGGTCTGGGGCTGGGACGAGGCGTACGTCGGCGGTGACATCGCCGATCCGCACGCCCTGGCGGCGCAGTTGCAGGCGGCGGTGCTCGACGCGAGCGGGCTGTCCTGCACGATCGGCATCGGGCACAACAAGCACCAGGCGAAGATCGCGGCCCAGTACGGCAAGCCGGCGGGCATATTCGAGATCACGTCGGCGAACTGGGCGTCGTTGATGGACGCGCGGCCGGTGGCGGCGCTGCACGGGGTCGGGCCGAAGACCGCCCGCAAGCTCGACGCGCTGGGCCTGCGCACCGTTGGCCAGCTCGCCGCCGCCGACCCGGACGCGCTGCTGCCCGTGTTCGGCCCGCGCCTCGCGCCGTGGTTGCCGCAGATGGCGCGCGGCGCGGGCGACACGCACATCGTCACCGAGCCGTGGATCGCGCGCTCGCGCAGTCACGAGGTGACGTTCGAGACGGATGTGGCCGATCCGGTGGAAATCTCCACCCGGCTCGCCGCGATGGCGTCGGCACTGTGCATGGCGGTGGTGGGCGAGGGTCGGCTGGTCACGCACGTCGCGGTGAAGGTGCGCTACCGGTCGTTCTTCACGCCGATCCGCAGCATGAAGCTGCGCGGCGGCCCGACCGTGGACCCGTCGGTCGTCGCGGACGCCGCGCTGCTGGTGCTCGCCAAGATCGACCTGGACCGGCCGATCCGGTTGCTCGGGGTGCGGGTGGATCTCCTGCTACCGGACCGATGAGATTGCCAGGATCGCGTCCCAGCCGCCCGTCGCGAGGCGGATGCGGCGCTCCTGCGCCTTCGGCGCGAGGAACGCCGCGAGGCGCTCGGCCTCCGCGGTCAGCTCGCTCTCCGCGTCGGGTTTGATCGCGACGACGGGAGCCAGCGTCATCGTGGCCGCCCTCCGGCGCACGACGCACTTCCACATACCGGCGGTCATGCCGTCGATCAGGAAGGTCGCCGGCATCTCCATCCGCTCGCCGAAGTCGATGGCCGCATGGGCGTCGCTGACGACGCGGCTGCGGTCGTCGTGGCCCAGCAGGAGGTTGTCGAAGTCGTAGAGGAAGCGGACCGGGGCGGGGGTGTCCGGGTCGGGCCGGGGCGCCTCGGGCCGATCGAAAAGTTCGCGGCCGTGCTCGTCGCGGAAGGTTACGAGATCCAGTTCGCCCACGATCTCCTGGAGGCGGGAGAGCCCCGACCAGTTCTGCATGTCGCGCACCGAGGCAGGGCCGAACGCGCCCAGGTAGCGGAGCACGATGTCGCGGGCGGTCGCCTGTTTCGCGCGCATGTCGGGGAGCCAGGCCGCGAGCGACGTGTGCTTCGCCTGGCCACTGCGGCCCCAGAC
>Ga0207689_10006587_pt1 | contig 10239 bp, 8 predicted proteins | sample KBSMisM52_FD_184312 | JGI IMG/M metagenome (GOLD analysis project Ga0207689, IMG submission 184312) | Miscanthus rhizosphere microbial communities from Kellogg Biological Station, Michigan, USA - KBS Miscanthus M5-2 (SPAdes) (version 2) | ecosystem: Host-associated > Plants > Roots > Rhizosphere... | reverse complement strand
AGGTGCGGGTCTACCCCCACTCGAAGCGATGGCTTGCGGTGCGCCAGTAATCACTTCGCACGCGCGCGCTGTAGTAGAGATGACGGGCGACGGTGCAATGTCCGTGGCAGCAATGGATCATCGCGGACTGGCACAATCAATTGTCAAACTACTCTCGACTGCCTCTGAGCGAGAAGCCCTGGTGCAAAGAGGCTTGAAACGCGCAGCGCAGTTTACGTGGGAGCGCGCAGCGGCTGAGACTTACGAAACATATCTGGCAGCAATACAAGCGAATCAAAAATAGATGCACTCCAATGTGTTCCATTCGACAAGTAGTTCTGCGGCTGTGTGCATTCCACAAGTAGTTCTGCGGCTGTGTGCATTCGACAAGTGGTTCTGCGGCTTTGTGCATTCGACAAGTGGTTCTGCGGCTTTGCCGCCTCCCGTGCGGAAAGCCTCTGGCTTTCCGTCAAGCCGACAACTCGTTTGGCGGCTGTGCCGCCCGAGGCGAAGCCTCTCCTGATTCTAAGTAGCGAACGGAAAGCCGAAGGCTTTCCGCAAGGAAGGCGGCAAAGCCGCGCCATTTGAACCGATTGACACGGACAACTTGCCTCAATATCCTGACCTCGATTTTTCACCACGTGTTCAATCAAGCACCAGCATCTTCAACCCTTCTCAGAATTACTTTCGAGATTCTCCCGACGGTCCACTAATACATGAACAACGTCTATCTCGAGTTCCAAGACTTAGCTTCGAGTCCTCAGCGAGTTCACATTACGAAAGAAGCGACTCGCCTGGGACGCGAACCCGGATTGGACGTTGTCATCGCTTCGACTGCCGCTAACGTTTCGCGTCGTCATGCAGAAATTCGACGTCAGGAAGGCGTGTTCATTCTTGTTGACCTTAGTAGCTTCAACGGAACCTTTCTAAACGGCAGACGGATAGTTGGTGGCGAAGTTCTTCATGATGGGGACGTCGTTCAGCTAGGTCCAGGCGGACCGAGTCTGCGTTTTCACGCGCCCTCGAATCCTGACGCTCAACGCACGGCTCATTTTGGTCCATCCGATGGACTACCCAGCGGGCGACTTAATCAACCAAAGAACCAAACAATCTTCGCTAACAAAGAAAGTGGCCAGTTTCAAAGTACTCTCAAGAGCACCGATGTTAATCCAAACGAGCCGCGGGTATTTCTGCAACGTGCTCTTGATCGCCCAACGCTTACCATTGGACGCGGCGACGAGTGTGACATTCGCCTTGACGGTTTGTTGATCTCCAACAACCACGCTCGCCTCTCTCAATCGTCGAGTGGCCTGGTCATCGAAGACTTAAACTCGACCAACGGTACCTACGTCAACGGCCAACGAATTACAGGTCGGTGTCAACTTCCCTATGAAGACGTGGTTCAAATCGGACCGTTTCTGTTACGCGTCAACGAACAACGCGGTGTCACCGTTTTTGACACTCGATCAAAGACGCGTGTTGACGTTGTCAAAATCACAAAGGAAGTGACCAACAGATCGGGTGGCGGCAAGATTCGCCTGCTCGATGAAGTGGACCTCAGCATCCAGCCAAATGAGTTTGTCGGGTTGCTGGGACCTTCCGGCGCAGGCAAGTCGACGTTGATGGATTCACTAAACGGGATGCGACCTGCTTCCAGTGGACATGTCCTGGTCAACAACCTGGATCTTTATCAACATCTCGAATCGTTGAAACAGTCGATCGGATACGTACCTCAGGACGACATCATTCATCGCGAATTAACTGTCTATCGCACGCTCTACTACGTCGCCAGGCTAAGGCTTTCGAGAGACATTTCAACTGAAGAGATCGACCAGGTTGTTAGCGAGGTGATGGACATCACCGGATTGTCGGAACGACGCGATGTTCCTATCTCACAACTCTCGGGTGGACAACGCAAGCGTGTGTCGATTGCAGTCGAACTGATCACCAAGCCGTCAGTAATCTTTCTCGACGAACCCACCTCAGGACTCGATCCGGCCACTGAAGAGAAAGTAATGAAACTCTTCCGCCAGATTGCCGAATCTGGCAGAACAGTAATCCTGACAACTCACGCGATGGAGAACGTGAAGCTGTTTGACAAGCTCGTTGTCCTCATGCGCGGCAAGCTTGTCTTTTACGGTAAACCGCAAGAGGCACTCGCACATTGTGGCGCTGAGAGTTTTAAGGACCTCTACGACAAGTTAGAAGCGCCTATCTTCGAAAAGCTACGACAGGCAAACGGGCGCGCTAATAAAGATCAGATCGCCGAGGAAGTTGCCGATGATTGGAAGCGCCGGTTTCTCCAGACCGAGCAGTATCGAATGAATGTGGAGATACCCTTGCGGTCAGTAAGCGCAGGGGCACATGTCACCGCACCGGCGAGACGACGAGGATCACTCGGTGATTGGATTCGCCAATGGGCCACGCTGGCTCGTCGATACCTGGAGGTACTCTCAGCTGATAAATTCAACTTGCTGATCTTGTTTGGCCAGGCCCCGATCATCGCCCTGCTTACCTATATTGTCGTGGGCGCAAAAGCCCCACGCGACTTTGTCTATTTCGTGCTCGCTCTCGTCTCGCTTTGGTTTGGAACGTCTGTCGCGGCTCGGGAAATAATTCGAGAACGGGCGGTCTACAAACGCGAACGGATGGTGAATCTGCGGCTGCTTCCTTACGTTGGCTCGAAGATTTTAATTCTGAGCTTGATCGTTGGTTTGCAGTGTCTGCTGCTCTTCGGGACTTTGAAGTTTCTCGACGTCACAGGCTTGATGTCGTTTCCAGGAGGGTTCGGAGGTATCGGTCATCTCGTAGTGATGATGGTGACGAGTTTGGTCGGAATCTCTCTCGGGCTTTTTGTCTCTGCCGTGGTGAAGACTTCCGAAATGGCTACCAGCTTGATTCCACTGATTCTAATTCCGCAAATTTTGTTTTAAGGCCTGGTTGGTATTCCCACCGGAATGTCGAAGGCGATAGGTGTAATTATGCCGGCAACCTGGGCCTTCGACGAGATGAAGCGTCTTTCCAGTCTGGAAGTACTGCGTGCAAAAGACGAAAAGGCGCAACCTTCGGACAAAGAAGAAGGTCGCGGTCTTTACAAGGAGATCGAACGCAAGAACGATCAGAACATCGAATCGTCACGAACGAAGGTTGAAAAATATAAGGACGATGCCGAGAAGAGCATCAAAGACTTTGAAAAGAAGATGGAGGACTATCAGAAAGATCTCGCCACCGGACACGCCCCGAAAAAACCCGCAACTCCCAAACTCGGACCGGTTCCCGAAATCTCACCAGCAGAAAAGGTTCCTGATGACCTCAGTACTCACGTAGATTTCCTGCACCCATGGGGAAGCCATAAGCTTGACCTTGGAGTTCTGATCACGATGTTCTTCACTTTCTTCCTGGCGACAATCATCGCGCTGAGATCACAGGATGTTTAGATCCTTATGGCGGAACGAATATTTGTTTTTCTACCGACTCGCACAAGTTTAGGCGGAGTTGACTGGGCGTTATAAGCTCTTCCAACCAGGTACAAAAGCACTTCGCAAACTTCGAGGGAACCTGTTCCTATCGAGCGTCCTCGTTCATCCACAAGAGAGTAGATATTTTGCTCGGTGTTTAGTGCCAAGATCTTTAGTCCGTCATTCATATGAGTGTCTCCTCAAAGGCGGCCGCCATTTCCAGGCGGCCGCTTTGATCTCTACATCAACTCAATCGCGTCGTATCCCACGACCAAATCTCCGGCGAGCCATTCCCGCAACGCCGACTAAACCGGTTCCCAGCAACATCATGCTGGCTGGTTCCGGAACAGTCTGCGTCGGGACTGCTTGCACACCGGTGAGGAATGCAGTGACTGAAGCCGTCTGACCTGCGTTTACTGACAAGTCGCTGACGGAAAGTGCAAAAGTTCCAGAACCGCTCGCATTCGAAAAGCTGAATACCTGCGGAGTGTTGTTAAAGTCGATGAGTACGCCGCCATTCCCTGAACCATTAGTTGACCCAACAAGAGTAGCTGTAAAAAGCTGAGTTCCACCTCCAGTTATGCCAGTGGGCGCCGTAAACGTGACCCGCAGAGTGAACGTATTGCCAGTGTAATTGGTCAACGAACTAGCAAGCGCAAACGATCCAAAGTTGTTGAAGTTTTGAATGCCGGCAGGCGTTGGGTTTCCACCAAAGCCCAAAGTCCCATTGACTGAGGCGTCGTTGAATTGAGAATTAGTGTAGGTCAGTGAGGCCAGTGTAGCTGTTTGTGTTGCCGAGCTATTTGGTGGTGAACCACAATTGAAACATCCGTTGGTGTAGCCGGTGATAGTTACGTCGTCAGCCAACGCTGACCCGCCGCTAATCGATAAAACAGTTGAGACAAACACTCCAAGCAGTAATCGCTTTAAGAGTACCCGATAATTTCCCATGCTCGTTCCCTCCATGTTCGAAGCCCAGATTGCTGGGTAAGTTTGGTTAATATTTCCGACTGTTATCGAGGCTATCTAAGAATTAACTGTTAACAATCGGGTCTCCTTTTGGTGATCAGATAGACCATCAATCGACACTTCTTTCAGCGTTACCAGCCTCAGCAGTCCAGACCGCGACGCTCTGCGCGAATCGTTCCAAGGGAATCCTTCGCACACCTGCAGTAAATGAGTAAGCGGGCAAAGCAAACTCATAACACTGCCAACTTGCTACAGATTATTTCGGGAGATTTCGTTCCACTTGGGGAGTAGCCGGTGGAATTCGATTACGCCGGAGGGTAGGGATGAAGTTTGTTTTTTTCTTGTTCGCAGAGTGTTTATTGCATCTAACTTACGTTTGTATGGCTCTATAGACGGCTTCCCACAAAGGGCATAGTATGAGCCGCACCAAAGCCCATGCATCAAGAACTAACATCGAGGCGACGAGCCATGACACCTTCCTCCCAACCGGCGCGCACGATTCTGGTAGTGGATGACTTCGACGACACTCGCTTACTGTTGCGAACGTGGTTAGAGCGTCGCGGCTTTCGAGTTGTCGAAGCAGAGAACGGAATAGAAGCTGTTGATTTTGCCACGAGCGAATCACCCGACTTGATAATTATGGATATGGAGATGCCGCAACTCGATGGGCTGTCGGCAACACGTCGAATTCGTCAACAAGCAAAACACTCCCATGTTCCCATCGTGGCAGTCTCGGCCTATGGCGCTGATCAGTTTCGTGCATTGGCCTTAGAAGCCGGTTGCGATGAATATGTTTCCACTCCGTTTGAACCTAAAGCACTTGAAGGAATCATCAGAGAGTTGATGCATTGAACATGTCCGATATGCTTTAGATGTTCGATATGCTTTAGCTTGTCGTGGCGTCGAGGTAGCGTTACCTGAGAATTTCGACAAGCTAAACCATATCGGACATCTCTTGACAGTCTTTTCTCTTTCACCTAAGTTTCGCTCGAACTCCTCTTACTAAGGGCCTGCCAGTACGGCCCCGCGATACACGGAAACTCAAACAGATGCGCGTTCCCTTTTGTCGAGAATTCTCAATTCTGCTTATGCTGTTGTTTGCGTTTACGGCTCGCAGTGCAACAGCTCAATGCACACAGAAACTATCGGACCTGCCTCCGGCTCCTGAACTACTCGGCTTCCGTCTCGGAATGACAAAGGACCAGATTAAGGCACACTTGCCTCAAGCTGCGTTTGGGCACACCGACCCCTTCGGCATTTCAAAGACAACAATCAATCCTGATTTCGATCCCACAATTGATAAGGCAAAATTTCCAGATGTGCGCAGCATATCGTTGGATCTTCTTGACGATCACCTGACCTCGCTTTGGATTGGTTTCGACAGTGGTTTCAGGGTTCAAGTAATCGAAGACTTTGCAAAGCTCGTCTCAACCTCACTAAAACTTCCGGAAGCCTGGACCGCCGGACGAGGCAGAGGACTACAGATGAAATGCGCTGATTTTCATTTGATAGTTTCCACGATTGCCGGTGGACCTAGTTTGCGTGTTCTCGATATTGGAGCGGAAGATGTCGTCGCAGCCCGACGCCAAGCAAAAGAAGAACGTGATTCAGCTGTTGAAGCCGGAACTTCGGAAGAAGCCGAACTTGTCGCTGACAAACAAGCCAAGGTGTATTACCTCCCGACTTGTCAGCCGCCAAGGGAGATCTCCGAAGCAAACAAGATTCTATTCAAGACTACGGAAGACGCAGAAAAAGCCGGGTTCAAGTTAGCCAAGACCTGCCACTAATGTCCGATGCTTTAGCTTGTTGTGACCGTAAGAAGGAGTCAGCCGCAGATAAAGACGCCGATTTTAGTTGGCGCAAGGAAGTCTGCGGCTGAATTCACTCTCAACTTAACGACAAGCTAAAGCATATCAGACACTACAAAACTTAGGAGAAACCATGCTAAGAGAATTCAAGGAATTCATGTCGCGCGGAAATGTGATTGACCTGGCAGTTGCAGTAGTTATCGGCGCCGCCTTTGGAAAGATAATCACATCATTCGTTGAAGGCGTCATCATGCCCCCGATTGGTTTGCTACTTGGTAAAGCCGACTTTTCCAATCTCTTCATCGATCTCTCGGGCCAACATCCTGCGTCTCTGGCCGACGCCAAGACAAAGGGACTCCCAGTAGTGGCCTATGGCGCGTTCATCAACGACATCGTTAGTTTTCTGATCATCGCCTTTGTAATTTTTCTCCTGGTCAAATCCGTCAACCGATTGAAAAACGAAGCGCCACCTCCGCCGAACACAAAGGATTGTGCATACTGTTTGACAGCGATCCCACTTGCGGCGACTCGTTGCGCGTCGTGCTGTTCTGATGTTGTTGCGGTTTAGCACATCCTTGATGAGTAATCCGAATACCACCAACGGACAGTTGGTGGTTTGTTCAAGTCCAACCTAAGGCGAGCCAGCATAAATATTTTCAAATCCCATTGACGGCAGTCTGTGGATCGTTCAACTCCGGCCTACCAACGAAGAACTGCCTGAATATTTTCAAATCCCACTGACGGCAGTCTGTGGTTCGTTCAAGTCCAACCTACTCGGGAGCATTCAACCATGTCTTGATCAGCGCTGAAGTAAACTCACCGCACGTTCCAGCGTAGGCACTCGGCTGCCAGAGTTGATTCATACCTGACTCGATTAGCACTTCGGCATAGTTCGTTCCCATAAAATGTTGTCCGTTGTTCATCAGTGAGAAGGCACACTGTTCAATACTCATGCTCGGCTTAATGCGTACGATTGAGTGAATATGGTCGGGAACCACTGTTACCTGATCTATTGCAAAGCCATGCTTCGAAGCCACTTTCAACCAGTATTCGACAAGGGCTTTACCAATTTCTGAACCAAAGATTCCTTTGCGTTTTTCTGTCGTCAACACCAAATGGTGACTCAAATCGAAAAACGCATGCGGACTTTCAAGAACCAAAGGTTGTTCCGCTCGATAGCGATAGACAGGTGGTAGCAAGCGTTGAGCATATCCATGATGAGTTGCCTGTTCTTCAAGGTACTTCCGGACCGCCTGAATTCGTACCCGCCCGACACTGCGCGCAAAATAACCACGAGCCCAGAGTGGTGGCATGGTCTGCATTTGCAGATTCCACAAGCGCGACGAATTTGTCTTTAGAGTTTGAACTGTCTTCGCAACACATTGGTCGGGTCGGAGACTAATTAGACACCTGAGTTGATTGGGGTACGGCTCGTAGTCGAGCAAATGCAGATCGTGACGTCCGCAAATCTCTTTAACACTCTCGATGAGTAACGGTCCTTTGTTTTCAAAAGACGGGTGCCTTCGATGGGTGCGAAAACAAAGGTAGTAGTGGAGCTGATAAGCCCAGCTCAGGCTTGTGAAGAGTGTGAGGTTCATTGAGCGAAGAATAAGTGTGTGGGGTCGAGTGCGCAAGGTCTGTAGGCTGGACTTGAACGATCCACTGACTGCCGTCAGTGGGATTTGAAAGAATTCAAGCAGTTCTTGTCCTTAGGCTGGACTTGAACGAACCACAGACTGCCGTCAGTGGGATTTGAAAATATCTAAGCAGTCCTTGTGGGTAGGTTGGACCTGAACGATCACCTGAGTGCCTGGGCACCTGCTGATCTCCAGTTGGTTGACTCCGCTGCGTACAAACCTCATCTCGTCTGCTAGAATCCTTGCCAATGCGCGAGTGCCCCCGTTGCGAATCCTGTTATGACGACGACATCCTGACCTGTCCTCAGGATGAAGCGAACACCAAACAAACCCTGCCCGGACCCAAACTGCTCGCGTCTCGTTACTTGCTCGAAAAGCGTCTCGGCCGTGGTGCAATGGGACAGGTGTATCTCGCTCGCGATCAGAATCTTCAAACTCGTAAGGTTGCTGTCAAAACGGTTCGTCCAGATATTCTCAACGATGAGGACTTGCAGGAAGGTGAAGCGATCGCCCGATTTGAACGCGAAGCGCGCTCGGCTGCGTCCATCCGTCATCCGAACGTCGTGGACGTTACCGATTTTGGCAAAAGTCCGGACGGTGTGTTCTTTCTCGTAATGGAGTACGTCGAGGGTGAAACACTTTATGACTTGTTGCGACGAGAAGGGTCGATTAATCCGCAGAGAGCCGTCAATATCATGCGACAGGTTGTCGCCGGAGTGGAGGCAGCTCATGACGAGGGAATACTCCATCGTGATTTGAAACCCGCGAACATTTTTTTGATGCAGCAAAAACGCAGAACCACCAGTGATGATGGCTTTGTGAAAGTAGGCGACTTTGGTCTCGCCAAGATCGTTAACGCCGATCGCTCCGACGTAACTTCTGCGAGTGGACCCGCATCGCGTGGCATAATTGGTACTCCGGAATACATGGCGCCTGAACAAATGCAGCAAGGCGTCGCACTTGATTCCCGCGCCGACATCTATGCGCTCGGAACGATTGCTTACCACATGTTAGGCGGTCGACCGCCATTTACAGGAAACATTACTCAACTCATCGCTCAAAAGTTGATGCAAGCCCCGCCACCGCTTTCAAGTTTGCGATCGGATGTCAGCTCAGAGCTCGAAGAAAGCATCATGAAAGCGCTCGCCAAAGATCCAGCCGAGCGTCCAGTGAACGCCAGCGAATGGTTTGAGGGTCTGGCGTCAGCCGCTTCTTCGACGACCGGAGAAGTGAAACGCGGAGATCAGCGTCTGATCATCATGGCTCCGTCAGGCGCGGAGGTTTACGTGGATGATGAGCGCTACGGAAGTGTTGGCCGTTCGGGTCGCGTAATCCTGACCTCCGTTGCGCCGGGTAAACACGTCTTGCGTGTTGCGCGCTCGGGGGAACCAGATGATGAGCGCGTCATCGAGATACGCAGCGATGTAGCCGAACAAATCATTGAGGCCCAATCAAAGCGAGCGACTTCCAGTCACTTAACGCCATCGCGCGGCGGGAGTCTCGACAGCAAACACGGCGGACTTTCAACGACGCTGGTGGTGGTCATGTGCACGAGATGTCACTCGCGCTTTGCCGAGGGAGTTAAGTTCTGTGGCAAGTGCGGGAACACAACCTTTCAACCGGTTTCAGAAACTGGCCCCCTACAAACTCCACCGCCAACCACCGGAACAAAGTGCCCGCGCTGTGGTCAGACTTATGCCGCGACGATAAAGTTTTGCGGTCGATGTGGCATTCCGATCGGCAATACCGCACTGGATTGGCGACAACCGAAGCCGGTTGAAGTCTTCTGTAGAGGTTGCGGAACGAGTTATCCGGCGGGAACAAAGTTTTGCGGTAGGTGCGGCAAGCCCATTAGCGCTTGAGCGCGCCCGAAGTTTCCTTATAATTGTCCGACGGTTTTGACGGTCATCCTGAAGACAAGCGAGTCGCCAGATGAAACGCTGCCCTAGCTGCAATCGCAGTTACACAGATACGTCGCTCAACTTCTGCCTGGAGGACGGAACTCCTCTGGTTGCCGACGCACCTGCAACTCCGCCACCTGATCCAAATGTAACAATGAGATATCCGCCGGCGCGCGATACGGCAGAACCGCCACCAACGGAGATCTATCGGCCCGAGTCGCCCATAATTAGCCAACCTCCACCGGTGACCGCACCCCCTCCACCCCAGCAATGGCGACCGGCGCCAACATCAGTTCCTCAGAAAAAGTCGAACGCGATCTGGTGGGTTCTGGGTGGTCTTGCCGCCTTTGCCGTGATTGGAATTGGTTTGGTTGTGGTCATTATTGCCTGGGCCAGCATAAGTGCCTCAAACACAAACAACAGCAACATCGGCAACCGCAACGAGAATCGGAACGCTAACGTAGTAACGAACAGCAACAGCCAGCCC
>Ga0207689_10006585_pt1 | contig 10241 bp, 9 predicted proteins | sample KBSMisM52_FD_184312 | JGI IMG/M metagenome (GOLD analysis project Ga0207689, IMG submission 184312) | Miscanthus rhizosphere microbial communities from Kellogg Biological Station, Michigan, USA - KBS Miscanthus M5-2 (SPAdes) (version 2) | ecosystem: Host-associated > Plants > Roots > Rhizosphere... | reverse complement strand
GACGCTGAAGTAATAGGCGTCGATGGACAGGCCGATGACCACGAGCGCAGTCAGCCCCGCGGGCGCGTTCGCGGTGGCGGCAAGAGTCTCGGCGGCGATGACCGAAACACCCAGAAGCGGAAGCCCGCCGAGGAGGGCCGGCTGGATCCAGGCTCCCCGCTCGGACGGCACTTTTTCCGAAGCGATCTGGCGCGCCATCGCAGTCGGAAAGCCGGTCAGAACCAGCTCTCCCGCGAAGAAACCCAGGTTGATGAAAAGGTAGACGAGAGCAAAATCGTGGCGATCCATCGAGTGCGCGAGGACGATCGGGAAGAGGAACCCGAGCCCGCGAGCAAGCGTGTTGCCGACGAAGACGAGCGCCGTCGCGGACCAAAGCGTCGAGCCGCCGGATCGTGCACTTACTGCTTCGACTCGTCCCGCCGTCGTTACGTCGTGCACTCGGTCACCGCTGTCAGGCGCGAGCGCCAATAGCCACCCGTCTCTGCGGCACCTCACGGGCGGGCTCTTCGATGCGTGAGCGCACCGCACCCCCGAAGAGAAGTCCGAGCAGCGCCCAATAGATGTGAGGCGGTCCGGCTAGGACGAAGTACGGCGTGATGATCTGCATGAAGAGCAGGACGATCGTTCCAGTGAAGACCACGTTCGCGAGCAGGCTGCGTTCGAAGTCGGGCGCCCGCGTAAGCCTTCGTGATCGTGTGATCGTCGATCCTGCCAGCCAGAGATAGATCAAGAGCAACGGGATGCCGCCGCGCACGAGCATCGTCAGATACAGCGACTCCGTCCACTCCCAGTCGACCTTCGGCGGGACTCCGGGCCCCCATCCGGTGGCCCAGTGGCCCGACATCGCGGGAACGTACTGCTCGGTCCAGATCGAATATCTCGCAGCGAGCGTCCGCGGAATCAGCGGATCCGATCCCTTCGCGGCCTGGATCGTGACTGTGTCACCGTACTGCTGCTCGAAGCGGCTGCTCAGAGCCGGCGTGAAGAGAAAGCCGACGATGAAGATGGCCAGAGCGATTCCGAAGACCGACCTCCCCATCCGCTTGTAGGCGCGACCTAGCAACGTCGCCCCTGCAAGGGCGCCGAAGATGGGTGCGAGCGTCGCGGTGGTGATGAGCGCCGCCACGGCCGGCACGAGGACGTAGAGGAGGCGTCGCGATGGCAAAACCCGGCCGGATCCCTCCAGGTACGCCCCCAGGCCGAGCATTACGACGAGGAACAGGTAGCCGGCGAGGGAGTGCCAGATCGGAAACGGTCCGGTCGCCCGCACGAGACCCGTCGCAGTCGGATCGGAGCCCGCGTCGGTGCCGGTGAGACTCGTCAGGAAGCTGTTGAAGCTGCCGATTCCGGCCTGCTGCAGGATCGCCAGCAATGAAACCGGAACGCTCGAGTAGAGAATCCAGCGGATCGCCTTGATCCGCAATTCGCTCGTCGTGAGAACCGAGGCGACCGCGCGGTAGAGGATGAAGAACTGAAGCGGGCCCAGGAGGTCTCCGATCGCGCCCGCGCCGAATCCGTCGCCGCGATCGATGAGATCCCAGCTGCCGAGCGCCACAGTCGCCAAGACGTAGAGGAGCGCTACCCAGTCGAACATCTGCCAGGGCGTTCGATCACGCCGGTTGGCCACTGCGAGCAGGATCGCGCTCCCGCAGAACGCGATGAGGATCTCAGAAGGTCGAAGGCCCGGGACCGGAAGCCCGCGCCGCAGGCCGGAGATAGCCGGGACGACTCCCGCCAGGAAGAGCGCGGCGTGGGCCGGGTACTGCATGACGAGCAGCCCGAGAGCGGGGATCGCGAGGAGCGTGAACGCATAGAACGCGCCCCAGTTCACGAGCAGCCAGGCGAAGCCGTACATGCCCAGGCAGATTCCGAACGCAAGGCCGGCCCGAATACCGATCCGGTGGCCCAGCGCGATCGCGTAGCTCATCAGTAAGCCTCCCCGACCGCGAGAGCCCGAGCGGGGTTGCCGACGACTGTCTCGCCGGGCTCGACGTGGCGGGTCACAACGGCGCCGGCGCCGATCATGGCGCCCGCACCGATCCGGATGCCTCCGAGGAGGACTGCGCCCGACCCGATCGAGGCGCCGTCCTCCACAACCGTCCGAAGCAGCGTCCAGTCGCCCTCGCTCTGCAGTTCTCCCCTCGCATTCGTCGAGCGCGGCAGCTTGTCGTTGATGAAGACAACTCCGTGCCCGACGAAGACGTCGTCCCCGATCTCGACGCCGGTGCAGACGAACGTGTGGCTTTGCACCTTGCAGCGCGCACCGATCCGCGCGCCGGCCTGGATCTCCACGAAGGGTCCGATGCGGCTTTCGTCCCCGATGCTGCAGCCATAGATGTTCGTGAAGGGGTGGACGATGACCCCCTCGCCGAACTCGACGTCGCTGATCAGCCGAAACGGCGCGTCATTGCCGGGCGACTCAGCCACGAGCGAAGAACTCCTTGATCGCCTCGATCACCGTTTCCAGCTGCTCCTCGGTCATGCCCGGGAAGAGCGGCAGCGAGAGTCCGTCCCTCGAGACCGCCTCCGCGACCGGAAACGAGCCGATCCCGTAGCCCAGCCAGCGATACGCAGGCGACAGGTGGGGCGGCTCAGGGTAGTGGCGCCCGGTTTGGATCCCCCGGCGGCTCAGGAATTCCTGCAGCTGGGCCCGCGCCCCGGTCCTCACGACGAACAGATGCCAGACCGGGATGCTTCCGCGCGCGATCGGCGGCAGGCGGAGATCGCCGAGCCCATCGAGCTCGGCCAGATACATGGCGGCGGCGTCCTGTCGATTCTGGTTCCAGCCGTCGAGGTACCGGAGCTTCACCGACAGCACCGCTGCCTGGAGCGCGTCGAGGCGCGACGTGAAGCCTTCGAAGTCGTGGCGGTACTTCGCGCGCTGACCGTGCTCGCGCAGGGCGCGCACACGCTCGGCGAGCTCGGAGTCGTCGGTGACGAGCGCGCCTGCGTCGCCCATGGCGCCGAGGTTCTTCGCCGGATAGAAGCTGAATGCCGCAGCCCTTCCAGCCGAGCCGGCGCGGATCCCGTCGCGGCGGGCGCCGTGCGCCTGGCAGGCGTCTTCAACGAGCGTGAGGCCGCGGGCCGAGGCGAGCGCCTCGAGTGCGACGACGTCGGCCATCTGACCGTAGAGGTGCACCGGCAGGATGGCGCGCGTTCGCTTGGTGACCGCTGCCTCGGCCGCCGCCGCGTCGATGTTGTCGTCGTCCTCGGAGACGTCGGCGACCACAGGCCGCGCGCCGGTCTGCGAGACCGCCTCGAACGTCGCCACGAAGGTGTTCGCGGGGACGATGACTTCGTCGCCCCGTCCGATTCCCAGCGCGAGGAGCGCAAGACGAAGCGCGTCCAGCCCGCTCGCAAGGCCTACCGCGTACGCGCTCTCGCAGTACGCGGCGAATTCACCTTCGAAGGCCTGAACGGCAGCTCCGCTTCCGAACTCGTTCCTGTCGATCAACCCAGAGGCGGCTGCCAGCACGTCCTCCTTCACCGCGGCGTTCACCGGCGTCAGGTCGAGGAACGGAACCTCCAGCGAGCCGGTCGAGGCAACCGACGCCATCACGCGCCTCCGAAGGCCGAGCGATACGCCTCGACGAGCTTGGGCGCGCCGACGTTCTCCCACCGCAGGAGCTCCTCGAAGCGTTCGCGCGCCGTGGCGCCGAGCAGTTCCGCCCGCCGGCCGTCGGCGAGCACACCGTCGAGCACCCGGGCGAGCGCCTCCGCGCTCATGTCGTCCGCGTATGCGATCGTGTCCGAGCAGAGACCTTCGGTCTGCGGAAGCCTGTGAGCGACGACGGGCGCTCCGGCGGACATGTACTCCACGAGCTTCACGAAGCTCGCGAGCTCGTTGAAGGCAGAGGCGGTCTCGGGCGCTACGCATACGTCGGCGGAGCGGACGAGCGAGGCGATTTCCTCACGGCGCCCGACCCAGCCGAGCCACAGGAACGAATCGGCAATGCCCAGCTCGGCAGCGCGCCTCTCGGCGGCCGGCCGAGCGGATCCGTCGCCCGCGAGCACGACCCTGACGTCCTTCTCCTCGAGCAGCGCGATCGCCTCGACCAGATGGACGACGCAGTCCTGCTCGCCCATGGCTCCGACATAAGCCACCAGACGCCTCGCGTTTCCCCGCCAGCGCGGCGACGGTGCCGCCTCCGGAAGCGCCCAGCCGTTCGGAACGACCGCGGCCTGCCCTGCGAGCAGCTTGTTGGCGAGCGCTCGCCGCTCGTATTCCGAGTTGGCGAAGACCGCCAGCGAGGCGCGCGAGAACGACGCGCGCTCGAGGACTTGCGCGAGCCAGCCCAACGACCGCATGACCGGCCCAGAGCCGTACTTCTCGGCGAGCAGCACCGGCGCGACGTCGTGCTGGTCGAAGACGAAACGCGGCTGCGACCTTTGGGCCATCCGGACGACCGGGCCGAGTAGCCAGAGGTTGTCCGGCGGATTGGCAGCGTGGATGACGTCGATCGGCGAGTGCCGCGCGAGCTGAAAGACCGTCCGGGCGACGAGCGAGAACGACTTCGTGAGCTCGGAGACCTGGCCGAGCGCCCCCGCTGCCTCCGAGGGCAGGCTGTACAGAGCGAGATCGACGGCAGGGTCGGTTATCTCACGCACCCGCTCGGGATTCCGGGTTCCTCCCACGAGGGTGACGCGGTAGCCGGCGCGAGCCAGCGCCTCGGCTTCGGCGCGAGGCCGGATGTCGAGCTCGAGGTCGGCGTTCTGGCTGACGACGGCCACGTGCGGCGTCGCGAGTGCCTCACGGGACACCTGCGGCCGCCTCTTGGTCGACGTCCAACACCTTCACCCTCGCGCCCTCCAGATCGAGCGAGCGCTCCACGGCCTCCACGATCCGGACGACGTCAAGCCCGAGCTGCGCGTGCGACCGGGGTCTGAGGCCTTCGACAACGGCCAGGCGAAAATCCTCGAGCTCGCGAAGCAGCGGCTCGGCGGGCTCGACGCGCGGAGAGACGATGTCTCCGGTTCGGTAGCTCAGCTGGAACTCGCCGAACGACGCCGGGTCGCGCAGCATGACCTGGGAGTCGAAGATTCGAACCGGCTCGGGGCTCGTGTCGTCGTAGAGGACCATCTTCGACGAGCCGACGATTGCGGTGCGGCGCAGCTTGCTCGGCGCGAGCCATGCGATCTCGACGTGCCCGATCGTCCCCGACGGGAACGCGAGGTTGATGAAAGCGACGTCGGGAATCGTCGGAATGACGCAGCCCCGGCTCCACGCAGCCACCTCGGTGGGCAGCTCGTCGAGCCAGTAGCGGAGGATTGAAAAGTCGTGCGGCCCGAGATCCCAGGCGACACTGACGTCGGGCTGGTGGAGGCCGAGGTTCACACGGCTCGTGGAGATGAAGTAGATCTCGCCGAGCTCGCCTGACGAGATCAGATCGCGGATGAGGGTGACCGGCGGGCTATACAGAAACGTGTGCCCCGGCATGAGCACGAGCCCGGCCGCCTCAGCGATCTGCACGAGCTCCGTCGCCTCGGCGTTCGACGCGGCGAGCGGCTTTTCGACGAAGACGTGCTTTCCCGCTTCGAGCACTGCCCTGGTCAGGCGGTAGTGGGTCCCGACAGGTGTCGCGATCGCCACGGCCTCGACCTCGGGGTCGGCGATGAGGTCCTCCGCGCGCGTCATCCGTTTCACCGCGGGATAGCGGGCGCCGACCTTGGCGAGCGCCTCGGCGTCGAGGTCGCTCATGGCCACCACCTCGACTCCGTCGAGCTCGTGCAGGTTACGGACGAGGTTCGGCCCCCAGTAGCCGAGGCCGATGACGCCGACCCCGAGTCGTCCAGTCCCGTTCCGCCGGCTCATGCCGTCCCCGTCCGCTTGAGCACCTGGAGCGGAGTACGGCAGAGCAACGAGAGGTCGAGTCCCAACGACCAGCCACGGACGTAAGCGACGTCCATCTCGAGCGCCTCGAAGAACGTGGAATGCGCTCTCGCAGTCACCTGCCAAAGGCCCGTAAGCCCCGCCGGCATCAGGAAGCGCTCGAACTGATGCTCCGAGAACTGCTCCGTTTCGTAGCGCAGGCACGGGCGGGGCCCGACCAGCGACATGTCGCCTTTGACGACGTTCAGGAGCTGGGGCAGCTCATCAAGGCTCGTGGAGCGAAGCCACGCCCCGACCTTCGTGATGTCCCCGCCGCGCGCGAGCTTGTAGACACCGCTCGCCTCAGGCGCCGCTCCCGAGCTCATCGTCGCCTTGATGTAGTCCTTGTGCGCCGTTTCGTCGATTCCGTCCCGCATCGTTCTGAACTTCAGGAGCATGAAGGGCTCCATGCTCATTCCAAGCCGTTCCTGCCGGAAGAAGACTGGGCCGGGCGAGTCGCGCTTGATTCGCCAAGCGATGTAGGCGAAAAGCGGCGCAGTCACGACGAGGGCGGCCGAGGCAAGCACCAGGTCGAGCGCCCGCTTCACGAAGAGCGAGGACTGAGACGGCTTCGCAGGCGGCAGGCCCACGAGCGGCATGCCCTCGACTGCATGGATGCCGACCCTGGGCCCCACGGCCTCGAAAAGGCGGGGGACGATGTCCACCTGGACATCGAGCGTCTTGAGTGTTCGGACGACATTGAGAGTCTCCTCGTCGCGCTCTGTCGAGAAAGCGACGATGACCCGCTCGATGTCGAAGCGACGGACGATCTCCGGAAGGGCGTCCGGGCCCCCGAGCATGCGGAGCTCCCCGAGGTCGCGGCGAGCCTTCTTCGGATGGATGTCGACGAAGCCGACGAGATTGATCCCGTACTCCGGGTGATGACTCAGCTTGCGGGCAACGAGCTGGCCCACATCACCGGCGCCGACGATGACCGCGTTCTGGACGTACGTCAGGCGCCGCCGGCAGAAAGCCCTTCCCACGACGCGGGCCGTGACGACGAAGGCGATCGCGAGGCCCCAGAACATGACGAGCTTCTTCAGGTCGGGGACGATCAGCCCGGTGAGCCACGAGCCGGCGAAGAAGAGCCATGCCCCGATCGTCACGAGGTGGAAGACGCCGACGAACTCATCGACGGTCGAGTGGTTCGTCCGCTCCTCGTCGTTGTCGTACAGGCCGTAGAGCTTCGCGACGAAGAGCCAGCCTGGAAGCGTGCAGACAAAGAGCAGATATTCGGCGGCAGGGTCGAGCCTCGAATGCGGACCGCCGTCGCCGAGCACGAGCTCGGCAATGAGGAAGGCCACGGCCAGTCCGATGAGGTCCGCGATCACGAGCGTCCGGCGGACGAGCCAACCGCGCCGGTGGGGGCTCGAGCCACGACGGCGCTCGAGGATCTCGAGCGTTTTCCCGTCGGCGATCTTCGCGAGGTCTTCGGGAAGCGTCGCTTGGGGCGTCGCCGCGTTCATGCGGTCACCCGCCTCAAGAGGCTGCCGATGACGAGGTTTCGGATGGCGTCCGGGGTCGAGCCGTCGACGTCCGCGACCGTCCAGGACTCGCCCTGGAACAGGCGCACCGTGCCCTCGGCGACGGAGACGTGCACCAAGAGCCCGCCCTCGGCCGACACGTACGGCGCGGCGCTCTCGGCGGCGCGCTCGTCGTCGACGATGACCGCGTCCGGCCGAAGCCAGCGCAGGACGCCGGCGGTGTCGCCGCCGTGGGTCGGGAGGCTCCGCACCTCGGCCATGCCTTCGAATGCGCCTGTCAGCGCCTCGGCCACGAGCGGAACCCGGCAGAGGATCGCGATGACGGGCAGAGCGGCGCCGGTTGCCTGGCCCTCGGTCAAACGGCCTCCTCGGTGGTGACGCCGCTTTCCAGCCCCCGGTAGAAAGCTCCGGCGGCGGTCCGCGAACTGAGGTTCAGCTTTTTCAGAATGTTCTGCATATGGCGCTTGACGGTGAACTCGGAGATGGAGAGGTCCCCCGCGATCTGCCGGTTGCGGGCGCCGGTCGCGACGAGGGCGAGGACCTCTCGCTCGCGCGCAGACAGAACCACGATTCGCTCACGAGCCCGGTCGCGTGCCTCGAAGTCGTGGACCGCGTCGACCACGACAGTGACGAGCTCTCTTGGAAGCGGCGTCTCGCCCCGAGACATCCCCCTCAGCGCGCGCATAAGGCCGGTGGGCGAAATGGCCTTGTCCAGGAAGCCGTCCGCTCCCGCCGTCAGGGCCTCGAGGACTTTCTCGCGCTCGGCCTCGAAGCCCCAGACCACGAGTCGCGCCGCACTTTGCGCTGCGAGGTGGCCGACAGCCGCAACACCGCCGGAAGGGGGCAGGTCGAGATCGATGAGCGCGATCTCCGGCGCCTCATGCTCCATCGCTTGCATGAGCTCGTCGAAGTCGGAGGCTTCGGTGAGGACGAAGTCGCCTTCGCGGGTGAGCAGATGACGGACGCCTGAACGAAAGAGCGGCGCGCCGTCTGCAATCAGGACGCGCCGCTGGATCACGTGACCGTTTCCTTCTTGCGCCGCCCGGTGAGCTTGCTCCGCTTCGGCGCTCGGGCGTAGTAGTAGGAGCCGTAGCCGTATCCCTCCTCGCCCTGTGCTCCCGTCACGACGACGCCGAGCTTGGTGGCCGGGGCCACGGCGAGCAACCGACGCAGTTCCGCAAGCATCGGCCGGCGAACGATCTTGAGCTTTCCGACCACGATGAGCCCGTCGACACGCGCGCTCAGAGCCATGGCGTCGCCGACATGAAGGATGGGCGGAGCGTCCACGAGCACGAAGTCGACGCGCTGGCTGAGCTCCTTCAGGATCGCCTCGACCGCACGACTGCCGGAGAACTCGCCCGGGTCGGGCGGGATCGGCCCGGCGGGTAGCACCTCGAGGATTGCCTCCAAAGGTGCGTCAGAGCCGTTTGTGTGTCCGTTCTGGTGTCCGTTGAGCTCGTGACGTGTCGTGGGGCGATCGACGGTGATCGGAATGCGAGCAAGGGCCTGGTCGAGCTCGACGTGGCCGAGCGCCACCTGGGTGAGACCCGGTGCGCCTTGCAGCCCGAAGAACCGGTCGAGATATGGCCGCCGCAGGTCCAGGTCCACGATCGCGACTCGGGAGCCTCCCCGAGCGAGCGTGACCGCAAGGTTCGCGATCGTCGTCGATTTGCCCTCCGACTCGACGGCGCTCGTGATCATGATCGTCTTCGCCGCCCGGTCGATGTTCGTGAACTCGAGATTCGTCCGCAACATGCGGAAGGCTTCGGCGGCGGCGCCGTTCGGGTCATCGATGGTCGCCAGCCGGTTCTTGTTTCGAAGTCCACGCCGGGGCTGCGGCAGGCGAGCCAGGAGCGGAAGGCCCAACTGCTCGGCGACTTCCTCTGCCTTGCGAACCCGGGTGTCGAGTGTCTCCCAGACGAACGCGAGCACGATGCCGATCGCCAGTCCGAGGAGGAGCCCGAAGACGCCGTTTCGGAACGGTCTCGGCTGGATCTGCGAAGCCCGCGTAGCCTCCTTGACGACCGAAAGGGTGGACGTCTGGAGCGCCTCGATCGTCTGGAGCTGTTGCTCCTTCTCGACGAGGTTGCGATAGACGACCGAGGAGGTGTCCCCCTGCGCCTCGAGCTGGTCGATCCGCGCGCTCACTCCCTGCCGCGCAAGCTGAATCGCCTTTCCGTCGAGCTCACTCCGGTATTGCGTGAATACCGATGCATAGATGTTTGCGAGCCTCGCCGCCGTCGCGCGATCCGTGTCGACGACCGTAAAGTCGATGAGGTCGGAGTCCGGCTCCGCTACAACTGAGGACGAGGCGAGGAACCCTCCGGGCGTCCTATCCGTGAGACCGGCGGACGTGATGACGCGCTGACCGACCTCGGGCACTCGCGCGAGCTCAGCCTGCGTCTGCGCGAGTCGCTCCGGCTGGTAGTAGGTGTTCGGATCGGTGACCCCACTCAAAATCCCGGACAGGTTCTGCCGGTTGAGGAGGACCTGAGAAGTTGCCTGGTAAAGCGCCTCCTGTCGCATGCTCAAGATGACCGCCACTGTCGGCACGGTCACGAGCGCAAGGAGGATGATCCATTTTCGGCGAAGAACCACGCGCAAGTGATCGCGCAGGCTCGCGCCTTCGGCCGCAGCACCTTCGGGGTACATCCCTCTCCTCTCGGGGTCTTGCTTTTCCCTACGTCCCGTCTGACGAGGTTCCGCAGGATCCTCGCTTCTTGCAAGAACCACCGGTAGGTCCCTCCACCTGACGCGATGGATCTCCCCCTTCCGGGGGAAGTCGGACGTTAGGGGAGTTTTACGAGAAAATCAAGACCTGTGACCATTGAAAGTGGTTCGCGCCCTGCTTGTGGCTCGCCGGGCAGCGGGTATCATTAGGTGTCTAG
>Ga0207689_10006582_pt1 | contig 10243 bp, 10 predicted proteins | sample KBSMisM52_FD_184312 | JGI IMG/M metagenome (GOLD analysis project Ga0207689, IMG submission 184312) | Miscanthus rhizosphere microbial communities from Kellogg Biological Station, Michigan, USA - KBS Miscanthus M5-2 (SPAdes) (version 2) | ecosystem: Host-associated > Plants > Roots >... | reverse complement strand
TTTTGCACATCGCCGCCCGCCTGAGAGGTCAGCAGCAGAATGGTTGCAATCGTTCCCGGGCCAGATAGCATCGGCATCGCCAAAGGAAAAACGGAGATATCCTGGCCGACCGAGCCCTGTTCCGTCGGTTCCGGTGATTGCAAGCCACCGCGCTGGCCAAACAACATCGGCATAGCCGCGACGAAGAGCAACACGCCACCGCTGATCGAGAACGCATGGACTGTCACTCCGAGATAAGCAAGCACCGCACGCCCGGCAACCAGAAAAAACAACGCCACCCCAAATGCGATCAGGACGGCGCGAATCAGGATTTTGCGCCGGCGCGCGGGTAGTTCGTTGCTCGTCAGCGCAACGAAAATCGGCACCACGCCCGGCGGATCTACAACCACCAGCAGCGTCACAAAAGCCGCCAGTCCGAATCTCATGAAGTCCTGATCCATTGGGCGAGAGATTAGTACAGAATTAGTGTGGTGGCGAGTGGGCAAAGAGCAGTGGGCAGTGGGCAGTAGGAAGACAAATCCGCTTGCTGCCTCGATTCGAAATTAACTCTTGTATTAAAGTCTGCCCACTGCCCACTGCCCACTGCCCACTGGTTCCCTGATGCAAAATATATCCTGCATTTGACATATAGAGACGGTTAGCGTAGGGTCGGTAGTGAACCGAGTCCAGCTTACTCCGCTCTCAGCTCCTCTGGGATCTTCCAGATCACCTGATAAACCACAGCTCAATTACTTAAAAGCACCAGGGCGTCATACGTTCACCAACTGGTCTGCGAAACAAACCGTATACAACAAACAGCGGGCAGCGATGTATTTAAGCGCGCTTGAATCTGTTGGGTGAAGCGAGAGCCCCAAAGGAACATTTCAGACTATGACAACGAATATTACACCATTGCACGATCGCGTCATTGTGAAGCGAATTGACGAGGGTGAGCAGGTACGCGGCGGCATCATTATTCCCGATAGCGCCAAAGAAAAGCCGCAGGAAGGTGAAGTGATTGCTGCAGGTTCGGGCAAATACCGTGAAGACGGAACACGCCAGCCGCTGGATGTTAAGGCTGGCGACCGAATCCTGTTTGGCAAGTACACCAGCTCTGAAATCAAGATCGACGGCGAAGAGCTATTGATCATGCGCGAGGATGAGATTCTGGGAATCATCACACGCGCCGGCGCCGCTGCGGGCGGAAAAAAGCGCAGCTAAGAAGCCGGCCACAGATGAAAACTAACCGACAGGGTCAAAGTTTTAAGTCGCCCCTGATCCGCGTCCTCTAGTGTTGTCTGTGGCCTAATCTCTGGGGTTAACGAAAGGTTGGAGAAAGAAAAAATTATGGCAAAGCGAATAGTTCATGGCGAAGAATCGCGTGCGGCAATTCTGCGCGGAGTTAATCAGTTGGCTGACGCAGTCAAAATTACGCTGGGTCCCAAGGGACGCAACGTCGTTCTCGGGCGCTCATATGGTAGTCCGACGATTACCAAAGACGGCGTGACGGTAGCCAAAGAAATTGATCTGAAAGATGGTCTGGAAAATATGGGCGCGCAGATGGTGCGCGAAGTCGCTTCGAAGACCAGCGACATTGCCGGCGACGGCACTACTACCGCCACTGTGTTGGCGCAGGCGATTTATCGCGAGGGTGTGAAGACGGTAGCGGCGGGTGTTAATCCCATGTCTCTCAAGCGCGGCATTGATAAAGCCGTCGAGCGAGCGACCGCGGCCATCAAGAAGCTATCGAAACCAGTTGCCGGTGACATGATTGCCCAGGTCGGCACCATCTCGGCGAACGGCGACGCGACTATCGGAGAGCTGATCGCCGAAGCAATGAAGAAGGTCGGCAAGGACGGCGTGATTACGGTTGAAGACGCGAAGACGATGGAAACGGACCTTGAGTTCGTCGAAGGCATGCAGTTTGATCGCGGCTATCTGTCTCCTTACTTCATCACTGACTCTGAAAAAATGGAAGCGGTGTTGACTGATCCCTTGATTTTGCTGAGTGAAAAGAAGATTTCTTCGATGCGCGACTTGCTGCCCATCCTCGAGCAGATTGCGAAACTGGGCAAGCCGATTCTGATCATTGCCGAAGACGTCGAGGGCGAGGCGCTCGCCACTCTGGTCGTCAATAAACTGCGCGGCACGATCAATGTGGCGGCGGTAAAGGCCCCTGGCTTTGGCGATCGACGCAAGGAGTTGCTCCAGGATCTGGCGATTCTTACCGGTGGCAAAGTTATTAGTGAAGACCTCGGTATCAAACTTGAGAACATCACGATTGAAGACCTGGGACGCGCTAAGAAAGTGACCATCAGCAAGGATGACACCATCATCATCGATGGCGCAGGCAACATAGATGAACTTAAGGCCCGCGTGAAAACGTTGAAAACTCAGATCGAAGACACTTCGTCGGACTACGATCGAGAAAAACTGCAGGAGCGTTTGGCTAAACTCGTCGGCGGCGTGGCCGTCATTCGCGTCGGCGCAGCTACTGAAACTGAACTTAAAGAAAAGAAAGCGCGCGTGGAAGATGCGATGAACGCGACGCGTGCTGCTGTCGAAGAAGGCATTGTTGCCGGCGGCGGCGTCGCCCTGATTCGCGCGGCGCGCGCGTTGGACAAGTTCAAAGTGTTCGATGCTGATAATGAGGACGGACCCGTCGGCGATCCCGACGAGCAGGTTGGTGTCAATATCATCAAGCGCGCGCTCGAAGAGCCGCTGCGCCAGATCGTACAAAACGCCGGCAAAGAAGGCGCGGTGATAGTCGAGAAAGTAAGGGCTAGTAAAGATCCCAACTTCGGCTACAACGCAGCCACTGAAACTTTTGAGGACCTTGTGGCCGCCGGGATTATCGATCCCGCGAAAGTCACGCGTTGCGCGTTGCAAAACGCAGCATCAATCGCGGGCTTAATGCTCACAACGGAAGCCCTCATTTCTGAGCTACAGGAAGATGATAAGCCTCGGGCAATGCCCGGCGGCATGGATATGTAATCCCAAAGTCCTTTAGCAAATTGGGAAGCTACCATGTTCGCATGCGGCTTCTGTTAAGTCTCCGAGGTCGGTAAGCCCCCAGGAGAAAATCCCACAAGGGAAAGGTAAGAAACTATGACAATGAAACTTTATGTAGGTAATCTGGCGTTCCAAACTTCGAGTGAGGAACTGCAAACATTGTTCGCGCAGGCGGGCACAGTCGAAAGCGTATCTTTGATTGAGGATCGCGAAACCGGTCGCTCACGCGGTTTCGGCTTCGTCGAGATGTCAACGAAGGAAGAAGGCGCTGCTGCAATTGCGCAGTTTAATGGTAAGGACCTGGGCGGACGTGCCTTGAACGTCAACGAAGCCAAGCCCCGCGAAGATCGCGGCGGCGGTGGCGGCGGTCGCAACGGCGGCTCGCGCTACTAAGTAGCGGTCACTGCTCAACTAGAAAAGCCCTCGGCAATTTGCCGGGGGCTTTTGTCTTTTGTGAACCAGGAAACAAGCACTACTGTGGCTCGGAGGGATCCCTCATTTTGATTCTGGCTTGTTATAGATGGGCTCAAATGTGCGAGTTGTGTGCTCAGTCACGCTCGAGACGGGTTCTGGCAGCGCGCGCGCCTGTGCCGCGTCAAGCTCTTTTGTGGCGTGCTCCTTTGCCAGGGCAGTATCGCCTGTTTCTCCCACGCCACGCTTGCGACGGAATAACTGCCAGGTGAACACGACCTCGACTAACAGGATTATTAGAAAGCTCAGTCCCGTGAAGATAAGAATCTCCTCCACGTCTATACCGACCATCTTCATCGCCATTATGAGGAAAACGGTAGCGACAAAGCCAAAAACCAAAACCGCGACCATGGCCCATACGAGGGCTTCGGGTCTCACTTCCGGCGATTTGATTAAGCTATCGCCCTTGCCAACAGTCACCTTTGCGCCGCAGTAATTACAGTAGCTCAAGCCTTGCGCGACAACCACACCGCAAGATGAACAGTACATACTCTTTTACCTCCTCAGGGTAATACGATATTGAGTGACGCTGAGTTCAACAATGGTGCCTTTAGGAGCTGGCGCACCCTGTCCAATCCGATTGCGTAGCTCATTCGTAATTACATCGGCTAAACTACCAGGCGAGGAGCAGCAATCATGAAACGACGTTATTTCCTTTCGTCATCTATAGCACTGGGTACGCTGCTGGCGTGCTCGAAGTTACCGCTGAGCTTTGGTTCAGTGGATGATAAGACAAAGAAGGACCACAACATTTATTCCCTGAACGCGCAAGGAGTCAAAAAAGTGACCAGGACCAACGAAGAATGGAAACGAATACTAAACCCTGACCAATACCGCGTGACGCGCGAGAAGGGGACTGAAACGCCTTTTTCAAGTCCTCTCAATGATATTCACGAGCAAGGGATTTTTGAATGCGTTGCCTGCGAGTTACCTCTCTTCAGTTCCGCCGCGAAGTTTGATTCGGGCACCGGCTGGCCGAGCTTTTGGCAACCCATTGCCAAAGAGAATGTGCGTGAGGACGTGGACGACAGTCTGTCGGAAACTCGCACGGAGGTGCTATGTGCGAGATGCGGTTCTCACATTGGCCACGTTTTCGAAGATGGCCCGCGGCCCACAGGCTTGCGCTACTGCATGAACGGCGTGGCGCTGAAGTTCGTTAAGGGAAAAGCTTAGGTTCGGTCCACTGGAACACTTCCGTACGTTCAATCCTCTGATTGATACGCCGAAATAGCAGCTGTGCGGTGAAAACTGAGCATTCAGTCCCACTTTGTTTGGGATTCGAGGTTCCCCGCAACAGGCACAGCTCTTGCCCGAAAGAAAGCGATGATTCACCTTGAAAGGGGACACCTGATGAACGCTTCGATAGTATTGAACAAAATGAAAGGGTACGTAGCCGTCGTATTAATGCTCTTAATACTCGGCTTCGCAATTGAGCCGATTAGCTCGGTTGCCTCGGCGCACCCATCTATGGCTGCGGCGGCTGCGGCGCAAACACGACGCCGCGTCCGACGGAAACGCAGCTTCTGGAAAAAGCACCGCGACAAACTTACGGTAGCTGGAACGGCGCTTGGCGGCGCTGCTATCGGTGGCATAGCAGGCGGTAAGAAGGGCGCAGCGATTGGTGCACTGGCCGGTGGCGGCGGTGGGGCTCTCTACACGTATAAGCTTCGCAAGCGTCATCGCAGGTATTAGTGTTCCGGTCCTCGATTGGCGAGCAACAAATGAAAGGGGCACGGGATTCCGTGCCCCTTGGTTTTTTGAAACGAAAAAAATCTTCTTCGTGGGTAGTTAGCTAAACAGGTTCGCAGGAAGTGTCGGCGAGATTCATAATCGCTGTGATTAGCTCATCAGGGTGCAGCGGCTTGGGTACAAACATATTGAAGCCGGCGGCGAGGGCTCGCGTGCGATCCTCAACACGCACGTACGACGTGAGCGCGATGGCCGGAACCTGATAGCCCTTGTTTGCACCGAGTGCCCTGACCTTTCGAATGAGCGAGTAGCCATCCTCATCCGGCATCGCCAGGTCCGACACCAGCACGTGCGGGTTATACCAAACCAACATTTCCATGGCTTCGTGTACGGATGCGGCAGTGTGCACCACGGCTTTAGACCCGTCCAACATGGCGCGCACTACTTGCAGAGTATCCGCATCATCGTCCACCAAGAGGACCTTCACACCGTCAAGTAAGGGAAGAGAAGTGAAGTGTCCCTGCGAAACTTCCGCCGCACGCAATCGGCCAGTCACCTTTTTGCGCTGAGTTCGGCTCTGAGGTGCCAGGGGAAGCGTAATGGTAAAGGTCGCGCCTTCTCCTTCGCCTGCGCTGTCCGCTGTGATCGCGCCCCCATGAAGTTCGACCAGATGCCGAACGATAGCTAGTCCTAAACCGAGGCCGCCATGGTTGCGGGTGCTTGTGCCGTCGGCCTGGCGGAAACGATCAAAGATAAAAGGCAAAAAGTCAGAACTAATACCTTGACCGTTATCGCCCACCTGAAGCTGCATGTTGCCTTCTGAACGTTTTACTTTGATCTTGATGCGGCCACCGGGCGGCGTGAATTTGAGAGCATTTGAGAGCAGGTTCCAGACCACCTGCTGCAAACGCCCCGGGTCGCCAAACGTGTGACGTGCTGAGGGATCGAGAGTTACTTCCAGGTGCAGATCTTTCGAATCGATCGCCAATTGTACCGAATCAATCGCAGCATTAATGACTGACGCGATATCTACCGATTCATTTCGAAGTCGAAGCTTGCCGGTGATTACGCGCGAAACGTCGAGAATGTCTTCGATTAGTTGTGCCTGCATCTTCGCGTTCCGGTCGATGGTTTCTATGGCGCGGGCGATACTGGCCTCGTCCAACCTGCCGCTGCGAAGCAGATGCGACCAACCGATGATCGCGTTAAGCGGCGTGCGTATTTCGTGTGATACGGTCGCCAAAAACTCGTCCTTTAAGCGATTGGCGGTCTCGGCTTCGGAGCGCGCAATTTGCTCACCTGAGAGTGCGAGGCGCAGGCGCTCCTCCACCTGGCGTCTTTCCTTAACCTCGATCTCCAAGGACGTTGCCTTCTGCTGCAGCAAAGCAATCGTGCGCAGGCGCGCGTCAAGGTCGGTCACACTTGCATAACTCTCAGCGGGAATTACGCGAGAGTGAACGCTACAAACGCTGCTGTGTGGTTCGGCAAGTTGCTCGCCACCCAATTGATTCATTGGGTAGGCGCAAAAGAGTGAGAACGAATGTCGTTTCTGTAGTTCGTTCCAGAGTTCCTCCAGACGGATCGCAGCGGTAAGGTTACCTTCAGCCCAAAGTAGCGCCACCATTTCGCCAAACGCGCTGACGCGATCGCGCCCATCAGTTACGCCAGCGATTATGCCACCGATGACTTCGTTAAAGCGCTCGCTGTCGGGAGCGCCGTCAACCATAAACTTCGAAAGAGTATCGGCAGCGTCCACAGAGACATAGCAACCACGCGCCCTCGCCGCCGCAGTGTCAATTCCGCTGGCTTGCAGCAATTCGTCAAGCCCCTGGCGGTGCGCTTCTGTTGCGACTACAACGGCGCCATTTCCGGAGTTGATTGCTCTGCCAATGAAGCCACTCAGCGAGTTCAACAGGAATCCGTCCGCCTCGTAGAATTGCACGAAGTGCTCTGTGTCACCCATCTCCGTCCAATCGGCGCGCGGGGCATGGTTAGACTTGGCTACATCGGCCATGTTCAAGCTGACCAGTTCGCGAGCAGGTTTAACGTTGGTGGATGCGCTCAACAGATACTCCTGGCGTTCTCAGCCTTAGTCCCAATGTGCCTCTTAACACATACTGAACTTTGTGCTACGGACACTTTAACCATTCTAACGATCTTATAATGATTAATACCACCAACTCGGTTACGCGAAATTGTGCTATTTGTGTGTTCCCGCTTCGTGTTATTCTCGTCGCCATCCGACAATCTTACGTAACTATTACCCTCGAGTTCTGGATTCAGGTCTAGGATTAGGTTTCACCCCGGCAGTTTTGTCTCACTGGATTTCAAAGGCTGAGGACTGCACGCCACCAGGAAAAGGAGCACGCGATGAAGGTTCTACTGGTCAACCCGGAGTTTCCCGATACTTATTGGAGCTTTCGTCATGCTCTGCCATTTGAGCGTAAGCGGTGCGCTTTTCCGCCGCTGGGGCTGCTGACTGTATCCGCGTTGTTGCCAAAGGCCTGGGAGCGTCGCCTGGTTGACTTGAATGTTCGAAAGCTGAAGTCTGCAGCGATCGAGTGGGCTGACATTATTTTTGTGACCGGCATGCTGGTGCAGAAAGAATCGGTGCATGAAGTTGTCAGACGATGTAAAGAGTTGGGGAAGCGGGTCGTACTGGGTGGGCCCTACGTGACTACGACAATTGAAGATCTGCCTGCGGTTGATCACATTTTCCTTGGCGAAGCTGAAACGACGCTGCCGCAATTTGTCGAGGATTTGGAACGTGGGACGGCCAAGCGAACGTATCAGGCGGCTGAACGCCCGCCGCTTGCAACTACTCCAGTGGCCGATTTCTTCCTGGCGGACATGAAGCGTTACAGCGCCATGTCAGTTCAGTATTCGCGCGGCTGCCCTTTCAATTGTGAGTTCTGCGACATCATCGAGATCTACGGACGCCTACCGCGCACAAAAAGCAATCAACAGATGTTGTCTGAGTTTGACGCGCTTTTCCGTCTCGGATGGCGCGGCACAGTTTTCATCGTTGACGATAATTTCATCGGAAACAAAAAGAATGTCAGACGCCTGCTCCCGGAAATAACCGAATGGCAGGAGAGAAATGGCTTTCCATTTTCATTTTTGACTGAGGCAAGCGTGAACCTGGCAGATGACGAGGAACTCCTGGCCGACATGCAGCGGGCAGGTTTTCGCCGGGTGTTCCTGGGAATTGAGACTCCGGTTGAAGAGAGTCTCAAAGAAGCGCAGAAGTCGCAGAATCGTGGAAACCTGCTCGAGTCAGTGAAGAGGATTCAGAGTTACGGAATGGAGGTCATGGCCGGCTTCATCGTGGGATTCGATAACGATCCGGAAGACATCTTTGAACGTCAAATAAGATTTATACGGGATAGCGCGATCCCGCTGGCGATGGTCGGATTGCTCACGGCGCTTCCGGATACGCAGCTTTGGCGGCGGCTGGAAAAAGAAGGACGCCTGCTCGGCGAGAGCTCAGGCAACAATACGAATTGCTCGCTAAACTTCGTCCCGAAGATGGATGCGGCGCGCTTAATCGAAGGGTACCAGTCGATTATGCGCACTATTTACAAACCAAGCGAATACTATGAACGAGCGCTCGATTCACTTAAGCGGACAGCGCAGGATCTGCCCGATCCCGCGCGCGTAAAGATTGTCAGCGGCCTCGCGGCGTTTACTCGCCTGATAGTCAAGTTGGGAGTAATTGATCGCGAGCGGAAAGAGTTTTGGCGCTTTTTGGCGCACACCATAGCCAGACACCGCGATCAGTTTCCGCAGTCAATGCGGCTCGCGGCAATGGGCTATCACTTCCGGAAGTTAAACGAGGCGTATAGCGAATGAGCGGGGGCTAAGGCCCAGTGGTTGGAAGTTACGACCGGCTGCTTTCGTCGTTGATGATCTCATAGCATCCGCAGGAAGTCGCTTCAAGGCCTGCCCGGTCCAGTACCCTGAGATGGCCGCGGCTGTAGCGAATCAGATTGCGTTTCTGGAGTTTGCCAGCCGCCTTATTAACACATTCGCGTCTCACCGCGAGCATGTTCGACAAAAACTCCTGCGTCAATTGAAACTCATCAGCTTCAATGCGGTCATGGGTCATCAGCAGCCAGCGCGCCAGCCGCGCCTCGATCGAATGAAACTGATTACAGACCGTGGTCTGCGTGATCTGAGTCATGAGCGAATGGGTGTAGCGCTGCAATAGACGTGGCAGAGCGCCGCCGTTGTTGCATTCCCTGCGAAACGCCGCTGCTTTCATTTTCATGGCAGACCCCACACCCTGAACTACGGCGCGGTTTTGCGAGGTGTTAACTCCCATGAAAACTGCTAAACCCAGCATGCCCTCTTTGCCGACCAGACCTACCTCGAGTGTGGCGCGTTCGTTGAGACCGGCAAGCAGCGAGATAACTCCGCGATTGGGAAAATAGACATCGCTAATCAAGATTTCGGGCAGGTAGAGAATCTCCTCAAATACCAGAGGGATTTCTTCCAGCTGAGATTGCAACGCCTGATACTCTTTTTTCGGCAGAGCGGCAAGGAGCTCATTTGCTATGGGGGGGCTTTTTGCTGGGGACATTGGTAACTCGATACGAAACACTGGGGGCAGTAGCCCGACAGGTGTGGCGGGCTCAGGTTGCTAACCTAACTCTCACACCCGAGCCCTCTATAACTGACGAGCTACTGCCCCTGAAAGTCCTGGACTGCCGCCTGGGATCCAGACGGAGAACGCTTATGAAATTACTTTTTTGACGAACTTCTTCGTTCCTCGCCCGAAGTGCTTGCCCGAGCGCCCCATATGTTTACCAAAGTGTTTGCCACCTCTCACGATGCGGCCATGCTTAACGTTGTGGCCCATGCTCTTGCCGGCTTTGCCGACCTCACTGCCACTCTGCTTCATCTGCCCGCTGGACGAGTTGCTGTTTTGGGCCAGGCCAGTTAGCGGGATCAAGGCCAAAGAAACGGCTAACGCGAAGGTAACTACGAAGTTCAGTGCTGTTTTTTTCATGATGGTCCTTTCACTATGAATGACGGGCGGCACACAGTCTGTGCGCTGTCACACTTATTTTTACGTACGGGGGATTGGTCG
>Ga0207689_10006581_pt1 | contig 10243 bp, 5 predicted proteins | sample KBSMisM52_FD_184312 | JGI IMG/M metagenome (GOLD analysis project Ga0207689, IMG submission 184312) | Miscanthus rhizosphere microbial communities from Kellogg Biological Station, Michigan, USA - KBS Miscanthus M5-2 (SPAdes) (version 2) | ecosystem: Host-associated > Plants > Roots > Rhizosphere... | reverse complement strand
CTTCCGCAACGCGCTGGTTGCAAGCCTGAACGCAATGACGGACACCCGCGCTACCATCCTGAGGAAAGTAGCTGAGGCAGATGAGTTGCAGACGCGCGAATTTAATTCGGCGTTCGTAACCATGGAATACTTTGGCTATCTCCGGCGCGATCCTGACACCGCAGGCTTCAACTTCTGGCTTAACAAGCTGAACTCCTTTAACGGCAACTTTATTGCTGCCGAGTTGGTAAAGGCTTTCATTGCCTCTGCCGAGTATCGCCAACGCTTCGGTCCAAGCTAATTCATCAACAATCAACCCGGTCGCAAATGCGCATCGGATTCAAGAAGAGGGAGCGACGGCGCTCCCTTTTCACATTTGCGCCTCTCCTTTTTGTCGAAGTATTGACTGCCTTCTGCTCCTGTTTTTTCCTCACTTCTGCTACATTCAGCGCATGACCGTGGCCCTGCACGTTGAAAAAGTTTCCAAGCAATACCGAATCTATGAGCGCCCGGGCGATCGCCTGAAGGAGTCGCTTTCGCGCGGACTACTGCGCCGCCATAAAGAATTCTGGGCCTTACGCGACGTGGAGTTTGAGATCGAAGCAGGAACCACCGTGGGCATCATCGGGCCAAACGGCTGCGGCAAATCAACGCTCTTGCAGATCATTTCTGGCACGCTGGCGCCAACGCACGGCGACGTTTGGCATGAAGGACGAATCGCAGCCTTGCTGGAGCTCGGCGCCGGTTTCGATCCCGAGTTTACCGGCGTTGAAAATGTCTATATGAATGCCGGACTGTTGGGACTAAGCCGCAGTGAAACCGACGCCCTGTTCCCCGCGATTGAGCGCTTTGCCGAAATCGGTCCGTTTCTTTATCAGCCTGTCAAAACTTATTCGAGCGGTATGTATGTCAGGCTCGCGTTTGCGATTGCAGCGAGTGTTGAACCTGACATTCTGATCATTGATGAAGCACTCGCCGTCGGCGATGCAGTCTTTCAACATCGGTGCTTGCGTCGAATTAATGAGCTTCATGAGCGCGGGGCCACCGTGCTTTTTGTATCTCACGACGCCGCCGCCGTCCGCGCCCTGTGCTCCCGGGCCATCATGTTGCGGGCAGGCAGCGTCATCGCCGATGGCAAGCCCGTTGAGGTTCTTAATCTTTATCAAAAGATCATTATGGAACGGGAGCAGGCTTACGATGCGGAATCAGGCGCACCTGGTTCTCCAGGGAAAACGGAGTGCGAGGAAGAACTGGCGACTCTCAGCTATGCTTACCGGCATGGCGACGGCAGCGCCGAAATTCTTGGCGCGGAACTAACTGACGCAGCGCAAGCCCGCGTGGAAATTGTAGACAGCGGTGAGCCGCTGACATTGCGCGTGGTAGTGCGTTTTAATCAGGCTGTGGACGATCCGGTGATTGGCTTTCTCTTCCGTAATTCGCATGGCATTCATGCCTACGGCACAAACACGAAGGAGCAACAAATCGAGTTCGGGGCCGTGCCGGCGGGTGAACTACTTGAAGTCACTTTCACCTTCGACTGTTGGCTCGGTGTCGATCAGTATACGATCTCTCTGGCTGTTCACAGTCGCGAAGGACAGGCGTATGACTGGCTCGATGCGGCACTCTTCCTTAGAGTAACGAGCCTGACCTTGATTGAAGGAGTCGCGAATTTGAACGCGCGCGCCACGGCGCGCCACCGCGCCCATGGTCCGGCAAAGCCAGAGCGCGAGCACGTTACTGCCGGACCCATTTCAAGAGTGTGAGCTATGTCTGAAACTGAAGTTGAAAGCATCCTGCGCGAAATCCGAGAGCGCGTAATTGCAGACCGGGGCCCCATTCGCTCGACGATGACGAATGAAGGCAACGGGGCGGGCGAATCTGAAGCGCTCAACCAACCTACGAACGAGAATAACGACACCCGCACCGCGCAAAACCTGTCATTGATTGAGTCGTATCTGACCACGACCGCGCGCGCCTGGGATCGCCTGCCGCCGCTTCTCAGCAATCGAAGTGGATTTATCTCCCGGGTAGAGCTCTGGTTGAAGCGACAGCTGAAGCGCGCCACCCACTGGTATACCTGGGAACAGGTGAATTTCAATGCCTCTGCCCATCACGCGTTGCGCGACCTGCATACCGTTCTGTCAGCTCAGGAACAGGAACTAAGAAGACTGCGCGCACAGGTTGCAGAATCCACCGGCCGGCAAACAGAACTTAATCAATATCAGGCCACTCAACTAACTGAGCTTCGCGCAGATCTTGAGGCCGAACGTGGCAGGCAACAAAATCAGGTGGCCGCCCTGGTGAGCGAGCTTCGCGAACGGGACGAACGGCTTCAGGATGAACAGCGCGTCTGCTTCAAACAGGTGGCGCTTGAAACCAGCGAAGCCGCCGTGCTCGAAGATCGCGCCCGCCGTAAGACTCAAGCATTGGTGGAAGAATTACAGCGCCGCATCAGTCAACTGGAGACGCGCCAAAAATGAGAGCAGTGAGTGATGAATTACGGTCAAGAAGTTCAGAGTTCAATCTTTAGTTTGTGGCACTCCTTCGAAACAAGCTAAAGCTTGAACTCTGAACTTCTTGACGGTTATCACTTATCACTTCGTTATGCCGAAGAACAAGTTATATGAACGGGCCGGTATCCCCAACGTAGCCGAGTTTTACCTAACCAAATTCGTTTCCGACGAGGTACTCGATCCCCGCTACTTCAAGGCACTCGACCGTTTCGACATTCGCTTCGCGCGTACGATGTGGGTGTACGACAACGTGGCGGAAGGTTCGGAAGTACTCGATCTTGGCTGCGGGGCAGGCATGCTCGCCTTGTTGAAGCGGAAAGGTGTGACCCTCACCGGTGTCGATCTTTCCACTGAGTGCGCGCAGGCCGCCCGGCGCAATGGTTACGACGCCAGCTTCACAACCGAGCTCTCCAGTTTGCCTTTCGCTGACGCCAGCTTCGACTATGTCGTCAGTCTCGACGTGTTAGGTCATATCGAAGCGGACGACAAAGATGCCGTGCTCGCCGAGATTAAGCGCGTCTTACGGCCAGGCGGCGTTACGCTGCACGGCATCGAATGCACCGATCGTTTAGCACAGAAGAGCTACGACGAAATGACCGCGGAAGAGTTGCGTCGCTTCATCGAAGTCGATGGCCATGTCGGTCTCGAGGAAGAACAGGAACACGGAACCAGGTTCCTAAAGTTTTTCCAACACGTTGCCTGGGAACCGCGCTACTTGTTGTGCCTCAGCAGTGAAGAGTTTCTTAAGCAGGCCGATAAATACGGACTGGGATTTGAAGACGATTTTCTCGACTACCTGCGCGGCCTTTCATTTAAGGAGCGACGCGCTTTCGACCTGGCAATGGGTTACGTGTTTGCCAAAGTGTCTGATCTCGGCATCCATCTACCCAAGAGTGGCCTCTACGTTTTTCTAAAGGCCTCGAATGCAGCCCTTGGTCCTTTCTATAATGAGCATCGAGACCGCCGCGCCCTCTTTTTGCCCGCTGAAGATCAAGAACGCTTCGTGTGTCTGGATCGAAGCAATGATGCCAGGTTCGACGACGGCTGGTATGAACCAAACATGCTGCCTCCGATTGCGCGCTGGATGAGCGCGCGCGGCCGCGTCAACTTCCGGGCTCCCGGTTTGACTGAAATACGTCTGGACATGACCACGCATATGCCGGATCTCGGCGTTCGCCCACTTGGAGTTGAACTGCTGCTTAATGGCGCCAAACTTTGTGCACTTTCACTCTGGCGTCATGGCTGGCTGGAACTGCGCGTGATGGTGCCGGAAGCGCTGAGTGGTTCTGCGGAAGCAAGCGGCGAGTTTGAGTTGGAGATCCGTGCGGATCATACCTGGCAGCCGCGTCCGGCCGGAGACGAGACGCGGGACGACCGCGAGTTGTCCATCGCGGTTTGCAATATCACAGTGAAAAGTGAAAGGTGAAGAGTGAAAAGTCAGAACTGCATTTTGCGGTTTTGAACTTTTTTCAATTCTTGCTTTTCACTTTTCACTTTTCACCGGTTCATGAACGTACTCATCTGCACCACTCAAGTTCCTTTCACGACCGGCGGAGCGGAATCGCACGTCGAGGGGCTGCGCGTCGCTTTGATTCAAGCCGGATACAACGCCGAAGTCGTGGCGTTGCCATTCAAGTGGTATCCGCCTGCTGAAATTATGCGTAGTGCGCTGGCCTGGCGCCTGCTGGATCTCAACGAAGCAAACGGGAAACCCGTTGACCTCGTGATCGGAATGAAGTTCCCGGCTTACCTGGTCGCGCATGAGCGCAAGGTGCTGTGGATCATGCACCAACACCGCGCCGCCTATAATCTTTGGGACACACCCTTCGACGACCTCTCCACGTATCCCGACGGGCCGCAAGTCCGCGAATGGATCCGTCAGGCAGACAATCGACTGATACCCGGCGCGAAGAAAGTTTTCGCAAATTCGAAAACCGTCGCCGACCGGCTTCGTCGTTACAACGGAATTGAAAGTCAACCGCTCTATCATCCGCCACCGCGCGCGGAGAGTTTGCGAAGCGGCGAACAAGGGGATTACGTCTTCTATCCCAGCCGTATGGAGCCGCAGAAGCGCCAGGAATTATTGATTGAAGCTGCGCAGTACTTGCGTACTCCTTTGAAGATAATCCTTGCGGGCGGCTCAGGAGATTTCAAACGTTACGAATCTTTGCTGAAGAAGTTTGGCGTTGCTGATCGTGTTTGCCTGCGCGGTTTCGTAACGGAGTCGGAAATAATTGAGCTCTACGCGAACGCGCTTGGCGTTTGTTATTTACCCTTTGACGAAGACTACGGTTACGTCACGCTGGAAGGAATGCTTTCAGGTAAACCTGTTGTAGTAGCGAGCGACGGCGGCGGCGCCACGGAATTCATTGAGCACCAGAGCGAGGGGTTGATCGTTGCACCGGAACCACGCGCGCTCGCCGAAACGCTGGATTCGCTTTACGCGGATCGTGTGCAGGCTCGCGCTATGGGCGAGCGGGGACAGGAAAAACTCAAGGCCATGAACCTCTCATGGCAACGCGTCGTCGAAAGCTTAATCAACGGCGCCGGCTGAACCCCTCAAGCGATTTGCCGGGACCGCGGGGTCCCGCCCGCAAAATGAGCGCGTTAGCGCGAATAGACCTCAACAGCGAATTAAGCATGTGGTGGATCATTTGCGGGCGGGACGCCCGCGGTCCCAGCAAATCGCTTGCGTGGTAATCCTACTTGCTACCGAAAATTTGGCGGCCCCAACATAGAAGGTTTAGAATGCGGCAAATACTACTGGATCAAGGGACACCATATATGAAATACCCGCTCCCACTCACACAGCCGGTCCGTATGTTACCAGTCGCTGCATTTGTCACAGCTCTCCTGCTGGTGGCAACTTTTTCAAGTGTTCTTCCGATATCTTTTGCCGGCACCCAGGCGAACACCACAAATAAACTTCAGGAACCTAACGTCGCAATCCCTACCGGCACGTACCGCCAGAGCAATCTCGTTTCTGATCTGCCGGGAGTGGCGTTGATCGAAGATCGTTTGCTCAAAACTCCCTGGGGTTTGGCGCTAAATGGCGGCAGTCCTTTCTGGGTGGCTAACAACCAGACCGATTGCGCGACGCTTTACAGGGGCGATGTTTCCGGCAGTCCGCTGGTTAGATATCCGGCTTTGCCTTCGGTCTCCATCAATGGTCCAACTCTCCAGCCAATGCCAGTGCTGCCAACCGGGATCGTGTCTAACACGACGGGTGATTTCCTCATTCCACAACCAACGCTGGACCCTCCAGCGCCGGCACAGTTTATTTTCTCGACCGCCAATGGAGCGATCAACGCCTGGGCTCCAGCGCTTGGGTCAACCACGTTCGTAGCGCAATTCGTGCCGGGTCACGACTACACCGGTCTCACAATTGGTAGCAACGCTTCCGGAAATGTTCTCTATGTTGCTGACTTCGCTAACGGAAAGATTGATGTCTTCGACAAGAATTTCAACCTCACTTCAGTGTCGGGTAATTTCACCGACGCCACCATTCCGGCAAACTTTCATCCTTACAATATTCAGAACCTGGGCGGCGCGTTGTATGTCAGTTACGCGATCTTTCAAAACGGCATGACCCTCGATAGCGGCTTCGTGCGGAAGTTTGATACTAACGGCGTGCGCGACGCGGCTTTCGCAATTAACAATATTGGCCTTGCCGATCCGTGGGGAATGGTTGTGGCCCCGGCAAGCTTCGGCACGTTTAGTAACATGCTGCTGGTTGGGAATGCGCGGACGCTGGGCCTGCACGACTCGAGTATCCACGCCTTCAATCCGGCTACCGGCGCGCTGCTTGGATACATGGTTGACGAAGGCGGTGCTTTGCTCGAGATCAAAGGGTTGCGAGGACTCGTATTCGGTAACGGCACAAACGGTGGGGATCCAAACACGCTCTACTTTGCCGGCGGCGTCACAGACGAAACGTTAACTGACCGGCACGGAGTGTTCGGTTCTCTCAAGCCGGCGCCAGCGCTGCCCGCCACGACGATAAAGTTTAGCAGCCAGGAATATCACACAACTGAAAACGCCGGCCATATAGACATCACGGTGACGCGTAGCGGGGATACCTCAGGAACAGCGACTGTTAACTACACCACCGTTGATGGCAGTGCTACGCAAAAATCCAACTATGAAATTGCGCTGGGAAAGCTGATCTTCAATCCCGGGGATACGAGCAAAACTTTTCGCGTGCTGATAGTGGACAACAACTCCTTCGCCGCCGGCACCAGCACGCAGCTTGAGCTGCTTTTAAGTAATTCCACCGGCGCAGCCTTAATCAGCCCAAACGTCGCCGGGTTGTTCATAATGGACGACGAGTTTGACACGCCGCGCCAACCACCAAATATTGTCGACGACACGCAGTTCTTTGTTCGTCAGCAATACTTTGACTTTCTTAACCGTGAGCCTGACGCAGCCGGTTTGAACTTTTGGACGAATCAGATTCTTTCGTGCGGAACCGATCAGCAGTGTATCGAGCTGAGGAGAATAAACGTCTCGGCTGCCTTCTTCCTTTCGATAGAATTTCAGAAGACGGGCATGCTTGCCTACTTGACTGAGCGGGCAGCGACCGGCGCTCTGCCACGCTATGGCCCATTCATGCGCGATGTTCAGGCGCTGCAAAAAGACTATGTCTTTGGCGCTCCCGGTGCGAACGATCAACTCGAGAGCAATATCAAGGCGTTCTTCAATGAGTTCGTCACGCGTCCGGAGTTTGTGGCCGCATACGGCGGCCTGTCGAACCGGGATTATGTTGATAGCCTTTTTAGTAGCGGAGGAATAAACGGCACTACCGCTCGCCTCTTCATCTTCGGTTTGGATTCGTCGCAGCCGGTGCCCCCAAGTAATGCGGCGTCGTTTGGAACCGGCATCGCGCGGACCAGTTTCGCTACCTCACAGGTGGTAGATTTCTCGCTATCTTTCAGAGTGACCAGCGCCGAGACCGCGGCCCATATTCACGGTCCGGCTCTCGCTGGTGCCACTGCTCCGGCAATTGTCACCCTGCCCAATGGCGAGTTTCGCGATTTTACAGTCACGCTCACCATCCCACAGGTGCATGACATGGACCAGGGCCGGTTGTACATCGACGTTCACACGGCAAACTTTCCCGACGGCGAAATCCGCGGCCAGATTCCGGTATTAAGATTTCAGCGCGACGTGCTTGTGAACGCGCTGGATCACGGATATATCTCTCGCGCTGAGGCGCTGAGATTGACCGTCGAAGATATTGATTTCCGGCAGAAAGAATTCAACCGCGCTTTCGTGCTGATGGAATATTTTGGTTACCTCAGACGAAATCCAAATGATCCGCCTGACAACAATCTCGACGGCTATAACTTCTGGCTAAACAAACTCAACCAGTTCAACGGCAATTTTGTGAGTTCCGAGATGGTCAAAGCTTTCATCAAATCCACTGAGTACCGCGGGCGATTTGGGCCGCCGTAACCAGAAGCAGGTCGCCGGAGCTAACTATCAATGCCTGTTGCTCCTTTGGTATTCCCCGGATTCGATGAAGACTCTGCTGACGGCGCGGTAGTCACCGGTTCGATTCAGATTAGTAAGCCAATAATTAAATCCCGACAGGTTATTGTCGGGTGGATCGTCAGGATTTCGCCGCAGGTAGCCGAAGTAGTGGACCAGAATGTAGGCCTCGTTGTATTCGCTTTTGGAATCGTCCATATCGGCGATGCGCCGTAATGCAGCAGCTTTCGAATGAACGGCACTGTTGAGCGCCGATATCACTGCATCGCGCCGGCTGCTTTGACCAATGTTCGCCAATAGCGTGTCCACATATTGTTCAGTCGATTTCCCGTCATAGAGTGCCTTGAAGTCCGGTCGCTCAACCCACTCTTCGGCCAGTGCGTTTTTATTGTTTTCTAATACCTGCGCCCATCCTTCCCGGCCGATATAAAGTTCGCGCCCCAGCACTCTTATATCCGACATGAATTCCTCATAGCGCGGCCTTCGCCCAAGCGCTGTTTTGTAAAGACGATAGACTGCATAACTCGTTTGTCGAAACTCCACCAGTAGTTGGTAAGGGTCTTTATCGACCCGCTCCGCAAATTCGCGCGGCGGCACGGTCGCCGGAAGCTGAGTCTTCTCGTCCTTACCGCTCACGTCGTAGATGGCAATGTTAGGTGAGTGGTAGATCTTCGGAAATGTTTCAAAGAACGATTCCCGGCCGCCCTCTTCGCGTTCGCGCGGGCCCAAGTAGATGTAGTCAATGCCATAGTAGTCGATAAGTGAGCGGGCTTCAGGATTGCCGGAATAGATGGCCTTTACGTCGGCTTCTCGATCCGCGAATTCATAACCGTGACTCCACAGCCACGCGGTATCGCCTCGCAAAATGGGACGACCCGCAAGACTCAATATTGGTTGATGAGTTGTAGGTGACGTCAGGAAAAGCGCGCGGGGATTGGTGCGCTCGCGCGCGAAAGTTGCGGCAGCCATCTCTTCGTTTGTGAAAAGGAGATTGTGGTTAACGTTTTCATATTGCAAGGCCAGAAGTCCGGAGACGATGCAAAGCGTAACCAGGACAAACGCAAGGACCCTTTGCCGGGAAATGCACCATAGCCTCGCGAGCCACGCACCAATGAGCACAGAGGTCGGCACGTACCATAGGTACATCAGCTTGATATTGTCGAAATTGTTCGGAGAGACAACGATGAGCAAGCTGAAAACAAGCAGGCCGGCAAACGCCAGGTAAAACCTCCGCCATACCCGAGGCGCCGCAAACCAAGCGGGGAAAATCAGCAGCGTTGGCAAGCCAAAATTGCGCAACCAATACCAGATCCAAATGCGCTCGCTGTTTCCTCGCCAGCCAGGCTGAAAGCGCATGAAATTATTCGCCGACGCGTGTCTGGTGATGCTGATTAGATAAGGCGCCGCCAGCAGGATTGCCGGAATCCAAAACGCGAGCCATTGCCGGCGTGGACGAAGCAGAAAAAGAAAACCACTAATGAGACCCAGGCCCAGGTAAACGTGGGCATGGAAGAAAGGCAGAAGCCCGGTAAACATTCCAGCGACGAAGAGCAAGCGCCAGCCGTCCCAACGGTCGCTCTGTTCTTCATCGGCGAGAAACTTCTGCCAGACAACGGCGAACAGCGTGAACACAATAAGTGCTGCGGCGTAGCCGAAGAGACTCGTGCGTTGCGGCAGCATTCCATCGGCGATGAAGTTAGTCCACTGAATGTTTCGCTCGCCAATATTTGCGTAGTTAATATCGAGGTGCAACAACAACGCGGGCAGGGTTTTTCCGCTGTGGCGCCAGTCGATAAAAAAGTAGATGAACCCGAGCCCTCCATTCAGCAGGAAAAGAATGGTCGCCAACACTGCGGCTAATGAGCCGGTTGAAATGGTTACGCCAGTGGAGCCGGAATCGTGATCGGGTTTCGAAAGGCGTTTGGCAAGGCAATAAAGAAGGCCGGTAATTGCCAGCGCCAGCGGTAAACCAAATTGTGCTGCACGAACTACTGATTCGGGTGTACCACCAACTGCCACCCATACAGGTAATTTATTTTGAAAAGGCCTTGGGTAAACTCCTTTATCATTGATGGTTTGTGTATGCCTTCCTTTCCAGGTGATGTGTTCCCCTTCATTTAACTTCAGAAGCATTTCAAGTTTTTCAGAAAACAGTTCATCATAATCTTCCAGCTTATACCCAAACAACGGATACGATTCAATAAAAGAACCACGTCCGGACATGATCTCGGCTCTTCCTCCACTTAAAAGGTCAACAGTAG
>Ga0207689_10006579_pt1 | contig 10244 bp, 8 predicted proteins | sample KBSMisM52_FD_184312 | JGI IMG/M metagenome (GOLD analysis project Ga0207689, IMG submission 184312) | Miscanthus rhizosphere microbial communities from Kellogg Biological Station, Michigan, USA - KBS Miscanthus M5-2 (SPAdes) (version 2) | ecosystem: Host-associated > Plants > Roots > Rhizosphere... | reverse complement strand
GCGCGTTCATGTTCAACGGCATCTACAAGTTCCCGTCGTATCACTTCACGTGCACCAACGTCTTCACCAACAAGGTCCCCACCGACGCCTACCGCGGCGCCGGGCGTCCGGAGGCGACCTTCGCCATCGAGCGGATGATGGACGAGCTCGCCGTCGAGCTGTCGCGCGACCCGCTCGAGCTGCGCGCCCAGAACTGGATCGCCCACGGGGAGTTCCCGTTCGACACCGAATCCGAATACCATCGAATGGGTGCCGGCGCTGAATGAGACAAAGAACCTCTTGCGCTATTCGCTAAAGTTTTCCAACAACGACGGCCGCACGCTTGTAGACATCTCGCAGCAGGTTGAACTGCGGCGCAAACGCGCTTGGGAGTTGCATCCCGGCGTCGCGCTCATGAGCGAAGCGCGTCTGAACTCGGCGTTGCAGCGACGAATTAGCGCCGCAATTGAAGATTTTCTGGAGCGGGTGAAAGAAAAGCTTGAAGCCAAGTAAAAAGTTAAAAGGAAAAAGGTAAAAAGGAAGAACCAATTGAGGAACGTCGAAACCGTGCACCCTTCCTACTTTTGCCTTTTTACTTTTACCTTTTGCCTTCGGCTTGGCCGTAGCTAATCATGTTGGCCAGCATGCGATACGCGCCGGGAATGCCGCCACGCAACTCGCGATACCAGACCATGCTCGTGTAGATGTAGTGACCGCGACCGTAATCAGCGACCAGCAATCCACCTTTCAAAGGTTGTTCGCCCGGATCGTTTGATTGCAGCAGCGCGTGAAACTGTGGATCCCACTCCTTCGGGTAATAAAGCCCGCGCTCCTGAATCCAATCTTTGAAATCGTCCTGGCCCATTTTGTTTGGCGTGTTCAGCAAAGGATGATCAGGTTCAAGAAAACTGATTGGCGCATTCTCGTCCGTGATTCTTTCCCCGCCTAGGATCAGCTTGAAAGGCGCAAGCTGCGGACGATTGCGTCTCTCGTCCGGATTCCATTCATCAGACTTGTGATAGAAAACGATCAAGTTTCCGCCGGCGTTCGCGTAATCAAGCAACTTCTGGTTCACGGCGATCAATTGGGGCTTCGACTCGTAGACACGATTGTCGACGATCACTGAAGTGAACTGCGAAAGGTCAGCGGTCTTCACATCATCGACGCTCAACTCTTTGGATTCAACGCCGAGAGCGTTCAACGCATTCGGCAGACTGAAATCAAAGCCGCGGATATAGCCGACGCGGAGATTTGGCGCGACTTGAGCGTTGGCAACTATCACGGGAACAAGCAATGCGGGCGTGACCTTTGATCGAGTATTACTCAACATGAACGTAATCCCGCCCTGTGCCTTTGATAACTCACATCCGTCCACGGCGAATGCCGTTTCGGTCGTCTCGCCCGGCCGTAGGGCAATTCTCCGAGTGGCATTTCCACGTCCCACAATCGGCCCGATCGTTGAGAAACGATTGATCTCGCCCGAAACCGGATCGTTCAAGTGGTTCGTTACGCGAAGCTTGAAGTCAACGGCATGAAAGCCGCATTTCCCATCACTCGCAGGCGTTGTCACAATTGGCGAATTACTGATCGCCTCGATTTCAACTGGCCGCGCCACATCAACGCTGATTACACGATCGAGATTGAATTTCGCTCCGGATGCCTCGACTGTGCAGCGCGTGTCGATTTCCAACCCCAGGGCGTTTGGCTCGTATAAGTGGCGCGACAGCGGCGTGTTGATGGAAGCATCCGCCGGGATTCTGAGCTTCCCGTTGGTCGACGGCGTTTCGGATCTTGAAGCAATCCACGAACTACAGTCGCGCACGGTTGTTGACTTCGTTTCGTTGGCGTCTCTTACGGACAAGCTAATTACAGAGCCAGGCACGACCGTTGTCTCAGACGACTTTACGTCGAGGTTAATACCGGCAGCCAGCGCCATCGCCTGCTCCACGCGATCCTTCATTCGTGCACGACGGTCAGGATCCATCGGGCGCGCCACGGCGTGACCATAACTTCCGTGTTTGAATCCTTCGATTAGTTGCGCGAGGGCCCGATCCCGATTTGCGGAGAGTTCCAATAACGAGCCGGTCAAGCTGGGAACTGCTGATTCGTTTGCTACCTGCGCAGGTAACTGCAATCCATCAAGAAAATTGTGCGAGTCGGTGGAGAGCGTGTTCCCGGCGCTAACTGATTTCACCAGCGCATAACGAATCATTGGCAGCTGACCGGTTGGCGCGTTTTGTCCGCTGAACGCGCGAAAGCGGTTCGCGTATTCGGCGAAGCTTTTCGGCCACGGACCTTGCGTCGCATGCTGTTGCAGACCGCGCAAAGCTTCTTCGGCGTAAACGACACCCCGAACTGGATCTTTTTCATTCGGATCAATCGTCACCAGCTGCGCATTCGTCTGCTGTTGATTTCCGCGTGCGCGTACAAATAGTCTTTGCACCTGCCAGGTCGTCACGCCGTCTTTCAACTGTTCGGGAAACTTGGTCGCATCGGCAGCCGCATCGAAGGCTTCAACTACCATCAGCGCAGTCGCCTGGTGCTGACCATGATCGTTGCTGGTGGTCGAATGGTTCGTGATGATTACGTCTGGACGCAGCTTGCGAATCTGAAGCACCATGCGACGCAAAGCTTCTTCGTGACCCCAGAACCTGAAAGCCTCGTCGCGCGTTTTCGAAAACCCAAAATCTTTCAGCCCGAGGAAATGCGGCTCAGAACCCTGGATTTCAGCTGCGGCCATGGTCTCGTGTGCGCGAATCGCGCCGAGTTCTTCATACAACTCCGGTCCGATGGCGTTCTGTCCGCCTTCGCCGAATGTCGAAAACAGACTGACCGTGTGCGCGCCGTATTTGTGGCGCATGACGATAAGCGACGTGCCGTCTTCATCGTCAGGATGCGCGGCGACACACATCACCGTCCACGGATTCTGCAAATCGAGCAGAGCCTGATAAAGCGCCACGCGATCTTCGGACGGTGGTTGAGCTGTTGTTGCCGCTTGCGGCGCGCGAGGAACAATTACCAGAGCCGCTACAAAGGCCAGTGCCAGAAGGATTCGTGCAAGTTTCTTGTTCATATTAGTTGCGACGTAAGTTTACTCGGAGACAGCGCGGAGGTCACGCCTTGGAGCCTTTATCCTCACACCTGCCTTCAGCCTGGTGTCTCGACCCTGCGGATCTTGGTCAACGGCTGTTGAGATTCGGTGGGGCTTGGCCACCTCGCTGAAGCGAGGTGTGACTGAAAGCGTTTTTGGCAATCTGCAACTCGACAACTCGCACTTTTTCACGTAAACACTCTCGCTAATGTCCACGCAATCGAGAGCGCCGGCATCGACGGCTGCGAATGACGAACAAGAACTCATTCGCGGCGTCGGACTCTGGGGCGCGACGACGCTGAACATGATCGACATGATCGGCGTCGGGCCGTTTATCACGATTCCGCTGATCATCGCGGCGATGGGAGGGCCGCAGGCGATGCTCGGTTGGATTCTGGGCGCGGTGTTGGTCATTTGCGACGGACTTGTCTGGGCGGAACTCGGCGCCGCCCTTCCTGGTTCGGGTGGTTCGTATCGTTACTTGTCAGAGATTTACGGTCCGCGAAAGCTTGGCCACCTCATGTCGTTTCTCTTCATTTGGCAACTGACCTTCAGCGCACCGCTTTCGATCGCCTCAGGCAGCATCGGCTTAGCCCAGTACGCGACTTATATTTTTCCCGCGCTCGGCAACGCAAAGAAAGTGACGTTGCCTGTTCTGGGAGTCGTTGAAATCAACGCGATCCCGGTTGTCCTGGTCGCCATCGCCGCTTTGGGCGTCGCAGTTTTTCTGTTGTACCGGCGCATTACCCTAATCGAGCGGCTCTCAAAGTTTTTATGGGTCGGTGTGATGCTGACGATCTTGTGGGTGATATTCGCAGGCGTCACGCATTTCGATGCGAAACTCGCTTTCGACTTTCCAGCCGGCGCATTTACTCTGCGGCCTGAATTCTTCACCGGTCTTGGCGCGGCGCTGCTCGTCGCAGTTTACGATTATTGGGGCTACTACAACGTCTGCTTCTTCGGTGGCGAAGTGAAAGATCCGGGACGCAACATCCCGCGTGCGGTGCTACTTTCAATCTTGTTCGTCGCGATTATCTACATCGTGATGAATATTTCGATCCTTGGCGTCATTCCGTGGCGCGAATTTGCGAGCACCGCTGACACACCCGCCCAGCGTTACGTGATCGCGTCGTTCATGGAGCGCCTTTACGGCACGAAGGCCGGCGTTGTCGCCACCGCATTGATTATGTGGACGGCGTTCGCGTCAGTGTTCTCTTTGCTGCTCGGTTACTCGCGCGTGCCATTCGCCGCTGCGCGTGATGGCAACTACTTTCACGTCTTTGCCAAAGTCCACGCTCGACATCGCTTTCCTTACGTATCGCTGTTGGTGATGGGCGGAATCGCGACGCTGTTCTGTTTCTTTCGTTTGGCGGATGTAATTGCGGCGCTGGTGGTGATTCGGATCCTCGTGCAGTTCCTCGCGCAAATCGTCGGCGTGATTGTCTTGCGCGTGCGTCGTCCTGATCTGCCGCGGCCATTCCGCATGTGGCTGTATCCGTTGCCGGCGCTGATTGCGCTGGGAGGATTCCTTTACGTGCTTATCGAACGCAAGAATTTCTTGAAAGAGATTCGTTACGCGGCAGTTTTGGTTGTGGCCGGCCTGATTATCTACTTCGTTCGCGCGCGTATGCGCGGTGAGTGGCCGTTCAATCAGAATCTGATCTCTAACTCAGCCACAACCGGAACGTGATCGGAAGCTAGTGTCTCGGGAATCCAACTTCGCTTCGCTCTGATGCCGTCAACCGTGCGCAAAAGAATGTAATCGATTCGCTTCGCCGGTTTGTCCGCCGGATAGCTGAGTCCCTCGCTGTTGGGATTAGCCAAAGACCACGCATCAGCAAAAGACCCTCGCATTAATCTGTAGGCTCCGCCGGTGGGGACGTCGTTGAAATCGCCGACGACAATCAATGGCCCACCCACATTTTCCAGCGCCTTCAGCAACTGTTCGGTTTCAAACACGCGGCCATCTTCGTATTGGTAGTCCAGATGCGTCGTGACAAAGTTGAGTTTCTGCCCGTGCGCGAGCACTTCCGCGCGAATGAAGCCGCGTCGCTCGGCCTCGCGGAGGTTCTTGTAGTGACGATGGTCAGTCGCGAGGATGCGAAAGCGTGAAAGAATCGCGACGCCATATTGCCCGCCCTGGTACGGTAGATTAAACGCAAAGGCGTAATCCATCTTCGTAAGCTTCGCCAGTTCAGCAATCTCATCGATGTGCTGCGTGCGTTCGACGCCGCGATCGACTTCCTGTAAACCGACGAGATCAGGTTTCTGATCGTTTATGACCTTCGCGATCCGTGGCAGGTCGAGCTTCTTATCCATGCCGACGCCGACGTGAATGTTGTAGGTCATCACGCGAATTGTGTGCGTGCTTTTGGCTGGTGCACTTCGCGCTGCCGATCGGGCGGATGATCCGACGAGCGACAGCGCGAAAATGAGAATAACGACTAATAAAGTTTTGCGAGTCTTCACGAACGATTTTCCCTCTCCCAGAAGGGAGAGGGAGCAAGATGACTACGCGAACGGTTCAGCGCTTTCCGGATTGATCGTTTCCGCCGCTTGAAAACCGATCTTGCTGTGGGTGCCGTCACAGAAAGGCTTGTTCGAAGAAGCGCCACACCGGCACAAAGCGATGCGCGGCCGGCCTTCGGTTGAGATGCGATTGCCGGCGGTGTCGTAGATCTCAACGTCACCTTCAATGAGATAAGGTCCATTTGGTTTCGGACGAATAGAAACGTCTGCCATGTTTTCCCCCTGTAGGAAGCTAAGTTAATGAAAGCGTGCGTGCATTCTAGCACGCGAGAAGATTAGCCCAACAAACCTCGCGCCCTTTTCACGACATTGTCGACATTGAAACCAAGATTCTTCAGGGCCACATCGCCCGGCGCCGAAGCACCGAATCTTTCAAGACAAATCTTGTCGCCTCTTGGCCCGACATAACGATCCCAACCCTGGCCGACACCGGCTTCGATTGACAGCCGCGCAGTGACTGAAGATGGTAAAACCTGGTCGCGATAATCCTGCGATTGCTCTTCGAAGAGTTCGACGCACGGCATTGAGACCACCCGCGTCGGAATGCCGTCGCTTTGAAGTTGCCCGCGCGCGTCGAGTGCTAATGAAACTTCGGAACCAGTCGCAATTAGAATTAGCTGCGGAGGCGGGCTACTGCCGCGCTCACCATCTGACGCTTCAGCTTCAGCAAGTACGTATCCACCGCGGCGCAGTCCCTCGGCCGGCCCAAACTTCTTTCGATCGATGAGCGGGACTTTCTGTCTTGTGAGCGCGAGCGCAGTAGGAGCATGGCGGCGCAGGATCGCGAGTCGCCAAGCCTCGCGCACTTCGTGAACGTCGGCAGGACGAATTACAAAAAGATGCGGAATTGCGCGCAACGCAGCGAGATGTTCGATCGGTTGATGGGTAGGACCATCTTCGCCGAGTCCCACCGAATCGTGCGTGAAAACGTAAATAACCTGAATTTCTGATAAACAAGCGAGACGAATCGCGGGCCGCATGTAATCAGAAAAAGTCAGGAACGTCCCGCCGAAGGGAATGAGTCCACCGTTCAGAGACATCCCCGTCAGCGTCGCCCCCATTGCGTGTTCACGCACGCCGAAGTGAATGATGCGACCGTCGTAGCTGCCTGCTTCAAAACTGCCGCCATCTTTGATGTCCGTGTTGTTGGAAACGCCGAGGTCGGCCGAGCCGCCAATTAGCAGAGGCAGATGCGGCGCGAGCGCGTTGATGACTTTGCCGCTCGCCACGCGCGTCGCTATGGCTTCGGCATCGTCGAACGAAGGGAGATGTTTCTCCCAATCGGCGGGCAACTCGCCGCTCATGGTCTGCTGCCAAAGCTTGCCGAGGTCTTCATGTTTCTTTCCGTAGTCGTTGACCAATTCGTCCCATTCAGTTTCATACTTCGCGCCGCGATCGATTGCCTTGCGAAAGTGCTCCAACGCCTCTTCCGGAACGTAGAACTGTTTGTCTTCGGGCCAGCCCAGATGCCGCTTCGTTTCACGCACGGCATCTTCGCCAGGGGCGTCGCTGTGTGCCTTGCGCGTGCCGGCGGTAGGCATGCCGTAACCGATAGTCGTTTTCACCGAAATCAAAGAAGGCTGATCAGCGACCGATTGCGCGTCGCGAATGGCGGCTTCGATGGCGGCGAGATCGTTTCCGTCTTCAACAGTTGAAGTGTGCCAGCCGTACGATTCAAACCGCTTCGGCACATCTTCAGAAAACGCGAGGTCGGTGAAGCCTTCGATGGTGACGTGGTTGTCGTCGTAAAGATAGATGAGCTTCCCAAGTTTAAGATGTCCAGCCAGCGACGCAGCCTCTGACGCGACACCTTCCATCAAATCCCCGTCTGAGACGATTGCATAGACGTGATGATCGATCAGCGGAAAATTCTTCTGATTGAATTTCGCGGCCAAATGCGCGCCGCCCATGGCCATTCCGACACCATTGGCGAAACCCTGGCCAAGCGGTCCCGTCGTAATTTCAACGCCCGGAGCAAGTCCGTACTCAGGGTGCCCCGGGGTCTTCGATCCCCATTGACGAAAATTCTTGATCTCGTCGAGCGACAGCTCGTACCCGCTCAGATACAACAAGGCGTAAAGCAGCATGCAACCGTGGCCCGCCGAGAGCAGAAAGCGATCGCGGTTATGCCACTTTGGGTTTTTCGGATTGAAGCGCATGAAGCGTGTCCACAGAACATAAGCCATCGGCGCTGCCCCAAGCGGCAGACCGGGATGTCCTGAGTTCGCCTTCTGCACCGCGTCAATGGCCAGCGTGCGAATTGTGTTGATGCAAAGTTGATCCAGTTCGGGTGTGGTTTCGAGTTGCACTTTTGCGCTCATGTGAAACTAGTTTTCGAGCTTCAATTATGGTTTCAACTTACGACAGCGCGTGCACTTGCGCGTCGCCTAATTTCTTACGGGGATTGACGGTGACGAAAATGCGACCCGGGCCAGTCTTGATATTTCCGAGAAGGACTATTGTGCAATTGTTTGAAGCGTAAGGAAAGCCGCGCCGCGCAAGTTTAAGCGTTCAGAAACCCCGCCAGTATAGCCGTGCGTGAGAAGAGTTTCGAGTCCTCATGACAGGTACAATGCGCATCATGAACTCGTTCGTTTAGTATGTGGTATCGGACACTTACTTCCGCCTGATCTTTTCCTCGACCCAATTCCGCGCGTCGTCGAGTATTGAGATGTGGTGAGGCTTCCCTTTCAAAACGCGGATAGTCGAAACAATCAAGAAAATAAATGCCGCTAATCGAAACAGGCCCGAGCCAACGCCGCTATCAGTTATTAATCTGAGAATTCCGAAAGCGGAGCTGATCAGAAGGATAGCGATGTGCAAAGCAAATCCTTGTGCGGCGTGAAAGCGTGTGCGCCTTTCGTTTCGCGGAACCAGAAGCAATTCGATAACCGACGCGACCAGCCCAATATAAAAAGGAAAATAAGGGAAAGCATTCGCCCACTTCTCGGAGATGTTAATACCCGGGACCTTGCGTTCGCCCGGCGCTTGCGGAAGTTGCGGTCGTTGATAGATCTGGGGCGGTGAAATTGGCGGTGGCTGATAGATGTTCGCGGGCGCCACCGGCCGTGGTGGTTCGTAAGGCTGCTGGCGCGGATTTCGCGAGACAAAGACCGAAGGATACGAATCATCAATCCGTCTGGTTGCCGCTTCAGCGTCCGGATCGTTGCGCGCTGCTTCGTGCGACGTCCGGCCAATGTCTCGCGGAGCCGCCCCTGACATGTCTTGTGTCCCCGGATCGACCTGCGACCCGGTGTCGCGCGTAAAAGATTCCTGCGCGCGATCCGCAATGTTCTCATCGAGCGGATTCGTGTCGTATTTGCTGCGCTTCGGTTGCATCTCGAGGTGGCTATGCCGTGCCGAACGGTTGAGTTTTAGTACCCGACTTCAAATGATTTCGTAATCGATCGCTTCCCAACTGCCTGTGCGTTCGTCAATGCGAAAAGCGCGCAAGCAGGGTTCGTCATTTGCCAATCCAGCAATAAGGTAAACCGCCGATGGATAGTAGGCAAGACGCACGTCCGTGGGAGATGGCTCAGGGTTGCTAGCACGCGGATGTGAGTGATAAATCGCGAGCAGTTGCTCGCCGCGCTCGCGCATCGCGCGTTGCGCGGCAAACAGATCTTCGGCGGCGGCTTCGTAAGTGACGAGCGGATCAGCGGCCACATTCTTTGCCGGATAGATCGTTTGCACTCGGCCGCTGGTTGACCCCCCGATCAGTCCGCAGCATTCGTGAGGCGCGGCGTCGCGAGCATGCGAAATGATGTCATCGAATTGTCGTCTGGTAATCGTTAACAAGGTTCGGGCTCAGCTCCGTTCGGAGCCGAAATATTTATAGAGGCCGATTCTCTAAATGAGCAAGCTCCGTTTGGAGCGTCATAAGTAATTGACTGACATGACGCTCCTAACAGAGCTAGTTTTGGTTGAGACAGTCCTTTTTCTATAGACATTCGTCCCTAACGGGACGATAACTGGGCGATGGCTTAATCGTTGACAATCTTCAAACGCAACTCCTGCAACTGCTTCGCATCAACTTCGCCCGGCGCGTCGATCATCAAGTCCTGCGCCGAAGCAGTCTTCGGAAATGCCATCACGTCGCGAATGTTTTCGGTCGGCACCAAGACCATCAGCGTGCGTTCAATTCCCGAAGCGATACCGCCATGCGGCGGCGTGCCGTACGCCAGGGCTTCGAGGAAGAAGCCAAAGCGCGCGCGCGCCTGCTCTTCGCTCATGCCCAACGCTTTGAAGACCAGTGCCTGCACATCGCGACGATGAATTCTGATTGAACCGCCGGCAACCTCCACGCCGTTGATGACCGCGTCGTACGCTTTCGCGCGTAATTGTCCTAACAGTTCGGTGTGGCCGTTGACTGCCCGTTCGAGCACCGGCACGTCTTCGTCCAGCGGTGAAGTGAACGGATGGTGCATCGCATAATGGCGGCCATCGTCTTCGTGGTACTCGAACATCGGAAACTCAGTGACCCACAGAGGCGCGTAGACGCCTTCGGGAATCAGCTGCTCGCGTTTCGCGACTTCGTTCCGCAGCGCGCCGAGACTAGCCGCTACAACATCGGATTTTCCCGCGACGATTAAGACTGCATCGCCTTTCTGCGCGCCGGCGATTCCGGCGAGGTCGACGACTTTAT
>Ga0207689_10006575_pt1 | contig 10249 bp, 8 predicted proteins | sample KBSMisM52_FD_184312 | JGI IMG/M metagenome (GOLD analysis project Ga0207689, IMG submission 184312) | Miscanthus rhizosphere microbial communities from Kellogg Biological Station, Michigan, USA - KBS Miscanthus M5-2 (SPAdes) (version 2) | ecosystem: Host-associated > Plants > Roots > Rhizosphere... | reverse complement strand
TGCGGAAATCCTCGCGGCGATCCGACCAGCGCAGCCCGCCGCGCGCGACGCGTCCCATCCGCAGGTGCACGCCCTCGACGCGCGGCGAGTGTACGAAGATCTCGAACATCGGTTTTGGCAGCGGGACCTCGGCCAGACGGCGTGGGTCGAGCTTGAGCGCCAGGTAGGGCCGCGGTGCACCGCCGGCATCGGTGCGGAAGTAGCTCGTGCGCAGCGTTGCGTCGATCGCGGACAGGTAAGCGCGCAGGATCCGGTCGTCGTCGATGCGCGTGACGCCTTCAAGCAGCCGTTCGAGCGCGCGCCGGTGCGTGCCTTCAACGCGCTTGCGGTTTGCCTGGGTGAGTGCGGGATCGAAGCGCGCGAGGAACAGGTGCAACAAGTGCCCAGCGGCCGCCGCGTTGCTCGCGAGGGCCTCCTCGATATAGGCCTGCGAGAGCAGCAGGCCGAGCTGCCCGAACCAGCGCGCATAAGTTCGAAGCACCGCAGCCTCGCGCCAGCCGAGATCGGCCGCGAGCACCAGGCGGTTGAAGCCGTCGTTGTCCGCCTCGCCCGTCCAGACACTGGTGAACGTCGCCTTGAGGCGCGGGCCGTCGGTTGCGAGGTCGATGCTGACGGCACGCGGATGCTCGAGCTCGAAATCCTGGATCCAGACCGCGTTCGGTGCGTTGCCGACCTCGTAGGGGCGCTCGCTGATCAGCTTGAGGCCGAGGTTCTCGATGGTCGGCAGGACATCGGAAATCGGGATCGGGCGGTCCTTGCGCAGGAGCTTGAACTGGACCTTGTGCGACGGCTGGTCCATGCGCCGGTACAGCGCGATGTGAAGGTCCGAGGGCTGCGCGACGACGCGCTCGAGCGCGCCGATGTCGTCCACCGCGACTTCAAAAGGCGTGTCCTCCTGGTAGGCGGCGGGAAAGGCCTCACCCCAGGTACGGTAGAGACGCAGCGCCTCGGCCTCGCCCTGGGCATCGAGCAGGGAGTCCTTGAGCTGGTCCTGCCAGGTGCGGACCGTCTCCGTGATCCTGCGCTCGAGCACGACCGCGTCGACGCCGCGGTCCGTATCCGGCGGCGTGCGCACGAGCATGTGCAGACGCGCGAGCACGGACTCGGACAGCGTCACCTGCGACTCGATCGCCGTGCCGCCGAAAGCATCGAGCGCGAGCTTCTCAATACGCTCGCGCGCCTGCGTGTTGTAGCGGTCGCGCGGTACGTAGACGAGGCAGGAATAAAAGCGCCGGAACGGGTCGCGGCGCACGAACAGGCGCACCTGGGCGCGCTCATACAGGTTCACGATGCCGCGGACCATGCGGGTGAGATCCGACACCGTCGCCTGGAACAGTTCATCGCGGGGGAAAGTGTCGAGCGCGTGCACCAGCGCCTTGTGGTCGTGGCTCGAGGGCGTCAGGCCGAAGTGGTCGATGACGCGCTGGACCTTGTGGCGCAGCACCGGGATCTCGCCGGGGCTCCCGCTGTATGCGGACGAGGTCCAGAGGCCGATGAAACGCCGCTCGCCCGTGACATTTCCTTTCGCATCGAATGTCTTGACGCCGACATAGTCGAGATAGGTCGCCCGATGCACCGTCGAGACGGAATTCGCCTTCGTGATGATGAGGGGTTCCGGGGAGCGCGCGAACGCGCGCACTTCACCCGCGAGCACGATGGTCTTCGGCTTGCGGCCGCCGCGGGCGCGCATGACCCCGAGGCCGGAGCGCGCGACCGGCAACAGCCGGTCCACCCGCGCTCCGCGCCGGAGGCGGTATTCGCGGTAGCCGAGGAAAGTGAAATGGTTGTCTTCCATCCACTCGAGCAGCGCCTGCGCCTCGCGCACCTCGCTCTTCTGGCCGCGCACCCGCGCAACGCCGAGTTCGGCGGCCGAGTCGAGTGCCTTGCCGCGCATGCGGCGCCAGTCGGCGGTGGCGGCGCGCACGTCACCGAGTGCGCGTTCGATGCTCGCCTCAATCGCGGCGAGGCGGCGCGGGTCGGGCTCGCGGTCGATCTCGATGAGCTGCCAGGATTCGAGCTTTGCGCCGGCTGGCGGGTTCTCGAGGTAGACGCCTGCCAGTCTTCCATTCCGGTCACGCACGACCGAGAACAGCGGATGCGCGAGCAGGTGCACCGCGAGCCCGCTCTGGGTGCAGACGATGCCGAGTGAGTCGACCAGGAACGGCATGTCGTCCGTGATGACCATGATGACCGTGTGCGAGGACGCGAATCCGTCGCGCGCCGGCTCGGGGTTGAACACGCGTACCAGCGAGCGGCCGCTCTTGCGGGCGTGGCCGAGCTCGAGCTCGGCGAGTGCGGCGCCCGCGAGGTCCTCAGGCGTACGCTGCAAGAGGTCGAGTTCGGAAACGCCATGGTAGAAGTAGCGCACGAGCCGGTCGGGCGCGATCGGCAGGTTCTTGCGTCGTGCACGGCGCGCACTCGCGGCGATGCGATCGATGATGGCCTTACGGGCTGCGGGAATTCTGCCTAGCATGCGGGAGTCAGATGGCTTTCGCGGTGGCGTGGCGGCGCGGATTATACACGCGCATCGCCGGCCGGACCGAGGCGCCGGGACCGCTCCAGCAGGCGCGCGAGCAGCGTCTCGAATTGCGCCTGCTCGTCCGGGGAGAGCTCGGCGAGAAGGCGGCGCTCGTAAGCGAGCGCGAGCGGCACGATGCGCCGGTATACCGACCAGCCGCGCTCCGTGAGTGAAAGCACCGAACGACGCCGGTCGCCGGCCGCGGTGGCGCGGCGCACGCGCCCCGTCCTTGCGAGGCCCGCGACAGCCCGGCTTACCGCGACTTTGTCCATCGCCGTGCGTTCTGCGACTTCCGCGGCGGCAAGGCCGGGTGTGCGCGCGAGCACGGCAATCACGCGCCATTGCGGGATCGAGAGGCCGAATCGCATGGCGTAGGCGCCCGCGAGGGCGGAAGAGACGGTATTCGCCAGCACCGAAAGGCGGTAGGGTAGAAAGCGGTCCAGGAACAGGGCCGGGGCGTTCGCAGGGGCGGACATCCATGGATTATAGTTGCAATTGCAACTAATGCGGGAGCGGGCGATGGCAGACCTGTTCGACAACCCGATGGGCACGGATGGCTTCGAATTCGTCGAGTACACGGCGCCCGACCCGGAGCAGCTGCGGGCGCTGTTCACGCGCATGGGCTTCCCTGTCAGCGCGCGTCACCGCAGCAAGAATGTGACCCAGCACCGGCAGGGCGACATCAATTTCGTAATCAACGCGGAACCGCAGGGCTTCGGGCAGCAGTTCGCGCGCGCGCACGGGCCCTCGGCCTGCGCCATGGCATTCCGCGTCAAGGATGCCGCCGCGGCCTTCCGCCGGGCGGTCGAGCTCGGCGCAAAACCCGTCGAGACGACGGTCGGGCCGATGGAACTTCGCATCCCGGCGATCGAGGGCATCGGCGGCAGCCTCATCTATCTCGTCGACCGCTACGGTGAGCGCACCATCTACGACGTCGATTTCGTGCCGGTGGGTTCCCCCACTGATGACGTGCGCGGCGTGGGCGGCGCCGGTTTGAACTACATCGATCACCTGACGCACAACGTCTCGCGCGGCAACATGAACAAGTGGGCGGGCTTCTACGAGAAGCTGTTCAACTTCCGCGAGATCCGCTACTTCGACATCGAAGGCAAGAAGACCGGCCTGTTCAGCCGCGCCATGACCAGCCCGTGCGGCAAGATCCGCATCCCGATCAACGAGTCGCAGGACGACAAGTCGCAGATCGAGGAGTACCTGCAGGAGTACAAGGGCGAGGGCATCCAGCACATCGCGCTCGGTACTGCAGACATCGTCGGCACTGTGGACGTGCTGCGCGCCCAGGGCGTGCAGTTCCAGGACACGCCCGATACATATTATGAGGGCGTGGACGCGCGGGTCCGCGGCCATCGCGAGAATCTCGACGAGCTGCGCAAGCGCCGCATTCTGCTCGACGGCAACCCGGAGAAGGGCGAAGGCCTGCTGCTGCAGATCTTCACGCAGAACGTCATCGGGCCGATCTTCTTCGAGATCATTCAGCGCAAAGGCAACGAAGGCTTCGGCGAAGGCAACTTCAAGGCGCTGTTCGAGTCGATCGAGCTGGACCAGATGCGCAGAGGAGTGCTGTGACATGAAGCGCCCGATCGTCGTTCCTCGCGTCGAAGGCACGGCTTCGCGCCAGGCGCATGCCGACATGCCCGCCGGCACGTACGAGCGCGAGATCAGCAAGGAAGGATTCTTCGGGCCCGCTGCGTTCTTTCATCACAAGCATCCGCCGACGGGCTGGACCGCCTTCGAAGGGCCGCTGCGGCCGCACGCATTCGACTTGAACAAGCTGGCGCGCGAGCAGAGCTCGCCCTGGCAGGCCGCGGACGTGCTCCGCAATTCGAACGTGCGAGTGCGCTTCTGGCAGGCCGCGACGTCGATGGATCATCTCGTGCGCAACGCGGACGGCGACGACCTGCTGTTCCTGCACTCGGGCGCGGGTGATTTGCATTGTGACTACGGTCATCTCGCGCTCGCCGCCGGCGACTACGTTGTGATTCCTCGCGGCACGATGTGGCGCATCGAGACGAAGCAGCCGCTCGCTGCGATGCTGATCGAGGCGACGAATTCCAGCTATGCGCTGCCGGACAAAGGCATGCTCGGCAATCATGCGATCTTCGATCCGGCAATGCTCGACGTGCCGAAGATGGATGCCGCGTTCGTCGCGCAGCAGAGCGACGATCGTGCGTGGCAGGTGCGCGTCAAACGGAACAACGCGATCTCAGTCGTGACCTATCCGTTCAACCCGCTGGATGCGACCGGCTGGCACGGCGATTTGTCGGTCGTGCGTATCAACGTGAAGGACATCCGCCCGGTGGCGAGCCATCGCTATCATCTGCCGCCTTCGGTGCACACGACGTTCGTTGCGAATCGCTTCGTGGTCTGCACCTTCGTGCCGCGGCCGTTCGAAACCGATCCGGGTGCTCTTAAGGTGCCGTTCTTCCACAACAACGACGATTATGACGAAGTGATCTTCTATCACGCGGGCAATTTCTTCTCGCGCGACAACATCGCGCCGGGCATGATGACGTTGCATCCTTGCGGCTTCACGCACGGTCCGCATCCGAAGGCGCTCAAGAACATGCTGGTGCAGTCGAAGCCAGCCACCGACGAATACGCGGTGATGATCGATGCGCGCGACGCGCTGGAGATCACGCCCGCGGCGCAGGAAGTGGAGTGGGCCGGCTACGTGGACAGCTGGAAGGAAAAATGAAATTAGCGACCTTGCGGAACGGCTCGCGCGACGGGCAGCTCGTCGTCGTCAGCCGCGATCTCACGCGGGCGCTGCCGGTGCAGCGAATCGCCGCGACGCTGCAGGAGGCGCTCGACAATTGGGCGCGTTGCTCGCCGCTGCTGCGCGAGGCCGCGCAGTCGCTGGAGCAGGGCAGTGTCGCGGCCGCTGCATTCCAGGTCGATCGTGCACTTGCGCCGTTGCCGCGTGCTTATCAGTGGGTCGACGGCTCGGCGTACGTGAATCACGTCGAGCTCGTGCGCAAGGCGCGCGGCGCGGAAATGCCCGCGAGCTTCTGGACCGATCCGCTGGTCTACCAGGGCGGCTCGGATGATTTCCTCGGGCCGACCGAAGACGTTCCGGTGGCGAGCGAGGAGTTCGGGATCGACCTGGAGGGCGAAGTCGCGGTGATCACCGACGACGTGCCCATGGGCACGACGGCGCATCAGGCTCGCGACTACATCAGGCTCGTCATGCTGGTCAACGACTGGTCGCTGCGCAACCTGATTCCGGCGGAGCTCGGCAAGGGTTTCGGTTTCTATCAGTCGAAGCCATCGACTTCGTTCTCGCCGGTCGCGGTCACTCCCGACGAGCTTGGCGAGGCGTGGGACGGCGGCAAGATCAATCTGCCGCTCACGGTTGAGATCAACGGCGCGCCGTTCGGCAAGCCGGAAGCGGGCGTCGACATGACGTTCGATTTCCCGCATCTGATCGCGCACATCACGAAGACGCGCAATGCGCGCGCCGGCACGGTGCTCGGCTCGGGGACTATCTCGAACTACGATCGCAGTCGTGGGTCGGCGTGTCTGGCGGAGCGGCGGACGTTGGAGTTGATCGAGACGGGCAAGCCGGTGACCCCGTTTTTGAAGTTTGGCGATCGGGTGCGGATCGAGATGCTGGATAAGGAAGGCCGCAGTATTTTCGGCGCGATCGATCAGGCAGTGGTCAGGGCGTGAAGAAGTCGGGCTGAAGCCCGACCTACGGGTTCGTTAGTCAGGCAGCTCTTTCAGTAGTGCTGTACCGCCCAACCCGCGCATCTGCCCCAGAATCCACTGCTGCCTCTCGCGCACGTAATTCGACGGCGCGTTCACACGCATGCGCTTCGGACTCGGCAGCACCGCTGCCAGCAACGCGGCGTCATACGCGTTCAGGCTCGACGCGCTCTTGTGGAAATACACATCCGCCGCTGCGCCGACACCGAACACTCCGCGTCCGAACTCAGCCACATTCAAATACACCTCGAGGATGCGCTGCTTCGGCCACAGCGTTTCGATCAGCACCGTGAAGTAGGCTTCGAGGCCCTTGCGGAACCAGCTCTGCTCCGACCACAGGAACAGATTCTTGGCGACCTGTTGCGAGATCGTGCTCGCACCGCGCACGCGGCGGCCGCGTTCACGATCGACGAGTGCATCGTTGATCGACTTCAGATCGAAGCCATAGTGCGCCGGGAAGTTCTGATCCTCCGCTGCGATCACGGCCACCTTCAGTTGCGGCGAGATGCTCGCGTCATCGACCCAGCGATGCCGGATCGGAATCGTCACGCGCTCGCGAATCATGAAGGCGGAGATCGGTGGGTTGACCCACCTCAGCATCAGTACGGTGCCGGCGCTTACGACCACCCAGGCCGCGAGCACCCCGACGACCAGGCGCAGCACGCGCCGCGCAAGTCCCGGCCCTGCGGCCGAGCCTGCGGGCTCGCTACTCAACGCGTCGGGCCGACTCGATCGTGACGGTCTCGGTCGGCACGTCCTGGTAGCGGCCCTTGTTGCCGGTCTTGACCGCGGCAATCGCATCCACGACTTCCATGCCCGAATCGACGCGCCCGAACACGGCGTAGCCGTAGTTGCCCGGCTTGTTGTCGAGGAAGTCGTTGTCGACCAGGTTGATGAAGAACTGCGAGGTGGCGCTGTTGATGTCGTTGGTGCGCGCCATCGCCAGCGTGCCGCGCTTGTTCTTGAGGCCGTTGGTGGCCTCGTTCTTGATCGGTTCGTGGCCCTTCTTGTCCTTCATGTCGGCGGTCAGCCCGCCGCCCTGGACCATGAAGCCCGCGATCACGCGGTGGAACACCGTGCCGTCGAAGAAGCCTTCGTCGACGTAACGCAGGAAATTCTCGACCGACACCGGCGCCTGCTTGTCGAACAGCTGCACCTTGAAGGTTCCCTTGGACGTCTTGAACTCGATCATGGCACTGAACCCTCCGTCACCCGTTCGTGGCCCGCTAAATCGGCGTGCGAGCGTACGTGAGCGAAGCCGCTGCGCACAAGTCGTTCGCGCACGGCGGCCGCCTGAGTCCAGCCGTGCTCCAGGACGAGCCAGCCGCCCGGCTGCAGATGCGCACCGGCCTGCGCGACGATCTGCTCGATGGCTTCCAGGCCGGTGGCGCCGGCGATCAGTGCGATTTCCGGCTCGAAACGACCGACATCCGCGGCAAGCTTGCTGTCGCCGCGCGCGATGTAGGGCGGATTCGCGGCGACGACGTCGAAACGACGGCCAGCGAACGGTGTGAACCAACTACCGCGCTCGAAGCGCACGTTGCCGAGTTGCAGCCGCGCTGCATTGCGCCTCGCGATTTCCAGTGCATCGGCGGATGCATCGACGGCTGTGACCTGCAACGAAGGGCGCTCGCTCGCGACGGCCAGCGCGATCGCGCCACTGCCGGTGCCGAGATCCGCCACTTCCTTCGCGTCCGGACGCAGCAGCGCCAGGGTCCGTTCGACCACGAGCTCGGTCTCGGGCCGTGGAATCAGCACGGCCGGCGACACTTCGAGGAGCAACGACCAGAACTCCTGGTGACCGCGTATGTATGCAACCGGCTCGCCCTGTAGGCGCCGCCTGATCAACTGCTGAAACGACCAGCCTGCCGCGGCAGGCAGCGCGCGCTCGGGCGCCGTCCGGAAATCCGTGCGCGACAACCCTGTTACGTATTCGAGCAGCAGCTCCGCGTCGAGACGTGCGGATGCGGACGTCCGCTCCAGCAGCAGCGTCGCGGTATGCAGCGCGTCGGAGATCGTTTGAGTCACGTACAATCGCTCATCTTCACTTTATTGTAGGTCGGAATCGCTCTCCGGCGACTCACCATGCGCGTCTATCAGAACGCTATCGAAATGATCGGCAAGACGCCGATGCTGCAGCTTCATCGCTTCGACACCGGACCGTGCGAGCTGTTCCTGAAGCTGGAATACGCGAATCCCGGCGGCTCCATCAAGGACCGGATCGGCTTGTCGATGATCGAGGCGGCAGAGAAGCGCGGTGATTTGACAGCCGGCGGCACGATCGTCGAGGCAACTGCCGGCAACACCGGCCTCGGTCTCGCGCTCGTGGCCGCACAGAAGGGCTATCGCTTGATCCTGGTGCTGCCCGACAAGATGAGCCAGGAAAAGATCTTCAACCTGCGCGCGATGGGTGCCGAAGTCGTGCTGACGCGCTCGGATGTGGCGAAGGGTCACCCGGAGTACTACCAGGATCTCGGCGCCGCGATCGCCAAGCGCACCGGCGGTTACTTCATCAATCAGTTCGGTAATCCCGACAATCCCAAGGCGCACGAGCTGACGACCGGGCCGGAGATCTGGGAGCAGATGTCGCAGCAGCTCGATGCCATCGTGCTCGGCGTCGGCTCGAGCGGCACGATCGGCGGACTGGCTGCGTTCTTCAAGAAGACTGCGCCGCACGTCGAGCTGGTGCTCGCGGATCCGCAGGGCTCGATCCTCGCGGAGTACATCGCGACCGGCAAAATGACGCAGAAGGGCTCGTGGCTGGTCGAAGGCATCGGCGAAGATTTCATTCCGTCGATCTGCGATTTCTCGCTGACCAAGCGCGCGTACAGCATTCCCGACGCGGAGTCGTTCTCGGTGGCGCGCGAGCTGTTGCAGAAGGAAGCGATTCTCGCGGGCTCATCCACAGGCACGTTGCTTGCCGCGGCACTGCGTTTTTGCCGTGAGCAGAAGACGCCGAAGCGTGTCGTCACGTTCGCGTGCGACACGGGCGCGCGCTATCTGTCGAAGCTCTACAACGATTTCTGGATGGAGGATCAGGGCTTCATCGAGCGCGAGCGTTTCGGCGATCTGCGCGACCTGGTCGGCCGGCCGCACGGCGAGCGGGCCACGATCACCGTCGGGCCGGATGACGTGCTGACGACCGCGCACAATCGGTTGCGCAACGCCGGCTTCTCGCAGTTGCCGGTCATGGACAACGACAATCTCATCGGCATCATTACCGAGGACGATATTCTGCGCTTCGCGTTCGGGCGGCCCGAGCGCTTCAAAGATCCAGTGCGCAACGCGATGACCTCGACCTTCCTGCGCGTCGACAAGACGCTGTCGATCAACAATCTGGTCGCGATGCTGGAAGTGTGTTCCTCGGCGGCGGTGATGGACGGCGACAAGTTCCACGGCCTCATCACGCGCTCGGACGTTCTGAATTACCTTCGTCGGCAGGTTTGATATGTCCTCCAAGCAGTCGCTTCGCTTTGCCACTCGTTGCATTCACGGCGGGCAAGCGCCCGATCCCAGCACCGGCGCGGTGATGCCGCCGATCTATGCGACCTCGACCTATGCGCAGTCGAGCCCCGGCGTGCACAAGGGCTACGACTACGCGCGCACGGCCAATCCGACGCGCGGCGCGTGGGAGCGCTGCATTGCCGATCTAGAAAGCGGCAAGCATGGCTTCGCCTTCGCTTCCGGCATGGCGGCGACCAGCACGCTGCTGGAGCTCATCGACTCCGGCAGTCACATCGTCGCGATGAACGATCTGTACGGCGGCACGTTCCGCGTGTTCGAGCGCGTGCGGCGCCGTTCGGCGAATCTCGACATCAGCTTCGTCGACCTGACGCAGCACGAGAACCTCGCGCAAGCGGTGCGGCCGCAGACGCGCATGATCTGGATCGAAACGCCGACCAATCCGACGCTACGGCTGGTCGATATCGCGCAGGTCGCGGAGTTCGCGCGTCAGCGCAACATCCTCACCATCGTCGACAACACGTTCGCGAGTCCGTGGATCCAGCG
>Ga0207689_10006571_pt1 | contig 10253 bp, 8 predicted proteins | sample KBSMisM52_FD_184312 | JGI IMG/M metagenome (GOLD analysis project Ga0207689, IMG submission 184312) | Miscanthus rhizosphere microbial communities from Kellogg Biological Station, Michigan, USA - KBS Miscanthus M5-2 (SPAdes) (version 2) | ecosystem: Host-associated > Plants > Roots > Rhizosphere... | reverse complement strand
TTCCCGCGGGCAGGTGGAACTCGCTTCGCTCCTCGACCACCGTGCGCGCCGCGGCGTCCGTCTCCGGGAACCGGTAGCGGAAGGCGACGCCGTCGTCGTGAGCGCGCAGCACCACCTCCATCTGCGCGCCGGACGCGTTGCGGAACGTGATCGTGCGCTGGTTGGCGCGCACGCGGTGCAAGCGGCGCTTGCCATGCGGCGTCTCGTAGCGCTCTTCGATCGCGGTGTTCCGGGAGTCGCGGACGAAGGCGAGCCTTTCCAGGAATGACTGATCCGCACGGCGCAGGCCCAGCACGGAGTCCGGCACCACCACGAGCCCGCGGTGCAACACGCGGAAGGTCAGGCGTCCGTCCGTTTGGCGGGTGAGGACGATCTGATGGCGCACGTCGGGTGAGTCGACGGACCATTCCTGTGCGGATACGGTCGCGGCCACGAGCAGCGTTGCGGCGATGAAGAGTAGCTTCATGTGCAGATCATGACGCGGCCGGCGCGGGCGGGCAGGGTCAAGGATACGGCACCGGCGGCGCGGGGGCCGAGGTCCTCGCCGCTCCACAGCTCGCGCACCCGACGCGGGCGGTCGAGGGGGAATGACAAGGCCTTCGGGGCGTCGCTCCAGTTCAAGAGGAACACGACGCGCTCGTCGCGCCGGTCGATCGTTCCCACCTCGAGCGAGTCGTCGGCGAAGCGCGCGGGCACGCCCGTGGGCGGTTGCAGCCTGTTCAGGAGGGCGAGGGTGGCGGCGTCGACCTTGGACAGGTCGTCGCCGGAGAGGAGCATCCCTCCCGAAGCGTGGATGGCGGTGGCGTGGAAGCGCATCTCTTCGTCGGGAAGGCCCGTCAGGACGACGGCGTCGGGGTCGTTCCACCACAGCCGTCCGTTCTGCCAGTTGCGCAGCAGGTTCTGGCGGGCGGTGCCCCTCACGCGCGCCCAGCTCCGCTTGATGTCGTTGGAGCTGCGCGAGCCGTGCACGAGGCCCAGCGAAGGCCACAGCGGGTGGTTGCAGCCGAGGATGAAGGAGTCACCCGCTCCCCGCCGGATCGCCTCCATGCCGCGGCGGTAGGCCTCGACGCGCGTGGCGCGCGGATCGTGGAAGCGGCCGCCGTGGATCGCCCCCCAGAAGTTCGCGTCGAGCTTGAAATACGTGCAGCCCCATTCCGTGCGCATGGTGCGGAACACCGATTCGAGGTGGGCCTGCGCCTGCGGATGCGTGCCGTCCAGGGCGTACCACGGCCCGCGCCGCCACCCGCCGAACGTCACGGAGTCCGACCGAAGCGGCGAGCCCGACGCGTCCTGGACGAACCACTCGGGATGGCTCCGGAAGAGGCTCGAATCCTTCTCCGCCACGAATGGCGCCACCCAGATCGCCGGCTCGAAGCCGCGCGCGCGGATCTCCTTCAGCACGCCCTGCACGTTCCCGCCGAAGGCCGCTCCCGTCTCCAGCCAGTCCCCCATCGCGGGCTGGTAGCCGTCGTCCACCTGGATGTAGCGAAGGCCGGGCGTCTCGCGCGCGATCACGTCGAGGTTGCGCCGCACGTCGTCCGCCGTCACCCTGGGGCCGAAGCAATACCAGGAGCACCATCCCGACGGCGGGGCCGTCGTGAGCAGCGGCGGATGGTGTCGGGCCATGCGGCCGCCCAGCGTGGCCAGCAACTCCTCGCGGCCGGGTCCGGCGAGGCACACGAGCTCCTCGAGCTCCCATTCTTCGCCCGGGCCGATGGCGCGGCCTTCGGCGTCCATCACGATCCGCAGCGACGACGGCCGCATCTCGAAGCGGCCGACGAAACGGCGCGACGAGGAGAAGGCCAGCACGCGGTGCCCCCCGTCCGGCAGGGTCAGGGCGAGCAGGTTGTAGGCCACGGCCGCGTCCGCGGGCTGGGGCATGCGGTAGTGCTTCGCGTCCGTGTAGTCGCCGAGGTCGGCCGGCTGCCCAATGGTGCCGCCGGTCTGGCTCAGCATCTGGAAGCCTTCGCCGTACATCGGAGTCCCGGGAGGGAGGGCGTGGGGCACGTCGAAGAGCACGACCTCGGCCACCGCGGCCTCCGAGCGTCCGTGGTTGCGCACGCGCGCGCGGCAGTGCGGCCCCTCCCAATCCCGCACGAGACGGACGCGCGATACGTCGCCGCCGTCGGTGAGCCTCACCCGGCCGGGAGAACCCTGCAGGAGGGCCAGGTCCAGGGTCGCCGGGGGCGCGGCCGAGGCGACCCGCCCGCGTGGAGAGAGGCTCGCGAGGGGGGCGCCCAGGGCGAGCCGCAGCAGGTCGCGGCGGCTGACGCGGGTGAACGGGGCGGACTCCATGTGCGCTGAGCCTAACCCGAAGGCCTCCCGTCGAGCAGTAAGCGCTTTCCTTGAGGCGCGCGTTCGCCATATCCTTGCCGTCGGCGCCACCGCGAGAGCGAACGAATCGCATGTTCCAGCTGACCAACAAATCCGCCGTCGTCACGGGAGGGGCCTCCGGCATCGGGGAAGCCATCTCCATCCTTTTCGGCCAACAGGGCGCGCAGGTCGCCGTCCTCGACGTCGACGAAGCGGCCGCCCGGCGCGTGGCCGACCGCATCGTGGCCGCGGGCGGAAAGGCGGACGCCCACCGCTGCGACGTGAGCAGCGCCGCCGATACCGTCGCCGCCATGAGCGCGGTCGAGAAGTCGGCCGGCCGCATCGACATCCTGGCCAACATCGCGGGCGTTGCCCACGTGGGGACGGTCGAGACGACCACGGAAGCGGACTTCGACCGCGTCTACCGGGTGAACGTGAAGGGGATGTTCCTGAGCACGCAGGCCGCCCTGCCCATCATCTTGAAGGGCGGCGGGGGCGTGATCCTCAACATGGCCTCCATCGCCTCGCTCATCGGCATCCCCGAGCGCTTCGCGTACTCCACGAGCAAGGGCGCGGTGCTCAGCATGACCCGCTCCATCGCCACCGACTACATGCACAAGAACGTGCGCTGCAACTGCATCTGCCCGGCGCGCGTGCACACGCCGTTCGTCGACGGGTACCTGAAGGCCGCCTATCCGGGCCGCGAGCGCGAGATGTTCCAGGAGCTCTCGGCCTATCAACCCCTGGGTCGCATGGGAAAGCCGGAAGAGGTGGCGCAGATGGCGCTCTACCTCTGCTCGAACGAGGCCTCGTTCATCACGGGGCAGGCCTTCCCCATCGACGGTGGAGTGCTGGTCCTATGAAGCTCATCCGGTTCGGCGAGCCCGGGCGCGAGAAGCCCGGCCTGCAGCTCGAGGACGGCACGCGCGTGGACGCGTCCGCCATCGGCTCCGACTACGACGAGGCCTTCTTCGGGGGAAACGGCCTGGCCCGCCTCCGCGAATGGTCCGCGGCCAACGCCGCCCGCGCGCCGCGCGTGGCGCCGGGGACGCGGCTGGGACCGCCCGTGGCGCGGCCGAGCAAGATCGTGTGCATCGGCCTCAACTATCGCGATCACGCCGCGGAGACGGGCGGCCAGATCCCCAAGGAGCCGGTCATCTTCTTCAAGGCCACCTCGTCGCTGGTGGGGCCGGACGACGACATGGTCACTCCGCGCGGGGCGGAGAAGGTGGACTGGGAGGTCGAGCTCGCCATCGTCATCGGCGCGCGCGCGTCCTACGTGACCAAGGAAGACGCCGCCCGCCACATCGCGGGCTACGCCCTGCACAACGACTACTCCGAGCGGAGCTTCCAGCTCGAGCACGGCGGCCAGTGGTCGAAGGGCAAGAGCGCGGACACCTTCGCGCCCCTGGGCCCGTTCCTGGCCACCGCGGACGAGATCAAGGATCCGCAGGCGCTTCCCATGTGGCTCACCGTCAACGGCGAGTCCCGGCAGAAGAGCTCGACCGCGAACATGATCTTCGACGTCTATACGCTGGTGAGCTACCTGAGCCAGTTCATGTCCCTGCTCCCCGGCGACGTCATCAGCACGGGCACGCCCGCGGGCGTCGGGCTCGGCATCAAGCCGGAGCCGGTGTATCTCAAGGTCGGCGACGTGGTGGAGCTGGGCATCGAGGGGCTGGGCCGTTCCCGGCAGCGGGTCGCCCCTTCGAGATGAAGCGGTACGTCCTCACCCTGGACCTCAAGGACGACCCGCGCGCGATCGCCGAGTACAAGGCCCATCACCGCGCGGTGTGGCCGGAGGTCCAGCGAAGCCTGCGCCGCGTGGGCGTGCGCGCCATGGACATCTACGCCCTCGGCCGCCGCCTCACCATGGTGATGGACACCCGCCACGACTTCGACCGCCGGCGCAGCTTCGCCGCTCACGTCCGCTCCGACCCGCGCTGCGCGGAGTGGGAAGCCTTGATGAAGACGTACCAGGAAGCGCCCCCGGGGGCGCGGCCCGGCGAGCTGTGGACGCAGATGAAGCGCGTGTTCCATCTGGGGCCGGCGGGGCGAGGGCGGCGGCGGTGAGCCCCGCGCAGCCACCCTCTCACGATGGTGGCCGCCAGGGGCAGCCACCCACTCACGAGGGTGGCCGCCAGAGGCGTCGCATCGACGCGCACCAGCACTTCTGGCGCTACGACGCCCTCGAATACGAGTGGATCGACGACTCGATGAAGGGGCTCCGCCGCGACTTCCTTCCCGGCGACCTCGAGCCCGAGCTGCGCGCGGCCGGCTTCGACGCCTGCGTGACCGTCCAGGCCCGGCAGACCCTGGAGGAGACGCGCTGGCTCCTCGATCTCGCCGACCGCCACCCCTTCATCGCGGGGGTCGTGGGCTGGGTGGACCTGCGCGCAGGAGATCTGCGCGCCCAGCTCGAGCCGTTCGCGGGCCGGACCAAGCTGGTGGGACTGCGCCACATCGTCCAGGCCGAGCCGGACGACCGCTTCCTCCTGCGGCCGGACTTCCTGCGCGGCGTGACGGCTCTCCGCGAGGTCGGCCTCGCCTACGACATCCTCGTCTATCCGCGACACCTGCCGGCGGCGGTAGAGTTCGCCCAGCGCTTGGAGGGCCATCGCCTCGTCCTCGATCACCTGGGAAAGCCGGACATCCGCCATGGCGAGATGCAGGAGTGGCGCCGCCACCTCCGCGCGCTGGCCGCGTCGGGCCATGTGATGGCCAAGCTCTCGGGCCTGGTGACGGAAGCGGACTGGCGCGCCTGGACGCCGGAAGGCCTGCGGCCGTACCTCGACGTCGCGTTCGAATGTTTCGGACCCGAGCGGCTGATGATCGGCTCCGACTGGCCGGTCTGCCTGGTGGCCGCAGACTACGGACGGACGCTCAGGCTGGTGACGGACTACATGCGGGACCGCCCCGCGCACGAGCAGGACGCCGTGCTCGGAGGCAACGCGGCGCGGCTGTGGCGGCTGGACGCCAAGGAGAATCAGGCATGAAGCGGACGCGCAGAGTGGTGATGGCGGCGGCCCTGGCCCTCTCTTTCGCCTGCAGCGGCGGAAGCGGAGGCGGGAGCGGGACGAGCGGCGCCGCCTCCGGCGCCCCCGCGTCGGGAACGCTGTCGATCGCCGTCATCCCCAAGGGCACGTCGCACGTGTTCTGGCAGAGCATCCACGCGGGCGCGGTCAAGGCGGCGCGCGAAGTCGGCGCGGAGGTGATCTGGCGCGGCCCCCTGCGCGAGGACGACCGCGACAGCCAGGTGTCGGAGGTGGAGGGCTTCGTGAGCCGCGGGGTCTCGGGCATCGTGCTCGCGCCCCTCGACGACAGCGCGCTGGTGGGCCCGGTGACCAGCGCGACGCGCAACAAGATCCCCGTCGTGATCATCGACTCCGGGCTCAAGGGCGGCGAATACGTGAGCTTCGTGGCCACCGACAACGGCAAGGGCGGGCGGCTGGGCGGCGAGCACCTGGCGAAGGTGCTCGGGGGCAAGGGCAAGGTCGTGCTCCTCCGCTACGCGGAGGGGAGCGCCAGCACGAACGAGCGCGAAGACGGCTTCCTGGAAGCGATGAAGGCGAGCCCCGGCATCCAGGTCGTGAGCTCGAACCAATACGGCGGGGCGGACGTGGAGAGCGCCTACAAGAAGAGCGAGACGCTGCTCAGCAACTACAAGAAGCCGGACGGGAGCCTGTCCATCGACGGCATCTTCACGCCCAACGAGTCGACGGCCTTCGCCATGCTGCGCGTCCTGCAGGACAACGGCTGGGCGGGCAAGGTGCACTTCGTCGGCTTCGACGCCTCCGAAAACCTGGTGAAGGGCCTGGCCAGCGGGCAGATCGACGCCCTCGTGGTGCAGGACCCGATCAACATGGGCTACCTCGGCGTGAAGACCATCGTCGCCCACATCAAGGGCCAGCCGGTGGAGAAGCGCATCGACACGGGCGTGCGCGTGGCCACGAAGGAGAACATGGACAGTCCGGAGATGAAGGACGTGCTCCACCCGGATCTCTCGCAATGGCTGAAGCCGTAGCCAGCGCTCCGCCGCCGCGCCTTTCCATGCGCGGCGTCTCCAAGTCCTTCGCCGCCACCGCCGCCCTCGACGGCGTGGACCTCGACGTCGCTCCCGGCGAGGTCGTGGCCCTCGTCGGGCAGAACGGCGCGGGCAAGAGCACGCTCATGGCCATCCTGGCCGGCTCCCTCGCCCCCGACGCCGGCGCCATGGCCCTGGACGGGCGGCCCTACGCGCCCCGCAATCCGCTCGAGGCCCGCCGCGCCGGCGTGGCCATGATCTACCAGGAGCTGTCCGTCGCCCCCCATCTCTCCGTGATGGAGAACGTCGTCCTGGGCACGGAGCCGGCGCGGGGCGGGCTCGTGCAGAAGGCCCGCGCGCGCCAGATCACTCAGGAAGTGCTGGCACGGCTCGGGCACCCGGACATCCTGCCCGACTCGACCGTCGGGCGGCTCTCCGTGGCCGAGCAGCAGCTCGTCGAGATCGCGCGTGCGTTCGCCATCGGCGCGCGCGTCCTCGTCCTCGACGAGCCCACGAGCAGCCTGGGCCGCGCGGACGTGCGGCGCCTGTTCGATCTCGTGCGCCGGCTCAAGGCGGACGGTCACGCCGTCGTCTACATCTCGCACTTCATCGAAGAGGTGAAGGAGGTGGCCGATCGCTTCGTCGTGCTGCGCGATGGACGGAACGCGGGCGGCGGCTCCACCGCGGGCACGACGCGCGAGGAGATCGTGTCCCTCATGGTCGGCCGCCGCGTGGAGGACCTCTTCCCGCGCTCGGAGCGCCATCCGGGAGAGGCGATCGTCGAGGTCGAGGGGATCGGCCGCGGAGAGGTCGGGTTCACGCTGCGCCGCGGAGAGGTGCTGGGCATCGCCGGCCTCGTGGGCGCGGGGCGGACGCGGCTCCTGCGGACGCTCTTCGGCCTGGAGCCCGTCCGCGCCGGGCGCATTCGTGTCGGCGCCTGGACGGGCGCGGCCGCGCCGCCGCGGCGATGGGAGCAGGGCATGGGCCTGCTCAGCGAGGACCGCAAGGGCGAGGGCCTGGCCCTCGGGCTCTCGGTCGCGGAGAACCTCGCCCTCTCGCGGCTCACGGGCCTGGGCCCGGGGCCGCTCGTGTTCCCCGCGCGCCTCCGCGACGCCGCCCGGCGCTGGATCGAGACCCTGGGTGTGCGTACGGCCGGACCCGGCCAGGCCGTGGGCGAGCTCTCGGGCGGGAACCAGCAGAAGGTCGCCCTGGCCCGGCTCCTCCATCACGACGTGGACGTGCTCCTCCTCGACGAGCCGACCCGCGGCATCGACGTGGCCAGCAAGGCGCAGATCTACGCCCTGGTGGACGGGCTGGTCGCGCCGCCGGCGGCGCCGGAGGCCACGCGCAAGCCGAAGGCCGTGCTCGTGGCCAGCAGCGACCTGGCCGAGCTGCTCGGCCTGTGCGACCGCATCGCCGTCATGTGCCGCGGACGGCTGGGGGTGCCGCGTCCGGCGGCGCAGTGGGACGAGCACTCGCTCATGATGGCGGCCACCGGCACGGGGGACGCGGCGTGAAGGCGCGCGACCTGCTCAGCCGCGGCGGGCCCGTGCTGGGCCTCCTCCTCGTCTGCGCGATCTTCGCGTTCCTGATCGGTCCCCAGTTCTTCCGGCCGGTGAACCTCGAGCTGATCGCCCGCCAGACCGCGATCGTCTGCACGGCCGCGCTCGGCATGACCATGGTCATCGTGGCCGCGGGCATCGACCTCTCCGTGGGCTCGATCATCGCCCTCAGCACCGTCGTCATCGCGCTGCTGCTCAAGCGCGACGTGAGCCCGCTGCTCGCCGCCTTCGGCGGCGTGGGCGCGGCCGCCGCTTGCGGCCTCGCCAACGGCGTGCTCATCACGCGGCTCAAGGTGGTGCCGTTCATCGTGACCCTGGGCACGATGCTGATCGTGCGCGGCGCGGCCAAGGGCCTGGCCGACGAGAGGCGGATCGAAGCGCCCGCGACCTGGCTCAACGGGCTGCTGCGCACGGTGGAGTCGGGACGCGGCCTGTTCCTCCCTCCGGGGATCTGGGTCCTCCTCGTGCTCGCTCTCCTCGTGGGGGGCGTGCTGCGCTACACCGTGTTCGGCCGGCACCTCTTCGCGATCGGATCGAACGAGCGCACGGCCCGCCTCTGCGGCGTGCGCGTGGAGCGGGTCAAGGTCGCGGTCTACGCCATCTCCGCCGCCCTCGCCGGCGTGGCCGGGGTCATGCAGTTCGCGAAGCTCTCCGTCGGCGACCCCACGGTCGCGGTGGGCCTCGAGCTGGACGTGATCGCCGCCGTCATCATCGGCGGCGGCAGCCTCAGCGGCGGCAACGGCACCGTGCTCGGCACCGTGCTCGGAGCGACGATCATGTCCGTCGTGGCCATCGGCTGCTCGCAACACGGGCTCGCGAACTGGGTGCAGCAGATCGTCACCGGCGGGATCATCGTGCTCGCCGTGGCCCTCGACCGCTGGCGGCAGGGCGCGCGGGCCCGCTGAGGGAGCGCTACTCCGCGACGCCGTGCGCCCAGCGGTCCTGGTCCCCCGCCGCGGGCACGGCCGACACCCAGACGTTCCCGCGCACTTCGCCCAGCTCGAACACCACGCGATCGCCCCGGGGCGACGACGAGGGATAGCGGACGAACGTGTTCACGCCCGTGTAGCGCGTGACCTGCGTCTCCTGCCCTGTCGTGCGCGACACCCACCACACGTTCCACACGCCCCCGCGCTGGCCGGCGAACACGATGCGGTCGTTGTCTCCCGTCCAGTCGTGGACCCACGCCTCTCCCGCCTCCGGCGTCAGCAGGCGGGACGTCCCGCCCTCCGCCGCGCGCAGCACCACGTGCGATCCGCGCTCGTCGCGGAGCTGGCTCGCGATCCACCGCCCGTCGCGCGACCAGATCGGGTAGGTCTCGGAGCGATCGGGTTCGCTCAAGGGAAGAGTCTCGTCCGCGCCGCCCAGGCGGCGCAGGAAGAGCCGCCGCAATCCCGTCGCGCGCTCGACGTCGGAGAAAGCGACGACACCCGCGTCCGGGGAGAGACGGAAGTCCAGCACGGCGTTGAAGGTGGGGCGGAGGCCGCCGTCACGGGGCCTTTCCGGCCCCAGGTCCACCAGCGATTCCGTCCGGCGCGAGGTCACGTCCGCCACGCGGAGGCGCGTGCGCTCGCCGTCGCTGGTCAGGAAGGCGACGCGCGCGCTGTCGGGCAGCCAGGTCGGCCTGTAGTTGACCGGCCCGCCCGGCTTCGACGTGGTGGGCTCGCCGCTGGTCAGGGGGACGCTGCGCGCATCGGTCGCGCCCATCACGAAGATGTCGCTCCCGGGGCCACCACGGCTGCCCGTGTAGGCGATCCACCGGCCGTCCGGGGACCAGGCGGGCGTGGTCTTGCGGCGCGACGTGTCGTCGGTGAGCGGACGCGGCGGTGCCGCCGCCTCCCCGCTCCGCAAGGACACGTCGACCGTCCAGAGGTTGCTCGACAGGCTCAGGCTCGTCATGGCCAGGCGGCGGCCGTCGCCGCTCATCGAAAGATGACGCACGCCGGCCAGGCCGGGCGTGGCGATCGCCTCGTGCGAACCGCGACGCCGGCCCGCGGCCACGGGAACGCGGATCACGAACGGTCCGCCCGTCGCGTAATAGACCCAGCGCCCGTCCGGGGAGAAGACGGGGTCGAAGATCGCGCCGTGCGCCTCGTCGAGCAGGCGGGCCGCCCCGCCATCCGCGGCCACCGACCACAAGCGCTGCGGCTCCGCGGAATAGGTGGCGAACGCGATGTGCTGGCCGTCCGGCGACCAGGCGGGCGCCGCGTGGCCGCCGATCGGTTCCGCGGAGGACGTGATCCGGCGGCGGTCGCTGCCGTCGCGCGCGACCGTCCAGATGGTGGAAGGCACGTTGGCGCCGTAGGCGTTGGGCGCGATGTCGGCCAGCGGGTCGGACTGGAAGGCGAGCCGCC
>Ga0207689_10006570_pt1 | contig 10254 bp, 16 predicted proteins | sample KBSMisM52_FD_184312 | JGI IMG/M metagenome (GOLD analysis project Ga0207689, IMG submission 184312) | Miscanthus rhizosphere microbial communities from Kellogg Biological Station, Michigan, USA - KBS Miscanthus M5-2 (SPAdes) (version 2) | ecosystem: Host-associated > Plants > Roots >... | reverse complement strand
TCGACCTTGAGCTTCGACGATTTCGTCGCGGGCATGAAGAGCGGGCTGATCGTGCTCAACATCCACACCGACAAGTTCAACCCGGGCGAGATCAGCGGGCTCGTCGTCCCCGACTAGAGCTCCTTGGAACCGCGCCGCCGTTAGACCGGCTGCGCCACCGGGGCGCCCGGCAGTGCGGGGCGCTTGCCCGCCTGCCATCCTGCCCAGCTGGTCGCCGCGCCGATCGCAAAGCCCGTCAGCACGACCGCCGCGCTCGGCGCATTGCCGATCATTGTGAGCAGCGGCTTCAGGATCGCGAGGTCGCCCATCCAGCCCATCACGACCATTTGCGCGACGATGAACCCGCCCGTCACCAGGAACGGCGTCGCCTTCTCGCGGTACTTGAGCCAGATCGCGGCGATGATCGCGAGCTCGAGCACCATCGACCACAGGATTGCCGACATGATCAGGTGGAAATCCGCCGGCCCGCGGATGATGAACCCCGGGACGAACAGGTTGACCAGCCGGCCGAACGGCGATTCGAACAGGATGAGCGGTGTCGCCAGCATGTAGCCGGAGTGGATCCACACCTTCCGCCGGTATTTGAGCGCCCGGTAATAGACGGTGACATAAGCCGCGATGGCGACCGCCAGGCCGATCAGGAAGGCGCCGCCGAACATCATGCGCACCGGGTCGTCGGCCGCGACATAGCCTTTGCCGGTGCGGTCGATGATCGCGCAGAGCCCTGCGATCAGGAAGGGGAACAGGAACAGGCTCGATTTGCCGACCGCGCGGTGCAGCGGAAGCTGCTTGTGATGCGCCAGCCAGCTTTGCGCGGCGACCATCGTCACCCAGGTGCTGGCGGCAATGCCGTGGGCGTGGAACTGCCAGGGCACATCGGTCCAGACCGAAAAATAGCTCGGCCAGAAGCCACCGAGGATCACTGCGATTACGCCGAGGACGTAAAGATACGCTCGTGGATATGGCATGGCGCGCCCCCCTGCGGCTGCGGGGAGGCCTTATCATGAATCAGACCGTGGGGGAGCGGCTCTTCGAGACGTGCGCCGCTAGCGGCTCATGACCTCGCCGAGATCGAACACTGCCGCGGTGAGCGCGAGTGCGAAGAAGATGATGCCGATCATGGCGAGCCGGATCTCCCACTCGCGCGAGGTCCAGTCGATCCGCCCGAGCTTCCTGGTCAGCGCATTGTCCGCGGGCAGCGGCTCGCGCCGGATTCGCGACGGGCGCGCTTCCGGTTGCAGCTCGACGGTCTTCTTGCCTGGCTTCAATTGCTTGCTCACCCCCGCTCACTAACTCCATTTTGGTAACGATACGGTTAGCATCGCCGTGCGAAACTGCCTGAATGGACCGGAAGCTCATCCTGTTGTGCGCGGCCGCAATCCCTCTGGGGCTTGCGGGCGGCTACGCCTGGTCGGCGCTGACCGCGCGGCCCCCACGCACCGCTGCTCCCCCAAAGGCGACATTCGCCGATATTCCCGAATCGCCCGAGGAACTCCCCGAGGTACCGGACCGGGAATGGACGGCCCGCGCCGATGACAAGAGCATTTCGGTTGCAGCGGGTAGCGGGCCGGGCGATCGGAATGTCTATTACTCGGGCTGCAACGAGGTCCGCGCGGCCGGGAAAGCGCCGCTCTACGCCGGCGATCCAGGCTATCGCGAAGGGATGGACGGCGACGGCGACGGCATCGCCTGCGAACCCTACCAAAATCATTGAGCCGTTGAAGCCTAACCGGTTCAGGCCGCTTTGCTTCTCTTCCTTCGCGGTTTCGCGAACAACTCGGCTTCGTTCTTCCGCCGAATCCGCTCGACCACTTCGGTCGTGTGGTCGACCATCCCCGCGTTGCAGCGGGTGTGGGTGAGGCAAAGATTGTCGAGCGCCCGAGCATCGCCCGCCGGATTGGCGAGGACCCGCTCGATCTTCGCGCCCAGGTCGTGACCGTTGGGCAGGTCGAAGCGCATCGGGCGCCGGCAGCGGCGGCAATCGTCCCCGTCGCGCTGCCGCAGAGCGAGCAAACGCTGCTCCTGCTGGCGCTTGAACCTCCACGGGGCCAAATATTTGACGATCGAACTGGCTGGCATGGAGCCCAGGTTAACCGCAGAAAATTACTTCCCGGTTAGCGCCCGGACGGTTCCGCCGTCACTGATCGCGCCGCTTCTTCCTCCTTGGCCCGAGCCTGGGTCGCGGCGGATATTTCGGCTTCGCGCGCCTCGCGGCGGGCCTTGGCCGCGAGGTAGAGTTGGTACTCGCTCGGGTGCGGGTCGGTGACGAACATCTGGCCGACGTTTTCGCCGCTCACCGCCTTCTTGAGGATCGTCGCGGCGGTGAGCGCGGCGCCGACCAGGTTGATGCCGGCCTGGGGACCGCAAGCCCAGGGGCCGACCGCGCAATCCCTCGGACGGGCTCCCATCGGGCCGGGCCGGGTCGGCCGCCCGCCGCTGTGGATCTCGCGCCGGGCTTCCATCACGTCGGGGTTGAGCCGGTAGCCTTCGATCCTGGGAGCGCAGATCACGACCTCATTGGGGTTGGAGGTCCGCCGGCCCGGCACGCAGCTGTTAGAGGTGCTAGCGGTAGTGGCGGCGGTCTGAGCCTTCTTCGGCGGAGGAGCGGGCGCCGCCGGACCGTAGCTCGCGGCGCCGGCGCTTTGGGCCAGCAGGGCGAGCGCAAGTGGAAAGCCGACGGGCATGCAGCGCATCCTGTCCTCCGCGACGTTGCGTGGCAATGAACGATCAGCTCCTTCGGCGCATCTCCTTTTGCGCTTCCTGGAACCAGCCCTTGGGCGCGAACCCCGGTTCGTGCTTCACGGCCGCCGGCTTCGGCGCGGGCTGGCCGCCCGGCCAGGCGGCAATCGCGATCCCGATCGCCAGCACAGCGAGGCCGATGAACAACGCGATGAACGGAAGCGTGCTCAGCACGAAGCGCGGACTCTCGGGCTCTGTGCGGAGCTTGAATTCGCGGGAGCGCCGCGCGGCCCTGCGGCGCGCGAGGGATTCGAAATAGTCTTCGATCCGGGTCCAGCTGCGGACCTTGACCGGCGCCAGGCCACCTTCGTCGTCCACGGGTGTGAAAGTGGGCTTCGAAGCGCCTCGGCGCAAGCGCGGAAAGCGCTGCTCAGCCCTTTTTCAGCGGCAGCTCAGCGATCGCTTTTTTGCCGCACATCACGCTGACGCTTTCAACCGCGGTGACGGCCGGGACCTGCGCGCTCAAATCCCACCAATCGTCCTCAGCGGAAAAGCCGGTATCGTTGGTCCCGATCGTCAGCCAGACGCTCGCCTTGGCCCCGGCGATTTCGGGCTCGCCGAGAACCGCTTTGTAACGCCCGTCCTTGACGTGCGCCTTGCCCGTCACGGTCACGCCTTTGGCGCCGGCCGACGCTTTCCAGCCCTTGGTTTCCTCGTCCTTGAAGAAGCAGAAGGTCGGATGCTTGGCCGCAGCCACGGCCGTGTTGGCCGCAACATTGTTCGCCGGCTCTTCGGACGCCTGGTTGCAGCCCGCGAGCCCGGCGGCCGCGCATAGCAGGATCATCGATCGACGCATCAGCCATTCCCCCTCGTGATCCGAGGGTGCGAAGAATGGCCCAGCCCGTCAAGTCAGCCGATCGGCTGCCCGCTCTCTTCCTGCTCGAACAGGTCGGCGACGACGTCGCCGCGCGCGGTCAGGCGCACCGTGTCGCCCTCAACCTCGGCGACGAGCCCGCGCGGGATATAGTGGTGGTGGTTTTCATGCCCGATGCCGCTGTCGTGCCGGATCAGCTTGATCCGATTGTCCTCGACCCGGTCGACCGTTCCGATGGGAGCGCCGTCGGCGCCGATAACCTTCATATGTTCGCGAATGTCTTCGAAGCCGCTCATGCGAGTCCTCCTGCCTGAGATATGAGCCGTAACGCTTGGGCGAAGGAGGGGTTCACGGCTTGGCGTCAGCGGGTTCGGCATTGGGATCCACGGCGGACTGCCGGCGGACCCATTTGATCAGCTCGTCGAGCTGGATGGCTTGTTCGGTTGCGGTGAGGGCGTCGGGGGCAGGAAGTCCAGCTTGCGGGGCGGTTGCAGCAGCTCCGCCGGTGGCAGCGGATAAAGCGGGCACTGCCGCTGTTCCCCGACCGCCCGAATTGGCTGGGGCGCCGGCGTCGCTGCGCAGCTCGCCAGCACGGGTGCGAGCAGCGGCCAGGCGTGTTTCATAGTCATTGGCTGTCCTTTCGTTGATTGCCGCCTGCTCGGCGCGGGCCCGCTCTCCCGCCGTCCGGTCGGCGGCTCGGGCCGCGTCAGCCGCAGCGCGATAGCCGGCGATTGTCTGCGCGAATGCGGCCTGGTCGGCATGGTAGAGTTGCTCGAATTGGCCGCTCTGCTTCTTCCAGTGATGCGTCTCGGCCTTCTGCAGCAACAGGAGCAAGCCGAGGCAGATCGTGGCGGCGAGACCGGCAATGCCCTGCGGATTGAGGAGCCGGAGGATCATCTGTCGTCAGCCTCGATGGTTGCGCCATCGCGGCCGGCGCTGAGCTTGAACCGGCCGACCGGCCCGCCGGCGAGCAGGCCGACGATCACCGACACCATCGCCCCGATGAAGCCGCCCAGGGACCAGCCGAAAATCATGACGATCGTGTGTTCTTCGCTCGCCGACCACCCGCCCCACATCAGGAGCGCGATCATGGCGATGGAGCACGCGCCGCAGAACATACCCGCGGCCGCGGCCAGCAAGCCGTAGACCAGGCGCTGGCCTTCGGCGAATGTTCCGGGGGGAGGAAGTCTTATCATTGTTGGATTTCTCCGAAGGGGAAGTTGACCAAATTGACCGTGTTGCGAGAATTCAACCTTTACCCATTCGGTTCGTCAACCAGCCATAGAGAAACGCCTCATTGGCTGGCCGGCGCTCGGCGAGGCGCAGGTAACGCTCACCCTGGAGCGCCTCGAGCGCACGCAGCAGGACTACCTCGCCGCTCGCCTCCCCGCGCTTGGCGAGAAAGGCATCCAGCGCCGCCAACGTCTCCATGCCGATGCGTCCGTCGGGCACGAGGTCCGGGTAGTCGCCGGCGTTGCGATTGAGCGCGGTCAGGGCGCGCTGGAGGAAGGTGGCGGCGACTGTGGGTCCCATGTTCGCGCCCGTGTCGAAGAGCTCCGCCGCCACCCGCGGGCTGCGCTTCGCCACCTCGTCAAACCTCGGGCGCAGCCAGTAGAGCCGCTTGTAGATTTTCGCCGCCTCCGAGCGCGGCAGGAGGCGCATCGGCCCGCCATAACCGTGGGCGCGGGCGACCGCCTCGGTGATCCCAAAGCAAGTTGGCCCGCCAGCGTCGGCCGAATGGGCTGAAAATCCTCCCTCGCGCCCAACCAGATTGTCGATCAGCTCGTCAACATCACTTCCATTTTCCATCCGCGTTCCTTCCGAGTCGCGAGCGAATAACCGATTTGGTTCTCTATAGGAAAGCAAATTGTACCATTTCGTTATAGTGACCGCGATCTCGGAGACGGCTAACCTGATCGCATGAAGCGTCGATTCCTCATCGCATTTGCCACCGCCATCATTGTGGCCACGCCTGCAGCGGCCGAACTCAGCAAGCCCGAACAGGCGATGTTGAAAACCGTCGATTCCGAGCAGTCACGTACAGTCGGCTTCCTTCAGCGCATGGTCGACCAGAACAGCGGCACGATGAACATCGCCGGGGTCGAAGCCGTCCGGCGCATGGTCGAGCCTGAATTCCGTGAGCTCGGCTTCAAGACCGAGTGGATCGACATGAAGGCCGCCGGACGCGCGGGTCACCTGGTCGCTCGCCACGCGGGCAGCCGCAACGGCAAGCGGCTCCTGCTGATCGCCCACCTGGACACGGTGTTCGAGCCGGATTCCCCGTTCCAGCGCTGGCAGGCCGATGGCGACAAAGCGCACGGGCCGGGCGCCGGGGACGACAAGGGCGGGATCGCAGTGATCGTCGCCGCCCTGAGGGCGATGCAGGCCGCGGGGACGCTCAAGGCTGCCAATATCACGGTGTTCATGACCGGCGACGAGGAGGATGCGGGAAGCCCGATCACGATTGCCCGCCGCGACCTCATCGCGGAGGGCAGGAAAGCCGACGTCGCGCTCGATTTCGAAGATCTTGCGGTTGACGATGGACCCGACGGCAAGCCGGCCGACTTCGGCTCCATCGCGCGGCGCAGCGCCGGCAGCTGGACGCTGACTGTAACGGGGCAGAGCGGCCATTCCGCGGGGGTCGGAACTGGATCGCCGGGCGGGAGCTACGGCGCAATCTACGAACTCGCGCGGATTATCGATGCGTTCCGGCGTGAGTTGCCCGACGACCGCCTGACCTACAATGTCGGTCTGATCGGCGGCGGCCAGTCGGCCGATCTCGACAAGGGCCGGATCCGTATCCAGGCGACCGGAAAAACGAACATCATCGCCGCGACGGCCGTCGCGCGCGGCGATTTGCGCGCCCTCAGCGAAGACCAGATCGCTCGAACCCAGGCCAAGATGCGCGCCATCGTCGCCCAGTCGCTGCCGGGCGCGAAGGCGGAGATCAGCTTCGACGAGGATTCCTATCCGCCGATGCCGCCGACCGAAGGCAATCGAGCGCTGCTGGCCGCGCTGAACGTCGTGAACCGCGACATGGGCCTGCCGCAAATGGCCGAGCTCGATCCGGCAAAGCGCGGGGCGGGCGACATCAGCTTCGTCGCCAGGGACGCCGACGGGCTGGTCGGCCTCGGGCCGTCGAGCGACGGATCCCACACCTCGCGAGAGACGGTCGACATACCCTCGATCCCGAAACAGGCTAAGCGCGCCGCGATCCTGATGAGCCGGCTGGCGAAGGAACGTCGTTAGTCTCGCAGCGGCAGGCGCAGGCGTCTCCCCATTACTAACGGTGCAACCGGGACGGTCGTTACGGGTTTAACAACGACGGAAGTGTGAATCACGGCCGGAGGGGAACCAGGTCTAGTGACAAGCGTGAAACCCGAAGTTCCCTTCAGGCTGCTGGTCCAGTCGGTCGTCGATTACGCCATCTTCATGCTCGACCCGGCAGGCCTCGTTACGAGCTGGAACGTCGGCGCGGAACGCATCAAGGGCTACAAAGCGGTCGAGATTGTCGGGAAGCATTTTTCGGCTTTCTATACCCCGGAAGACCGCAAAGCCGGCGTTCCCGCCCGGATTCTCGAAACCGCGCACCGCGAAGGCAAATATGAGGGCGAGGGCTGGCGGGTGCGCAAGGACGGCAGCCGCTTCTGGGCGAGCGTGGTGATCGACGCCATCCACGATGAAGACGGCAAGCTCATCGGCTTCGCCAAAGTCACCCGGGACATGACCGAAAAGCGCGAGGCCCAGCTCCGGCTGGAGGAATCGCGCGAACAATTGTTCCGCTCTCAGAAAATGGAAGCCTTGGGCCAACTGACCGGCGGCCTGGCGCACGACTTCAACAACCTTTTGACGGCAATCCTGGGTGCGGCCGACCTCGCGCTGCGCAACATGAAGGACCCGATCAAGGTCCAGCGGATGCTCGATGGAATTCGCAACTCGGCGCTGCGCGGCGCGGGCCTGACCAAGCAGCTACTCGCATTCGCTCGCGCCCAGCCGCTCGAACTCAAGCACATCAACCTCAAGGACTTCCTCGGCGACGTCAGCACCCTGCTCCGCCCGTCGCTGCGGTCCGATATCGAGGTCATCGTCGAAATGTCCGACCAGCTGTGGAGCGTGAACGCCGACGCCGGAGCGCTCGAGCTCGCCCTCCTCAACCTCGCGTTCAACGCCCGCGACGCGATGAAGCATGGCGGCAAGCTGAGGCTCAGCGCGACGAACGAAGTTCTCGCGGGCGTCCCGGACGGCCTGCGCGGCGAGCACGTCGCTCTTCGCGTTTCGGATAGCGGCGGCGGGATGTCGCCGGAGACGATGGAACGCGTGTTCGAGCCGTTCTTCACGACCAAGGGCTTCGGCGAGGGGACCGGGTTGGGATTGAGCCAGGTGTTCGGCTTCGCCAAACAGCTCGGCGGGGCAGTGACGGCCGAATCCACGCTTGGCGAGGGTTCGACCTTCACGATCTACCTGCCCGCGCATCACATCGCGGCCAGGGACGAGTACAGCGGCGTGCTCCGGAATGGAAAGGCGCTCGGGCGGGTGCTGGTTGTTGAGGACGACGAAACGGTCGCCGAGCTCGCCGCGGGACTGCTGGAGGAGCTGGGATTCGAGCCGGCGGTCGTTCACGGCGCGATAGAAGCGCTGGACCGTCTCAACAACGGCGAGCGGCCAAGGCTCATCTTCACCGACATCGTCATGCCAGGCGGCCTCAGCGGTCTCGAGCTCGCGCGCAAGGTCCGCAACCGCTATCCCGAGATGCCGATCCTGCTCACCACCGGCTACAGCGAACAAGTCGGCGGTGCGCACGGTTTCGAGGTGCTGCAAAAGCCCTACGAGCTGGCCTCGCTGGCGGCCGCGGTTGAGAAGGTGCTGAAGCAGGGCGTGCAAGTCGCCTGATCGGCGCGTCACAACGCTTGACATTGCGCTTGCGAAACGTCCCACTGTGAACCGTGCCGGCTTTGGTCGGCAGCCTTGGGAGGGGCAAGACAATGCAACAAATCGCATCCGCACGGACACCCGTGCATGTATGGATTGTCGGCATGCTGGCGACCCTGTGGAATGGCTACGCCTGCTACGAATACCTGATGACCAACATGAAAAACGAGGCATTCCTGGCGAAAATTCCCGCCGACCAATTGGCGTACATGGACAGCTTGCCAAGCTGGCTAACGGCCTTTTGGGCAATTGGCGTGTGGGGCGGCCTCGCTGGAGCCCTCCTGCTGCTCATCCGCAGCCGCTACTCCGTTTGGCTGTTCGCTTTGTCGCTCATCGGCGCGATCGTCGGTCTCGGCTACCAGATGTTCATGACACAGAGGCCAGCGAGCATGACGGAGGGCGCCATGGGCATCATTCCATGGGCCATCATCCTGATCTGCGTCGCCTTGTTCCTGTACGCACGCGCAATGGCCGCCAAAGGCGTGTTGCGCTGACCGATCCGTGCGGGCGCTTCCAAGCGCCCGCACTTCATCACCGACGATAAGCGAGTTGCCGTGAATACGAACCGGCTGAACAGTTTCACCGACGGCGTGATCGCGATCATCATCACCATCATGGTGCTCGAACTGCCGGTGCCAAAAGCCGCGGGAATGGCCGCGCTGAAACCGGAGCTCACCTTGTTCGCGGCCTATGCGCTCGCGTTCATCAAGGTCGGGACTTACTGGTTCCAGCATCACCATCTGCTGCAGGCGTCGCGGCGAGTCGACGGGCGGGTGCTGCTCGCCAATTTGTTCTTCCTGTTCTGGTTGAGCCTTGTGCCATTCGTCGTGCGTTGGGTGGGCGAGGCCGGAGTCAATCGCGATACCGTGATTGCCTTCGGGGTGATCATGCTGCTGTGCGCTCTGTCGGTCGCGTGGCTGACTTATGCGTTGCTGGCCGCCAATGATCGTGACGCGCCCATCGCAAAAGCAACCGGGCAGGGGCGCAAGGGAAAGATCACGATCGCTGCTTATGTGCTCGCAATCGCGATCGCATTCTTCTGGCCGCTTGCGGCGGTCGCTATCTATCTGGCCGTCGCCGCGGTCTGGGTCATTCCGGACAAGCGTTTCGAGCAATTGGTCGACTGATGAGCCCAAGCCGTCTCAATGCTCTCACCGACGGGGTCGTCGCAATCGTGCTCACCATCATGGTGCTGGAGCTGAAGTTCCCGGCACAGCCGACGCTCGCCGCCGCGCTCGCGGTACTTCCGCTGCTCGCCGCATATTTGCTCGCCTTCGTCAACGTGGCGATATTCTGGAACAACCATCACCACATGATGCAGTCGGCGCGCAGGGTGACGGGTGCCGTGTTGTGGGCCAACCATTCGCTGCTCTTCTTCCTGACATTGTTCCCGCTGATGATCCGATGGATCGACGAAGCGGGGATCACGTCGTGGCCGGTGGCTTCCTTCGGACTGGTCCTGATCGGATCCGCAATCGCATATCGGCTTTTGGAATATGCGCTGATCAGCGCCGAAGGAGAGGATTCAGCGGTCAAGCGCGCCGTGGGCTCGGGCGTCAAGGAGTGGATGAGCTTTGCGGGCTACGTGCTTGCGGTTCCGCTTGCCTTCGTCTCGCCCGGCATTTCGGTGGCGATCTACGTCGCGGTATCGATAATCTGGATTGTGCCCGACCGCCGCTTCACGCGCGAGTTGTAGCCGCCGCCGCTGCTTCCCACATCGTCACCCAAAGGAGACGAAATTGGACAGCTGGCATGGGACAACCATCCTCGGG
>Ga0207689_10006564_pt1 | contig 10257 bp, 9 predicted proteins | sample KBSMisM52_FD_184312 | JGI IMG/M metagenome (GOLD analysis project Ga0207689, IMG submission 184312) | Miscanthus rhizosphere microbial communities from Kellogg Biological Station, Michigan, USA - KBS Miscanthus M5-2 (SPAdes) (version 2) | ecosystem: Host-associated > Plants > Roots > Rhizosphere... | reverse complement strand
CGCCGTGAACCTCTGCCGCCATCGTCACGCTCATCCCGTGGTTCACATCCCACATCAAGGCTTCCTTCGCGCTCATCGGGCTCCTCCAAGGCATCCAAATACCCCCGGATGCATCATGCGTGAGCCGTCCTCGATGTCTCCGGTTTATGTCCTCGATGTCCCCGGTCAGTACAGGGAGAAGGACTCTCGATGTAAGAGAGTGCCGGCCTTTCCGGTCAGCATGTCCAGGATGTACGCAGCGTCAGACTTCTTCGGCATATTCGACGATCAGATCAGGCTCGATCGACGGCCGGTACGCCTCGCGGACGCCCCTCATCATTTCAACTTTCCGTCCATCGAAGATCTCCGAAAGTTCCTGTTCTGCGCCAAAGAACGCCAATCCTCTGGCCTTCGTGTCGTGCCGCAACTCCACCAGCACATCGACGTCGCTCCGCTCCGGGTCAAAGTCATTTCTCGCAATCGACCCAAAGAATGAGAGGCGCTTGATGCCCCACTTCCGGCAGAACGCGGCGATATCTTCGTGCGGGATCGGGATCGCCAGCTCGCGGGCAGCCATGGCGTCATTCTACGCTTCGCCGCTCGCATCCCTGCCGTACACTTCCGCGCCATGCGGAAGCTCATCGCGATCGTCCTCCTCCTTTCCACCACCACCGCCTACGCAGCACTTCGCGATCCCGTGGTCGCGCGGCACGGCATGGTGGCCTCGACCAGCGAGATCGCTTCGCGCGTCGGCGTCGACATCATGAAAAAGGGAGGCAATGCCGTCGATGCCGCGGTGGCCGTGGCGTTGACAATGGCTGTGACGTGGCCAGCCGCGGGGAACCTCGGCGGCGGCGGGTTCATGCTGATCCGCAAGGCCGACGGGACGAGCGAGGCCATCGACTATCGCGAGCGGGCGCCGCTGGCCGCGTCGCGGGACATGTACCTCGACGCAGGCGGCAACGTCATCAAGGGCGCGTCGACCGACGGCTACAAAGCGGTCGGCGTTCCGGGCACGGTCGCCGGACTGATGCTCGTTCACAAACGGCACGGCAAACTGAAATGGAGTGAGCTCGTCGAGCCGGCGCGCAAACTTGCGGCCGAGGGGTTCATCGTTACGCCGTTTTTGGATGAGGTCTTTCACGACAAGGACACGCTCAGGAAAATCGAGCCGTGGCCGGAGAGCCGGCGCATCTTTCTGCGCAACGGCCGGATCTACACGATGGGTGAGCGGTTCAAACAGCCGGAGCTCGCGGCGACGCTGGCGCGCATCCAGGCCAATCCGCGCGACTTCTACGAGGGCGTGACAGCGAAACGCATCGTCGCCGACATGCGCGCGCACGGCGGCTTGATCACGATGAAGGATTTGCGCGAGTACGCGCCGACCATCCGCAAGCCGCTGCACGGCAGCTATCGCGGACACGAGTTCATCGTCATGCCGCCGCCGTCGTCGGGCGGCATAGCCATGATCGAGATGCTGCGGATGCTGGAGAAGTACGACGTGGCGTCGACCGGCTGGCAGTCGTCGCGCTATCTCCATCTCATCACCGAAGTCATGCGGCGCGCCTTTGCTGACCGAGCCGAGTTTCTTGGGGATCCGGATTTCGTCAAGTTGCCGGTCAACGCGCTGATTTCGCCTGCGTTCGCCGAGGAACGGCGGAAGAGCATCGATCTGGAGCATGCATCGAATTCGAAAACCATCCGCGCGGGCGATCCCGCGCCATTCGAGAAGACCGACACCACCCACTTCTCCGTCGTCGACAGCGAAGGCAACATGGTCAGCAACACCTACACGCTGAACGACTGGTTCGGCGCCGGCGTTACGGCGAAGGGGACCGGCATCCTGCTCAACGACGAGATGGACGATTTCACCTCCAAGCCCGGCGCGCCGAATGACTATCAATTGATTCAGAGCGACAAGAACGCCATCGCCCCGAGGAAGCGGCCGCTGTCGTCGATGGTGCCGCTGATCATGCTGCAGGACGGCAAACCGTGGCTCGCCGTCGGCGCCGCCGGCGGGCCGCGCATCATCAGCACCGTGCTCGAGATCGTCCTCGCCGTCGTCGACTTCCACGCCACGCTGCAGGAAGCGATCGATGCCGGGCGCATTCATCATCAATGGATGCCGGACGAGATCTACTGGGAGCCGAACGGAACGAATGCCGACTCACGCGCCGCGCTGGAGAAGATGGGCCACAAGTTCCGCGAGAAGCCGCTGGACCACATCTCCGACGCCAACGCAGTGATGATCGATCCGAAAACCGGCCTGCGACAAGGTGGTGCCGATCCGCGCCGCTCCGGCGTCGCCGTCGGGTACTGACATAGAATCCGCCCCCATGAATCTCGACAAGAAGTCCCTGCTCGCATGGGCGCGCGACCATCGCGCCGATTTCGAATCGACGCTCCAGCAGTTCGTCGATACACCGTCCGTTTCCGCCGAGCCGGAGCGGCTTGGCGACATCCGCCGCTGCGCCGAGCTGGCGCAGGCGAAGATCCGCGAGTTCGGCGGCGAAGCCGACATCCTCGAAACCGACGGCAATCCCATCGTCCACGGCCGCTTCGACACCGGCCGCAATCTCCCGACGGTCACTGTCTACAACCACCTCGACGTGCAGCCGGCCTCGCGCGAGACTGAGCCGTGGAAGACCGATCCGTTTGTTTTTTCAAAGGACGGCGATCGCTATCTCGGACGCGGCACGACCGATGACAAAGGTCCCGCTCTCACCGCGCTCTTCGGAATTCAGGCCGCACGCGCAGCCGGTGTGCGGGCAAACATGCACGTGCTGTGGGAGCTCGAGGAGGAGATCGGCTCGCCGAGCTTCGACGGGGCGATGAAAAAGTACGCCAAACAGCTGGCCACTGACTCCGTGCTCGTCTCCGACACCATCTGGGTCTCGCGCGAACGTCCGGCGTGTCCGGCCGGATTGCGGGGACTGCAGGGCTTCGAGCTGACGCTGGAGACCGCGGCCACAGACCAGCACTCCGGAGTCGCCGGCGGCGGTGCCCGCAATCCCATCGGCGAGTTGATGAAGCTCGTCTCCGAGATGTACGACGCCACCACCGGCAAGGTGAAGATCAAAGGCTTTTACGACGACGTCGTGCCGCCGTCGAAAGAGGAGCTGAACGATTTTCGCAACTCCGGCTTCACCGTGAAGAAGTTCAAGAAAGACCACGGCTTCAAATCGATCCGCACCGAGGATCCGATGGATCTGATGAAACGGATCTGGGCCATGCCGACGTTTGAGGTCCACGGCCTGGTCGGCGGCTACACAGGCCCCGGCATCAAGACCGTCATCCCGCCGCGGGCGACGGTGAAGATCTCTTGCCGCATGGTGGCCAACCAGGATCCGAAAAAGATCATGAAGCTCGTCCGCGAGTTCGTGAAGCAGCGCAATCCGAATGTGAAGATCGTCACCGAGGCATCGATGCTGCCGTACCAGGCGCCGACGACGGGGCCGCTGGCTGATGCCGTGCGCAGCGCCATGAAATTCGCCTTCGGCACGGAACCGGTCTTCGTCCGCGAAGGCGGCTCGATCGGCGCCGTCGTCTCCATGGAGAAGATCCTCAAAGTCCCCGTCCTCTTCCTCGGCCTCTCGCTTCCCGAGCACGGCTACCACGCCCCGAACGAGAACTACGACTGGCGGCAGGCGAGTGGAGGGATGGTGGCGTTCGCGAAGTACTTTGATGAGATCGCGAGGATGTAGCGCTTCGCTTGACGCTCTGATCTTTAATAGGTATTCGGCGCGTATGCAAAAGAAACTAACGATCACTGTAGACGAGCGCGTGTACGCCGGCCTCTATCAGGTTGTCGGTCGCCACAAGATCAGCAGGTTCATCGAGTCGCTGGTCCGTCCCCATGTCATTTCATCGGATCTCGCGGAGGCATATCGAGCCATGGGTGCTGACGAAGCCCGCGAGGCGGAAGCGGCCGAATGGGTTGAGGCCGGTTCGGAAAGGGCGATCTGAACCGCGCTGATCCCCTTTTTTTTCTACCAGTCGTGGATTTTTGTGGACAGAAGTGGCTCTCAGTGGTACAAACAGGCCTTCGAACACGAAAGTCGAAGCGGAAATGGTCGAGCCAGTCCTGATGGGGCATTCTCCGGCGAAGGTCGACGAGAAGGGTCGTCTGAAGATCCCGGCCAATTTCCGCAAGCTCATTGAGGAGCAGCACGGCGCCGATTGCTTCATCACTTCGATGGACGGCGAGCGCGCCCTGATCTATCCGATGCCGGTCTGGTACGCCTTCCAGGGCCGGCTCTCGAAAGTCCCCTCGACCTCCACCGCGAAGACGAAGCTGCTGGAGAAGGTCAACTACTTCGGACAGGTCGGGACGATCGATGCGCAGGGGCGGGTGCTGATCCCGACCATCCTCCGCAACGTGGCCGGCATCGCCGAGGACGTCGTGGTCATCGGGAACACGGACCACCTCATCGTCTGGAACGGCGAAAAGATCCAGCAGCGGATGAGCGAAACGCCGCTGACCAACGATGACTGGAAAGAGTTGGAGTTGCACGGTGTGTGAGATGTCATGCACCAGTCGGTTCTTTTAAGCGAAATCGTCGAATACCTCCGTCCCTCGCGCGATGACGGAACGCTCGTCGATGCCACGGTCGGACTGGGTGGACACGCGGAGGCCTTACTCACGCGCTATCCCTCGGTTCGGCTTCTCGGCATCGATCGCGATCCGCAGGCGCTGGCCGCATCGGCGCAGAGGCTGGAGAGATTCGGAAATCGCGTGACGCTCGCACAGGGACGCCACGAGACGCTCATTGACATCCTGAAGAAGCAGAAGATCGAGTCGGTCAGCGGTCTGCTCGCCGACCTCGGCGTCTCGTCGATGCAGCTCGACGACGCATCGCGCGGATTTTCCTTCCGCTACGACGCGCCGCTGGATATGCGGATGGGGCCGGAGTCGAAGACAGCCGCCGATCTGGTCAACACGCTCGGCGAGTATGAGCTGGCGACGATTCTGCGCGACTACGGCGAGGAGCCGATGGCACGCCGGATCGCACGAGCGATCGTCGACGGGCGCACCGAAGCGCCGATCGAGACTACCGCGCGGCTGGCGGAGATCGTCCGAAGTGTGAAGAAGTCGAAGCCGGGGCAGATTGATCCCTCGACGCTCACGTTCCAGGCACTCCGTATCGCCGCGAACGAGGAGCTGGTCGGTCTCGACAGGTTCATCGACGACGCCGTCGAAGTCCTCGAGCCGGCAGCGCGGATCGCAATCATCGCCTTCCACTCGCTCGAAGATCGAATCGTCAAGCGGGCGTTGCGGCGGCTGGAAGGGGAGTGCACCTGTCCCCCGAATCTGCCGGTGTGCGGGTGCGGTGCAAACGAAGTGGTCGAGATCCTGACCAGTCGACCGGTCACTGCTTCGGAGGAGGAAGTTCAACGAAATCCGCGGTCTCGCAGCGCGAAGTTGCGGGTGGCAGAAAAGCTCTTAGCTGTTAGCTCTTAGCTCTTAGGAAGTTGGTAGGAACTGAGAGTTGACAGGTGAGTGCTCGAAGCAGAGTTGAAAGCTCGCGAGGTTTCCTAAGAGCTAACAGCTACGAGCTAAGAGCTAACCAGCAGTAATCCGGAGCCCGGAAACAAGGGTGAAGGTTGGGGAAGGGTGGGCGTGTGTACGCCGCGGGAGCTCGGGAGGGGTGGCTGGGGGAGCGTGGGTGGGTGTGGATGGTTCTCGGGTCGTGCTTGTAGGCAGATCTTCACCCTTGTTCCCAGGCTCCGTAAATCCCGGACGGTCCCCGCATGTACGCGCAGAAGAAGCCCATCGAGAATACGCACATCGTTCGCGAACGCGACCGCCGCCGCTCCCGTGAGCTGCTGGCCGTCCTCGCACTCGGCGTTCCTATCGGCGCGTTCCTGCTCCTCTTCACCTGGCAGAACCTCGAGGTGATCCGCCTCGGCCACGAAGCGACGCGCCTTCAGAAGCAGAAGCAGGAGATCGAGAACGCGAATAAGGCGTTGCAGCTGGACCGCGATCGCCGCACCTCCCTCGGCGCCGTCGAGCAGCGCGCCGTCGACCTCGGGTTCCAACACACGGACCCGCGCGCCGTGGTGATGGTGCAGAAACCTCCCAAAGACGGTCGGACTGAGAGTCCGACCTACGTTCCCGGAGCCCGCTGATGCCTATCTCGCAAAAGCGCCTCCTGCAGCTCTTCGCCATCCTGGCCGCGTGGGCGGTCATCGTCATCGCCCGGCTGGTGCAGATCCAGCTCGTTCGTCATGGCGAGTACGTCACCAAAGCGGCGCGCCAGCAGGAACGGACGCTGGCCCTGCAGCCGGTGCGCGGCTCGATCGTCGATCGAAACGGCCGCATCCTGGCCGAGAGTATTGCCGCCGAGTCGATCTACGCCGATCCGCAGGCCATCGTCGACCGCGCCCAGACCGCGAAGGCGCTGGCCAGCGTCACCGCCCTGCAGATGGATGCACGCGAGCTGTCGGCCAAGCTCAACTCCGCCAGCGGCTTCGTCTGGATCGCACGGCAGCTTCCGCTTGAAACCGCCGCGTCGGTGAAGGCGCTCAAACTCCCCGGCGTCTACTTTCTGGAAGAGCATCGTCGCTCGTACCCGAGGGCGATGCTCGCCGCCAATGTGGTCGGCTATGCCGGCGTCGATGGCGAAGGTCTGGCCGGCATCGAACACTCCTTTGACGCGCAGGTGCGCGGCCGTGCCGGACGCGTGACCCTGCTCCGCGACGCGCGGCGCGGCATGTACCTCGTGGGCGGCGAAGGGCCGAACCGGCCCATCGACGGCAACAACGTCGTCCTCACCATCGACTCCGTCGTCCAGTTCATCGCCGAGCGCGCCCTCGGACGCGCCGTCGATCACTACAACGCCGCGGGCGGCGTGGCCATCGTCATGGATCCGCGCGACGGCCGTATTCTGGCGATGGCCTCCAATCCGACTTTCGATCCCAATCGCTTCCGCGACTTCGGTCCCGACTTCCGCCGGAACCGCGCCGTTCAGGATGCTTACGAGCCCGGATCGACATTCAAGGTCGTCACCGCCTCCGCGGGGCTCGAAGAAGGCGTGGTCACGCCGTCGCAGATTCTCGATTGCGGCGACGGCTTCATCCAGATCGGCAGCACGCAGATTCACGAGCACGGCGGCAACCGCTACGGCCGCATCACCTTCGAAGAAGTGATGATCCACTCCTCCAACGTCGGCACCATCCGCGTCGGGCTGGCGCTGGGGCAGGATCGCTTCTACCGCTACATCCGCCGCTTCGGATTCGGCGAGCGCAGCGGCGTGACCCTGCCGGGCGAGGCGCTCGGCCGTGTGCGTCCGACTGCGCAGTGGTCGCAACTGTCGAACGCATCGCTGTCGATCGGCCAGGAGATCAACGTCACGCCGTTGCAGGTGATCGACGCCATCGCCGCGGTCGCCAACGGCGGACTGCGCGTGCAGCCGCGCATCGTCGAGAAAGTCGTCGACGCGAAGAACAACACCATCTACACCCCGCCGCAAACCGCGCCGGTTCGCGTCATCTCCGAAAAGACCGCGGCTGTGTTGAACGAGATTCTCAAGGCCGTGGTGACGAACGGAACCGGCGTGCAGGCCGCGCTCGCCGAGCACGTCGTCGCCGGCAAAACCGGAACGGCGCAGAAAGCGGGACGCGGCGGTTACGGAGACAAGGTCGTGGCCTCGTTCGGAGGATACGTTCCTGCCGACCGGCCGCAGCTGGCCATCCTCGTCGTCGTCGACGAGCCGAAAACCGCCGAATACGGCGGCACCGTGGCCGCGCCCGCGTTCAAAGAGATCGCCGAATCGACGCTGCGCTATCTCAACGTCGCCCCGTCGATTCCGGCGCGGACGATCGATGTGAAAGCACCGGTGCTGGCGACGTTTTCGCAAAAGCCTGCGCCGACAGCGGGATCGGAAGTCCCCGACCTGCGAGGCCTCGACGCGCGCGCCGCGGTAGCCCTCGCCACGTCGGCCGGCTTCCGCGTTCGCGCCTCGGGGAGTGGCGTGGTCCAAACACAACAACCGTTACCCGGCGAAGCCTTGCCGAGCGATCACCAGGTCGTGCTGACCCTCGCCGAGGGGATGAAATGAAATTGAAGGACGTGATGAACGGCGTGCCCGCTCGGGGCGGCGACAGTGATGCGGAAATCACCAGCGTCACCGCCGACTCGCGCCTGGTCGCTCCTGGCGCACTCTTCGTCGCCGTCCCCGGCTTCAAGACCGACGGCGCGAAGTTCATCGATGCTGCCGTGAGCAAGGGAGCCGCGGCGCTCGTCAGCGAGTCGAATGTTGCAGGCGCCATCCACGTCGACGACGCCCGCGCCGCGCTCTCGCTCATCGCCGCCAACTTCTACGGCCGTCCGGCCGACAAGCTTTCCATCATCGGAGTCACCGGCACCTCGGGGAAGACGACGACCACGAAAATGATCGAGTCGATTCTCGATGCCTCCGGCGAACCGGTTGGACTCGTGGGCACGATCGAATATCGCGCCGGCGACGAGCGGCTCACCGCCGATCGCACCACACCCGATGCCGTCGTCCTCCAGCAATGGTTCGCCAAGATGGTCGACGCCGGCGTGAAGCGTGCGGTGATGGAGGTGTCGTCACACGCGCTGGCGCTCAAGCGCACGTACGGCATCCACTTTGTTGCCGCCGTTTTCACCAACCTGTCGCAGGACCATCTCGACTTTCACAAAGATTTCGAAGACTACTTCGCCGCCAAGCGGATCCTCTTCGACCAGATCGATTGCACGCGCAAGACCGCCATCGTCAATATCGACGACGAGTACGGCCGCCGCCTGGCGAACGAGCTCGGCGACTGCGTGGTCACCTTCGGCCGCGGCGCGAACGCCGACATCCACCCTCTCGACGGATTCGAAATCTCGGTGCGCGGACTTCGCGGCCGCGTGGCCACGCCCGCCGGAGAAGTACGCATCGAATCGAAGCTGCTCGGAGCGCCGAATCTCTACAACTGGCTCGGTGCGATCGGAGCGTCGCTCGCGGCCGGTATCGGCATCGCCACGATCGAGGCGGGCATTCGCAGTCTCGCCGCCGTCCGCGGCCGGTTCGAGTATGTCGAGTCCGACGGCGGTCCGACGGTCATCGTCGACTACGCCCACAAGCCGGACGCGCTCGACAAACTCCTCCTGGCCGTGCGCGATCTCGCCTCCGGCCGGCGCGTCGTGCTCCTCTTCGGCTGTGGCGGAGATCGCGACAAGGATAAGCGTCCGATGATGGGCGCGATCGCGGCGCGGCTCGCCGACCGCACGATCCTGACCAGCGACAACCCGCGCAGCGAGAAGCCGGAAGCGATCCTCGACGACATCGAGCGCGGGATGGGCGTCGGCGGGAACTACACCCGCATCACCGACCGCCGCGAGGCCATCGCCCGGACTATCGCCGAGGCCAGGGATGAGGATGTCATCGTCATCGCCGGCAAGGGCCATGAGTCGTATCAGGTCATCGGCGACCAGATCATCCACTTCGACGACCGTGAGGAAGCGGAACGGGCACTGAAAACAAGACACGAAAACAGAACTTCTAAATCGGCATCAAATTAATGTTGAAATCAATGATCAAATCATCGTATCATTTAGCACCTTTGGAAAGGTGTTCTGTTCCGGCTCCGTCGATTGCTTACTGTGCGGGTGGATGGTTGGCGATCGCCGGGCAGCTTCGGGGGAAGGGCCGCGATCGGGTCAGCGCGGCGGAGCCGGGAGAGAACATCGGAGTTGTAGGGAGGTCGGTATGCACCTGACCTTCCGCCAGCTCGCCGAGATGACCGGCGGCGAGCTCATTCAGGGAGCCGACGTCGCCACCGGCTCCGTCGTCATCGACAGCCGCGAGGTCAAGCCGGACTCCGTCTTCTTCGCCATCAAGGGTGACCGGCTCGACGGTCATCAGTTCGTCTCGCAGGCGCTGGCCGCCGGGCGTGGTGCGGTGGTGTCGCAGGTTCCGGAGAACGTCCTCGCGGACAAGGGCATCGTCCGTGTCGACGACACCACCATCGCCCTTCAGAATCTGGCGCGATCGATCCGCGAGCGTTACCCCTTTACCCTCATCGCCATCACCGGATCCGCCGGCAAGACCACCACCAAAGAGATGATCGCCACGCTCGTGGGCTCGGAGCGGCGGACGTTCAAGTCGTGGGGCAACTTCAACAACCTGATCGGCTGCCCGCTCTGCATCGACAACACTCCCGATGACGCCGAAGTCGTGGTCAGCGAGATGGGGATGAACCACAAGGGCGAGATCGCTCAGCTGGCCGGCCTCACCCATCCCGACGTCGGCGTCTACACGAACATTGGCC
>Ga0207689_10006562_pt1 | contig 10261 bp, 3 predicted proteins | sample KBSMisM52_FD_184312 | JGI IMG/M metagenome (GOLD analysis project Ga0207689, IMG submission 184312) | Miscanthus rhizosphere microbial communities from Kellogg Biological Station, Michigan, USA - KBS Miscanthus M5-2 (SPAdes) (version 2) | ecosystem: Host-associated > Plants > Roots > Rhizosphere... | reverse complement strand
CTCACCGTGCAAGCTTCGGTGACCGAGGACGTCACCGGCGCCATCGCCGATTCGATCAACTTCACGATCGAGGAATTGCGGACGCTCGTGAAGGGCATCAATTCGGCCACCGACCAGGTGGCGAAGGCCACGCAGGACACGCAGGCGATCTCCAACCGGCTCTACGAGGCGTCGCAGCGGCAGAATCGCGAGATCCAGCAGGCATCCGCGTCCGTGCTGCAGATGGCGCAGTCGATCAACGAAGTGTCGCAGTCGGCCGGGCAGTCGGCGCGCGTGGCGCAGCAGTCGCTCGCCGCCGCGGAGAAGGGCGCGCAATCGGTGCAGAACCAGATTGCCGGCATGCACGAGATCCGCGCGCAGATCCAGGACACGTCGAAGCGCATCAAGCGCCTCGGCGAATCGTCGCTCGAGATCGGCGACATCGTCGAGCTGATCGCGGACATCACCGAGCAGACGAACATCCTCGCGCTCAACGCGGCGATCCAGGCGGCATCCGCGGGCGAAGCCGGCCGCGGCTTCACCGTCGTCGCCGAGGAGGTGCAGCGCCTCGCCGAGCGTTCCGGCGAAGCGACGAAGCAGATCGACGCCATCGTCAAGACGATTCAGGCGGACACGCAGGACGCCGTGGCGGCAATGGAGAAATCGACCGTCGGCGTCGTCGAGGGCACGAAGCTCTCCGACACCGCCGGCAGCGCGCTCGACGAGATCCGGCGCGTGTCGCGCGAGCTGGCCGAGCTCATCGAAGCGATTTCGACACAGACGCAGAAACAGTCGGCGTCCGTTTCCGACGTCACGCGCGGCATGCAGGGAATTCTGCAGATCACCGAGGAGACGACCGAAGGCACGAAGCAGACCAACGTTTCGATCGGTCAGCTGACCAAGCTCGCGGCCGAGCTCCGCAGCTCCGTTGCGGGGTTCAAGGTTTGAACGCTGCCGCCGCCGAGTCGCTGCCCGATTTCGACCTGGGCCCGCTGTCGTGGGTGCAGGCCGAAATCGGGCAGTCGCTCGCGCGCGGACTCGATCGGCTCGGGGCGTTTCGCGCCGCGCCCACCGATGCGAGTCTGCTCCGGCAGGCGCGCAACCAGATCCACCAGGCGGTCGGCGCAATCGAGCTGCTGGGGCTCGAGCCGGCGATCGCCTTTACCGACGAGATCGAGCGGCAGTTGGGCCGCGTCGAGCAGATGGAGCCGTCGGAGATCGAGCCCACGTGCGCGATCGTCGATCGCGCCTGCCGGAAGCTTTCGATCTTCCTGGATGAGCTCGTGGCCGGCGCGCCGCCGGTCTCGCTCAAGCTGTTCCCCGAGTACGAAGCGATGCAACGCCTGCGCGGGGTGAAGGCGGCGGCCGCCACCGATCTCTTCTTCCCCGAAATGAAGCTGCGGACGCCGCTCCCCGGCGTGCCGTTGCCGGTGTCCCCGAAAAAGCTCGCATCGCATCTCGTCAAGCAGCGCCGTGTGTATCAACACGGTCTCCTGGGCTTCCTGCGCGGAGACGAGGACGGCGCGATTGAGATGCGCGAGGCCGTGGCCGGTTTGGAGCGGGTAAGCGTTCCCGAGTCCGCGCGGGCGTTCTGGTGGACCGTCGGGGCGTTCTTCGAAGCCATCATCGCCGGCGGGCTCGATCCCGGCTTCGGGGCGAAACAGCTGGCCGCGCGACTCGACCTGCAGATTCGCCGCGTGGTCGAAGGGTCGGTCAAGGTCGCGACGCGGTTGCGGCGCGAGGTCCTCTACTACGTTGCCGTCAGCGCACCGGCCACGCCCACGGTGCACGCGGTGCAGAAAGCGTACGGGCTCGCAGGGCTCGTTCCGTCCGCGGAGGCGCTGAACGCGGACATGATCAGGCTCCAGCCGATCCTCCACGAAGTCCGCGAAGAGCTCGTTACGGCGAAGAACATCTGGCTGCGCGTCACGCTGGGCCGGGCGGACAATCTGCCGAAGCTCAAGGAGACGCTGCAGCGCGTGCACGAGAACGCGATCGCCATCGGCAACAGTGCGCTGACCGAGCTCGCGGCCTCGCTCGTCGCGTGTCTCGACGCGATGCCGCCTTCCGGCGATGTTCCCGAAGTGTTCGCGATGGAGTACGCGACGGGAATACTGCTCGCCGAAAGCGCGGTCTCGAACTACGGCAGCCTTGCGAGCAACTTTCCGAAGCAGGTCGCGGCGATGCTGCTGCGCCTCGATGCGGCCCGCGAATCGCGCGCGATCCCGCCCGGCACCGGAACGCTCGTCGACGGCATCTTTCGCCGGGCCCAGGAGCGAGTGCTGCTCGCGCAGGTTGCGCGCGAGATCGACGTCAACCTGCGCAGGATGGAGCAGGTGCTCGACGCGTTTTTCCGCGACTCGACGAAGCGTTCCGAGATCGCCGCGCTGAGCCACGACAGTCACCAGATTCGCGGCGCGTTTCAGATGCTGGAGCAGCACGAAGCCGAGCACCTGCTGCGGCTGTGCGAAGAGCAGATCGACAGCTACGCAAACCCGGACACTCCGGTCGGCGACGGCGACCTCGAGCTCCTCGCGGAATCGCTGTGCGGGCTCGGCTTCTTCGTCGAAGCGATGCAGCAGCAGCGTGCCGACGGACGGCGGCTGATCGCGCCGCTCCTGGCGAAACGACTCGGCGAGGCTCCGAGCGCGGAGGACCGCGCGACGGAGACGGCAGAGGAAGCCGTAGAGGATTTGCGCGGAGTGTTGCCCAAGCTCGTCGCCGAAATTCGCCGGGCGCCGGCCGACGCCGCCGCGCGCGCGGCATTGACCGCGAAGCTCAAGGACTTGATCGACGACGCCACGCTGATCGACGACGCGGAGCTGGTCGCGCAGGCGACGGAAGCGTTGGCCGAGCTTGAAGCGCTGCCGGAGATCGAAACCGCGGGCGTCGACGAGACGACGGAAACCGTTGCGCTGGAAGCCGCGGTCACCGCAATCGCGGAGAGCGTCGCGCCGGTTGCGGCGCCGGCTCCGGCGCTCTCGGCAGAGACCCAGAGGCTCCTCGCGACCGACGCCAACCGCCTCGACGCCGAGCTCCTCGAGATCTTCCTCATCGAGGCCACCGAGGTTCTCGACGCCGTCGTCGAAAATCGCGCGCAGCTCGCGAGGAATCCCGGCGACCGCGAGGCATTGCGCTCGGCGCGTCGTCAATTCCACACGATCAAGGGCAGCGGCCGGATGGTGGGCTTGACCGAGCTCGGCGAGCTTGCCTACGACGTCGAGAAGATTCACAACCGATTGCTCGAGGAGGATCGCGATGTCACGCCCGCGATGCTCGAGCTCCTCGAGGTTGCCGAAGCGAATTTCCGGCAGTGGGTCGGGGCGCTGCAGGACACCGGCGACGTCTATGCCGATCCCGCTGCGCTCTATGCGGCCATCGGACGCGTCACGGCCGAGCTGCCCGCCGAGTTCGATGCGGAGGCGGCAGTCCCTGTTGCTGCTCCAGTGCTGGAGCCCGAGCTTTCGGTTGCCGCAGACGAAGCGCCGGTTCCCGAGACGATCGCGTTTTCGCCGTCGGAACCCGAGGTCATCGCATTGGAATCGTCGGAGCCGGACGTCATCGAATTCGAGCCGTCGTCGGTGCCGGAGACCGTCGCTTTCTCGCCATCGGCGCCCGAGCCCGTCGCATTGGAGCTGTCGCCCGAGCCTGACGAGGGGGTGCCGGAATCCTCACGGGTTGAATTCCCCGCACTGGAAACCGGAGTCGTCGAGGTCGCGGCGGATGGCGCGCGCGACTCCGAGCTCGTCGGCGCGCAAGCGGAATCGGAACCGGTGACCTGGGTCGACGAGGCGGTCGAAGATGCTGAGGCGGGCGCCGAGATCATCGAGTTTGCGCCGGTGGGTGAGATGCCCGCGGGGAGCCAAGTCGGTGGCGCCGCGCCGCCGCCGCCCGACATCGTCAGCGTCGGCGACGTGGCGATGCCGGCCGAGTTGTTCGCGGTTCTCGTCGACGAAGCAGAGGCCCATCTCGCGACGCTTCGGCACGAGCTCTCGCTGTTGCAGTTCGATACGAGGCAAGCGCCGTCCGAAGAAATGGTGCGGGCCAGTCACACGCTCTGCGGGATCCACCGGGCGAGCGGCTTTCCGCTGATCGCGTTGACGGCCGGGGCCCTCGAGCAATGCGTGCTTGCGCTGCAGCCGTTGCCGGTGCCGCTGCCCACGGAGGCGCTGCCGGCGCTCTCCGATGCGATCGGCGGTCTGGGCGAGTTTCTGGGACGCGTGAAGGAGCGCCGGAGCTTCAATGCAACGGACGTTGCGATCGCGGCGGAGATCCAGCAGGAATTGGACTCCGTGCGACAGATCGCGGCGTCGGTGCCGCTGCTCGAGACGCAATCGCTGCCGGAAATCACGGTTGCCGATATGGAGCCCGAAGCAGCGGAAGAAATTGCACCAAGCTCGGAGGTGGACGGAGCAGGGCGCGAAACGGAAGCCCCCCAGGAAGAAGAAGCGAAGGCCGAGGTTGTCGCCGAGGCGAAGCCCGCGTCTGATGTGCAGCCGGAAGCGGAGCCTGTAACCGACGCGGACGCCGTCGAAGAAGCAGAGCCTGTAGCCGAAGCGGAGGCCGTCGAAGAAGCAGAGCCTGAAGCGGAACCCGAGCCTGTAGCGCAAACCGAGCCCGCCGCGGAAGCGGAGCCTATCGCAGAAGTGGAGGCCCCCGCAGAAGCGCTGGCAGCGGCCGGCACGGATGCAAAGGAAAAGGTCGCCGAGCCCGAAGAGACTCCTGTCCGCGACAGTGTCATCTCGCTGCAGCCGGGCCGACCTTCAAGTGTCGCGCCCGAAAGCCCGCGCCGCGAGATTCCGCAGGATCCCCTGGCCGACATTCGGGACGACGTCGACACGCAGGTGCTTCCGATCTTTCTCGACGAAGCCGCGGAGCTCTATCCGCAGGCCGGCGAGCAGGTGCGCGCGTGGCGTCGCGCGCCGGGCGATCTCGCCAGGTCCCGTCAATTGCGGCGAACGCTTCACACGTTCAAAGGCAGCGCGCGGATGGCAGGGGCGATGCGCCTCGGCGAGCTCGTGCATCTCATGGAGTCGCGCCTCGATGTCGGCGACACGCCCGTTTCCGGGTCGGGTGAGCTGTTCGAGGCGCTCGACGGCGACCTCGACCGCATCGCCTTTGTTCTCGATGCGTTGCGCGGCGGCAAGACCAATGTCGCGGTGTCGCTGGCGGACAAGGACGAAGTGGGCGCGATACCCGAAGCGGCCGCCGGGGAGCAAGCGGAAGCTCCTGCGGAACGCACGGTGGTCGTGACGCTGCCCACTGCCGACCATGGCCAGGAACGCGCCGGAGCCGATGCCGTCGATGCGGAAGCCGGTGCCCGCGCGATGCTGCGCGTGCGCGCCGACATCATCGACCGGCTGGTCAACGAGGCCGGAGAAGTGTCGATCGCGCGCGCGCGCATCGAGAGCGAGCTTCGCTCGCTCAAGACGAACCTGCTCGAGCTCACGGGCAGCGTCATACGCCTGCGGACGCAGGTCCGGGAAATCGAGATCCAGGCCGAGTCGCAGATCCAGTCGCGTCTCATGCAGGTGGGCGAGGGCGAGGAGGGTTTCGACCCTCTGGAATTCGACCGGTACACGCGGTTCCAGGAGCTTGCGCGTTCGCTGGGCGAGGGTGTCAACGACGTTTCCACGGTCCACCAGTCGCTCCTGAAGAATCTCGACGTCGCCGACGCCGCGCTGAGCGCGCAGGGAAGGCTTGCGCGCGACGTGCAGCAGCAGCTGTTCTCGATTCGCACGGTGCCGTTCGGCAGCCTGTCCGAGCGCCTGTACCGCATCCTGCGCGGAACGGCGCGCGAGCTCGGGAAGCGCGCCAATCTCGAAATCCGCGGCGCGCAGACCGAGCTCGACCGCGCGGTGCTGGAGAAGCTCGTCGGGCCGCTCGAGCACCTGTTGCGCAACGCGCTCGATCACGGCATCGAGGCCCGCGGCCAGCGAGCGAGGGCCGGGAAGTCGGAGACAGGCGAAATCACCTTGACGGTGCGGCAGGTCGCGAACGAGATCGCGATCGAGCTCGCCGACGACGGTGCCGGGCTCAACCTCGAAGGAGTCAGGGCGAAGGCGGTGGCGCAGGGGCGGATCGCACCCGATGCGCAGCCGAGCGACGCGCAGCTCATCGAATGCATCTTCCAGCCGGGATTCTCGACGGCGTCGAAAGTGACGCAGGTCTCCGGGCGAGGCATCGGGATGGACGTGGTCCGCTCCGAGATCATGGCGCTCGGGGGCCGCGTCGAAGTCTCGACGCGTCCGGGACACGGGACGACCTTCCTCTTGTATCTCCCGCTGACGCTCGCCGTGGCGCAGGCGGTCATGGTGCGGGCGGGCGGCAGGCTGTGGGCGCTTCCGGCTCCGATGGTCGAGCAAGTGCAGCACGTGAAGCCCGACGTCCTCGTCAACTTCTACGTGCAGCGGCGCGTCGAGGACCAGGGGTTGAATTATCCCTTCCACTACCTCCCGCGCCTGCTCGGCGATCCGCAGCAGATTCCGGAGTCGACCCGCAACAACCCGGTGCTGCTTCTCCGCAGCGGCCAGCATGTGGCGGCCATTCACGTCGACGAGATGATCGGCAACCAGGAAGTCGTCGTGAAGAACATCGGCCCGCAGCTCGCGCGGGTGTCGGGAATCGCCGGCGCGACGGTGCTCGGCAACGGCGAAGTCGTCCTGATCATCAACCCCGTGCAGCTCGCGCAGCGGACCGATGTGCCGGACTTCGATCCCAACGTGGAGCGGGTCGCCCCCGAGGTGCCGAAGATGGCCGTGGTGCAGGCCGACCGGCCGCTCGTGATGATCGTCGACGATTCGCTGACGGTGCGCAGGATCACGAGTCGTCTCCTGCAGCGCGAAGGCTTCGACGTCCTCACGGCCCGCGACGGCGTCGATGCGCTCGAGCTCCTGGAAACCGAGACCCCGGACGTCATCCTGCTCGACATCGAAATGCCGCGCATGGACGGATTCGAATTCACGAAGAACATCAAGGCGAAGCCCGCGACGGCCGGAATACCGATCGTGATGATCACGTCGCGGACCGCGGAAAAGCACCGGAATCTCGCGAAGGAACTGGGCGTCGATCTCTACCTCGGCAAGCCGTTCCAGGAAGATGAGCTCCTGCGGCACCTGCGCGAGATGCTGGCGCTGACGATCTGAAGCGGCGACGCCCATCCCCGGCGGGCGAGGCCCCGCCGGTATAATTCCCCGTGACCATCATTGGGGAGTGAGGAGCATGGCGAACTACGCCTCCGGCAATATCCGGACTGTCGCGCTCGTGGGCCAGGGCGGGTCGGGCAAGACCACGCTCGCCGAGGCGCTGTTGCTCGCGTCCGGCACCATCAAGGAGGCGGGCACGGTCGAGCGCGGCACGACCGTAAGCGATTTCGATCCTCTGGAAAAGGCCTGGCAGCATTCGCTGCGCGCGTCGCTCCTGCATCTCGACACGCAGGAGTCGCGGATCCATCTCATCGACACGCCCGGATTCCCCGATTTCATGGGGCAGGCGATCGGGGCTCTCGACGCCGTGGAGACCGCGGCCATCGTCGTCAGCGCGCAGTCCGGCATCGAGATGATCGCGTCGCGGATGATGGACTGGGCAGCGACGCGGCGGCTCTGCCGGCTCGTCATCGTCAACAAGATCGACGCCGAGAATGCCGACCTTCCCGCCCTTCTCGCATCGATCCAGTCGCTCTTCGGCAAGGAGTGCCTGCCGATCAATCTGCCTGCCAATGGCGGCAAGAAGGTCGTCGACTGCTTCTTCAATCCCGACGGAGAGTCCGACTTCTCGTCGGTGAGCCGCGCGCACGGTGCGCTCGTCGATCAGGTCGTCGAAGTCGACGAAGCGCTCATGGCAAAGTACCTGGAGCAGGGCGAGATCGCGCCCGACGAGCTGCACGCGCCGTTCGAAAAGGCGCTGCGCGACGGCCATCTCGTGCCGGTATGCTTCGTATCGGCGAAGACCGGCGCGGGTGTGGCCGAGCTCCTCGAGGTCCTCGTCAAGCTGGCGCCGAGTCCGGCCGAAGGCAATCCGCCGCTCTTCTACAAGGGCGAAGGCGATGCCGCCACCGAATTCCGTTCCGAGCCCGATCCGAAGAAGCACGTGCTCGCTCACGTGTTCAAGGTCGTCATGGATCCGTTCGTGGGCAAGCTCGGCATCTTTCGCGTGCACCAGGGCACGGTCACCAAGGACACGCAGCTCTTCGTCGGCGACGGCAGGAAGCCGTTCAAGGTCGGCCATCTCTTCATGCTGCAGGGTGGCAGGAACGTCGAGGTCGATCGCGCGGTGCCGGGGGATATCGCCGCCGTCGCGAAAGTCGACGACATCGATTTCGACTGCGTGCTGCACGATTCGCACGACGAGGATCACATCCACATGCGGCCGCTCGAATTCCCGACGCCGATGCAGGGCGTCGCGATCACGCCGAGGAAGCGCGGCGACGAGCAGCGGATCTCCGAAGTGCTGCACCGGATGATCGCGGAGGATCCGACACTCGTCGTCGAGCACGATCCCTCGACCAACGAGACCGTGCTGCGCGCACTGGGCGACCTTCACCTGCGCTCGGTGCTCGAGCGAATGGCGTCCCAGTTCAAGCTCGAGATCGACACGCGGCCCCCGCGCATCCCGTATCGCGAAACGATCACCGGCCGGGCCGAAGGCTTCCACCGGCACAAGAAGCAGACGGGCGGCGCCGGTCAGTTCGGCGAGGTGTCGCTGCGCGTCGAGCCCCGCGAGCGCGGCGCGGGCTTCGAGTTCCTCGACCAGACCAAGGGCGGCGTCATCCCGCACCAGTTCATGCCCGCCGTGCAGAAGGGCGTCGAGCAGGTGCTCGTGACGGGCGCCCTCGCCGGATTTCCGATGCAGGACGTCCGCGTGATCGTGCACGACGGCAAGCATCATCCCGTGGACTCGAAGGAAGTCGCGTTCGTCGCCGCCGGCAAGAAGGCATTCCTCGATGCGATCGAAAAGGCGCGCCCCATCGTGCTCGAGCCGGTGGTCACCGTCGAGGTGATCTGCCCCGAATCGAATACCGGCGACATCGCCGGCGATCTTTCGTCGCGACGCGGCCAGGTCACCAGCACTCGCGGCCTCCAACCGGGCGTGCTCGCGATCACCGGGCTCGCGCCTCTCGCGGAGCTCGAAGGCTATTCCGCCAGGCTCAAGTCCGTCACCGGCGGGCACGGGTCGTGGTCGATGCAGCTCTCGCATTACGAGCAGGCGCCGCCCAACCTCCAGCAGCAGCTCGTTGCGGAATTCAAGAAATCGCGCAAGCACGAAGAAGAGTAGCTGCGGCGCAGGCGCCAGGTGCGCGGCGGCACGGGCCGCCAATTGTGCGGAGAGGGGTCGGCGTTTACAATTGCGGCCATGGCCGATGACGTGCGGGCCCCCACCGCCAATTTCACGCATCACTTCCTGATCGCCATGCCGGCGATGGCGGACCCTCATTTCTCGAACACGCTGACGTACGTCTGCGAGCACAACGAGGACGGCGCGCTCGGCATCGTCGTCAACAAGCCGACGGACATGACGCTCTCCTCGCTCTTCGAGCAGATCGACGTTCCGCTCGCCGATGCCGAGCTGCGCAAGCGGCCGGTGCACTTCGGCGGCCCCGTGCAGGTCGATCGCGGCTTCGTGCTGCACCGTCCGCTGGGCAACTGGCAATCCACGCTCGCCGTCGACGACGAAGTCGGTCTCACGACGTCGAAGGACGTGCTCGAGGCCGTCGCGCGCGGCGAAGGCCCGAAGGACGTGCTCATTTCGCTGGGATACGCCGGATGGTCGGCCGGGCAGCTCGAGCAGGAAATCGCGCAAAACGCCTGGCTCACCGTCGCCGCCGACCCGGAGGTCCTGTTCGAGACGCCCGTCGAAGGCCGGCTGCCGGCGGCCATGCGGCTTCTCGGCATCGATTTCTCGCGCCTGTCCGACGACGTCGGGCACGCATGACGAGTGGCGTCCGCAAGCGGCGAGCGCGAAGCCACGGTACTCGCGTTCGATTTCGGGACGCGCCGGATCGGAGTTGCAGTGGGCAATACGCTCCTTCGCGTGGCGCGGCCGTTGACGACGATCGCAGCCGGAGCGACCGCGGCGCGATTCGCGGCGGTCGCGGCGCTCATCGACGAATGGCAGCCGAATGTACTCGTGGTCGGCGTGCCCGTGCACGCCGACGGCGTGCCGCACGAGATGACGGCGCGCGCCGAGCGCTTCGCGCGCCAGCTCGAAGGCCGCTTCGCCTTGCAGGTCGCGCGCGTGGATGAGCGGTACACAACAGAGGACGCCGAGGCGACGCTCGCGGCCG
>Ga0207689_10006555_pt1 | contig 10270 bp, 5 predicted proteins | sample KBSMisM52_FD_184312 | JGI IMG/M metagenome (GOLD analysis project Ga0207689, IMG submission 184312) | Miscanthus rhizosphere microbial communities from Kellogg Biological Station, Michigan, USA - KBS Miscanthus M5-2 (SPAdes) (version 2) | ecosystem: Host-associated > Plants > Roots > Rhizosphere... | reverse complement strand
TGATCCACGTAGTCGCCTGCCGCGCGCGTCGCGCGCTCGAGCTCATCCGGCTGCATCGAGCTCAGATCGAAGAGCAACACGATCAAGCGTCGCCCAGAAAGGTCCTCATGCCGCACTGGCGTCGTGGCCGCTGATACGCTGGGCGGCGACGGCGCTCCGGGCTTCAACAATTCAGGAAGTGGCGCCGCCGGCTGCGGTGTCGTCGCAATCTCTTCCACGTCGAACGACGTCACCTGCTGCGACTTGTCGTCCTCGCGTACTTCGAAGTCGGCCGCCGTCAGGCCACGGACAACGGCGCCGGTGCGATCTCGCACGACGACGTCCACGACGACGAGGTTGACGTCGGTTCGAAAGACTGGCTTTGGCGTCTGCTGCGCTGCAGGGACCGCGGCCAGCAGCACGATCACGAGCAGAACTGTGAAGGGGTCAGACCCCGTCCTATTTCTGCACATCAGAACCTGAACCTCACGCCGAGTTGAACGGTACGCATCGGCCGGATCGTGACGACCTGACCAAAGGTTGGCGAGTTCACGACTGAATCGATCGCGCCAAACCGGACGGTGTTGAACACGTTGGTCGCCTGTAACTGGATCGACACGACCTGGTTGCCTGACAGCCGGACGTCTCGCGAGACGGATGCATCGACCTGCTGCGTCCCGGGGCCGATGATCGTGTTGCGCCCCGCCGAGCCAAAGGCATTGGTCGCGGGCACGACAAACGCCGACGTGTTGAAGAACCGCAGCAGCGTCGGATCATCGATGGAGATGGGCGCGCCCGTGTAGTCGGCCCTCAGCGTTCCGTTCGTGCCGCGAGCCGCATCTGATGTCGAGCTGAGGAGACGTGCGGTGAACGGCGTGCCGGAGTCGACCGCGAATGACATCGACACGGCCCAATCCCTGAGCAGCGCAGCCCACGTGCCACCGCCATTCAGCCAGCGGCGATTCGGTCCGAACGGGAATTCGACGAACAGATTTCCCGCGACCTGGTGCCGCCGATCGAAACTCGAGAGCCCCCATTCGGCATCCAGGTTCTGATCGTTCTGCGCCACGACGCGCCCGCCGCCCCCGATCGACGAGGCATCGTCGATCGACTTCGCAAACGTGTAGCTGACGCTGCCAGCGACGCCTCTGGCCTGCTGCTTGCGCAGTCGCACGGTGGCCGCGTGCAGAATCGAATCGCCTTCCGACGTCTGCCACAGAAATGGTTGCACGCCGTCGATCCGCAGCCCGTCCGGATCGCGATTCGGGGCGCGGATGACGTCGAGATGCGTGCCTTGTGTACCTGTATACCCACCACCCAGCTGCCATCCGCGACCGAGGTTGTGATTGACGTCCACGTTCCACGTCTTGATCACGCCGAGCTGATAGTCCTTGTCCACACCGAAGTTGTTCGTGGTCGTCGAGTCGTCGACGCTTGCGAACGCATCCGACAGGGTGAGCGGATCGACAAGCGATCCGATGCTCGTGCTCGTGACCGCAAACGGCGGTTGCGCGATCAGCTGACGCGCGATCGTGGCGTACGAGCCGTTGTTGAAGCTCGTGCCGAATCCTCCGCGGACCACGGTGCGCGGGTTCACCCGCCACGCGAGGCCGACGCGCGGCGCCAGATTGTTGTAGTCAGCGTTGATCAGGCTCGACGGGAACGCTCCGGTGTAAGGGCCCGTACCGCCCGAGATGACCGGCTCCGCTGCCGTGAACCCGGGCGCCACGTCGAGATTCACCATGCGATTGTTCGCCTCGGTGTAGGGACTGACGGCTTCGTAACGTGCGCCGAGATTCAGCGTCAGGTTCCCGCGTACGCGCCAGTCGTCCTGTACAAACAGACTGAAGGCGCGTCCGCTCAATGCCACGTCTTGCGCGTATTGCACCGACGCCTGCTGCGGAAGTCCAAGCAGGAAGTCGGCGAAGTCGAGCCCGGAGGATCGAACGACAGGACTCCCCGCTGAATAGAGCCCTGTGAAGACGTACGAGCCGCGGGCATCCCCAGTGGTGATCCCGCCCGAGCGATCGAGCCGCGCGTCGCCGCCCACTCGAAACGTGTGAGACCGGATCGGGTGCGTCATCGTGTAACCGATTTGAAAACGTCGATCGCTGCGGTCATCTGGAGCAACATCGCGGAGGCTGGTCAGGCTCGCAAACGAGAGAGTGGGGACACCCCACTGAGAAGGATTCGGAGCGACGCCATTGATCCCCGCAAGGCCCGCAACATTGATCGAACCGGCAAACCCGTTCCGGATCGCGGTGCTCGATTGCGTCGTCGTGACTTGCAGGTTGTGAATCGAGCGGCCGCGCAGGATGTTCAGCGACACCGGCACCGACCACGTCGATCCGTTATTCGTTCCGCCAAGCAGCGGGAACACGTTGACGATGTCACCGAGGTTCCGGCGGTATTGCACTTGCGCATTGAGGACAACGGCGGTTCCGGATCGACCGCCGCGGGCGCCACCACCACCGCGCCCGAAGCCGCCCGCGCCACGGCCACCGCCACCCGCACCCCCTCGACGTCCCGGAGTGCCCGAGAAGTTGTGCGTCACGCGTGCGCTGAACTGATCCGACGTGGACAAGGCCGCAACACTCCGTCTGAAGTTCTGTGTCGTGCCCGGTAGATTCGGCAGCGGAAAGAAGTTCAGCAGCGCGAGCGCCGACGGATCGAGCCGGCCCTGAGGAATCTGCCCACCCAGGAAAGGCGCGCCTGTGACGGGGTCGAGGGGCCCGACAGTCAGGCTCGAGAAGTTTCCGTTCCGCATCGCCTCAGTCGGCACCGTCGCGTACTGATCGACGAGGTTGTTCGAGCGGCCGCCGGCGTAGTTGGCGAAGAACGTCGTGCGCGCGCCGTCGTACACGCCGGGGATGCGAAGAGGGCCGCCGATCGTTGCACCGAACTGATTCCGCGCGTACGTCGGATCGGTCTGCGAGTTGGCACGAATCGGATACGGCGATGCGTCGAGCGCTGAGCCGCCGAAGTTGTAGTTTGCCGATCCCTGCAGCGTGCTGCCGCCTCGCCCTCGTCCGAGGAAACCTCCGCCACGTCCGCCGAAGCCTCCTGGTCCACCTTGAGGCCCGGGACCAAATCCGCCCGGAGCCGCAAAGCCGCCCGGCGCGCCTGCGAACGCACCAGCCGCACCACCTGGCCCACCGCCGCGCGGACCGAACCCGTCGGGAGGCTGAGCACCCGCCGCCGCAAACTCACCTCGCCCCAGTGCCTCGAGTCGATCGCGAAGCCGTCCTCGATCGACGTTGACCGCCTCGCCTGTCACGGCCACAACGCTCGTCGCCGCCTCAGTCGAAAATCCTGGAGGCAACAGTCGCGTCGCTGGATCCGCATCGTCAATCGAGGCCGACGCGTTGTCCGCGGCGCCTGCGGCGTTCGATTGAACGAGTTGCAACTGCGAGAAGCGTGACTGTCCGCTCTGCTGCCCCGCGTTACCGCCAAGGCGAGTCGGCCGGCGAAGCGAACTGGGTGCCTCGATGACGGGACCCGACTGTTGTCCTGAAGCTGCCTGCGCACGCGACGCCAGCACCAGCTGCACGTCGAGCGGAACGTCGCACGACTCAGGAGAAACGGCCAGCGTCTGTTCGAAACGGGCGAACGCGGCGAGCTCCGCGGACACGACGAATTCGCCTTCCGGGATCCTCAATCGATATCCGCCATTCGTGTCAGTGGAGGTCGCGGCCACGACCTTGCCATCACGCGTCGCAGTCACCGACACTCCGGGCAACGCGGTGCCCGAGTTCACCACCCGGCCGGCGAGCGTGCAGGCTGGACGTGGAGCCTGTGCCGGCAGAGCCAGCAGCACCCCTCCGCCCACGAGCACGAGGCTCGACAGCGAGACGATGACCCTCGAAAGCGCCTTCATTGGCGTAATTCGCCCATGATCCTCACACGCACGTGGCAGCGGGGTGAAAAATCGCGCTGCCATCATTTCGTCACTTGTGAATCACAGCCTTACCATGACCGGGAGCTAGACTGAGGCTGTGGCTAGCCCAGTCAGTGCCCGTCCGACCGTCCTCGTCGTCGAAGACGAGGCCAATATTCGCGAACTCGTCACCCTGCATCTCCGGCTCGAAGAACTCGTGCCCGTCGAAGCCTGTGACGGTGACAGCGGCCTTTCCGCTGCCCGTGCGCGCAAATTCGATCTGGTCATTCTCGACCTGATGCTCCCGGGCCTCGACGGCGTCACCGTGTGCCGAGCGATCCGCCGCGATTCGCCGAATGCCGACACCCCGATTCTCATGCTCACCGCCCGACGCGAAGAGTCCGACAAAGTACTCGGTCTCGATAGCGGCGCCGACGACTACCTGACAAAACCCTTTGGCATTCGCGAACTGCTCGCGCGCGTCAGGGCATTGCTGCGTCGGGGTGAAGCCTCGCAGGCCCGCGCGGCTGCTGGTGCAAGCACAGGACCAGTCACGTACAAGCACATTGAGGTCGATCCCGCACGCAGGCGTGTCAGGATCGGCAGCCGCGACGTCAGCCTGACCTTCAATGAGTTCGAACTGCTCTACGTGCTCATCAGCAATCCCGGCATCGTCTTCAGCCGGGAGTCGCTGCTCAGTAAAGTGTGGAAGGACCAGACGTTCGTGACCGTTCGCAGCGTGGATACGCTGGTGAAGCGATTGCGCAAAAAGATTGAGACCAATCCGGCTGATCCCGACGTGATCCTGACAGTGTGGGGGGCTGGATATAAGGCGGCTGATGTCTAGGCTGCAGTGGCATCGAAGTCTCTACTGGCGCATCGCGCTGGGACTCTTCGCCTTCCTCGCCTTGATGCTGGCCGCTCAAGGCGCACTCTTTCTCTGGATGACCGATCGCATCGCCGGGTCGATGCCCGCGCGATCGCCTCGCAGGCTTGCAGCCCTCATAGGGTCGGACGTCAGCGGAGCGCTCAACACGAACCCGAACCTCGACCTCCAGAAATATCTTCCCGAGCAGTTCGGCGAGATCCTCCAGACCTTCGTCATCGTGATGCGCGATGGACGGACGTTTTCAAATCACAACGATGTCCCTGAAGCGCTGCTCGAAGCCGTTCGGGAAGAACAGCGTTTCATGAATGAGGGCCCTCGACGCTTCGGCCGTCGCGGCGACGGCGCGGGCCCGTTTGGCGCCGCCCCTCCTCCACCGCCACAAAACGGCGAGCCGCCCCAGCCCGATGGCGATCGTCCTCCGCCGCGACGACCTCCGCGGCGTGGAGAGTTCGCCCCGGTCATCGTGGGCGACATGCCGATCGGTCGCGTCATCGTTCTGCCGGGTGGTCCTTCGTTCTGGCGAATCCTCACGCGGCTTGGTCCGACGATGGCACCTGTGGCAGCAGGCGTGCTTGGTGTCGGCATGGTGGTCATCGCGTTCGTCGTCTTCGGCCCCGCGCGTCGACGGTTGAGAGCCGTTCAAGATGCCACCGAGCGGCTCGGGGCCGGCGATCTCGATGCGCGCGCACCCGACTACGGCGGCGACGAGGTTGCTGCGGTCGCGCGATCGTTCAACAAGATGGCGGTGGAGCTCGCGAGTCGTGCCCGCGCCCTGGAAGCTTCAGACAATGCCCGCCGCCAATTGCTCGCGGACGTGTCACACGAATTGATGACACCGCTGACCGCGATGCGCGGCTACATCGAAACGCTCGGCATGTCCGAGTTGAAACTCGACCCGCCCACGCGCGAACGCTACCTGCGCATCGTCACGGACGAAACGCATCGACTCGAGGCCATCATCGGTGACCTGCTCGACCTGGCGCGCCTCGAAGGCGGCGGCACGTCGATGCGTCGAGAGCGCGTGGATGTGAAGGCGATCTTCGCGCGCGTTGCCGCGCGACATGAACGCGAGTTGCAGGAACGGGCCATTCGCCTCATTCAGCGCGTCGAGCCTGGCGCCGAGGTGGTCGTCGGCGACTCGGATCGCCTCGAGCAGGCGCTGCAGAACCTGGCCGCGAATGCGCTGCGTCATACTCCAGAGAACGGTGCGATCACCCTGAGTAGTTCTACCGTGGCGGACGGCTTCGTGTTGAGCGTTCGTGACACGGGCGGAGGGATCCCGGAAGAGCATCTGCCGCTCATCTTCGAGCGCTTCTACAAAGTTGACGCAGCTCGGAAGGCTGCCGGCGGAAGCGGGCTCGGGCTCTCGATCGTCAAGGCCATCGTCGAGCGACATGGTGGCCGCATCAGCGCGCGGAACGACAATGGCGCAGTGTTCGATATCTTTCTTCCCCCTGAGCCAAATCCCGTCCACGCATCGTGACAGCTGTCGCCGCAAAGCGACGCACGCACTGATCTCCCGCTACCTTTACAATGAAATCTGGCCTACGGCCGCGGCACGACCGTTGCCTGTAAGAGTGGTGGGATTTATCCCGGAGGTCACCGTGACCGTTGGCAAACTAACCACATCTGCGGCCGTCATGACAGCCGCACTTCTTCTTCTGCCGGGCCTTGCCCAGGCGCAACGACAAGCAACTTCGCGACAGGCGGTTCCTCGTCCTGTTCCCTCCCGGCCCGTTTACGGTGGCGGTGTCTATCGCGGGCCGGTCGTCTATCGTGGCTACTACTCCAGCCCGTACTGGTATCGCGGGTACTACCCGTACTACGGGTACGGCTACCCGTTCGCCTTCTCGGTCGGATTCGGGTGCTGTGGGTACCCGTACTATGGCTACCCGTACTACGGTTATCCGTACGGCTACGCGTACGACGGCGCCGCGTCGCTCAGGCTGCAGGTGAGCCCGCGCGAGGCCGAGGTCTTCGTCGACGGCTACTACGCTGGCACCGTGGACGACTTCGACGGTACGTTCCAGCGGCTGCGCGTCGAGCCGGGCGAACACGATCTCGAGCTGTTCATGCCCGGGCATCGCAGCTATCAGCAGAAGGTGTACACGCAGCCTGGCAAGACGTTCAACGTGCGCCACGAAATGGAGCAACTCGGCCCGGGCGATACCGAGCCAGCGCGTCCCGCCGGGAGGCCCCGACCCACGAGTCCTCCTCCATCACGATCGCAGCGCTACGCGCCAAATGAACAGCGAGATCGTGACCCAGGTGCGATCGTTCCGGAACAGGGACCGGGACCGGATCGAGGCCAGCGCTCTGAGTTCGGCTCGCTCGCGCTTCGCGTGCAGCCCGGCGATGCGAACATCACGATCGATGGTGAGCCGTGGGAGAACTCCGGGGACAACGAGCGCTTTATTTTGCAGCTCGGTCCCGGTGTTCACAACGTGCAGGTTCGGAAGGATGGATATCGGACCTACATGACCGATATCACCGTGCGCCCCGGCGAGACGACCACGCTCAACGTGGCGATGACGCCGAATCGCTAAGCAGTAAGACCGCGTAGGCCGGGTCCTGTTGTTTGGACCCGGCGGGTCTACAAAGCAAGACCCGCCCTACTTCACCGGCGGGTCTAAAGACCCGCCGCTACCTACACACGAAGTTCGCAGCATCATCGAGGCTGCCGGTTCCCTTGTATTTCGCAACAGCCGGCCACGCACACAGCGGACGCGTCCGATCGATCTTGCCGTCGCGAACGCGTGCGGCGTTGATCTGCTGCGGCGCCTTGCCACCGTCTCGCCACGCGTCGAGCGCGGCAACCATGTCGAACGTGCTCGTACCGTTGCCGCCACCGCAGTGTCCCATCCCCGGCACCATGAAGACGCGCACCGCATCCTGCGCACCGCTTGTCTTCTGCTGAATCTGCCCGTAGTACTTCACCAGGTTGCCGGGAGGGATGCCGGGCTCGGCCCAGCCCTGATACATGATTAGCTTGCCGCCACGCTTCGTGAAGCGACTGAGATCAGTCTCTGTCGCATCGAAGACAAGATTGCTTCCCTTGCTCGCGCGCTCGACGTCCGAGTCATAGTTCAACGACTTCGGATCCCAGTTGGAATCCTTGAAGACGATGTACTTGAAGTAGTCGACGGCGTAACCAACCGGGACCGGATTCCAACCGAGCTCGCTTCCCCGCTCGAGCCCAGCAAAGATGTGATGACCGGTCCGCGGATTGGACGGCCCTGCGTAGATGCGTCGCACACCGTCCACCTGCGCCGGCGTGAGGCAGGATGCGCTGTCGCCTCCCTGCTTGCAGGCGAGCACCTGCGGATCGAATTTGCAAGAAAGTGGATTCTCGAGCACGCCATCTTTCGCGCCGTCGAGCTCATCGCATGCATTGAGCACAGCCTCGTGGAGCATCGTCAGCTTCTCGCGCGGAAGCGCGGATGCTGGATCGGCGAGCGCCTGCGAGAACCAGATCTGACCGAAGGCTTGCGTCGACGTGTGGCTCGCGGGCGCGCCCCCCACGATGCCGTCGAAGTCGTCGGGATAGCGCTGTGCGGCGGTCACCGCCTGACGACCGCCGGTTGAACATCCATTGAAGTACGCGAGCTTCGGCGCATCGCCGAACAGTTCCTTCACCGTCGCCTTCGCGGTCACCGTCGTTTCGTGAATCGCGCGATGCGCGAAGTCGATCAACACGTCGTCATTGGCGAACGTGTTGGGCGACGGTCCCGTGTGTCCGGTGTCCGTGCTGGCGGCCGCGTAGCCTGCAGCAAGTGCAGTGGCCATGGCCGGATAACTGATCGTCCCCGCAAACCCGCCGTTGCCAACGACCTGCAGCTTGCCGTTCCAACCGGACGATGGCAGCCAGACCTCCGCTTTGATGTCGGACTGCGGACCGGGCTTGAGCGTCACGGCAACGCGACAAAACGATCCGAGCCTGGCGAAAGGATTCTGACCGCCGGGCCCGCCGGCGCGGCCGCTTGGCGGAGTAAATGTCCCGGGCGCGACTGTCTGCGCGAGCGTTACCGAACCATGGGGCACAGCCAGAGACGAGAGGCTCTCGCACGTTGCCGCGACTGTTGACGGGGCTGACATGACGATGAAGACCGCAGCAATGAGTGCAACAAGAGGGCCTCGAGTCGATCTCATGCGGCGGAGTGTAGCCCAGTTTCTGGTACGCTGAGTATGTGTCTCAGCCACTCCCTCATCTTCAGGTCAGCCTTCCTCGCCGACGAGCCATAACAGCAGGACTCCTTCTTGGAATGAGCCTCGGCGCGCTCGAGGCCACGGTCGTCAGCACGGCGATGCCGACGGTTATCGCGACACTCGGTGGGCTGGCGCATTACAGCTGGGTGTTCTCGGCCTACCTGCTCACATCGACAGCGTCGGTTCCGATCTGGGGACGTCTCTCTGATCTCTACGGCAGACGCCGCATGTATCTGCTTGGCGTCGCTGTCTTTCTGGTTGGCTCAGTGATCTCAGGCGCAGCCACGAGCATGTTCACGTTGATTGCGGCGCGCGCGATCCAGGGACTCGGTGCCGGCGCGATCATCCCGATGAGCATGACGATCGTCGGCGAGCTCTACACGCTCTCGGAGCGCGCCCGCACACAGGCGCTCTTCAGCGGTGTCTGGGGTGTGGCCTCAATCGCCGGCCCGCTCGTCGGCGGGTACATCACCGATGCGCTGACGTGGCGGTGGGTCTTCTATCTGAACGTGCCCTTCGGTTTCTGCTGCATGGCGGTGATCGCGCTTGCGTATCCCGCCTCGCGAATCACCCGGCAGGTACAGGTCGACTGGCTCGGCGCGGCTCTCCTCTTCTCCGGTATCAGCACGCTGCTGATTGCGATTGGCGGAGATGCAGGACCCACGCTGCTGTGGCTCGTCGCGACCGTCGCCCTGCTTGGAGGTTTCGTCGTCGCGCAGCGTCGAGCAGTCGAACCGATCCTGCCGCTCTCGCTCATTCGACTCCCCGTCATCTCGCGCACGATCGTCGTCGTCTTTCTCGTCGGGATCGCGATGTTCGGCGCCATCGCCTTCATCCCGCTGTTCGTGCAGAGTGTGCAGGGTGGAACCGCCACGCAGGCGGGTCAGGTACTCACGCCGCTCTTTCTGGGTTGGGTCGTCATGTCGATCGTCGGTGCTCGCGTCACCGTGCGGATTGGCTACCGTGTGTCAGCAATCGCGGGCAGCATCATGATGACCGCCGGCTTTCTCGGGCTCAGCCTGCTCGACAGCCATTCACCGCGAATGTTGCTGCTGGTGAGCTGCACGATCCTCGGCGCAGGAATGGGGATGCAGATGCTCTCGCTGCTGCTCGCGGTTCAACATGCGGTCGATCGCACGCAGCTCGGGCTGGCGACCTCGCTCAATCAGTTCTCACGCAGTGTCGGCGCGGCGCTTGGCGTGTCGGCAATGGGTGCGATCCTCGCGCGCGGCCTTGCCGGACTCGCCCTCCCCGGTGGCGCCGAAGGCGCGCTGGCCTCCGGAGCCATCGCGCTCTCGGGCCCGATGCGCGATCAGTTC
>Ga0207689_10006553_pt1 | contig 10271 bp, 8 predicted proteins | sample KBSMisM52_FD_184312 | JGI IMG/M metagenome (GOLD analysis project Ga0207689, IMG submission 184312) | Miscanthus rhizosphere microbial communities from Kellogg Biological Station, Michigan, USA - KBS Miscanthus M5-2 (SPAdes) (version 2) | ecosystem: Host-associated > Plants > Roots > Rhizosphere... | reverse complement strand
ACTAGAAGCAGTCACGGTACCCTTTAGTAGTACCCTTAGAAACAAGGTCGTGCTCTTCTGGGACCGCAGGCGTCCTCGCCTGCCAACGTTGCCTTAGCTGTTCTTAGTGGCGACGAATGCAGGCGAGGACGCCTGCGGTCCCAGAGGAGCACGACCTTTAGTGCAATGTAGCTACTAAAGGGCGACCACACTAAAAGCCTTCGCCGCCGATCATCACCAAGCCGGTTCGCAGGATAATTTTTAAGTCCAACAGCAACGACCAGTTTTCGATGTAGAAAAGATCCAGTCTCACCATCTCTTCAAATGGCAGACGGTTTCGACCCGACACCTGCCACAATCCAGTAAGCCCTGGTTTCATATCCAGACGTTTGCGATGCCACAGCTCATACGCCTCAACTTCATAAGGAATCGGCGGGCGCGGACCAACAATACTCATGTCGCCCATCAAAACGTTTAGCAGTTGAGGTACCTCGTCCAGGCTCGTTCGCCGCAACGCTTTGCCAACGCGCGTGATTCTGGGATCGGCAAACAACTTGTACGTCGGTTTGCCGTCGGCGGCCAGGTTCGCCTCAGCACGCCCTTCGATAAAGGCCTTCTGGTACTCGCGGTGGGATTTCGAATCAGCGCCTGCTTTCATCGTGCGAAACTTGAAAACCAAAAACAACCGACCGTCCATTCCCACTCGCTCCTGCGTGTAAAAGACGGGCCCTTTCGAATCCAGTTTTATAAGCAGCGCAATCAGTAACCACATTGGAAACAAAAGCGCGATCGAAAGTGCGGATATGACAATGTCGAATGATCGTTTCAACAATCGTGAGCCACTCGATAACGGTTCACGAAATAGACGAATCATCGGCATCACGCCGATCTGATCGATCTCTGTCTTGCGTGGCAGACAGTTGAACAGACTTGGCGCGATACGAAATTCGACACCGCGTCGACGCCCGCAGCGGATCATCACTTCAAAAAGCGCGTCGGCGTTCACATCCGGATCAGCGATGATCACTTCATTCGCGCCGGAGTCGCGAATCGCTTCGGGGAGGCCTTCCAAATCACTAACGACCGGCACGCCCTCATAACTCTCTGCGTCGCCGCCGTCGTTCGATTTGATATCGACAACACCTATTACTCGATAACCAAGTGCTGGCCGTTCTCGCATCTGCTTGATGAAGAGTGAAGCCTCAGTACCACGACCAACAACCAGCGTCGGAATTAAGTTGATCTGACGTCGACGAACGAGTGTTTGAACCGCGCGCATCACGTATCGGATCAAACCAATGCCGGTTAAGGCAAAAACGAAGTCAACCAGGAAAACGCCGCGCGCATACGAGAACGAGCGAAAAGCAAAACCACCGCGATAGAGAAACGCCGCGGCAACGATCAGCAACGATCCAATTGCCGTTGCTTTAAACAATCGCAGGCTATCGTTAACAAAAGAGAACTCGCCGCGAATTCGATAGAGGCCAACAGAGCGAAGCGTTAGTAGGCGAATCAGAACCACGAGGACCAGCATGGCCCCGTAAGGCGCGAACCGATTACTCCACGCCCAACGAGTTTCCTCGAAAGCAGAGGTACCTTCACGAACGGTAAAAGCAAAGATGAACGACAGTGCAGCCGCAAGCGCGTCAGCAACAACGAGAGCCACCTTCACGGACGGAACGATCCAACGCGGTGCACGACCGGGTACTCGCACCGCACTGGCATCAGTCAATCGTCGTGGTTTCTCAGCTCGCATAGAACGGTAATCTCAACCACAGATGAATGCAGATGAACACGGATCAGATGAAAACCTGGACGAGCGTTTCACAAAAGTCCGAAATCCCACGCACGGCAGTGCGGGGACATGTTCAAGTCCAACCTATATGGAGCGCCGTCTAAAACTTTTCGAATCCCACTAACGGCAGTTAGTGGATGGTTCAGGTCCAACCTACGAAGGCGATCGCTCAAGAGCCTCGACGCTTCGCGCGGAGTTCCGGCGAGTTTTCGAAATCGAGGATCGTTCTCCGCGCGAAGCGTCAGACTCGATGAGTGTTGTTCTGAAGCTAGGACTTGAACAATCCACCAACTGCCGTTGGTGGGTTTTCGGTGTTTGTTCATTCTTGTCATCTGTGGCCTGCTCATTCAAAGATTAAATTGATCACTTCATCGATAACCGCAGTCGACCGTCGCGGATTCATGGTTGGCTTCTTTGCAACCGACAACTTGCGAATGTCCTGCGCTGTTGCTATCCGTTGGAGTCTGCCCTCTTTGACTAACTGCTCGTCAACCGCCGCCCACATGCCAGCGTAAACACTCGCGGCGGGAACTCCTAACGCTGCGGCCTCCCGATTGATCGTCCCGCCTGCGCTTATGACAAGGTCGCTGGCCGCGATCAGGTTTGCGCCGTGCAAGGGAGCCGCAGGAACAATTAGATTCGCGCGTTTCGGGGCAACATAGCTCGCGCGTTGCTCTTCGTTTCTCGGTAACAACACTACTCGGACGTTCTCGTCTGACAAGAAAGAGTCCAACGCTTCATCAAACAACGTGTTTTGAAAACGATGGTAAAGCGCATCGTACGCCGGAGGTCTCATTAGAACCAGCACATTATCCGGTCCAATGCCGAGTTCAGACAACTGGTTCACAAACGATGGGTCTGGTCGAAAGTCCGCCAGGTAAACGTCCTCCTTGGTGCCGTGGTAACGACGAATCTTTTTCGGAGTCGCCCCGTAACGTCTTAGACGCCGATCGGGAAAACTAACCGGGACAATAAGTCGCGAAGTAAGCCGGAAGGCGAGATGGTTTGCTGGCTGATACTCGTAGTCCATCAAAGTTACGCTCTTAACACGTAACGCGCGTGCCGCAAGAATTTGTGAGTAAGAATTATGACTGATGGCGAGATTGAATTGGCGCTTGCGTGCCCAGCCGGCCAGGGCCCACGCACGATTCATCAAGTTACCTGCTTTCGCAGACACCTGTCGCCCACCGTGAACACCGACAACTTCGTGAGTGAGATTGGCGGCGTTTGCTAAAGGAACTGTTTCAGCGAAGTCTCGTGCGGTGACCTCCACCTCGTGACCCGCTGCCTCAAAACGATCAATCAACGCACGGAAGAAGGGAACGTGGGGAGAGTTTGCGAGATCGATCCAAAGCCTCATAGCAGGGACCAATTCATCAGATCACGAATACCCAAGGATCAATTCAAATGGCAAATGAGAAATGTCAAATGATATATGACCACTGATCTTTTTCCCTCAAAGCGTAATCTGCACCAACCGGCCCCTATCCCTGAGGGACCTTTCCGCCGCCTCGATCATCTTCACCATTCGCAATCCCGCCGGTCCGTCAGTTTCCGGTGGCCGGCTGTGGTTAACACAATCTATGAAGTGAAGAGCTTCCGTCTGCAAAGCTTCAGTGTTGTCCAGGCGAGGCGCCCACATATCGCCTGACCTGTAGCTAACCAACATTTTGTAGACTGCTTCAGGTCCTGGTGTAACTGTGATGCCCTTGTCGTAAACCTTCAACTTGTCGCTCGGATCGAGATCGTCGTAGAGGATCATTTTCTCACTGCCGCCGATAAGCGTGTGCCGGACCTTTACCGGCGTCAGCCAATTCACATGCACGTGCGCGATTTGCGTGTTGGCAAAAAAGAGCGTGATATAGGCGACGTTTTCAGGTTGACCAGGTACGTGGCTAATCCCTGTAGCTGAGATCGCCACGGGCTTGCTCGGCAAGACATAATCCATGATCGAGAGGTCATGGATGGCAAGGTCCCAAATGACATTGACGTCGTGTTGGAAAAGTCCTAGATTCACGCGCACTGCGTCGTAGTAATAAATCTCGCCGAGCGCTCCAGTCAAAATCAACTCGCGCATCTTTCGCACAGCATCGGTATACACGAATGTGTGATCCACCATCAGCACGAGGTTGCGCCTGGCAGCTTCATCGATCAACTGCACGGATTGATCGGAGTTTGAAGCAATCGGCTTTTCGACCAGCACATGCTTTCCGGCTTTCAGCGCTGCCATTGCGAGATCGAAGTGAGACGACACGGGTGTGGCAACAACAACCGCGTCAACGTTCGTGTCGTTAATCAACTCGCCGGCATCGGTGTAGATCGACAGGTTCGGATAAAGCTTGCGCAACTGGGTCAAGCGTTCCTCGCGTTGATCGCAAACAGCAGAAACGGCTGAGCCAGGGGCCAACATGAAATTGCGCACCAGGTTAGGCCCCCAGTATCCGTGTCCAATTACGCCGACTTTAATCATGGTTATGTTCTTAGAATGTCCGATAAGCTTTAGCTTGTCGTATTGATTCGCAACCACATTCCTGCGATCTGTTTCTTCTTATCTGTTTCACCGGTGTAAATCTGTGGCGTCCCTTTTTCCGTTAACGACAAGCTAAAGCGTATCGGACATGCGCTTGCGCACATCCCCGATTACACGAGCTGGTACGCCGGCAACAATAGCGAAGTCAGGTACATCTTTAGTTACGACTGCTCCGGCTCCAATCATCGCAGCTTCACCAATCGTCACCCCGGCAATAATCGTCGCATTACTTCCGATACTTGCACGCTTCTTAACCGTCGTCTTAACTACCTTCCAATCCGACTCAGTCTGCGGTGTTCCATCTTCGTTTGCCGCGCGCGGATAGACGTCGTTTGTAAACATCACGCCGTGACCAACAAAGACCTCATCCTCGATCGAAACACCCTCACAAATAAATGTGTGCGACGAAATCTTGCAACGCTCACCGACGCTGGCATTCTTCTGTATCTCGACAAACGCACCGATCTTCGTTTGAGCCCCAATTGAACAACCGTAGAGGTTGACCAGACTGGGCTGAAAGATTCGAACGTCGTGGCCAAGGATTACATCTGTCGCGATAGGCATAATGTCCGATGCTCTGAATGTCCGATATGCTTTAGCTTGTCGTTGCCTCTGAACAAATCTCAGCCCCAGGTGAATTCATCTTCAAGTCAACGACAAGCTGAAGCATATCGGACATTAGGTACCCTCTTCCAACAGCCGGGCCAACCCGTACAACATCCACGCCTGACTCCAGCGCATATACGGCTTCTTCACGATGTAAAACTTTCGTTTCTGGTAATAGAAGAACCCTTGCTTGGCGCGCAGGTTCGCGATCGTCCAACGAGCGACACTCTCCGCCAGCTTTGTCGATTCCGGATCAAGATCGCCGAGCTCAAGGAAAGTAACAATCGCGCTCGCTCCGGCATGTGCATCCGCGGGATAAGGGTCGTCATCGTAGTATTTAGGCCAACCATCCGCAAGAAAGAAGCTTTTCTTCCAGTATTGATACCCGCGCTCGAGGGCTGGCTGAAATTGGGCCCGCAATGAACACGCATCGATTATCCGCTTAAGTGAAAAGAGAACAAATGCCGTGTGGAAATTGTCCACCCAATCTTGTTTTGGATCTGTTCCATAAGTCCACGAACCATCATCACGTTGATGCTTGACGACGTAGCGGACCGCTCTTTCTGCGTAATCGATTAATTGTTCCTCACCTGTCATCACACCAACCTCGGCCAACACTTCACCAGCCAGTAAGCTGGCGTTGAAAATCTTCGTGTCGCTGTATGGTGAATAACTAAAACAGATCTGGTCATCGGTTGAGACTGGTCGAGGCAGATCCTTGAGAATGAAGTCGCAACAACTGCGCGCCAGCGCAAGATACTCCTCAACCTGGAATGCGCGGGCCCCTTCAACCAGTGCGCGTGCCGCAAACGCAGTTGGAACAATAGTGGCAGTGCCACGAGGAGCAAAGAAGTTCCGACTTTGCCAATCGAAGTTATAGCCCCAGGCTGCGCCGCAGTAGCCGTCAAGTTGCATCGAGATCAGATCATCAAGAAGACTTCTCGCCTGCATTTCAGACGCCGCACTTTTCATTCGACGGTGATTCGCAATCATCGCAAGTGAAAACAGCGCTATGCCTTTGGAATTCCTTTGTGCAGGGACGCGAATCAGAGAACGAAGATCGGAGGGAGAGCGCTTTACGAGTTGCGTCCAAATGAAGCGAGCGTTTCGCGATCTTGCGAAGGGACTCGACTGAAAGATCCGACTGTTCAGGGCGTCAAAGGGATCGTGTCCAGCAAAGTCGCGTTCACGGCACCAGGAGAGGAGTTGGGAGTAGGCAGAGTCGAAAGAGATTTGGGAATTGGGATTTCGGATTTCGGATTTCGTGTTTATGATCGACGCCCTCCAGATTTCCGGTAGTGACCCCAATTTGAAATCAAATTAAGGCCTTACCAGATTTCGGGTGTGCTAAGCCCTAAAAAGAAATCCGAAATGCTTTTTACTTAGTCACCGACGTCTCAATCCGTCTCGGCGTTTCAATAAAGCTTTCGTGCCAGAGTTCGAACATCAGCAAGGTCCAAAGCAACTTGCGATGGTTCGCAACACCCCGCTCGTGTTCGTCTTGCAAACGCGAGACATAATCAGGATTGAAAACACCGGCGCGTCGCACACGTTCAGGCGACAAAAGATCTCTTGCCAACGGCTTCAACTTAAACTTCAGCCACTCAGCTACCGGAACACCAAAACCCTTCTTGCCTCTACGAGTCACAAAGCGCGGAAGTAGCTCGTCGACAGCTTTCTTCAAAATGTATTTCGTCTTTTGACCATGAAGCTTGTAGTTGCTCGGCAACGACGCCGCAAACTCGGCGACCCGGTGATCCAGAAAAGGCGCGCGCACTTCCAGCGAAACAGCCATACTTGCGCGATCCACTTTTGTCAGGATGTCTTCGGCCAGATAAAGCCGCGTGTCGAGATTCTGCATCTGTTTCAAGAGGTCCGGCGCGTCAGACTCGGTCATCATCTCTCGTGCCTGACGGTAAATGTCCGCATCAGTTGCAGCTCGTGCTTCGTCAGTCAATAGATGTTCCTGTTCGTCTGGAGTAAACGAGCCAAACCAGATGTGGTGCCGCGCCACGGTGTCGTACTTCACTCCGGTGACGAACCTGAGCGCCTTGTAGTCGAGTGACAAATTCTTTGTCTTCACCGGAAGCCGGCGGACTAGCGGTTCGACGATTCCATTTCGAATGGCCTTCGGCACTCGTTCGTAGATCGCTGCCCAGCGATGGCCGGCATACATCGGATAGCCGGCAAACAACTCATCGCCACCGTCACCACCCAAAGCAACAGTCACGTGTTTGCGAGTGAACCGTGAAAGTAAATATGTCGGAACAAGGGACGGATCGCTGAAAGGTTCGTCCATCCAGGAGCCAATTTCTCCTACGAGATTTGCGGCAAGGTTCGCACTTAGTCGTTCTTCGTGATGATCCGTACCGAGAAACTTTGCGACACCGCGCGCATAAGCCGATTCATCAAATGAGCTTTCGGCAAACGAAATCGAAAACGTCTTAACGGCTTCAGAGGAAGCGCGTACAGCCAACGCTGCAACACCCGACGAATCGACACCGCCCGACAACAACACACCTAGCGGCACATCCGAAACCAAACGCATGCGAACACTATCAGCCAGGAGATCCTGCAACTGGGCGGCAGCATCTCGTTCACTTGGCACGTTCGGAGTAGTTGCGTAATTCAGTTGCCAGTAGGGTGAAACTTCAACGCGTCCTTCTTCGAGCACGAGTTTGTGCGCCGCTGGAAGTTTGTTGATGCCTTCGTAGATCGAAAGTGGCGCAGGAACGTAATCAAACGAGAGATACTGGCGCAGAGCTTGTAGGTTAAGGCCAGGACGAACAGAAGGATTTGCCAACAACACTTTCGGCTCGGAGGCAAACAACAGGGTCTTATCAAACACACCCCAGTAGAGTGGCTTTTCTCCAAAACGATCCCGAGCGATCAGCAAGCGGCGTCGTTTGCTGTCCCAAAGCGCAAACGCAAACATCCCGTTGAGATGCTGCATCATCTCGTCGCCATACTCTTCATATAAATGCGGAAGTACCTCGGTGTCTGACGCGCTGCGGAAGGTGTGGCCACGCTTTTCCAGGCCGGCGCGAACTTCTCGGTAGTTGTAGATCTCACCGTTGAGAACCACCGCGATGCTCTTGTCTTCGTTAAAGACTGGTTGTTCGCCGGTGACGAGATCGATGATGGCGAGCCGTCGCATACCGAGCGCCACACCGCTGGAAGTGAAGAGACCTTCGGAGTCAGGACCACGGTGCGTCATGCGCTCGCACATCGAGTGCAGCAGATCGCGCGCGCCGTCGAATGGCGGTGTCTGTGAATCGAGATTAGCCCAGCCCGTTATGCCGCACATAGATCATTGCCGATTGCCGATTGCCGATTGCCGATTAAATCCCAACTTCTCCCGCACCGCATAAATCGATTTTGCTTGTGACTCGTGATACGTCCTCACCAACATTTCCGCCAGCAGACCCATCAGCAGAAACTGAACGCCTACCGCAAACAACACGATCGTCAGCACCGGCAAGGGAGTCTGCACGAAGTCGGCTTTGTGAAAGACTTTGAGGAAGACAGCGTAGAGCCCGGCGAGGAGTGAGATCAAAAACGCCAACATGCCAAACGAGCCAAACACGTAAATCGGCTTGGTCTGATACGACGCCATAAACTTGATGGTCATCAGGTCGTAAACAACTTTGAGGGTCCGCGAAAGTCCATACTTCGATTTGCCCATCGTGCGCGGATGATGTTCGACCGGAATCTCGGTCACTCGAGCTCCGTCCCACGAAGCATAGATCGGAATGAACCGGTGCATCTCGCCGTAGAGCCGCACGTCTTGTAGTGACTCGCGTCGGTATGCTTTTAATGAACACCCATAGTCGTGAAGCGGAACTCCACCGATCCACGAGATCAAGCGGTTCGCGAGCATCGACGGGATCTTTCGCGTGATCATTTTGTCTTTACGGTTCTTTCGCCAACCGGAAACGACGTCATAGCCTTCGTCGAGTTTCTCTAACAGACGGATGATGTCCGCCGGATCGTTTTGCAGGTCGGCGTCCATCGGAATCAAAACCTTACCGCTCGCGGCATCGATCCCGGCGGCCATTGCAGCAGTTTGTCCATAGTTTCTGCGGAGCGCGACGACGCGAACTCGGGAATCCGCTTCAGCAAGCTCACGAAGTATCTTCAAACTGCCATCACTGGAACCATCGTCTACGTAAACAATTTCCGCGGAGCGGCCCAGGGCTTTCAACGCCTCGTCCAGCTTGGCGTGGAGTGGACGAAGGTTGGGTTCTTCATTGAAAACTGGCAAAAAAACTGACACTTCCGGCTGGTCAGCCTGAGAGGTGTCGGTTCGGATTGCGGTTTCTTGTTCGTCGTAGATTTTCATTGTGCAGGGGGATCTACTCAGTCCTTCGAGCAACGCAAATTGCCGAAACTCCTATGGGCAGGTTCATGTGCCTCAACCAATAATGCTCAGCGCCCAGGATCATTCCCAACGGTTTGTTCAGGAAGCTGATCGTAAGATTATTTTCGGATGCCGGTCGCAAGCCGGTTAGTCGCATGAGCACGCGTCCCGCCAGGGTAGGCAGGAAAAAAGTGATGTTGGCAAATGTCGCGCGTTCAATCTCGAACCCGGCGGCGCGGACCCTTTCTTTTAACTGCCTCATCGTATAGCGACGGCGATGATGACTAACGTCGTCCTGAACGCCCCACAAAAACATGAACGCCGGAACAAACATCATCGCTCGTCCACCGGGCTTCAACACACGTCGCATTTCTTTCAGCCCAGCGAGATCATCATCGAGGTGCTCAACCACATCCAGCGCCGTCACCAGATCAAACGATTGATCCGGATACGGCAACTTCTCAGCTTCACCCAGGCGAACTCTATCGAGCCCACGTTGTCGACAAAACGAAAGCGCATCGGTAGAAACATCCACGCCTTCTGCGTCGCCAAACTCACCCAGCATTTCGAGGTTGGCGCCAGTACCGCAGCCAACGTCGAGTATGCGCGGTCGTTTACCCTGCCAACCTGTGAAAATATGTTCGATGAAGCTGGTGATGATCTGACGGCGTCCAGCAAACCACCAGTGATGACCCTCGACCTCGTACATTAACGAGTAGGTATGCTGCTGCATTTGCTGCGGCAGACTTGGGTCAGCGACGTTTGCGGTTGATGCCATTTTCGAAATGTCCGATATGCGTCTGTCTTGTCGTAAACCTCAATACCAAGGAAACCTTAATCGTTCCACCAATACTTTCCAATATCTTTTTACTGTCTTTGTCTGATCTGCGGTTATTTGGGGCTCAGACCTTCATTCTAGGTTGTTCGGAACCACTCAACAAATCGATGGATTCCCTCTTCGATCTGGGTCTGCGGGTTATAGCCAAGGAGGCGCCGGGCCT
>Ga0207689_10006549_pt1 | contig 10274 bp, 8 predicted proteins | sample KBSMisM52_FD_184312 | JGI IMG/M metagenome (GOLD analysis project Ga0207689, IMG submission 184312) | Miscanthus rhizosphere microbial communities from Kellogg Biological Station, Michigan, USA - KBS Miscanthus M5-2 (SPAdes) (version 2) | ecosystem: Host-associated > Plants > Roots > Rhizosphere... | reverse complement strand
AAGCCGAGGCCTGGCGCCGCGTCGGCCTGTTCGACGAGCAGTACTTCGCCTACCACGAGGACGTCGACTGGTCGCTGCGCGCCCATCGCGCCGGCTACCAGCTCGTGGATCAGCAACCTCGTCCGGGTGCGGGTGGGCGCCGCGTGGCCTTCGTCCACCCCAAGAGCACCTCGGGGATCCTGATCGAGCTTACCGACTGATCAGGGCTTCGACTCCTCGGGCACCGACGGCTCGCAGGGCCGCACCGGTGTCCCAGCCAGGTTCAGGTCGATCTGATTAACGATCCAGTTGCTGCCCGTGTTGACCACGGTGATCGGCACCGACTTGGTGCATTCGCCCCGGCTCAAGTCCACCGTCACCAGCTGCCGGGTGGGATCGTCGGTAACCGGATCCACCCGAATGATCCGGTATGGCGCGCCCCGCAAGTACAGCTGCGTGATGACCATCCGCTTTTCGTAGTCGTCCGGCTTCTTGGTTTCCGCGGCCGGACCCTTGGCGGTACCCCAGAGCTGCGTCATCCGGGTGATATTGCTGTCAGCGATCGCCTGCATGAAGTTCTTGACCGCTGCTTCCGGGCTATCGCTGGCGTTGGCAGGTGCCGGAGATGCCGGGCTGCCACCGCCGCCGCATGCTACGACCAGCGTCATCAGGCAGGCGAATACTGGCGATCTCGTCACGCGGGCGCGCTCCGAAAAAGAGTGGCGCAAGTTAAACAGGCGCGTGGTCTCAATCAACCGTCGTAGGTCTTTACATCATCAACCGTCATGCGTCTTTACATCAACGTCGATCACGTCGCGACCCTGCGCGAAGCACGCAAGACCGACGAACCGGACCCGGTCGCCGCCGCCGAGATCTGCGAAGCCGCTGGTGCCGATGGCATTACGGCCCACTTGCGGGAAGACCGGCGCCACATGCAGGACAAAGACCTCGAACGCCTGGCCCGTTCGGTTCGCACCGTGCTCAACTTCGAGCTGGCCTCGAGCTCTGAGATCGTAGCCCTGGCCTGCCAGCTCAAACCGTTCCAGGCGACGCTGGTGCCGGAACGCCGGGAAGAGATCACCACTGAAGGCGGGCTCGATCTCTCCCGGAGAGACCCCCGACTGATCGACGCCATCAATCGGCTGACGGGGGCCGGCTGCCGCGTGAGCCTCTTTATTGACCCCACCCGCGAGACCATCGACCGCGCCCGCGAGCTCGGCGTTCCCGCCATCGAGCTGCACACCGGGCGCTACGCCCACACCTGGCGTCAGGGTCCCGCCGCTTTGGAACAGCTCAAGGACGCATCCCGCCACGCCGCCGAGATCGGCCTGGCAGTGCATGCGGGTCACGGTCTCACCTACCTTAACGTCGCGCCGGTCGCGGCGGTTCAGTCGATCGAGGAGCTCAACATCGGCCACAGCGTAATGAGCCGGGCGATTCTCACCGGGATGAAGGAAGCGGTAAGCGAGATGCGCCGGCTGGTCCCCCGGTAGCGCTCCGACGAATTGACCGAAACGCTGGGGATTCCTACACTTAGGGTGTTTCTCCTTCGCCCTTACCAGAGTCTGAGCCTTTACCCGAGTCCGCGATGACCCAGCCGCTCGGTATTGACGACTTCTTTTCGCACGAAGCCGGCGAGTATCTCGAACGGCTTGGTGTACTGGTCTCCGGTGCCACCGCGCCGCGACCCGACGAGCTGGTGCGGTACGCCCGAGCGCTTCGTGGCAGCGCGCTCATGGCAAACCAGCACCTCATCGCCCGTGCGGCGAGCGGAATGGAGCACGTCCTCCGCGCCTATCGGGATGGGCGACGGCCCTGGGACATGGAGACGGCGACACTGGTTGCCGCGGCTGTCGATGAGCTGCGGGACCTGGTCCATCACGTGACCAAGTGGACGCCGGACGACAGTGGTCGCGCCGAACGTCTCGCGATGCGGCTCGAGGCGATGGCGGGTCCTGGTTCGGGTGGGATCAGCGGAGTGAGCGAGGCGGGAGTCCGCGCCTTTCTCGCGCGCGAAGCGGCTACCGTTGCCAGCGCACTGGATCAGGCCGCGCGGTCACTGCGGGCCTCGTCTTCCGGGCATGAACCGATGCAGGCGGTGCTACGCCGGATGCAGCCGCTCCGTGGTCTCGCGGCACTCTCCGACTTTCCTCCCCTCGCCGAAATCCTCGATGGTGTCGAGCGGAGTAGCAACGCGCTGAGCGGCACAGCCGGTTCTCTGCTCAGCGAACTGCTCGCCGCGGCAGCGCAGGCGCTGGCCCGCTCTGCGCGCGACGTGGCCGAGCAAGGAAAACCCGATCCTGAGGCGACGGAGTGTCGCGAGTTCGCAGCACTCCTGCTCAAAGCCGAGCCACCGCAGACCTCGGTGGTCCCGATCGAGACCCTGTTCCCCGACGGCGAACCGGGAGTGGTGAGTCGCGGCACCGCGCCGCAGGTGGCCCCGCGAGTCGAGATGATTGCAGCCGAGCTGGTGAGCCGGGGCGAGCATCTCTGCCAGGCAGCGGATGAACTGGAACGGGCGACATCTCCCACGATGCAGAGTCTCCGGCTGCATTCGCTGTCCGGCGTGCTCCAGATCCTGAGCCATGATGTAACCGATCACGCGCTCGCCGAGGCGCTCGACAGCATCTCGGCCGCGACGCGGAACGCGATCGGCGACGGCAGTGCGGCCTCGCAGCATCGCCAGTTCGCGGCCATCCTTCGTCAGGTCGGCTCCAAGCTGCGCGCCGTGAGCGAGTCGGGTGGGAGGACCGGCCTCGCCGAGGCATTGGCAGCGCTGGCTCAGGAGGTTCGGGACATCGGGCTCCCCGCCGCAGCGCCCGCCACGCCGTCGCCTGTGTCGCCTGTCGTCCCGTCGCCTGTCGCCTCGGTCGCCCCCAAAGAAGACATCGTCCCCATCGAGGCCCTCGCCCCCGACGACGAATCAGCCCCGAGCGCTGAAGACACCGGTATCCTCGCGAGCCTGCTCAAGTATCACCGGCTGGTCGCCGAGAACGGGCTCGACGGCGCGTCGCTCGAAGAGCTGATCAAGCCGACACCGCGCGCTGCACCTGCGCCAGCGGCCGCAGCTGTGCCGGCAGCTACGCCTGCGCCGGCGGCAACCCCTGTCCCCGCTTCGCGTCCAACGGCCCCTGTCGCGCGAGCCCCCGAAGAACCGGCAGTCGTGGACATCGCTGCGCTCTGCTACCGGGGCCGAAGCGCGCTCACACGCGCCGCCGCCGTGCGACTGGAGATCCGGGAGGCAATGGAGTCCCATGCCGCCGGCGCAGTCTTACGACCCCTCGTCGAGGAACTGCTCGACCTCGTGGATCTCGCGCAGGTCGAGTAGTCGCACTTGTCGTCCCCACCCGTCACCCAACGCCCGCCGGTCTGGCAGGCTCTCCTCGGTATCGTCGTTTCCGCGACGCTGCTGTGGTGGTCACTCAAGGATGTGAACTTCGCCGAGGTCCTCCTCCACCTGAGGGAGGCTCGGCTCTTTCCGATCATCGTGGGCATCGTCATGGCGACGCTCACCTTCGTGCTTCGCATCTTCCGCTGGCAGCTCCTGCTCCGCGCGGAGGACGGGAGCCGGCTTCCACCGGGTCCCCTCTGGCATGCGATCGCGATGGGCTTCATGGCGAACAACGTGCTGCCGCTCAGGATCGGAGAGGTGGTGAGGACCTTCGCGGCGACGCGGCTTGCCGGCGTGCGGTTCACCGCGGCACTGAGCTCGATCGCGGTGGAGCGGATGTTCGACGCACTCACCGTCGGCTTCTTCCTCGGCCTGGGCCTGCTGCTTGCCGGTCTGCCGGCTGACGCGGAAGTCGGCGGCGTACACATGGGACGGCTCGCGACCCTCGTGGGGGTCGCCGCGGTGGCCGGCCTCGCGCTCGCCGGAGCCGTCGTTGCCTTCCCTCGCGCCGCGGAAGCCACGATCCGGAAGCTGGTTCCGTTCAAGGGTCTGGCCGACCGGCTGGTTACCATCATCGAAGGCATCCGCCAGGGACTCTCGGCGCTTCAGTCACCGGTGCGCATCCTGGGAGTGATTCTGTGGTCCCTGGCGATCTGGGGGCTCAGTGCCCTTTCCTTTTATGTGATGTTCGCGGCCTTCGGCATCGAGGTGAGTTTCGCCGGCGCGCTGCTCATGCAGAGTCTCATCATGTTCGGCATCGCCGTTCCGTCGACGCCGGGATATGTCGGCGTCTTCGAGGCGCCGATCATCGCGGTCCTCGGGCTCTACCATGTGGATGCCAGCCTGGCCGCGACCTACGCCTTTACCTACCACATCACCACCTTCATCCCCATCACCCTGCTCGGTGCCTGGTCGGTGGCACGCACCAACATCGGGTTCCGTGACCTCCGGAGATCTCCGGGGTGACCTCGACCGTAGAGCTGGCGGCGCACGCCAAGGTCAACCTGCTGTTGCGCGTCCTGGCCCGAGAATCCGACGGTTACCACAGCCTGGAGACCCTGTTTTGCCGCATCAGCCTGGCCGATACCCTACGCGCGGAGCGCGTGGAGGGGGGATCGGTTGCGCTGGAGGTCGTCGGGGCCGATACTGGACCGGCGGAACAGAACCTCGCGGTTCGAGCCGCGGATATGGTACTCCAGGCAACGGGCAGGAAGTTTGGTGTCCGACTCACTCTGACCAAGAGGATTCCGGTCAGAGCCGGGTTAGGCGGTGGCTCGAGTGATGGAGCCGCGTCCCTGTTGGCAGTCAATCAGCTCGCGGCAGGCGCAGTGCCCCGGCATGAGCTGCTTCAGTTCGCGGCTAAACTCGGCAGCGATGTGCCGTTCTTCATCTCAGGAGGCGGGCTCGCTTTAGCCTGGGGTCGGGGGGAGCGCATGTTGCGGCTGCCACCCCTTCCACCGGCGCCCGGAATGTTGTTGATCCCAAAGGTGGGTGTCTCGACGGCGGAGGCGTATGTCTGGGTAGACGCGGCACACCATGATGCCGGACGACGGGGCGCCATCGCGATGGATCACGACAGCCTCTCGAGCTGGGGCAGCATCGGCCGCCTCGCCGGGAATGATTTCGAATCGGCGGTTTTCGGCCATCATCCAGAGATCCGCCACGCATTCGAGGCCCTCGCGAGAACCCATCCCCTGGTGTGCCGGATGAGCGGGTCAGGCTCGGCGGTGTTTGCGGTGTATCGGAATGCGGAAGTTCGAGATGATGCGCTCATGATGCTTGGTAGGAAATTCGGGGACGTGGTGTCCATAACCGCAGGGGGTGGGGACTAGGTGGCAGGGTGCAGGTCAAACGACCTGAAGTCACCCTACTCCCTACACCCTACTCCCTACCACCCGCTGACCATTACTAGACGAATAGGCGAGACTCAGTGCGTAGACCCGGGTTCACGTACGTCTTGACGCTGGTTGCGGTCGCGGCGGCCGTGCTGATCCGCTGGCTGCTGGACCCCGTCCTGGGCAATTCGCTGCCCCTGGTGACCCTCTACGGCGCGATCGCGTTCGGGGTCTGGATCGGCGGCTGGCGTCGCGCGGTGGTCGCCGTGCTCCTCGGGTACATCGTCTGTTCGTACCTTTTCATCGTGCCGCGCGGGGCATTCGCCCTGGATTTGCCCACCCTCGTCGGGCTCACCGCGTATCTCCTCACCTGCTCCATCATCATTGGCTTCGGGGAGGCCATGCGAGCCTCCCAGCGCCCTGCGCGCCTTCTCAGCTCCATCGTGATGTCCTCCGACGACGCCATCGTCAGTAAGACCGTTGATGGGGTCATTCAGAGCTGGAATGCCGCTGCCGAGCGGCTATTCGGCTATTCGTCCGCCGAAGCCATCGGCCGTCCGGTCACGATCATCATTCCCCCCGACCGGCAGGACGAAGAGAAGGAGATCCTGCGCCGCATCCGGGCCGGTGAGCGGGTTGAACACTTCGAAACCGTCCGGGTCCGAAAGGACGGCCAGCTCATCGACATCTCGCTGACCGTATCCCCGGTGCTCGATGAAGCTGGGAACGTTGTAGGAGCCTCGAAGATCGCAAGGGACATCACGGATCGTAAGAAAGCGGAGGAGAGGATTCATGCCCTGCTGGACGAACTCAAGCAGGCAGATCGTCACAAGGATGAATTTCTGGCGGTGCTGGCCCACGAATTGAGAGGTCCTCTCGCCCCTCTTCGCAACACCATCGAGATCATCAAGCGCACTGGTGATGCCGCGAACCGAGACATCGACGCCCATGGGACGATGGATCGCCAGCTGGGCCAGTTGGTGCGGCTGGTGGACGACCTGCTCGACATCAGCCGCATCACCCACGGCAAGATCGGCCTTGCCAGAGAGCGGATAGAGCTGAGCCAGGTCATCGGCCAGGCAGTCGAGGCCTGGCGGCCACTCGCCGAGTCACAGGAGCAGCGGTTGAGTGTGAGCCGTCCGCCACGGCCGATCTACCTGAATGCCGACCCGGCGCGGCTGGTCCAGGTATTCGGCAACCTGCTCAACAATGCCTGCAAGTTCACGCCGCGAGGAGGCAGCATCTGGCTCACCGTCGTCGAGCAGGGTGATGACGTGATCGTGAAGGTCAAAGACAGCGGCATTGGCATCAGAGCCGACCGGCTCGGCAGTGTGTTCGACATGTTCACCCAGATCGATGAGAGTAGTGAAGGACCGCATGGCGGGCTTGGCCTCGGCCTGACGCTGGTCAAGCGCCTGGTCGAGATGCATGACGGTAGCGTGGCCGCCCATAGCGAGGGACCCGGCAGGGGGAGCGAGTTCGTGGTTCGGCTCCCGGTCATGAGCGCGCCGCCGCCATGCAACGGAGTGTTGCCAGAGAGCATGCCGGCGGCGAAGCCTCGTCGCATTCTCGTGGTGGATGACAACACCGACGCGGCCTCTTCGCTGGCCATGCTGCTCAAGATCTCGGGCAACGAGGCACACACGGCCAATGAGGGACTCGAAGCGATCGAGGTCGCGGAGGCATTTCGTCCCGACGTCGTCCTCCTCGACATCGGCATGCCCAACCTCGACGGCCTCGAGGTCTGTCGCCGGATTCGGGCCCAGCCCTGGGGCCGAGACATGCTGATGATCGCCCTGACCGGCTGGGGCCAGGAGGAGGACCGGCAAAAGTCCAAAGATGTCGGATTTGATTACCACCTGGTGAAGCCGGTGGATTTTCCCACCTTGGTGAGGTTGCTGGCGGAGAGTGGGAACGAGGCGGTAGGGCGGTAAGGCGGACAGGGCGGACAGGGCGGACAGGGTGGAGCGATAGAGATTGCCCACCTCGTCCGTCCCGACCGCCCTGTTCGTCTAGTTCGACACGGAATGATCCACCGCGTACTTCAGCATGTTCAGCAGATTGTCCCTCGGATCGAAGTCGGGCCGGTCCCGGTAGTAGAGGATCGTCGTCCCGGGGCGGAACTTGCGATTGTGCCGCTCGATCAGGTCGAAGCCCACGACCTGGAGAATTCCCCGCCGCTGCAATAGCCCGTACTCGTTTGGAGCCATGTCGAGGCGCAGGACAGCGTCTACGGCCGCTTCGATATCTTGCTCGTACTGAGCGCTCTCCTTGTAGGCATCGAATGCTTCCTTCACCAGGGCATCGAGCTTCTGCCGGAACCGCTCATCGATCTGCGCCTGGGTGGGAGGCATACCGAGCTCGGCCTCGAGTTCGAGTCGGGCCTCCTCACGCAGAGCAGCCCCCTGATCGTTGGAGATCTGGGTCCGGGTCTCGCTCTTGAACCGGTTTTCGACGATCCGGATCTGCTCCTTCACCTCGAGCGGGGTAATGCAGAGCATGCGGAAGATCTTGTGGTCGTCAAGGTGGACTTTCTTGGGCAGCAGATCCTGCCGTCCGATGATCTTCTTCTCGTCCAATCGCGCTACGATTTCGGCATCGGTCAGGCCGAAGAGAATTGGATCGGTCGCGTTCTGAATCCAGGTAAGCCGGTCGGTGGCGGAGAAAGTCTGGGATGGATCACGCGGAATGACATTTCTGACCTGGTCCCGCACCCGGTACTCGTAGCGCTCAATCTCGAAGAGACTGTTGCGCACCTCGGTGCGGAGCACCACGTGGTCGACCGGTTCCGTTTCCTTCCCCAGGCAGGCGCGACCAGTGAACGCAATGCCCTTCCCGTTGACGATCCACTCGTCTACCCGGGTCACCACCTCGTGCTTGGTGAGGTAGAACGGGTCCCAGCGGATCAGCTCCAGGGGAACCCGAACCGGCAGTGACTCGAGGAATTGCGACATCTGTTTCTGCTGGTCGTCGTCGAGCACGTCATCGGCGATGACGTCCGCCGCAATGGCGTACCCGATCAGGCCGACGAATCCCAGCACCACGAAGGAGAGGACCTCCGCCAGGGTAGAGTCCAGGTCGGTCCGGTGCGACCAGGTAATGACCCCGTCGTCGAAGTTGGGGACCAGGGTCAGCGTGAAGGTGAAGTCGGGATCGAAGAAATTATCGACGAAGTACTCGCCCTCGATCTTCACGGTGATCTCGCCGGTGAGCTGCCCGTTCTGGGGATTGAAACCCGGTGCGATGCTGACGCCGAAGAGCTGGCCGATCACCTCGCTTTGGGGATCGAAGAAGTCCCGCCGCATGGGGAAGAAGAATTCGCCGCTCCCGTCGTCCTTGGGTGCGGCAAAGAGGAACTTCTCGTGCGCGGAGAGATCCTTCAGGAAGCCGTCCCGCACCGCGAAGGCGATGTCCTTCCCTTCCTCGAGGAAGTTCATTCCCTGGAAGATGTCGCCCCGATCCGGCAGGAAATTGTCGGGCTCCGGACCGCCTCGAAGCAGCAGGTTCAGGTAGACCCCGATCGCGACCGGACCTCCGTCGAGCGAGGGCAGCTGCCGAAGCGCAACCGAGGTCACCTGGCCGCCGGCACCGATAAATGGAAGCGGAATATCCGCGGGGACCTGGCTCTGGATCTGCGCCAGCACCTGATCCACCGTTTGTCCCGACGCGAGGAGAAGCGCCAAGAGATTCGGAGTGAGCTCGATCGCGAGGACGCTGAGGTGCATCCGATGATTGGTCTGGTTCCCCTGGGAATCCGTATCGTGGATCAACTCGAAGCTGGCGAACGCCGTGATGAACTCTCCCGGGAATGCGGCTTCGACATCCACCCTGACATTGGCCCCGGTCGGGTGACCGAAGATCAGCTCAGTCTTGAAGGAATCCGGGGAGGCCACGGCGGGGATGGCGTCCGGCTGAGATGTGTAGAGCCGGTCGACGTCGTTCGGCTGGAAGATGTCCACGAAGCCGGCGCCGTTTGGCACCCGGAGGGGGAGACTGCCCGTTTCCGAGAAGGAAAGCAGCATGTAGGCGACGTAGCGGCCGCCGATCAGCAGCTCGACATCGAAGCCCGAATTAACCAGCGACTGGTCCATAACTAACTCCTTCATACGGATGCAGATGCATCTGTTATCGATGGTGTGTGGGTACAATCTGACATTCCATAAATCGCAAAGTCGGGGGGAACTCCGACACTCGCGACCAAAGTCGCGGCTCGGCAGACCGTGGCTGCGCCACGGTCCCGTCTCCTGTCTCCCGTCTCCCTTCTCCTTCTATTCTGTCCCACTAAGTTTCCCCGACCGCACTGGCCCCTCGTCCAACGGCAGGACATCGGACTTTGGATCCGAGAATGGTGGTTCGAATCCACCGGGGCCAATTGGACTTACAAATTCTTGGGGCAGGTTTGTGGGGCAGGTTGTCCCCGTTTCCCGACAAATGGATCATGATTTGAGCCCTGAAACTCGGGGGCACTTTGGCGTGGTTCGCATTCCTCAGGGGGGAGATTCCGGAGAATGCCAAGCCTGTTGTTGCTTCCATTGTCAATCGCAATCCTGTACGGCCTCGTCAAGGAGTTCGTCGCCCGCAAGCAGCCGAGCGGGGAATTCGTCACGCGAGAGCAGCTGGGCCGCGTCCTGCAGGTGTTCTTTCCGACGCTCGTGTTTTGCCTGGCCACGCAATGGCTCGGCCTCTACGTGGCGAGCTTTCTGCTGGTTGCCGGCTTCATGATCTACGTCGGTCGCATCGCGGCGTGGAAGTCGCTGCTCACCGCATTGCTTTTCGTCCTCGCCATGTTCGTTGTCTTCGACATCGCGTTCGACGTCATCATGCCGAAGGGCCCGCTCGAGGCGTTCTTCGGCCGCTAGGCAGCGATGGAAGCCCTCGGACTCCTGCTCTACGGCTTCAAGGTCCTGATGACCTGGAAGATCCTCGCGCTGATGATGGTCGGCCTGGTACTGGGGATTTTCGTCGGCGTGCTGCCCGGCCTCGGCGGGCCGAACGGGGTCGCCATCCTGCTGCCCCTCACCTTCACGATGTCGCCCACCTCGGCGATCATCATGCTCTCGTGCATCTAC
>Ga0207689_10006547_pt1 | contig 10275 bp, 9 predicted proteins | sample KBSMisM52_FD_184312 | JGI IMG/M metagenome (GOLD analysis project Ga0207689, IMG submission 184312) | Miscanthus rhizosphere microbial communities from Kellogg Biological Station, Michigan, USA - KBS Miscanthus M5-2 (SPAdes) (version 2) | ecosystem: Host-associated > Plants > Roots > Rhizosphere... | reverse complement strand
GAGTTGTAGAGGCCGATCGTCTTGATGTACTCGGACAGGCCGGCGACGCCGAGTTTGAAGATCGCTTGCGGCGTGCTCGCGTGCTTGAACAGCGTGCGTGTGGCGAGGTTGACGCTCTTGTCGGTCGCCTGCGCCGAGAGAATCACCGCGACCAGCAGCTCGAACGGCGTGCGGTACTCCAGCTCGGTCGTCGGCTTCGGGTTGAGCGACTGGAGGCGCGCGAAAATCGCGGCGACTTTCTTCTTGTTCATGAGCCCCGCAGATCTCTGCGTTGAATGAACCAGTTGCGGGCGGCCAGCAGCAGGCCGAACGAGATGAAGGCGCCCGGCGGCAGCATCGCCAGCAGGAATCCCATGTCGACGCGGAACACGCTGATCTGCGCCCAACCGGCCCACGCTCCGACGAGCGTGCTGGCGTCATGCATGAACGAGCCCCTGCCGACGAGCTCGCGGGCAATGCCGAGCGGCAGCAGCGTGATCGCGATGCCAACCGCGATCCGCAAGCTCCCCGCGACCGCCTCGACGACACTTTCGTGGCGCGCCTGTAGATGCTGAGCGACGATCAGGTTCGACACGACCAGCGGCACGAACAGCGCGAGCGACGTTCTGAGCTCACTGAACCACGCGCTCAACAGCAGCTCGACGCACGCGACGAGTGCAGCCAGCGTCAGCATGCTCGCTGCGAGCGCGGTCTCATCCGCCAGGCGTGATCGCAGCAAGACGAGCAAGGCCGTTGCCAGCGGCACCACGAGCAGCACGATGACGCCGATGCCGAGAGCGTTGACGACAGTATCGCTCATCGCGAGCAGCGGACAGACGGCGATGAGCTGCGCCGTGCTGCCGAACTTGCGAGGACCGTGGTCGCTCATTGGGCGGGTTGATCGAAGATTCGTTGATTGTTGCACTGATAGTACTCGAGCGCATTGCGCACGGCTTTGATGATCGCGCGCGGCGTGATCGTCGCTCCGGTGAAGGCGTCGAAGTCGCCGCCGTCGCGCCGCACGGTCCAGCGCTGCGACGGTGGATCGGTGAGCGAGCGGCCACGAAAACGCTCGAGCCAGTGGATGTCGCGCGACTCGAACGCGTCGCCGAGGCCGGGTGTTTCCTGATGACGGATCACTTGCACGCCGATCAGCCGTCCGTCCGGGCCGACGGCCACGAGCAACTCGATCGGTCCGCGATAGCCGTCCGGTGCGATGGGTCGAAGTACTGCTGCAACCGGCGCACCGTTGTGTCTTGCGCGGTAGATCTTCACCGGCTGCGACGAGCCGAGCAGATCCGGCGCGGTGACTGCGATTGCATCGGTCAGCAGATCGTTGTCGTGCGTCGCCGGCGGCACCAGTGCATCGAGACGCTGCCTGATCCACGCCTGCTCGTTGCTGGCGATGCGTTCGCGCGTGAAGCTCGCAACCAGCGCCAGCACCGCAGTGAGTACGGCCGCGATGATCGCCAGGGTCAGCGTGGGTTTAACGGGCATGCCCATAGATGCGCGGAATCGTGTAGCGATCGATGAGCGGCACGGTCAGATTCATGATCAGCACTGCGAACGCGACGCCGTCGGGATAGCCGCCCCAGGTGCGGATGACGTATGTCAGCACACCGATGCCGGCGCCGTAGATGAGCTTGCCGCGATCGCTCGTTGCTGCCGAGACCGGATCGGTCGCGATGAAGAACGCTCCGAGCATGCTCGCGCCAGAGGTCAGGTGGAACAGCGGTCCAGCGTAGCCGCCGGGGTCCGCCGCCGACATGATCGAAGCGCAGACGAACAGCGCGGTGAGCATCGCGACCGGGATGTGCCAGCGAATGATCCGCAGCGCCAGCAGCCAGCCGCCGCCCGCGAGCGTCGCGAGATTGATCCATTCCCAGCCCTTGCCGCCGAAGGTGCTGAACATCGCGTTGGCATGCGCTTCGCCCATCGTCATGCCGAGTGCAAGATCGGTGCGCAGCGCGTCGAGCGGCGTCGGCGACGTGATGGCGTCCCAGGTGAAGCGCGCGGGCGGCATGCCGGTGAAAATCGTCGTCAGCGTGTCGACGAACGACAACGATGCGGGTTCGAGCCCCGCGACGTTCGGCGGCAGCCACTGCAGCATCCGTGCGGGGAACGAAACGAGCAGCACGGCGTAGCCGACCATGGCTGGATTGAATGGATTCGCGCCGAGCCCGCCGAACAGATGCTTGGCTAGCAAGATCGCGAACGCGACGCCGCTGACTACGAGCCACCATGGCGCGAGTGGCGGCAGGCACAGCGCGAGTAGTACGGCGGTGATGATGGCGCTGCCATCGAGCAGGAAGGGCGGCAGCGGCTTGCCCCGCAGGCGCAGAGCGGCAGCTTCGGCAGCGAGCGCGGTCACGACGCCGAGCACGATCTGGATCAGCAACCCCGGGCCGAAGAACACGACGTGCAACGCGACCGTCGGGATCAACGCGTACAACACTTGCCGCATCACGCGCGCGACGCTGCTCGGAGCGACCACGTGGGGAGCCGGTGCTGTGGCGAATGGCATCGGTGCAGTCACGACGATTTCTTCGCAAGCTCCTGACGTTTTTTCGCGAGCGCGGCCAGCCGCTCGCTCTCGATATGTTCGAGCCGGGCAGTCCTCGCGTCGAAACGCGTGCGTGCCGCGGCAGCGCTGCCGCGCGCGGCGAGACGCTCGGTCAGCGCGGGCTTCATATCACGAAAGCGCTCGGCCAGCGGAATCTGGCTCGGGCACACGTAGTCGCAGCAGCCGCATTCGATGCAATCCATCAGTCCGTACGCTTCGAGTGCATCTAGGTCGCGGCCCATTGCGTACCAGTGCAGCTGCTGCGGCAGCAGCGTTGCCGGGCAAACCTCGGCGCAGTTGCCGCAGCGGATGCAGGGCATCTCGGCTGCGCGCGGCTGCAGATCCAGCGCCGAGGCGGCGATGATGCAGTTGGTCGCCTTGATGACCGGCATGCCATCGTGCGGCAGCGATTGACCCATCATCGACCCGCCCATGATGAGTCGTGACATGCGGCTGGTGTAGCCACCGCAGTCGTAGATCAAAGCGGCCAACGGCGTGCCGAGGCGCACGTCGAGATTGCGTTGTTCGAGCACACCGTCGCCGGTGACCGTGACGATGCGATTGGTCAGCGGCTGCGCATCGCGAATCCAGTACGCGACGGCCGCTGCAGTCCCGACGTTCAGGCACACAGTGTTCACGTCGGCAGGCAGCCCGCCGGCCGGCACTTCGACGTCGAAGACTGCAGTGATGAGCTGCCTCTCGCCGCCGGCTGGGTAGTCGCTCCCCACCTGTCGCAATTGAATTCGCTGGTCGTGCGCTTCGGCAATTGCGGCTTCGAGTGCGGCGGCTGCCTGCGGGGTGTCGTCTTCAATTGCGATCACGCACGTTTGTGCTGTGAGCGCATGAAGCAGCACGCGCGCGCCGAACACGACATCGCGAGCCCGTTCGCGCATCAGCATGTCGTCGCAGCTGATGTACGGCTCGCACTCGGCACCATTGAGCAGCAGCCGCAACTCCTGGCCGCGGACAGCGCTGCTCAGTTTCGCGGCGGTCGGAAAGACTGCGCCGCCGAGTCCGACGATTCCGCCGCGACCAATGATTTCGCGCAGTTGTTCGGGCGACAGCTGATCGAATGGCGCCGGCGCAGGCTGCGCGTAGCGCTCATCGCGGCCGTCGTTCGCGACGACGATGCTCAACGTGGGCGCTCCGAGTCGATGCGGCGCCGGCCGCGGCTCGATCGCGGCAACGGTCCCGGAGGCCGGTGAATGCAGCCACGCACTGATTGCACCGCCCGGCTCAGCGATCGGCTGTCCACGCAGCACTCGCTCGCCCGGTTTGACCAGCGGCACGGCCGGAGCGCCCGCGTGCTGGTCGAGTGGTAGCACCAGCGTCTCGACCGAACTCGCGGCACGCAGCGCCTGCGCGGTCGACCGCTCCTTATGAGCATCGAGCCGCAGTCCGCCGCGCACACCGGGCTTGGCCATGGTCAGGCCGACGCGGGTCGCATGACGATGCAATCGACGGGGCAGGGCGGGATGCACAGCTCGCAGCCCGTGCACTGGTCCGCGATGACCGTGTGCATGAACTTCGAGGCGCCGACGATTGCATCGACCGGACACGCTTGAATGCATTTGACGCAGCCGATGCACGCAGACTCGTCGATCCATGCGACCAGCGGCTGCGCCCGCACGGCGCCGAAGCGCGGATCGACGGGGCGCGGCTCGCGGCCCAGCAGGTTCGCCAGCGCCGCGGCCGTGGCGTTGCCTCCCGGTGGGCACTGATCGATGTCGGCCTCGCCGCTCGCGAGCGCGCTCGCATAGGGACGGCATCCCGAGAACGTGCAGCGGCCGCATTGCGTTTGCGGCAGCAGCGCGTCGATCTCGTCGATCAGCCGCTTCTGGTCCTCGTTCGAACGACGTGTCGCGAGCGCAGCGGCGGCGCCGGCCGCGGCGGCCAATCCAACCATGGTCAGCAGCGCGGGCAACATGACTATTCCTGAATCAGTCCGCTGAAGCCCATGAACGCGAGCGCCATGATCCCGGCTGTGATCAGCGCGAGTGGCGCCTCGCGAAAGATCATCGGCACGTCGGCGTGCTGCAGTCTTTCGTACAGCGCAGCGAACGCCAGCAGCAGCACGGCGAGTGCCACCGCTGCCCCGATCGCCAGCAACACGGCGACGCCAAAATTCGCGGATCGCAGATCTGTAATGAGCGCGATGCCGAGCAATGCAGTGTTCGTGATCATCACCAGTGCAAAGCCGGGCTGTTGCGTCAGGATTCCCCGACGACGGCGCAACGCAACCTCCAGCAGCGGCACGACGATCAACACCACCGCGACGAGCATCGGTGTGCGCAGGTACTCCAGGTGCCACGGCCCGAGCACCAACCGCGCGACGAGCCAGCCGAGCAACGCGACGGCAGGAACAGCGACGAGACCAAGGAGTGCGACGACACGCGCGCCGCCGAAGATGTCGGTCGGCGTGACGAACGGACGCCACTGCGGCATGTGCGCGAGTACCACTGTCGTGACCAGCACGCTGCTCAACAGAACCATGAGCAGAGCAACCATGACGCGCTACTTCACTTTCATCCCCGGCGTCGCGCCCGCATCCGGCGCCAGCAGGAAGATGTCTTTGCCGCCGGGCCCAGCCGCGAGCACCATGCCTTCGGACACGCCGAAGCGCATCTTGCGTGGCTTGAGATTCGCCAGCACCAGCGTCATGCGTCCTGGCAGCTGCTCCGGCGCATAAGCGGAGCGAATGCCGGCAAAGACCGTGCGCTGACCTTCGCCGAGATCGAGCGTCAGCTTCAGCAGCTTGTCGGCGCCCTCGACGATTTCGGCAGCGACGATCTTCGCGATGCGCAGGTCGAGCTTCGCGAAGTCATCCACCGTCACCTCGCCTGCGGCGGGTGCGGCAGCGGGTGCAGCGGCTGGCGCCGGTGCTTTCGTCTCGGGCTTCGTCGCGGCCTCGTCGAGACCGAGCAGGGCATCGAGCTGCTTTGCTTCCGCACGCGTCATCAGATGCTCGTACGAACCAATGATGTGATTCTCGAGCAGCTGTTGCGAATCCTGCCATTGCAGCGGCGGAATACGCAGGAACTGTTCGACGGCCTCGGCCACCTTCGGCAGGACCGGCTTCAGATAGATCGTGAGCAGGCGGAACACGTTCAGGCTGACCGTGCACACCTCTGCGAGTCGCGCATCGTTCTGCGCATCTTTCGCCAGCTCCCAAGGAGCGTTCTGTGCAATGTAGGCGTTCGCTGCGTCCGCTGCTTCCATGATCTCGCGCAGCGCTTTGCCGAACTCACGTTGCTCGTAGTACGTCGCGATCGTCTGTGACGCCGCGCGCACGTCGTCGAGCATGCGATTGTTCGCAACGCTGCCGAGCCGCCCGCCGAAACGCTTGGCGACGAAACCGGCCGTGCGGCTCGCGATGTTCACATACTTGCCGACCAGGTCGCTGTTGACGCGCGCCACGAAGTCGTCGGGGTTGAACTCCATGTCCTCGACGTTCGCATTGAGCTTCGCCGCAATGTAATAGCGCAGCCACTCCGGGTTCATGCCGAGCTCGAGGTAGCGCAGCGGGCTCAGGCCCGTGCCGCGCGACTTCGACATCTTGGCGCCGCCGAGCATGATGAAGCCGTGCACGTAGACGTGATCCGGCACTTTGCGGCCGGCGAACTTCAGCATCGCCGGCCAGAACAGCGTATGGAAGTAGATGATGTCCTTGCCGATGATGTGGATCTGCTCCGTGTCCGGCGCGGCGAGGAATTCATCGAAGCTGCGCGGCTCGCCGTTGGCGCGCGCCTTGCCGCTGTCGAAGTAATTCTTGAGCGAGGCGAGATAGCCGACCGGCGCGTCCAGCCACACGTAGAAGAACTTTCCCGGCGCGTCCGGGATCGGAATGCCGAAGTACGGCGCGTCGCGCGAGATGTCCCAGTCGCCGAGCTGCTGGTCGCCGCTGCCGCTGATCCATTCGCGCGCCTTGTTCGCGACCGACGGCTGCAGCCGTCCCGGCGCGTCGAGCCAGCTCTTCATGAAGTCGATGCACTTCGGGTCGGAGAGCCGGAAGAAGTAGTGGTCGGAGCTCTTGCGCACCGGCGCCACGCCCGACAGCGTCGAGTAAGGATCGATCAGGTCGGTCGGCGCGTAGACGGAACTGCAGTTCTCGCACGCGTCGCCGTACTGGTCCTTGGTGTGGCACACCGGGCACTCGCCCTTGATGTAGCGATCCGGCAGGAACATCTGCTTCACCGGATCGAAGAACTGCTCGACCGGCTTCACGTAGATCAGGCCCGCCGTCTTGAGCTTGCGGTAGATGTCGGTCGACAGCTCGAAGTTTTCGGGCGAGTGAGTCGTGTACCAGTGATCGAAACTGAGCAGAAAGCCGTCGAGATACTGACGCCGCCCGGCGCCGATCCGGCGGATCAGCTCCTCCGGCGTGATCCCCTCGGCTTCGGCCTTCAGCATGATCGGCGCACCGTGGGTGTCGTCGGCGCCGACGAAGTGCACCGGCCGGCCCTGCATGCGCTGGAAGCGCACCCAGATGTCGGCCTGGATGTACTCCATGATGTGGCCGATGTGGAACGGTCCGTTCGAGAACGGCAGCGCAGTCGTGATGAAGAGGGGACGCAGAGAACTCATGCCACCGATGATAGCGGACTCTCCCTCATCCGCTATCCGCCAACCGCTATCCGCGCCTAGCCGTTGTCCTTGACCGGCTCGAACTTCGCCTTGTTGATGGCTTTCTTGTAGGCGTCCTTGCCGCTGATCATGGCCTTGTCGAGCAGCTCCTGGATCGCGGAATCCATCGTCCGCATGCCATGCGCGGCGCCGCTCTGCATGGTGTTTTCCAGCTGGTCGAGCTTGCCCTGGCGGATCAGGTTCGCCACCGCCGGCGTGTTCACCATGATTTCCAGCGCTGCAACGCGGCCGGGTTTGCCCGCCTTGGGGATCAGCTGCTGCGAGATCACGCCGCGCAGCGAGGTCGAAAGCATCGCGCGCACGTGCTGCTGCTTGTCCGCCGGGAAGGCATTGACCATGCGATCCACCGTCGGCGCGGCGCCGTTGGTGTGCAGCGTGCCCATCACGAGAATGCCCATTTCGGCGGCGGTGACCGCCGCGCTCATCGTCTCGTAGTCGCGCAACTCGCCGACCAGGATGATGTCCGGATCCTCGCGCAGGGCCGACAGCAGCGCTTCGTAGAACGACGGGGCGTGGGTGCCGATCTCGCGCTGGCTGATCAGGCAACTCTTGCGCGGGTGCACGAACTCGATCGGGTCTTCGATCGTCAGGATGTGGCCCTTCAGCCGCGTGTTCATGTCGTCGATCATCGCCGCGAGCGTCGTCGACTTGCCCGAGCCGGTCTTGCCGGTCACCAGGATCAGACCGTTGTTCACCTTGCAGAGGTTGCGCACCGCGTCCGGCATGTTGAGCTGGTCGAGCGTGAGCGCTTTGGACGGAATCGCACGGCAGACGCAGCCGAGACCGTAGAGGTGTCGCATCACGTTGACGCGGAAGCGCGAGATGCCGGGAATGATGTAGGCGAAATCTGCGCCGTTCTTTTCTTCCAGTCGCTGCTGTGCGGCCCGCGGCATGATCTCGCGCAGCGTCTCTTCGACGAACTGCGGCGACAGGATCTCCGATCGCAGCGGCTGCAACTCGCCGTACATGCGGATGCGCGGCGGATCGCCTGCGATGAAGTGCAGGTCCGAGCCGTTGCGCTGGAGAACCTCTTTCAGGTACTCGTCGATGCGTCGCGGGACGTAGGTGTTCGCGGTTGCGCCGCTGACTGGTTCGGTGCTGCTCATGGTGCTGCTAGCCGGGCGCGAGGTCGAACTTCGGCAGGACGGTCGTGTCGGTCACGAACTTCGAGAACAAGCGCTTGTCGCTCGCGTATACGTAGGCATCGTCGGGGTCGATCTCCTTCGCCTGGACGTTCTGCAACAGCGCCTGATCGAGCATCTGCATGCCGAGGTCTTTGCCGGTCTGCAGCTGCGTCGGAATCTGGTGCGTCTGGTCGGTCATGATCAGCTTGCCGATCGCGCGCGTCAGCACCATGACTTCGCAGATCGCCTTGCGGCCGCGCTGATCCGCGGTTTTCACCAGCACCTGCGTGATGACGGCGATGAGGCTCTGCGACAGGAAGCTCTTGGTCTGCTCGCGCTCGTCCGCCGGCAGCGCGTCGACGACGCGGTCGATGGTTTTCACGGCGCCGGTCGTGTGCAGCGTGCCGAGCACGAGATGCCCGGTTTCGGCGGCAGTCATCGCCCAGCGGATCGTGTCCGCGTCGCGCAACTCGCCGACCAGAATCACGTCGGGGTCCTCGCGCATCGCCGCGCGCACGCCCTCGGCAAAGGTGGGCAGGTGCGTGTTGAGCTCGCGCTGGATGATCTGGCTGCCCTTGCTCTTGTGCACGAACTCGATCGGATCCTCGAGGCTGATGATGTTCAGCTTCCGGGTCGAATTCAGGTGATCGATCATCGCCGCGAGCGTCGTCGACTTGCCGGTGCCGGTCGAGCCGGTGACCAGGATCATGCCCTGGTGGTGGTCGCACAGCTTCTTGACGATCGGCGGCAGCCCGAGCTTGTCGAGCGACGGCGGATCGGCAGGGATGGCGCGGAACGTCGCGCCGATGCCGGTGTCCTTGCGGAACACGTTCACGCGGAAGCGCCCGCCGTTCGACGACACGTAGGAGAAGTCGACGTCGTGGCCCTTGCGCAGGCGATCCTGGTTCGGTTTGCTGACGATCTCGACGATGTAGCCTTCCAGCTCCGCCTGGCTCAGGTCGCGGAACTTGATCGGCATCAGGTCGCCGTGCATGCGCAGGAGCGGCGGCAGACCGACGGCGAAGTGGATGTCCGAGCAGCCCTGGTCGGTGCCCAGCTTGAGGAATGCGTCGATACGTGCCATGAGGAGCGGAGGGTACCGCTACTGAGGCATCTTCTCCAGTTCCTGGCGCAGCTCGTCCATGGTCTGGTGACGCTTCATTTTGTCTACCGACATCGCGCGCCCGACCAGGTCGGAGATCGGCTTCGGCAGCTGCGGGTTCACGTCGAGCGCGGACTTCGCCTTGCCCTGCACGTGCTGGTACATGACCGACATGTGGTCGCCGCGGCTGTAGGGCGGCTGGCCGGTGAACATCTCGTACATGATCACGCCGACGCTGTAGATGTCGGCACGCTGGTCGACTTTCTTGCCGAGGATCTGCTCCGGCGCCATGTATTTCGGCGAGCCGATCACGTAGCCGGTCTTGGTCAGCTGCGTGTCGCCTTCCTTCTGCGCGGCGGCGACGCCGAAGTCGAGGATCTTCAGCAGCCCCTCGTTGTTGATCATGATGTTCGCCGGCTTCAGGTCGCGATGCACGACGCCGGCGTGGTGCGCGACCGACATGCCGGTGCAGATGTCGATGCCGTACTGGATGGCGCGCGGCAGCGGCAGCGGCTTCTCGTTGACGATCTCGCTGCCGAGCGTGTGGCCCGGGAAGTACTCCATCGAGATCGCGTAGTTGCCGCGCATGTACAGGAAGTCGTAGATGCGGATGACGTTCTTGTGCGTGATCTTGCGCGAGTAGCGCAGCTCGTGCACGAAGCGCTTCATCATCTCTTCGTCGTTCGCCACGTTCGGGTTCAGGAACTTCAGGATCAGCCGCTCGTCGACGACGGTGTCTTCGACCAGCACGACGGTGCCGAACGCGCCCTTGCCGATCTTCTCGATGTACTTGTAGCGGCCCTCGATGATGTCGCCGTTCTTGAGCGTGGCGATGTCCATCTTGACGGCGCTCGCCGCGGTCT
>Ga0207689_10006545_pt1 | contig 10276 bp, 10 predicted proteins | sample KBSMisM52_FD_184312 | JGI IMG/M metagenome (GOLD analysis project Ga0207689, IMG submission 184312) | Miscanthus rhizosphere microbial communities from Kellogg Biological Station, Michigan, USA - KBS Miscanthus M5-2 (SPAdes) (version 2) | ecosystem: Host-associated > Plants > Roots >... | reverse complement strand
GCTCGGCCGGCGGAATCTTCGCGGCCAACGCCGGCATTCCGCTTTCGGACAGGCGCCGGTCGAGCGCGCGGTCGAAAACGCCGGACGCGACGACCCCGAACGCCGCGATGGCGACGAGGCCCGCGACCCGGGCGACCGCATTGTTGATCCCGGACGCCAGGCCGGTGTCCTGCTCCGACACCGAGTTGAGGACGGTGGCGGTGAGCGGGGCGACGGTCGTCGCCATGCCGAGCCCCAGGACGATGAGCGCGGGCAGGAGCGCCGTGACCCAGCGAAAGTGGTCGGCGGGCGGCATCGAGAGGAGGAGGAAGCCGACGGCGGCGACCGCGGGTCCGACCGTGAGCGGCAGGTGCGGGCCGATCCGATCCGCCAGCGCCCCGGCCGGACGGGACAGGCTCGAAATGAGGACGATCAACGGAAGCATGGCCGCGCCCGCTCCGGACGGCGAGTACCCGCGCGCCTGGATCAGTTCGAACGGCAGCAGGAAGAACGTGGCGGCGAGGGCGGCATAGAGAAAGAGAGTCAGCAGATTCGCGCCCGCGAAGTTGCGGATCCGGAAGAGGCGGAGCGGCACCATCGGATGCGTGCTCTTTGCCTCGATCCACGCGAACAGGGCCAGGGCGACGACGCTCGCGGCGAGCGGCGCCCACACGCGCGGGCTTGCCCATCCCGCGACGGGAGCCTCGATCAGACCGAACACCAGCCCGGCGAAACCGAGCGTTGCCGCGACCGCGCCCCGCAGGTCGAGCCGGCCGGCCGAGGGGTTGCGGGTCTCGGGAACCTTGCGCGCGGTGATGAACAGGATCGTCGCGGCGATCGGGAGGTTGATGAAGAACACCGCGCGCCACGACGCGACCTGAACCAACCAGCCGCCGGCGACGGGACCGATCGCGCCGGCCACCGACGTCAGGGAGGACCACGTCCCGACCGCCCGTCCCCGCTCCCGCGCCGAGAAAGACGAGCCGAGGATCGCGAGACTGGACGGCACGAGGAGCGCTCCCGCCACTCCCTGGACCGCCCGCGCGGCGACGAGCCAGCCGACGCTGGGCGCCAGCCCGCAGGCCGCCGAGGACACCGCGAAGAGCGCGACGCCGACGGAAAAAATCCGTCGACGGCCGAAGCGGTCGGCGAGCGATCCTCCGACGAGAACGAGCGACGCGAGGAACAGCGCGTAAGCCTCGACGACCCACTGGACCGCCGAGACCGACGCCCGGAAGTCCTTCTGGAGGACGGGCAGGGCGACGTTGACGACGGTCATGTCGATGAATGCCATGCTCGAGCCGAGGACCGTGGCCGCGAGGACGGAGCGGCCCGCGGCGCGGCTGCACGGCGTCGACGCCTGCGCGCGGAGGACCCCTTCGTCGCACGGTCCGCGGGCGGCGACGTTCATCGCCGGCCCCGCAGGAGCGAGCGGCGCGTGGGTTCGAGCTCGAGAATGAGGACTTCCTTCGGTCGGGCGGCGGCGAAAGCCGACGCCCGGGCGCGCTCCCACGCGCCGTCTTTCCGAAGCCCGTCCGCGGCGCGGACCCACGCCTCCCGATCCGGAAACGCGGCGAGCCAGACGAGGACGTTCTCGCCCTCTCGGATCGGGAGCTCTCGGAACGTGTTCGCCGCGGGCTCCGTCACGAGCAGCGCCTGCGGATCGGCACCGTTGCTCCGCAGCACAGGGATCGCCTTCGACTCGAACGCGGCGACCGTGTCCTCGCCGACCGGCCGCTCGAACCGGGAGATCTCGGCGACGACCCATCCGCCGTCCGTCTCCGGCGCATCCGGTCCCGGCCGTTCCGCGGGATCGAGCGCGAAGCTCGGGGCGCGGCCCGCCGGCCGGAGCAGGAGCACGTCGTCGAACGCGATCATCGTGGCGTTCGCTGCGTCGCGGTTCTCGCGCCATGCCGCGGACTCGCCGTAGAACGCGTGGAGCGAGCGGCCGCGCGTTTGCATGTCGGAGAATCCTCGGATCCAGACGAACGCGTCGGGATCTCCGCGCAGCCGGAACTGTCCGACGACCCGAATCCCGAGCTCCTCCTGGCTCTCGACAAAGCACCGATCGAAGAGCTCGATCAGGTCGTCGCGCCGGCCCGGCACGAGCGCGTATCGGCGCAGCTCGTAGACTCCGCAGCGGTCCGTCATCTCGACTATTCTCCGCTGTCGGGGAGGCACTGCACGTGAACGTCACCGAGTTCTTTTCGGCGCAGCTGGAGCGGGAGATCGGCGGTACGCGGCGGGCGCTCGAGCGCGTCCCCCAGGGACGACCGGACTGGAAGCCGCACGAGAAGTCGATGACGCTCGGCTACCTGTCGAACCTGGTCGCGACGATGCCGGGCTGGATCGCGATGGCGATCGAGCGCAACGAGCTGGATCTCAACCCTCCGGGCGGTGGGGGGTACAAGCCTCCCGCGACCGATACGACCTCGAAACTGGTCCAGGCGTTCGACGACTCGGTCGCGCGGGCGCGCGCGGCGCTCCGAAGCACCACGGAGGCGCATCTGGCGACTCCATGGAGGCTCCTCGTCGCCGGCCGGACGGTCGCGGAGAACGCCCGTCACGTCGTCATCGCGGACACGTTCACGCACCTCGCGCATCACCGCGGCCAGCTGACCGTATACCTGCGCCTGAACGGAGTCCCGGTGCCGTCGCTCTATGGCCCGACCGCGGACGAGAAGGTGTTCTAGTCCCCCGGAGCGTCGAAAAAACCCGCAGGACGGGACCGAAAAATTCCGCTGGGAATGTCGAGCCGGCGGACCTCCGATCGTCGTGAGAGTAGGACTAAGAGTCCAGGTGCCGATCGGATAGCTTCGGGACACTGCAAAACACGAAAGGAGATTCCGGAATGCGTGTCATGGTGATCGTGAAGGCGGACAAGAACTCGGAGGCGGGGGTCCTCCCGGACCAGAAGCTCCTCGCGGACATGGGCAAATTCAACGAGGAGCTGACGAAGGCGGGCGTCATGCTCGCCGGCGAAGGGCTGCAGCCGAGCTCCAAGGGCGCCCGGGTCCGGTTCTCGGGAGGCAAGAAAACCGTAATCGACGGCCCTTTCGCGGAGTCGAAGGAGCTCGTGGCCGGCTTCTGGCTGTGGCAGGTGAAATCGATGGACGAGGCGATCGAGTGGCTGAAGCGCGCTCCGTTCGAGGGCACCGAGGTGGAAATCCGGCAGGTCTTCGAGGCGGAGGACTTCGGGGAGGCGTTCACGCCGGAACTGCGGGAGCAGGAGGAGCGCCTGCGCCGGCAGATCGAGCAGAACGCGAAGCGGTAGGAAAGCCGGCCTTCCGCCGGAGGAGTGAAGATGGTGTGATCGGTCGCCGTGACGGCGACCGACACCCATCGCGCGATCGACGCGGTCTGGAGAATCGAGTCCGCCCGGCTGATCGCGGGTCTCGCGCGGATGGTGCGCGACGTCGGCCGGGCGGAAGACCTCGCCCACGACGCGCTCGTTGCGGCGCTCGAGCGGTGGCCGGAGACCGGAGTGCCCGACAAGCCCGGAGCGTGGCTGATGGCGACCGCGAAGCGGCGCGCGATCGATCTCCTCCGGCGGGACTCTCTCCTCGAGCGCAAGCACGCCGAGCTCGGCCGCGAGGTCGACGCCCGGCGCGAGGCCGAGATCGACGAGCTCGAGGCCGCGATCGACGACGACATCGGCGACGACCTGCTGCGCCTGATCTTCACCTCGTGCCACCCGGTGCTGTCGAAGGAAGCCCGGGTCGCGCTGACGCTCCGGCTCATGGGCGGGCTGACCACCGACGAGATCGCCCGCGCGTTCCTGGTTTCGGAGCCGACGATCGCGCAGCGAATCGTCCGGGCCAAGCGGGCGCTCTCCGAGGCGCAGGTCCCGTTCGAGGTCCCGCGCGAAGAGGAGCGAACCGTACGGCTCGCGTCGGTGCTCGAGGTGATCTACCTGATCTTCAACGAGGGATATTCGGCGACCGCCGGCGACGACTGGATGCGCCCGGAGCTCTGCGACGACGCGCTGCGCCTCGGGAGGATCCTCGCGGAGCTCGTACCGGGGGAGGCCGAGGTCCACGGGCTCGTCGCGCTGATGGAGATCCAGGCGTCGCGTTCGCGCGCCCGGGTGGGCTCGGCGGGGCAACCGATCCTCCTCCTCGAGCAGGATCGCTCGCGCTGGGATCACGTCCTGATCCGGCGCGGCCTCGCGGCGCTCGAGCGCGCCGCGAGGCTCGGCGGCGACCGCGGCTCCTACGTCCTGCAGGCGGAGATCGCGGCCTGCCACGCGCGGGCGCGGACGCCGGGAGAGACCGACTGGGCGCGCATGGCCGCCCTGTACGAAGAGCTCGCCCGGCTCGCGCCGTCGCCGGTCGTGGAGTTGAACCGCGCGGTCGCCGTGGGCTTCGCCTCCGGACCGGCGGCGGGGCTCGCCCTCGTCGACCGGCTGACCTCGGAGCCGGCGCTCCGGGACTACCACCTGCTGCCGGGAGTGCGCGGCGATCTCCTCGCGAGGCTGGGCCGTTTCGAGGAGGCCCGGGCGGAGCTCGAACGCGCGGCGTCCCTCACCCGGAACGAGGCGGAGCGGAAGCTCCTGCTCGAACGGGCGGCGGGATTGGCGCGGAAGGCGGAAGGGGGTAGACGGTAGGCGTCCTGCGGCAGGCGAATGTGCACGTCTATCCGCAGGTTGTCGATCCATCGACAGTTACGCGTTCGCGGGGCCGTCCGGAGGAGTGGGAGATTAGTGGTTAAGTCCTTTTTTTCCAGTTTGTTATAGTGGAATCCGACGGCTCGCCCGAGGCGGCACGGCTCCTGTATTGGGAGACCCCCGGAGAAAACCGAAAATGTCCCAGAGAGACGTCGAAAAGCTCCTCGGCAAGATCCTGACGGACGACGAGTTCCGGCAGTCGTTCTTTCCCGTCGGCCGGCGGAGCTTCGAGTTTGCCGCGGAATACGGACTGGAGCTGACGCCGATCGAGCGCAGCGCGCTGTCCTCGCTCAAGAGCCGCGCATTCGAGTGCCTCGCCCGCAGTCTGGATCCCCGGATCTCGCGATCGTCCGCGGCCGGGGAGACGATCGCCGCCCACGACGAAGGAGGATTCTGATGTTTCGCATCGCCCGTGTCGCTCTGACTTTCGCGGTGGCCCTCACGGTCGCGGCCGGGGCCCGCGCCCAGGCGCCGACGCCCACGCCGGTTCCCGCGCTCACTCCGCCGCCCACACCGGCCGCGGCATCCACGCTCTCGCTGACCCTCGTGGAGGCCACGCGGCGGGCTCTCGAGCGGAACACGACGCTCGCGGTCGAGCGCGAGACCGTCGAGCAGGCGGGCTTCGCGATCCTGGGCGCGCACGGCGCCTACGACATCGTGTGGAACGCGGACCTCGGCTGGCACCAGTACACGAACCCGGTCAACTCGGCGTTTTCGGGCGCCGCGGGGGGCGGCCTCGCGCCGGAGGTCGAGAGCCTGAACGCCACGACCTCGTTCTCGAAGCTTCTCCCCACGGGCGGCTCGGTTCAGGTATTCGGCGGCGGAGACCGGTCCACGACCGACAGCATCTTTACGATCCTGTCGCCGGCCTACTCCACGGACCTCGGCGTCGCCGTGCGGCAGCCCCTGTTGCGAAACCTCACCATCGATCCGACGCGCGAGGCGATCCGTGTGGCGATCGCGGACCGGAACGCCTCGGAAGCGCGGCTGACCGCTGTTGTCGCCGACACGATCCGCGATGTCGACGCCTCGTACTGGAGCCTGGTCGCGGCGCGGCGCGACGTCGCGTCGATCGGGAGCTCGGTCGCCCTCGCGGACAAGCAGCTCTCCGAGACGAAGACCCGCATCGAAGCGGGAACGCTCGGCGAAGTCGAGGCCGCGCAGCCCACCGCGGAGCGCGAGCGCCGAAAGGGAGATCTCGCGCTCGCCCGGCAGCGCGCTGCCGACGCCGAGAACACCCTGAAGCGGCTGGTTCTCGGGGACCCGAGAGATCCGTCGTGGTCCGCGGAAATCGTGCCCGCCGACGACCCGGAAGTTCCGACGACGTCGCCCGACGTCGAGAAGGCGGTACAGACGGCGCTCGCGCGGCGCGCCGAGATCGCCGAGGCGAAAGCCCGCTGGGCGCGCTTCGAGGTGCAGGTCGAAGGGCGGAAGAGCGACCTGAAGCCGAGGCTCGACCTCGTCGCGGCGTACGAGCGGCGGGGCCTCGCGGGGCGCCGGAACCCGGTCGCCACGGGATTCACGGGAGAGCCGGTCGTCGTCCCTCCGGCCCTCGACGGGACGTGGGGGCGCTCGTACGGCACGATCGCGGACAACGAGTTCCCGGACGCTTCGGTGGGAGTGTCGTTCTCGGTGCCGATCGGCAACCGCACCGCGCGCGCCAATCTCGCGACCGCGAAGTCGCAGCTCTCCCAGGCCACGCTCCAGGTATCCGGCCAGGAGCAGCAGGTGCAGGCCGAGGTGCGCAACGCGGCGTTCGCGCTGGAGTCCGCGCGCCAGCGGATCGAGGCGGCGCGGGCGGCCCGCGTGGCGGCGGAGACGCAGCTTTACGCGGAGCAGGAACGCTTCGCGGTCGGGATCTCGACGAACTTCCTGGTCCTGACGCGTCAGAACGACCTGACGAACGCGCGCGTCACGGAGACCTCGGCGCTGACCGACTACCGCAAGGCCGCCACCGAGTTCGCGCGGGCGACCGGCGTCCTGCTGGAGGAGCGCAACATCGAGGTTGCGAAGTGAGGTCGCGCCCCCGCTTCGAGAACGAATCGCCGCTCCGGCACTCCGGCTTCCTCGACGTCGTTCGGTGGATGGCCCACCGCGAGCCGGGTCCCTGGCGGAAGTGGACCGACGTCCCGCCCGCGCCGAATCCGCCGCTCCGAGTAGGCGCGGGGGAAATGCGAGTCACGTTCGTCAACCACGCGACGACCCTCGTGCAGATGGACGGAGTGAACGTCCTCACCGACCCCATCTGGTCGGAGCGATGCAGTCCCGTCTCGTTCGCGGGACCCCGGCGCGCGGTCCCGCCCGGCCTCCGACTCGATCAGCTTCCCCCGATCGACGTGGTCGTGATCAGCCACAACCACTACGACCACCTCGACCTCCCGACGCTCCGGGAAGTCGCGGCCGCGCACCGTCCGCGGATCCTGGTCCCGCGCGGCAACCGGAGCCTTCTCGACCGCTCGCGAATCCGAAACGTCGAGGAGCTCGACTGGTGGCAGTCCGTGGAAATCCGCGGCGGCGTGCGGATCGCGGCCGTCCCGGCCCAGCACTTCTCGGGGCGCGGCCTGTTCGACCGCGACCGAGCGCTCTGGGCCGGCTGGGTGGCGACGGGGGCGGCCGGCTCCGCCTACTTCGCGGGCGACACGGGTTTCGGTCCGCACTTCCGGGAGATCCGCGATCGGTTCGGCTCGCCGCGTCTCGCGCTGCTGCCGATCGGCGCCTACCGGCCGGAATGGTTCATGTCGCGGGTTCACATGTCGCCGGAGGAGGCGCTGCGCGCGCACGAGATCCTGGGCGCCGGCACGAGCGTCGGAATCCACTTCGGAACGTTCCGGCTCGCCGACGACGGACAGGACGAACCGGCCGCGCGGATCGAGGCGCTCACGCGCGAGAGCAGCCCGGCGGCGCCCCGCTTCTGGGTGCTCGGCTTCGGCGAGGGCCGCGACGTTCCGCGCGTGGCCGGAGCCGTGGCCGCAGCGGGGTAGCCACTCCGCTAGTCTCGTGCCGTGAAAGTCATCCTCTTCGGCTCGACCGGCATGGTCGGGCAGGGCGTCCTGCGCGAGTGTCTCCGCGACCCGCAAGTCGAGAGCGTGCTCACGATCGTCCGGAAGCCGGCGGGACAGCCGGAGGCAAAGGTCCGGGAGATCGTCCACGAGAACTTCCGGGACTTCTCGTCCATCGCGACCGAGCTTCGCGGCTACGACGCCTGTTTCTTCTGCCTCGGCGTATCGTCCGCGGGGATGAACGAGGCCGACTACCGCCGGGTGACGTACGACTTCACGATGGCGGCCGCGGGGACGCTCGTCCGGGAGAGCCCGAACCTGACGTTCGTCTACGTCTCGGGCGCCGGCACCGACAGCTCGGAGCGGGGACGCTCGATGTGGGCGCGTGTGAAGGGGATGACCGAGAACGCGCTTCTCGCGATGCCCTTCCGGGCGGCGTACATGTTCCGGCCGGCGTTCATCCAGCCGGGTAAGGGGATCACGTCGAAAACGCCCGCCTACCGCGTCTTCTACAAGCTGCTCGGCCCGCTTTTCCCGGCAGTGAGAGCACTTTTTCCACGTTTCGTCACGACGACCGGGGAGGTCGGCCGCGCGATGCTGGAGGTCGCCCGTCACGGCGCGCCGAAGCGCGTGCTGGAGAGCGCGGACATCGTGGAGCTGGGGCGCCGGTGAGGCAATTCCGGCGCGAATCGGGTGAAACGGAAGGGCGGTTTCCTTCGTATTACAGACAGACTCGATCCTTCCAACTGAGCCCACCAACTCTCCGCCCTGGCGGAGCCTCGATTCCGTGAAGCTGCGGAGATTGCGGGAGCTGCTCCCCGTCGTCGTGGACACGCCGCGCGGCAGTCCGATCAAGTTCAAGTACGACGTCGAACAGAAGCGCTACACGATCGCCCACGTCCTGCCGCCCGGCATGGTTTTCCCGTTCGACTTCGGGTCGGTGCCCGGCACGCTCGCCGACGACGGCGATCCGCTCGACGCGCTGATCCTCCTGGAAGCGCCGACGTTCGCGGGCTGCCTCGTGGAGGTCCGGCTGATCGGAGTCCTCGAGGCGAAGCAGACCCAGCGCGGCCGGACGATGCGCAACGACCGCCTGATCGGCGTGGCCGCCGAATCCCGCACCTACAAGAAGATCCGGAAGCTCTCGGACGTCCCGGGTCCTCTGCTCCGGTCGGTCGAACAGTTCTTCGTGACCTATAACGCCCAGCGGGGCCGCCGCTTCCGCGTGATCGCCCGCAGCGGTCCGATCCGGGCGCGGCGCCTCGTCCGCGCGGGGGAGCGGCGCTTCCGCGAGGCGGAGCAGGATTCCTGAGGATGCCGGAGGTCGTCCGTATCCCGATCGATCCGCCGTTTCTCCTCGCCCGCACGCCCGTCACCAACCGCCAGTTCGCCCCGTTTCTCGAGACCGGACGTGTCGCCGCACCGCCGTGGTGGACCGACCCGGGCTTTTCGGCGCCGGAGCAGCCGGTCGTCGGGATCACGTGGGACGACGCGATGGCGTTCTGCGCGTGGCTCTCGGAGTCGGACGGCGGCCGGTGGCGGCTGCCCGGCGAATCGGAGTGGGAGATCGCCGCGTGCGGCGGCCTCGACGCGCCGCGCACCGCATGGGGAGACGCGGTGCCCGTGGGGGAGATCCCGGAGGGTCCGATCTCCGGACCTTGGGAGGTCGGGCAGGGGACTCCCAACGGATACGGGCTGATGGACATGGGCACGATCGTCCACGAGTGGTGCCTCGACTGGGATCCCGCGCCTCGCGAGCCGCGCCGCCGGGCGAGCCGCGGCGGTTCCTGGCGGCACGAGGTCCGATGGTCCGCGCCCGCCGCGCGGACGAGCCTGCCGCCGTCGTTTCGGTACTCGGACTACGGGTTCCGCCCGCTGCGCGAAATCGACGCGCGCTGACCGCTACCGGATCTTCAGCGCGATCTTTCCGGGGACGTGTCCCTTCTTCACCTGCCGGTACGCGGCCGCGGCGCGCGCCAGGGGGTAAGTCTTCGCGATGGGGACCTCGACCTTCGCGCCGATCACGGCGCGGTTCAACCGTTCGAACTCGCGGACGCCCGGGATTCCGTCGTAGACGATCGTCTTCACGCCGCGGCGCTTCCGGGGAGCGGGTTCGACGCCGTTTGGCCAGGCGAACCGGCCGCCGCGCTTCTTCAGCGCATCGAGGCAGCGGGCGAGCGGTTTCCCGCCGGCGAAGGCGAGCACGGCGTCCACCCCGGACGGAGCGAATCGCAGCGCGGCCGCGCGCAGGTCTCCCTGCTTCCCGTCCACCGCCACGTCCGCGCCGAGTCGCTTCGCCAGCCGGATTCCGGCCGGCCCCGACGCGGTCGCGAAGACGCGCGCTCCGCGCCACTTCGCGAACTGCAGCGCGAGCGTGCCGACGCCGCCGGACGCGCCGTGGATGATCACGTTCTCGCCCCGCTTCACGTGCAGCGCGTCGTCGACCCCCTGGAGCGCGGTGAGACCGGTCGTCGCGATCGCTCCGAATATCTCCGGGTCGCCGCCTTTCGGGACCCGCGCGACCTTCTTCGCATCGACCACGACCTCTTCCGCGTGGAACCCGCCATTCCGGTTCTGGTAGCTGTAGGAGTAGACGCGGTCGCCCCGCCGGAACCGGCGGATCCGGGACCCC
>Ga0207689_10006544_pt1 | contig 10280 bp, 8 predicted proteins | sample KBSMisM52_FD_184312 | JGI IMG/M metagenome (GOLD analysis project Ga0207689, IMG submission 184312) | Miscanthus rhizosphere microbial communities from Kellogg Biological Station, Michigan, USA - KBS Miscanthus M5-2 (SPAdes) (version 2) | ecosystem: Host-associated > Plants > Roots > Rhizosphere... | reverse complement strand
GCCGGCACGACCGCGATCGACCGGAACGGCGACGTGCGCGGCGTCGGCGACGTCACCAAGCAGGTCGAGGCGATCATGGCCATCGCGGAATGGAGCATCGGCAAGGCGGGCGGCCGGCTCGATGACGTGGTGCGCTCCCGGATCTACGTCACCGACATGAAGGTCGCGGACCACGCGGCGCGCGCCATCGCCAGACGCTTCCGGGACGTGCGGCCGGCCTCGACCTTGGTCGAAGTCGGTGGGCTCGCGCGCCCGGAACAGCTCATCGAGATCGAGCTCGAGGCCGTCGACGGTGCGGGCAAGAGCGCCCGGCGCGTCAGCTCGGGACGGTCCATCGAGGACCAGTACGCGTACTCCCGGGCGCTCCGGGTGGGCGACCGCGTCTTCATCTCTGGCAGCACCGCCCTCAACGCGCGGGGTGGGATCGACGGGCCCGGTGACATGTACCGCCAGACCCGGAGCACCCTGGACACGATCTTCGCGGCACTGGCCGAGGCCGGCGGCACGCCCGCCGATCTCGTCTACACCAAGAGCTTCTTCACCGATCTCTCGCACATGGCCGACTACACGCGCGCGTGGCTGGAGGCGTTCGGCGACGTGCGGCCGACGTCAACGACGCTCGGCATCCCGGCGCTGCTGCGGCCGGAGATGCTGGTCGAGATCGAGGCGGAAGCGATCATCGGCGCGGCGGGGAGACGGCGCGACGTCTACACGCCGCAGCAGCGCGAGAAGCCCCGGGGCTATGCGCGGCTGGTGGAAATCGGTGAGCGGATCTACATGAGCGGGTGCACCGACCTCGATGCGGCCGGCCAGGTCCAGGCGCCGAACGACTGGGCGGCCCAGTACGACCACGCGCTCGAAACCGTGCGCTGGTCGCTGGATCAGGTGGGCGCATCCCTCGACGACGTCGTCCGGCGCCAGACGTTCACCGTCGATCGCGCGCAGGTGAATCGTCCGCCCGGCCGGGGCCCGGCCTACTTTGCCCGCAGCCGACCCGCGTCGATGGGCTGCCGCATCATGGGCCTCGCGCGGCCGGAGCTGCTCGTGGAGGTCGAGGTGATGGCCGTGAAGGGCGCCGGCACCGGGATCGAGGCGATCGGTCCGGATCCCGTCGATCCGGTCGATCGTTGAAGCATTCGCATGAGCCGCATCCCCTGCCCCCGCCCGTTTCCGGCGCCTACTCACCTCGCAGGCGCGGGTCCAGCAGGTCCCGGAGGGCGTCGCCCACCAGGTTGAACGCGAGCACCGCCAGCATGATCGCAAGCCCGGAGAACGTGGTGATCCACGGGCAGCACTTGATGTACTGCCGGCCCTCGCTGAGGATGTTGCCCCAGCTCGGGGTGGGCGGCGGGATACCGAGCCCCAGGAAGGACAGGCTGGCCTCGGTGCGGATCGCGGTCGCGATATAGAGGGTGGCGACCACCACCAGCGCGTAGAGCGCGTTCGGGAACACGTGGCGGGCCATCACCCGGAGCTGGCCGCCGCCCAGGGCTCGGGCGGCCGTGATGTAGTCCTGCTCGCGGATGCCCAGGGCGAGGCTCCGGGCCAGCCGCACGAAGTTCGGGGTGAGCGCGATACCGATCGCCATGATCTCGTTCCCCAGCGTGCCGCCGAGCGCGGTGACGATGATGAGCGCGAGCAGCAGGGTGGGAAACGCCATCAGCATGTCCGCGCCACGCATGATGCCGGTCTCCACCATGCCCCCGCGGGTGCCGGCCAGGATACCGAGCGGTACCCCGATCAGGAACCCCCAGATGACCGAGGCGAGGCCGACCTGCAGCGAGACGCGCGCGCCCCAGATGATGCGGCTCAGGATGTCGCGCCCGAACTCGTCCGTCCCCAGCCGGTGGCGCTCCACCGCGCCCGGGCCCTTGAGGACCGCGTCGCTGTACTGGGCCGACGGGCTCAACGGCGCGACGAGTGGCGCGGCGGCGGCCACCACGATCATGGCCACCGCCATCAGGATGCCGATCCCGAGCGGCACCCAGCGTCGCAGGTGACCGCCGCGCGTCCGGCGCCCAGCCTCCCCGGCCAGGATGACGCCGAGATCGAGCGAGTCGGCCCGCCGGCTGATGGCCATGGCCTACCGGTAGGTGATCCGCGGATCGACGACCGCGTAGAGCATGTCGACGACCAGATTCACGACGATGATGGTCATGGTGAACACGGTGATCGCGCCCTGGGCCAGCGGGTAGTCGCGGGCCCCGATGGCGTCCACCAGCATCTTGCCGAGCCCGGGGCGGGTGAAGACCGTCTCGGTGAGCACGGTGCCGGTGAGCGCGACCGCCACGAAGAGGCCGACGATCGTCAGCAGCGGCACCATCATGTTGCGGAACGCGTGCTTGTAGACCACCGCGCGCTCGCGCTGTCCCTTGGCCCGCGCGGTGCGGATGTAGTCCTGGCTGATCACTTCCAGCATGGCGGAGCGCGAGAGCCGGCTGATGGTGGCGGCCAGGGTGAAGCCGAGCGCGAACGCGGGCAGCGCCAGGTGGTGCAGCACGTCGCCCACCGCGGACAGGAACTCGCCGGGGCTCGTGAAGGCCTCCCCGGTGCGGAGCATCTGGAGCACCCCCTCGAGGTCGCCGCCCCCGATCAGCGGGAAGATGTCGAGGCGCAGGGAGAAGACGATCAGCAGCAGGATGCCGAGCCAGAAGACCGGCATCGAGAGGCCGAGCAGCGCGATGATGCGCAATGGATAGTCGATCAGCGGGCTCCGGCGCTTGAGCGCGGACACGATCCCGATCGGGATGCCGACCAGGGCCGCCACCACCGCGCTCGAGAGCACCAGCACCAGGGTGTGCGGGAACATCCGCGCGATGTATTCGCTGACCGGGTAGCCCTGCCGCAGCGAGTTGCCGAAGTCGAGCCGCACCGAGCGCCAGATGTAGTCCAGGTACTGGACGGCCAGCGGCCGGTGCAAGCCCAGGTTCCGGGTGCAGTCCGCGAGCGCCTCGGTCGTGGCCTGGTCGCCCATCATCGCGACGCAGGGGTCGCCCGGCAGGATGCGCATCGAGAAGAAGACGATGCTCATGGCCCCGACCAGCATCGGAACCGCGATCAGGAGCCGCCGCACCGCGTACTTGAGCATTCTTACTTGAGCGTCGGGGCTCGGCTCAGTTGAGCACCTTGAGCATCTCCGGGTAGTTGTAGCTGTAGTGCAGCGAGAACTCCCCGTGGTCGGGATCGAACGGGGCGCTCACCCGCTTGGGGTTGCGGGCCCACTGGTTGGGCACGTCGCTGATCGGCAGGCAGACCAGGTCGCGCTCGAGCCGCTTCTGGGTCTCCGCGTAGATCGAGGCGCGCTTCTTCTGATCGCGCTCGTTGCGCCCGGCAGCGAGCAGATCGTCCATCCCGCGGTAGTGGGCGAAGTTGCTGCCCTTGTTGCCGGTGGCGGGATCCGGGATCTCCTTGCTGTCGAAGAAGAGCGAAAGCCACGGATCGGCGTCGGTGATGCGCGTGCCCCCGTAGAGCACGAAGGGGTTCAGGTTCTTGCGGATGTTCTCGTGGAAGGTCGCGTGCTCGACCACCTGCAGCTCCACGATGATGCCCACCTTCCGGAGCTGCTCCTGGGCCAGGGTGAGCACCTTCGGATAGAAGAACGACTTGCTGATGAAGTAGTTCTTGATCGTGAAGCCGTTCGGATGGCCCGCCTCGGCCAGCAGCTTGCGGGCCTTCTCGGGGCTGTACTCGGGGAAGGTCATCGGGATGTGGCCGAAGTAGCCGGGCGGCACGCAGCTCGTGGCCAGCCGGGCCAGATCGCCCGGGTACATCGTCTCCTTGATCGCCTTGCGATCGATGGCGTGCATGAAGGCCCGCCGCACCCGGATATCGTCGAAGGGCGCCTTGGTCATGTCGATGTAGAACCGCTCCTGCCCGCCCGGGCCGCGCCGGTCGATGATCGCCCCCATCTTCTTGACCTGGTCCGCGAAGTCGGCGGTGACCGCCTCGGGGTAGAGCAGGTCGAACGTCCCCTTCTCGAGGCCGATCAGCTTGGTCGCGTCCTCCGGCACGTCGAACCAGTGCACCTCGTCGATCGAGGGCCGCCCTCCGTAGAACCGGTCGAAGGCCCGCATGACCACCCGCTCCCGCGGGGTGTGCCGCTCGAAGTAGAACGGTCCGGTGCCGACCGGGTTCCACTTGAACTGCTCGCCGTACTTCTCCACCGCCTTCTTCGACAGGATGTAGCCCTGCTGGTAGCCCACCATGCGGAGCAGGAAGATGGCGTCGAAGGCCTTCAGCGCGATCTGCACGGTATACGGGTCCACGACCTCGATGGACTTGATCACCTCGAGGTTGACCCCGTAGCGCGTGCCGGGTGTCCGGCTGATCTGCCGCTCGAAGCTGAACTTGACGTCCTCCGCGGTCATCTCGCCGAAGCCCTTGTGGAACTGCACCCCCTTCCGCAGCTTGAACGTCCACACCGTGCCGTCGGGCGACAGGGTCCAGCTCTCCGCGAGATCCGGCTCCACCTCCGCGGTGGTGACCTTGCCGTCCTTGATCGCGAAGCGCGTGAGCCCGCGGTAGAGGAACCGCGTGATCGCCTGGCTCTGGCCGAGCGTGCTCGAGTGCGGGTCGAGCGTGTCGGGCTCCTTGGCCGCGATCGTCAGCACCTTCTTCTTCTGGGCGAGGGCCGCCGGCGGCTCGGCGAGGGCGCCCAGGCCTGCGATCATGAGCACCGCCAGGACGGTGACGAAGCGAAGCGCGAACCGCGAGCGGAGAAGGCTCGGCATGGAGATCTCCCTAGCGTGGAGTCGGTGACGGCGGGCAGGCAGAGAAGTCGTCGCGCGGCCGGAAGGCGCCACGATCGTGGACCTCGAGCGGACCGGGACCGGGTCGGTCAATGCGGCGACCTCCGGCGGACCGTTGGGGGGCCAGCCCTCGAGCCTCGGGGCCGCACGCGGGGCGCGTCGCGACACCCGCCAGGATCAGGGTGCCGCTCAGGATAGTCGAGGTCGTGGGCCCCGACAAGCAGCAAGTGCCGGACCGGCCTACCCTACTTGAGGCGCGGGTCGAGGGCGTCGCGGAGGCCGTCTCCGAAGAGGTTGAACCCCAGCACGGTGACGAAGATGGCGAGGCCAGGGAACAGGGACAGCCACGGGTTGGCCTGGATGAAGGCCACGTTGGCCTTGAGATCCCACCCCCAGCTCGGCGTCGGGGGCTGGGTCCCCAGGCCCAGGAAGCTCAGCGTGGCCTCCACGATGATCGACGTGGCGATCCCGAGGGTCGTGGTCACGATGATGGGAGCCAGGCAATTGGGAAGGATGTGGCGCGCCAGGATCATCGGATCGCGTACCCCGAGGGCCCGGCAGGACTCGATGTACTCCTTCTCCTTGATCGAGAGCACGCTACCCCGGACGAGCCGGGCGTAGATGGGAATGCGCACGATCGCGATGGCGCCCGTCACCTTGATGGTGCCGATCAGCCCCGCGGTGGGCGTGAAGATGACCATCAGGATGATCGCCAGCAGGTAGATCGGGAAGGCGAGGATGAGGTCCATCACGCGCATCACGACGCTGTCCACCCGCCCGCCGTAGTAGCCGGCGATCAGCCCGGACGGCACCCCGACGAAGAGGGCGAGCAGGACCGAGGACACGCCGACCAGGAGCGAGATCCGGGTGCCGTGGATCACGCGGCTCAGCATGTCGCGTCCGAGCTGGTCGGTGCCGAGCGGGTGGTCCCAGCTCGGGCGCGCGAAGGTCTGCGTCTGGTCGTTGGCGATCGGGCTCTGCGGCGCGAGGACATCCGCGAAGAGCGCCACCAGCAGCAGGGCGGCCACGATGACCACCCCGATGACGGCCGTCGTGCTCTTGCGGAGCCGACGGATCGCCTGCCGGAGCGGCGACTCCGAGCGATCGCCGGCCGACACCGCGATGCCGACGGGCAGCGCGGCCTCGAGAGCTCCCCTGAACGACTCCCCGCCGTTGGCCATCGCGCCCTCCTCAGGCGTAGCGGATCCGCGGATCCAGGAACGTGTAGGTCAGGTCCACGAGCAGGTTGATGACCACGAACGCGAGCGCGGTGATGAGCGCGAAGCCCTGCACCTGCTGGTAGTCGCGGGCGACGATGGCGTCGATGCCGAAGGTGCCGAGCCCGGGCATCGCGAAGAGGGTCTCCACCACGATCGCGCCGCCGATGAGGAAGCCGACCTGGAGGCCCATCACGGTCACGGTCGGGATCAGGGCGTTCTTGAGCGCGTGCTTGAACACCACCGGCCGCTCTCCCAGGCCCTTGGCCCGCGCCGTGGTGACGTACTCGGTCCGGATCACCTCCAGCATGCTCGCGCGGAGCAGCCGGGTCAGGATGGCGGCACGCCCCACCCCGAGCGCGAAGGCGGGCATCAGCACATGCATCGTGTTGCCCCACAGGCTCGCGCTGCAGACGATCGAGGGGCAGGTGCCCGGCAGGTAGACCCACCCCGAGCTCGGGAGCAGGCCGCCGAGGCCGATCGAGAAGGCCAGCAGGAGCAGCACCCCGATGAAGAACTCCGGGATCGAGACCCCGATCATGGCCGCGGTCGTCGCGGTGTAGTCGGCCCAGGTGTTCTGCCGCAGCGCCCCGATGATCGCGGCGGGCACCGCGATCACCAGGGCCACGAACATCGACAGGACGATCAGCTCGAGGGTCACCGGCAGGCGGATCATCACGTCCTGGAGCACCGGGCGCCCGCTCAGGATCGAGGTGCCCCAGTCGCCCTGCACCAGCTTGCCGAGCCAGATGAAGTACTGCACCACGATCGGCTTGTCCAGGCCGTAGGCCTCGCGGGCCTTGATCGCGTCCTCCTCGGTGTAGGCATCGCCAAGGACCGACACCACCGGATCGCCGGGCACCGACCGCATCATCACGAACACCACGAAGGTGATCATGAGGACGGTCGGCACGATCTGCACCAGCCGCTTCAGGATGTAGGTGCGCATCGCGCGGCCGGCTCCCGCCTACCGGTCCAGCCACACCCGGTCGTAGTGCACCTCGAACTCGGCGTTGTACGTGTACCCCTTCATCCACGGCTGCGCGACCATGTAGAAGGGCGAGCCGGAGATGGTGTTCCAGTACATGTTCTCGGCCATGTACTCGAGGAACTCCTTGGCGAGCGCGCGGCGCTTCGCCGCGTCAAGCTCCCTGGCGTAGCGGGCGTAGTAGTCGTCGACCTTGGTGTCGGTGTGCCGCGGATGGCTCCACGCCGAGGACTTGGTGGAGACGTACGCGCTCGAGAGGTAACCGTTGCTGTCGATGGTGAGCAGGGACAGGAGATCCTCCACGTACATGTCCCACGGCCCGTCCCCGAGGGTCGTGTTCATCCAGGAGACCTTGTCCACGAGCCGGATGTTGGCGGTCACGCCGATCCGCGCGAACTGCTCCTTGAGCACGGTGGCGATGACGTTGAACACGCTCTTCTCGGTATTGGTCATCAGCTCGAGGGTCAGCGGCTTCGACGGGCCGTAGCCCGCCTCGGCGAGCAATGCCCGGGCCTTCGCCTGGTCGTACGGGCAGAGATGGTTGACGTTCACGGATTCGAGCGTGCCCGGTGGGGCCATGCCCACCCAGGGGGTGGCCTGGCCCTTGAACGCGATCTTCACCACCTCCTGCCGGTCGATGCCGTAGCAGCCGATCGCCTTGCGGACCCGCAGATCGCCGAAGATCGGGTGGGGCGCGCGATCCGGCGACATCGGCTTGCCGTCCTTCGGGACGGTAACCTTCATCGCGGCCAGCATGGGGGTCGTCTCCTTGCCGCTCAGGATCTGGGCCCTCGGGACCTGGGCCCGCATGGTATCCACGTGATCCGGGGAGAACGAGGCGATGAAGTCGATCTCGCCCGCCTTGAAGGCGGCCATCTCGGTGACCGGGTCCTTGATCACCCGGATCATGACCTTGTCCAGGTAGGGAAGCCCCGGCTCGAAGTACTTGTCGAAGCGCTCCATCAGCAGGTGGCTGCCCTTGACCCACTCGACGAACTTGAAGGGCCCGCAGCCGATGATCGCCCCCGGCTTGCCCTGCTTGCGGTCGTCCACCCCGAACTTCTGGATGGAGGCCGGCGAGAGGAGGACCAGCCCGGTGCGGTAGGCCGCGAGCATGTGCAGGAAGAAGACGTAGGGCTGCTTGAGCCGGATCTGCACGGTCTGGGGGTCCAGGACCTCGATGCTGTGGACCGGCTCGTAGAAGGGCCGCATCCCGGACTTGGTGGCCGGGTCCATCACCCGCTCGATGTTGAACTTGACGGCGGCCGCGTCCACCGCGGTGCCGTCATGGAAGAGCACGTTCTTCCGGAGCTTGAAGGTGTAGCTGAGGCCGTCCGGCGCGCTCTGCCAGGACTCCGCCGCGTCGCCCACGAACTTCCCGTCGGGCGTGATGTTGACGAGGCCGCAGCCGACGTTCATGGCGACCCACATCATTTCGTAGCCGGGCGCGGTGTGGAAATCGAGATGGGCGATCTCGGTGCCGTAGCTGACGCGGAGCGTGCCCCCGCGCTTCGGCGTCTGGGCCAGCGCCGCGCTGGACACGAAGATGAGCGAGGCCACCAGAGCGATCAGGAGCGATCGACGGTTCATCGCCATGACTCCTTCCGGCGACGGGGTGTCGCCGCGAAACCACGATTGGGTCGCTACATGAGTCGGAACTCCTCCTCTTGGGGCAATGTCGGATCAGGTCGAGCGTATGGAGCGAACCAGGTCAGCGGGCCGCCGAGGTGACCGGGGCTACCGGGGCGGCGTTGCGGGAGTCTCACCCCGAAGGCTACCGGTTTGCAACTGAATTCGCGCTCCGTCCCTTTGGGGACGGCCACGACACGTCGCGCGACGGCACCAGGGGCGTCTGCGCCCTCGAAGGCCGCGGCAGGGCCGCCGAGGGCGCGATCAGGTCAGGGGGCCGTCGCTCCTACTTACACTTCGGGGCCTCTCTCAAGTTGGCCTCGATGCGATCTCCCGCCTTGAGGTCCCGGAGCGTGTCCTTCGAGGCGTGGAACTCGTGGACGGTCCCGTCCGACGTACGCACCGTGATCTTGTCCAGACCCGCATCCACCTTGACGACCTCCCCCTGCACCTTCTGGGCGGTCATCATCTTGCCCTGGGCATCGCACCCGGCCTTGGCCTGCGCCGACGCCGTTCCCGCCCACACCAGGAGTCCCAGAGCCAGTACCGCCGTCACCCGCAGTCCGAGGTACATGGAGTTCTCCTTCACTTCTTCGTGATGTCGTAGATGGCGCCCGCCGCCGCGCCCACTCCGGTCCCGATGAGCGCCCCCTTGCCCGCGCCGTAGCCCGTCCCCGCTCCGACCGCGGCGCCGGCGCCGGCCCCCACGGCGGCTCCGGTGACCGTGCCACAACCCGTGACCGCCACCACCAGCAAGGACAGACCGACGCATGTCCCGACGATGTCTCTCTTCATGATTCTCTCCTCCATCGTTGCAAGGTTAACTTGACCGGCGCGCCGGTCCCGGGCGTCAATTTGGCGGCGCGGGCACGCAGTTTGTCAAGCCGCCACTCGGACGTCGCGCGCTCAGCCCACGCGGGGGTCGAGCGCGTCGCGCAGCCGATCGCCCACCAGGTTGATGGCGAGCACCGTGAGGAGAATGGCCAGGCCGGGGAAGGTCGGCAGCCACCAGGCCACCGTCACGAAGTCGCGCCCGAGCGAGATCATCTGACCCCAGGTCGGGTAGGCGCTCCCCGTCCCCACCCCGAGGAAGGACAGCGCCGCCTCCTGCAGGATGGCCTGCGCGACCTGCAGCGTGGACATCACGATGATGGACGAGAAGGTGTTCGGCAGCAGGTGCCGCAGCAGGGTGCGCGCGGGACTCGCCCCAAGGGCCCGCGCCGCCTCCACGAAGTCCTTCTCCCGCAGCGCGAGCACCTCCGCCCGCACCACGCGGGTGTAGCGCTCCCACCCGGTGAGCCCGATGGCGATGATGATCGTCAGCAGGCTCGGGCCCAGCGCCGCCACGAAGGCCAGCGCCAGGAGGAGCGGCGGGAACGACAGGGTCACATCCACCACCGTCATGATCACGGTGTCCACCCGCCCACGCAAAAAGCCGCCCAGGAGCCCGAGGGTGACCCCCAGGGTCAGGCTGACCAGGACCGCGGTGATCCCGACGATCAGCGAGACGCGCGCGCCGTAGATCATGCGGCTCAGGATGTCGCGGCCCACCTGGTCCGTGCCGAGCAGGTAGGTCGCCTTGCCCCCCGCGGTCCAGACCGGGGGGGTGAAGCGGCGGATCAGGCTCTGGCGGGTGGGCTCGTGCGGCGCCACGTAGGGCGCGAAGATGGCCGCGCCGATCACCGTGATGAGGATGAG
>Ga0207689_10006541_pt1 | contig 10284 bp, 7 predicted proteins | sample KBSMisM52_FD_184312 | JGI IMG/M metagenome (GOLD analysis project Ga0207689, IMG submission 184312) | Miscanthus rhizosphere microbial communities from Kellogg Biological Station, Michigan, USA - KBS Miscanthus M5-2 (SPAdes) (version 2) | ecosystem: Host-associated > Plants > Roots > Rhizosphere... | reverse complement strand
ACGGCCTACAGCGGCTACATCACGCTGGCGGACGTCAAGCAGATGGTTCTCGGCGGCATCGAGTTCAAAGTCGTCGACGCAAAGACCAACGACGACCTGACGCGCGCGATCTTGTTGCAAATCATTCTCGACGAGGAAGCGGGCGGCATGCCGATGTTCAGCTCCGAGATGCTGGCCCAGTTGATCCGCTTTTACGGCACCGCACAACAGACGATCATGGGCCAGTACATCGAGCAGAACGTCCAGGCGTTCCTGGCGATCCAGAAGAAGCTGCAGGACCAGGCGAAGCAGGTCTACGGCGACAAGATGATGCTGACGCCGGAACTGTGGAAGCAATTCATGCAGATGCAGGCGCCGGCGATGCAGGGCATGCTCGGCAACTATCTCGAGCAAAGCGCGAAACTGTTCATGGACATGCAGCAGCGGATGCAGGACCAGACGCGAGGCATTTTCTCCGCGTTCCCGTTCCCTGCGTTCGGTGCGCCCCCCACGACGGCACCGGACGACGACAAGAAACGGTGAGCGCGACGACGCGCCGCAGCATCCGCTGCGCGCAGTGGGCGCTCCTGCGCCGCATCAGCACCCCGTCACCCGCATCGAGCTCGCAGCGATTCCCATGGCAGCCCCGCGCAAACGTCCGTCCACTACGCCACCGCGCGTAGGCTTCGTGTCGCTCGGCTGTCCGAAGGCGCTCGTCGATTCCGAGCAGATCCTGACGCAGCTGCGCGCCGAAGGTTATGCGATCTCTCCGTCGTACGGCGACGCGGACCTGGTCGTCGTCAACACGTGTGGCTTCATCGACGCCGCCGTCGCGGAGTCACTCGACGCGATCGGCGAGGCGCTGCACGAAAACGGCAAGGTGATCGTGACCGGCTGCCTTGGCGCCAAGGAAGGCGGCGACTTCGTTCGCGACGCGCACCCGAAGTTGCTCGCCGTCACGGGCCCTCACGCGACGCACGAGGTGATGACGGCCGTGCACGCGCACCTGCCGAAGCCGCACGATCCGTTCGTCGATCTCGTCCCACCCCAAGGCGTCAAGCTCACGCCCCGTCACTACGCGTACCTGAAGATCAGCGAAGGCTGCAATCACCGCTGCACGTTCTGCATCATTCCGTCGATGCGCGGCGACCTCGTCTCCCGCCCGCTCGGCGACGTGCTCGCCGAAGCGGAGCGCCTGCTGCGTGCCGGCGCGCGCGAACTGCTCGTGGTGTCGCAGGATACGAGTGCCTACGGCGTCGACGTGCGCTACCGCACCGGCTTCTGGCGGGGTCGGCCGATGAAAACGCGCGCGCTCGAGCTCGCGAGCGAGCTTGCGGCGCTCGCGCAGCAACACGGCGCGTGGGCGCGGCTCCATTATGTTTACCCTTACCCGCACGTCGACGACATCGTGCCACTGATGACGACGTCGCCCGCGGACGGCGGCCTCGTGGCCTATCTCGACGTGCCGTTCCAGCACGCGAGCCCGCGCATCCTCCGGCTGATGAAACGGCCCGCCGCTCCGGAGAAGGTGCTGGACCGCGTGCGCGCGTGGCGCGCCGAGCGGCCCGACATCACGTTGCGCAGCACGTTCATCGTCGGGTTTCCCGGTGAAACGGACGCCGAGTTCGACGAGCTGCTGATGTTCCTGCACGAGGCGCAACTCGACCGCGTGGGCTGCTTCGCCTACTCGCCGGTTGAAGGGGCAGCCGCCAACGCGCTGCCCGATCCAGTCCCCGAGCGCGTGAAGGAAGAGCGCCGTCAGCGCTTCATGGAAGCGCAGGCGGCGATCAGCGCTGCGCGGCTGCGCGACAAGATCGGCCGGACGCAGCACGTGCTCGTCGATTCGATCGACGACGGCATGGCGATCGCGCGGTCGACGGCGGATGCGCCTGAGATCGACGGCACCGTGCGGATCGCGAATGCTGCCGATCTCGCGACGGGAACATTCGCGCGTGTGCGCATTACTCGAGCCGACGCACACGATCTCCACGCGGAAATCACGTAAACCGAGCGGTGACCGCCCGGCGTCAGCGCTTCGGCAAAGGTGTGCGCGCGAGATCCTGCGCGAGCTCGGCAACGATTTCACCGAAGGCAACGTTCAGCGCATCCGCGTACGCCACCGCAGAGCCGTCGCGCATCGACGCATGGCGCGTGTATTCGTGCGTCCATACGGGTGTCTGCTCGGCGCCGCCCACGGGCGTCAGGTAGTAGGTAATCGACAGCTCGGCGACGGGCTTGCCCGCGTCGCGCGTGTCGGCGTATAGCGCGGAGGCGAAGCCGTCGAGCACCCAGTCCGCATCGGCCGCAGCCCCCGGCCCCGCGATGCGCGCAAACGGCCTGGCGCTTACGAGCGCGCGCGTCGTCTGCTCGGTCAGCATCGCTGCCGGCGGCACGAGGAACTCGACGTAGAAGTCCGTCTCGAAGCGCAGGTCGCCGAGCCGGTACACGAAAGCCTTGCCGCGAAACGGCGCCGCGACGTTCACCACCCCCACGCGCAGTGCAGCCGGCTGCGGCTGCGCAGCTGTCGGCGGCATCTTCGGCTCGAGCAGGAACGTCTGCCTCACCGGCGCCGGCCGCGTTACCGCCGAGCACCCGGCCAGGAACGCGACCACGGCGAGCGCCGCAAGGATTCGGATCTTCATTACGGACGCTCCAGCGGGCGCGGCGGTTCGCCGAACAGCACGTTCGCCGGATAGCGCTTCGCGTCTTCGGTGAGGTCGCGCAGGTTGTCGGTGATCTGCCGCAGGTTGTCGAACGTGGTTCCGAGGTCAGCCTCCCCGGCGCCGAAGATCCGGTCGAGCCGGCCGAGCGTGCGCTCCATGTGCGCGATCGACTGCGGCAGCTTCGGGTCGCTGACGAGCGTGCGTACGCTGGCCAGCGCCGCCGACGTGTCGTTCGGCAGCTTCGCCAGCGCGGGATTGGCGAGAAACCCCTTCAGCTCGGTGTTGGTCTGGCGCAGCTCCGCCAGGAGTCCGACGGCCTCGTCGGACAGCTTCTTCGCTGCGACGGCGTCGAGCGTCGACTCGATCTTCGCCAGCGTGCGGTCGGCGCGCTTGGCAATGCCGGAAACGTCCTTCGAGATTCCCGTCGTGTCGAGGCTGGAAACGCGATCCGTTGCGGTCGTCAGCAGCTTGTTCAGATTCGCGAGCGTCGTTTCGATGTCGAGTCGATGCAGGCGATCGACGATTTCCGATGCCGCGTTGACGAACGTCGTCACCGTGGACGGCGTGCTCGGGATGTAGATGTTGTCGGGCACCCAGTCGATCGGCAGCACGGCGGCCGGCAGCGAATCGACGTAGTCGAGCTCGAGGTAGTTGGTGCCGGTGATCCCCTGCGGCGCTAGATGCACGCGCAGGCCGCGCTCGACTTCGATCTTCGTCGATTCCGGACTCGCGATGTCGTTCGCCGCGCGTCCGCCGACGAGCCGCGGCTCGAGCTGCGCCTCCACCATCACGTAGCGCTTGCGCTGCGTCATCGGCTTGTCCTGCTCGTACTTGACGTACGTGAAGCTGATGCGCGTCACCTCACCGATGACCACGCCGCGATATTTCATCTTGGAGCCGATGTCGAGTCCCTGCACCGACTCGTTGAAATACGTTTCCATCACGGCACGCGGCTTCAGCCAGCGCCCGGTGCCGATGATCAGCAGCACGGCGACACCCGCGGCAACCGCGCCGATGACAAACAGCCCGAGCTTGAAATAGTTCGCTTTCTGGCTCATGCGGCGACGGGCTCCGCCTCGCGGTTGAAGAACTGGCGCACCCACGGATCGTCGCTCTCGTCGCGCAGCTTGCGCGGATCGCCTTCCGCGACGATCCCTTTCTTGCGGGGGTCGAGCATGATCACGCGGTCGGCGATCGAGAAGATGCTCGGCAGCTCATGCGTGACGACGACGAACGTGACGTCGAGATTGCGCGCGAGTCGCTTGATCAGCGCGTCGAGCTCGGCGGATGTGATGGGATCGAGGCCCGCGGACGGCTCGTCGAGGAACAGGATCATCGGATCCAGCGCCATTGCGCGCGCGATCGCCGCGCGCTTCTGCATGCCGCCCGAGATCTCCGCCGGCAGGTGGCCGGTGAACGCACCGAGGCCAACGAGCGACAGCTTCATCCGCGCGATCAGCTCGATCTCGTCGGACGTAAGGTCCGTGTACTCCTCGAGCGGCAGCCGCACGTTCTCGGCGAGCGTCATCGAGCCGAACAGCGCGCCCGACTGATACATGACGCCGATCTTGCGCAGGATCGCGCGCCGTGCGTCGCCTTCGGCGGCGATGATGTCGTCGCCGTCGATCGCAACACTGCCGCTCTGCGGTGGCAGCAGTCCGATCATGTGCTTCAGCAGCGTGCTCTTGCCGCTGCCGGAGCCACCGAGGATCACGAACACCTCGCCGCGCCGGACGTCGAAGCCGACGTTTTCGAGCAGCACGACGTCGCCGTAGCCGGCGGTAAGACCGCGAACGCTGATGATCGGATCGGCAATGGGTGCGGGTGTTGTCATGCGGTCAGATGTCGAGCACGAAGTAGAGCACGGCGAACACGCCGTCGACGACGACGAGCAGGATGATGCCCGAAACGACGGCGCGAGTCGCCGCATCGCCGACGGCCGACGCGCCCGCAGTGGTTTGCAGGCCGCGCAGGCAGCCGATGCCGGCAATAAGGATCGCGAAGACGAACGACTTGACGAAGCCCGCCATGAAGTCGCTGAAGTTGACGATGCCCTCCACCTCGTGGACGAACGTCACGAACGGTATCGAGAAACTCTGCAGCGTCATCGCCCCGCCGAGCAGGCTGATGAGGTCGGCGAACAAGGTCAGCAGCGGTGTCATCAGAAGCGCCGCGATGATTCTTGGCGTGACGAGGAAACGCACCGGATCGAGCCCCATCGTCGTCAGCGCGTCCACCTCCTGGTTGACGGTCATCGTGCCGATCTCGGCGGCGAACGCAGCGCCGGAGCGGCCGGCGAGCAGGATCGCCGTCATCAGCGGGCCCAGCTCGCGCAGCATCGCGAGCCCGATCAGGTCGGCGACGAAGATCTCCGCGCCAAACTTGCGCATCGGGATCGCCGACTGGAACGCGAGGATCACACCGAGCAGGAACGAGATCAGCGCGACGATCGGCAGCGCGTCGGCGCCGACGCGCTCGCAGATGCGCCATACGTCCTTCCAGCGAATCGTCGACGGGTGCAAGAGCGCGTATACCAGTGCAGCGGTGGTCTCGCCGATGAAGACGATCTGCTGGCGCAGGTCTTCGCCCATGCCGGCGGTGATGACGCCGATCTCCTCGACGGCCGGTCTGCGCGGCGCCGGCGGATCGAGGTCGTGGCCGAGTGCCTGCGCGTCGAACTGCTGCAACAGCGTCTCGAATGCCGGATGCAGGTTCGCGACCTGGACGTCGCCCGCCTTGCGTTGCTGGATCAGGTCTACGAGCAGCGCGATACCCGCGCCATCGCAGTAATCGACGTCGGCCGCATCGACGACGACGCGCTGATCGGGTGCCGCCGCGATCGCGCGCCGGCTCTCGTCCCACACGCCCCTGATCGTCGTCGCCTCGAGGCGGCCGGACAGGGCCAGGATGCGTCGGCCGTCGGTGGCGTCGGAAATCGCGACTGCCGCCATCAGCGCCTGCTCGCGCGGAGTGCCCGGACCATACTTCGCCGCCACGAGATGCGCATCTTCGGCATAGAAAGTTAGCTTAGCACGCGACTACGCGCCGCCAGTCGCGCGAGCCCGCGGGCCGGCGCTATGCTATCGTCGTCAAGGACCCGTATGAGCGAGCCTGTCCGCTTCCTGCTGAACGGAGAACGCGTCGACGTCACCGGCCTGTCGCCGCAGACGACGCTGCTGGAGTTCCTGCGCGACGAGCGCCGGCTGACCGGGACGAAGGAAGGCTGTGCGGAAGGCGATTGTGGCGCCTGCACGGTCGTCGTCGCCGAGCGGGTTGGCCGGCGCGTCGCCTGGAAACCCGTCAACGCATGCATCCGGCTGCTGCCATCGGTCGACGGCAAGGCGGTGTTCACCGTCGAAAGCCTGAAGTCCAATGACGGCGCACTCCATCCGGTGCAGCAGGCGCTCGTCGATTGCCATGCGTCGCAATGCGGGTTCTGCACGCCCGGGTTCGCGATGAGCCTCTTCGGCTTGTATAAGACGGCGCGAGCACCGTCGCGGCGCGACGTCGACGACGCATTGTCCGGCAATCTCTGTCGGTGCACCGGCTACCGTCCGATCGTCGAGGCGGCGCAGCGGATGTACGCGCTGCCACCGGCCACCGGCTGGCGCGGTTGCACGCCTTCCGATGCGGCGGAAGCAGATCGCGAGCTCGCCGCACAACTCGCAACAGTCGAGCGCAACGCGCCACTGGAGTACGCCCACGGCGGACGGCGGTGGTCGGCGCCGCGCACCGCTGCCGAAGTCGCACGGCTGTGCACAACGCGTCCCGACGCACGCATCGTCGCGGGCATGACCGACCTTGCGCTGTGGGTCACGAAGCAGCATCGGGTGCTCGACGACATGATCTACGTGGGCGACGTTGCCGAGCTTGCGTCGATCAGCGAAACGGACGATGGGCTCGACATCGGCTGCGCCGTCGTCCTGACCGACGCGGTGACGGCGCTGAACCGCAGCTACCCGGAGCTCGCCGAAATCTGGCAACGGTTCGCGTCCGTTCCGATCCGCAACAGCGCTACGCTCTGCGGCAACGTCGCGAATGGCTCGCCGATCGGCGATTCGATGCCGGTACTGATGGCGCTCGGCGCGATCGTCATCGTCCGTAGCGCCGCGGGCGAACGTAGCGTGCCGCTCGACGCGTTCTACCCGGGCTTCCGGCAGACAGCGCGGAAACGCGGCGAGTTCGTCGCATCGGTAAGGATCCCGCGCCGATCGCCGAACCTCATGCTGAGGGCGTACAAGATCAGCAAGCGCTACGACCAGGACATCTCCGCGGTGTTCGCGTGCTTCGCGCTGACGATCGGCGACGGCCTGATCCGCTCGGCTCGCATCGGCTGTGGCGGCGTCGCCCCCACGCCCATCCGCGCTGTCGCCACCGAGCGGATTCTTGCAGGATCGCCATGGAATGCGGCAACGGCCGAGCGCGCAGCGACCGTACTGGCAAGTGAGTTCGCGCCGATCGACGACATGCGCGCGAGTGCCAACTACCGGCGAATCGTGCTTGGCAACCTGTTGCGGCGATGCTTTCACGAAACGGGGGCCGCGCTCCCGACGCCGACCCGCGTCGAGTCGCCGCTCGTCGCGATCGACCGATGAACGCACCGCACCCGCCATTCGACGCAGCGACGATCGTCGGCGCGCCGGTGCCGCATGATTCGGCGGCGCTGCACGTCGCCGGCGAGGCGACCTACACCGACGACCTGCCCGAGCCGCGCGGACTGCTGCATGCGGCCGTGGGCGTGAGCCCGCATGCGCACGGAACGATCGAGCACATCGATCTCGCTGCCGTGCTGGCAGTGCCCGGCGTCGTGGCCGTGCTCACGCCGGCCGACATCCCGGGTGTCAACGATGTCGGTCCGATCCAGCGCGACGATCCGATTCTTGCCGAGCGCCTCGTCGAGTTCGCAGGCCAACCCATCTTCGCCGTGTGCGCGACCAGCGTGGCAACCGCGCGCCGCGCGGCGGCGCAGGCGCGCATCGACATCGCACCGTTGCCGGCGCTGCTGACGATCGACGCGGCACTTGCCGCGCAATCGTACGTGCTGCCGCCCGTGCACGTGACGCGCGGCGATGCCGCAGGTGCACTGGCCGCGGCGCCGCGGAGACTCGGCGGGCGGTTCGCGTGCGGCGGCCAGGATCACTTCTATCTCGAAGGCCAGATTGCGCTTGCCATTCCGCAGGAGCGCGGCGGCATGCACGTGTTCACGTCGACGCAGCACCCGGGCGAAGTGCAACACATGGTCGCACGCGCGCTCGGCATGCTCGACCACGACGTCGTCGTCGAGTGCCGCCGGATGGGCGGTGGCTTCGGCGGCAAGGAAACGCAGATGTCGCTGTTCGCGTGCGCTGCGGCACTCCTCGCCCGCAAGACCGGTCGCGCCGTCAAGCTGCGGCTCGACCGCGACGACGACATGCGTTCGACCGGCAAGCGGCACGCATTTCAATACGACTACGACGTCGGCTTCGACGACGACGGACGCATCCTCGGGCTCGACATCACGCTCGCGTCGCGCTGCGGCTTCTCCGCCGACCTGTCGGGACCGGTCAACGATCGCGCCGTCTTCCACGTCGACAACTGCTACTGGCTGCCGAACATCGCGATCCATTCTTACCGTTGCAAGACGCATACCGTCTCCGACACGGCGTTTCGCGGCTTTGGCGGACCGCAAGGGATGTTCGCGATCGAATCGGTCATCGACGACATCGCTCGTCACCTGCGCTGCGATCCGCTCGACGTCCGCAAGCGCAACCTGTACGGCACGCACGACCGCAACCAGGCGCCCTACGGCATGACGATCGAGGACAACATCGCGCCGGAGATCATCGATGCGCTCGAGACGAGCGCCGATTACCGCGCGCGTCGTGCGGCGATCGCTGCGTGGAACCGAACGAGCCCGATCGTCAAGCGCGGGATCGCCCTCACGCCGGTCAAGTTCGGCATCTCGTTCACCGCGACCCATTACAACCAGGCCGGCGCGCTGATCCACGTCTACCAGGACGGTACCGTGCTGCTGAACCACGGCGGCACGGAAATGGGACAGGGACTGTTCACGAAGGTGCAGCAGGTCGTCGCGCACGAGCTCGGCGTCGCGCTGTCCGCCGTGCGCGTGTCGGCGTCCGATACGAGCAAGGTGCCGAACGCGTCGCCGACGGCCGCTTCGTCTGGCAGCGATATCAACGGCATGGCCGCGCGTGCCGCGGCGGCGACGCTGCGCGAACGGCTCGCCGCTTTCGCCTCGCAGCGCTTTCACTGCACGCCGGCGGATGTCTCGTTTGCCGGCGGCCGCGTTCGCGCCGGCGAGCACGCGCTCGAATTTGCCGAACTCGTCGACGCCGCGTACCACGCACGCGTCCAGCTGTCGGCAACCGGGTTCTACGCCACGCCGAAGATCCATTACGACCGCACGACGCTATCGGGTCGGCCGTTCTTCTACTTTGCCTACGGCGCCGCCGTGTCCGAGGTCGCGATCGACACGCTGACGGGAGAGCACCGGCTCTGCGCCGTCGACATCCTGCACGACGCCGGCGCGTCGCTCAATCCGGCAATCGACCGGGGCCAGATCGAAGGCGGCTTCATGCAGGGCTGGGGCTGGCTGACGATGGAGGAGTTGCACTGGAATCCCGATGGCGCGCTTGCGACGCATGCTCCGTCGACGTACAAGATCCCGACGTCGCGCGACACGCCGCAGCGGTTCAACGTCGCGTTCTACGACGCGCCGAACCGCGAGGAGACCATTCATCGCTCGAAGGCCGTCGGCGAGCCGCCGCTGATGCTGGCGCTGTCCGGCTTCCACGCGCTGCGCGATGCGATCGCAAGCGTCGCCGACTATGCGGCGACCCCCGCGCTGTCGGCACCCGCGACGCCCGAGCGCGTGCTGACCGCCGTCGACAGGATTCGCACCGACGCCGCATCGAAAGCGTCGCGTGACACGGCGACTGCGCGATGAGTGAGCACGGTCGCTGCACCGTCCCGTGGCTCGAGCCGCTAGCCGGCGCGCTGGCCCTCGATGGCGAGGCCGTCCTCGCGGTCGTCGCGTCGACACAAGGGTCCGCTCCGCGCGAAGCCGGTGCGACGATGGTTATCGCGCATGACGGTGTTCGCGGCAGCATCGGCGGTGGTCACCTCGAATTCGAAGCGCTGCGCATCGCGCGCGACGCGCTCGCGACCCGGACGACCGAAAGCGCATGGATCGTCCGCTTTCCGCTTGCGGCGCGCCTCGGGCAATGCTGCGGCGGCGTCGCGACGCTCGCATTTTGCAAGGTCGACCGGCGCGCGCGAACTTGGGTCGACGGCGCGCTGGCGTGCGCACGAACGGGCGCGCCGTTCGCGATCGTCACGCAGATTGGGCGTGCGGCCGGCGACAACGGCGCGTTGCTGGTCACGCCGGACGACACGCGCGGCTCGCTCGGCAACCCCACGCTCGACTCGGCGGCGATCGCGCTCGCACGTGCGCGCCTCGCCGGGGCTGCCCAAGGTGCCGCGCTGGTGCGCTTCGCCGAAGATGACGGCCCGGTGCTGCTGGTGCAGATCGAGCGTTCCGATCCGTTTCCGGTGCTGGTGTTCGGCAACGGCCATGTCGGTCGCGCGCTCGTCGGCGTGCTCGGCGTCATTCCGGCGGACGTACGCTGGATCGATTCGCGCG
>Ga0207689_10006540_pt1 | contig 10284 bp, 8 predicted proteins | sample KBSMisM52_FD_184312 | JGI IMG/M metagenome (GOLD analysis project Ga0207689, IMG submission 184312) | Miscanthus rhizosphere microbial communities from Kellogg Biological Station, Michigan, USA - KBS Miscanthus M5-2 (SPAdes) (version 2) | ecosystem: Host-associated > Plants > Roots > Rhizosphere... | reverse complement strand
GCTGATCTTCGCCAACGGCGGCTATGCCACGCACAACCACGCCCTCGTGCTGACGCGCGAGCCGGTGCCCGCGGGCTGCTTTCCGCAGCGCCACGATTACCAGGCCGAGGCGGATGCGCTGCGCGGCCCGGTGCCGGCCTTGATCGAGGGCTACACCGGCCCGGGCGTGGTGGAGACCTACATGCTGCCCTACGACCGCGCCGGGCAGCCGCGATTTGCCACCGTCATCGCCCGCACGCCGAACGGCCAGCGTTTCCTGTGCCGGGTGCCGCCCAGCGACGGCGCGACCCTGGCGGCACTGACCTCGGGCGAGCTCGAGCCGGTCGGCCGCGGCGGCCTGGCCTCGGACGGCGCCGACGGCACCGTGCATTGGCATTTTTCAGCATCGCAGGACCATTGAATGAGCACACCGTACCCGCACCTTCTGCAGCCGCTCGATCTCGGCTTCACCACACTCGCCAACCGCTCGCTGATGGGGTCCATGCATGTCGGGCTGGAGCCGGTGGAACACGGCTTCGAGCGCCTGGCGGCGTTCTATGCCGAGCGCGCCCGCGGCGGGGTGGGGCTGATCGTCACCGGCGGCGTGGCGGTCAACGATGAAGCGAAACCGTTCGCGCACGGCCCCAAGCTCAGCTCGGCCGCCGAGGTGGCCGAGCACCGCATCGTTACAGACGCGGTGCACGCCGCCGGCGGCAAGATCGCGATGCAGGTGCTGCATTGCGGGCGCAACGTGAAGCATGGGCAGGCCGTGGCCCCCAGCCCCATCAAGTCGCCGACCTGGCCGCAGGTGCCGCGCGAGATGACGGCCGACGACATCGAGCGCACCTTGGGCGACTTCGTCAGGTGCGCCGTGCTGGCGCGCGAGGCCGGCTACGACGGCGTCGAGATCATGGGCTCCGAGGGCTACCTGATCAACCAGTTCCTGGCGCCGCGCACCAACCAGCGCAGCGACGACTGGGGCGGCTCGCACGCCAACCGCATGCGCTTCGCGCTTGAGGTGGTGCGGCGCACCCGGGCCGCGGTCGGCACCGACTTCATCATCGTCTACCGCCTGTCGATGCTGGAGCTGGTCGACGGCGGATCGAGCCTGACCGAGGGCGTCGAGCTGGCCGTGGCGATCGAGGCGGCGGGCGCCAGCATCATCAACGTCGGCGTCGGCTGGCACGAGGCGCGGGTGCCGACCATCGCCACACTCGTACCGCGCGCGGGCTGGGCCTGGGTGGCCGGTTTGCTCAAGGGCAAGGTCTCGGTGCCCATCGTCGCCAGCAATCGCATCAACACGCCGGAAGTGGCCGAGCGCCTGCTCGCCGAGGGCAGCTGCGACATGGTGTCGATGGCGCGCCCGCTGCTCGCCGATCCGCACTTCATGCGCAAGGCCGCCCTTGGCGAGGCCGACACCATCAACACCTGCATCGCCTGCAACCAGGCCTGCCTGGACCACGGCTTCAAGCAGATCGTGGCGTCGTGCCTGGTCAACCCCGTGGCGTGCCACGAAACCGAGTTGCGCATTGAACCGGCCGCGCGGCGCAAGCGCATCGCCGTGGTCGGCGCCGGACCGGCCGGCCTGGCGGCGGCGACCACCGCCGCCGAGCGCGGCCACGCGGTGACGCTGTTCGAAGCCGATGCGCAGATCGGCGGCCAGTTCAACCTGGCCAAGCAGATCCCCGGCAAGGAAGAGTTCTTCGAGACGCTGCGTTACTACGCCCGCCGCATCGAACTCACCGGCGTGACGCTGCGCCTGAACTGCCGCGTCACGGCCGGCGAGCTCGACGCCGCCGGCTTTGATGAGATCGTGCTGGCCACCGGCGTGCTGCCGCGCCGGCCGGAGCTCGAAGGGCTGGATCATCCGAGCGTGCTGGACTACCTCGCGGTGCTGCGCGACCACCGGCCGGTGGGCGAGCGCGTGGCCATCATCGGCGCGGGCGGCATCGGCTTCGATGTGGCGACCTACCTGGCGCACAGCGGCCACAGCGCCGCACTCGATGCCGACAAGTTCTATGCCGAGTGGGGCGTCGACACGCGCCCCGGCCCGCACAGTGGCCTGCGCGCGCCGCGCGTCGAAGCCTCACCGCGGCGCATCCATCTGCTGCAGCGCAAGGCCTCCAAGGTGGGTGCGGACCTGGGCGTATCGACCGGCTGGATCCACCGCGCGGCGCTGAAGAACCGCGGCGTCGAGATGATCGCCGGCGCGACCTACCGGCGCATCGACGATGCGGGCCTGCACATCAGCGTCGGCGGCGAGGAACGGCTGCTGGCGGTGGACAACGTGATCGTCTGCGCGGGCCAGCTGCCGGAGCGCTCTCTCGCCAGCGACCTGGGGAGCACACAAGCGCGCGTGCACCTGATCGGCGGCGCCGACGAGGCGGCCGAACTGGACGCCAAGCGGGCCATCAACCAGGCGGTCAGGCTCGCGGCCACGCTGTGAGCGCAGTACCTACTTCACAAACGAGACGACACATGGACATCCAAGCGGCGCTGCTGCGCGAAGCCAAGGCGGCCTTCAGCATCGAGACGGTGCAGCTCGACGCCCCCCGGGCCGACGAGGTGCTGGTCGAGATCGTGGCCTGCGGCCTGTGCCACACCGACCTGTCGGTGCGTGACGGCGTCATTCCCGTCCCGGCGCTGCCGAACGTGCTCGGCCACGAGGGCTCGGGCGTGGTCATCGCGGTGGGTTCCGCGGTGCGCAAGGTCGGCGTGGGCGACCCGGTGGCCTTGTCGTTCGCCTCCTGCGGCGCCTGCCCGGCGTGCGAGGCGGGCATGCCCGCCCGCTGCGACAACTTTCTGGCGGCGAACTTCATGGGCCGGCGCGCGGACGGCTCCTGCACCCACCATCAGCACGGCCAGGACATCAACGCCTGCTTCTTCGGCCAGTCGTCCTTCGCCTCGCATGCGCTGGTGCGGGAACGCCATGTGGTCAAGGTGCCCGACGACGTGCCGCTCGAACTGCTGGGGCCGCTGGGCTGCGGCATCCAGACGGGGGCCGGCACCATCCTCAATCATCTGAAGCCGCAGCCCGGCAGTTCGGTCGTGATCTTCGGCGCCGGCGCGGTGGGCCTGTCGGCGGTGATGGCAGCCCGGATCGCGGGCTGCGCCACCATCATCGCAGTCGACGTGCAACCCGCCCGGCTGGCCCTGGCGCGGGAGCTGGGCGCCACCCATGCGCTGCACGCGCGCGAGGACGACGTGCTGGCCCGCATCAAGGAGATCACCGGCAGCGGCGCCGACTGCGCGGTCGAAGCCACCGGCGTGCCCGAGGTCGTGGCGCAGAGCATCCGCGCGGTCCGGCGCCTGGGCCAGGTGGCATTGCTCGGGGTGGGCCGCATGGATGCACCGCTGCCATTGGTGCTCGGCGACCTGCTCAGCGGCGCGGTGATCCGGGCCGTGGTCGAAGGCGACAGCGTGCCCGACACCTTCATCCCGCAGTTGATCGAGCTGTACCGCGAGGGCCGTTTTCCGTTCGATCGATTGATCCAGTTCTACGACTTCGCGCAGATCAACGAAGCCGCGCACGACGCCGAGACCGGCCGCGCGATCAAGCCCGTGATCCGCATGCCGCGTGCCCACCCATGAGACCTGAAGAGACGACCATGACCGCCACCGCCCACGACATCGACCGCCTGTTCGCGCGCCAGGATGCGCACCAGCACCGCGTGCGCGCGACCTCGGCCCAGCAACGCATCGCCAAGCTGCAGGCGCTGCGCGCGGCCGTCGTGGCGCACCTGCCGGCCGCGGTGGCGGCGATGGCCGCGGACTTCGGCAAGCCGGGCTTCGAGGCCGCGTGCGAGGTCGCTGCGCTGCTGGGCGAGATCGACCACACCGTGGCCCACCTCGCGCAATGGATGCAGCCGGTCGAGGTGCCACCCAGCGCCGCTGCGGCGCCGGGTGCCACCGCGCGCATCCTGCGCGAACCCAAGGGCCAGGTGCTGATCTTCGGGCCCTGGAACTTCCCCTTCGCGCTGCTGCTGCAGCCGCTGATCGGCGCCATCGCCGCCGGCAATGTGTGCGTGCTGAAGCCGGCGGAATTCACGCCCGCGACCAGTGCCGTCTGCGCACGCCTGCTGCGTGCCACCTTCGACGAGGCAGAAGTCGCCGTCGTCGAAGGCGGCCCCGAGGTCGCCACGGCGCTGCTCGAACTGCCCTTCGACCACATCTTCTTCACCGGCTCCACCAAGGTGGGCAAGCTGGTGATGGCCGCGGCGGCCCGGCACCTGTCGTCGGCGACGCTGGAGCTCGGCGGCAAGTCGCCCGTCATCATCGATGACGACGTCGACCTGGCGCAGGCGGCCTCGCGCATCGCCTGGGGCAAGTTCATGAACGCGGGGCAGATCTGCCTGTCGCCCGACTACATCCTGGTGCCCGCTGCGCAACGCGATGCGTTCGTGGCCGAGGTCGGCCGCTATGTGGGCGCGTCCTTGCACACCGAGGGCACCTTGGTCGAGGCGGACCTGAGCCAGATCGTCAACGAGCGCAACCTGCGCCGGCTCTCCGGTCTGATCGACGACGCGGTGGACCGCGGTGCCCGCATCGCGCTGGGCGGCAAGGTGCTGACCTCGCGGCGCATCGAGCCCACCGTGCTGGTCGACGTGCCGCGCGACGCCGCCATCATGCAGGAAGAGATCTTCGGCCCGATCATGCCGGTGCTCACTTATGAAGATCTCGACGACGCGGTGAACTTCGTCAACGGGCGCGACAAGCCGCTGGCGCTGTATGTGTTCAGCCGCCGCGCGGCGTTCGTCGACGCGGTCCTGGCGCGCACCTCGTCGGGGGGCGTCACCGTCAACGACGTCATCGCCCATGTCGCGGAGCCCAATCTGCCCTTCGGCGGCGTCGGGCCGAGCGGCTCGGGGTCGTATCACGGGATCTACTCGTTCCTCGCCTTCAGCCATGAGCGCAGCGTCTATGGCCAGGCTGTCGAGAACCCGATGGAAGCCTTCGCGCGTCCGCCCTATGCGGGCAAGCTCGAGATGCTGACCGGCATGATCAGCTGAACCAGGAGCGCCTTGTCACGACATGAACATGCCGCCATCGACATTGATCGTCTGACCGGTGATGTACGCGGCATCGTCCGAGGCCAGAAATGCCACCAGCCCGGCGACGTCTGCGCCGGTGCCGGCGCGGCCCATCGGGATGTTCGCGACCCATTCGGCCATCAGCTCGCCGGGTTGGTAGTCGCCGAGCAGCTTGCCCCATGCGGCATCGTTGTACTGCCACATGTCGGTCGTGATGATGCCGGGGCAGAACGCGTTCACGGTGATGCCGGTGGGCGCCAGTTCCTTGGCCAGGCTCTGCGTGATGCCGAGCACGCCGAACTTGCTGGCGGCGTAGTGCGGCGTGTAGATGAAGCCCTGGCGCGCCTGGCCCGATGCGGTGTTGATCAGCCGGCCCTTCTTGCCGCCGCGCCGCATCCGCACCGCCGCTTCCTGGCAGCACAGGAACACGCCCTTGGTGTTGACCGCCAGCACCTTGTCCCATTCCTGCTCGGTCATGTCCTCGAGGCGGGCGACGGTGATGACGCCGGCGTTCTGCACCGAGATGTCGACCTCGCCGAGCTCGTGCGCGACGCGCTCGTACATCGCCTGCACCTGCTCCTTGCGGGTCACGTCGACCACCAGCGATAGCACGGTTGCGCCGGCGCGGCGCATCGCCTCGGCGGTGGCGTGCACGCTGTCCTCGTTCGCCGCCAGGCAGACGCGCGCGCCCTCGGCCGCAAAGCGCTCCGCGATCGCCTGGCCGATGCCGCGGCTGCCGCCGGTGACCAGCGCCACCTTGCCGTCGAATCGCAGCATGGCTTGTTCTCCGTTCGGGTTACCAGCAGACGAAGCCGCCGTCGACGATCAGGTCGACACCGGTGACGAACGACGCAGCCCGGCTCGCCAGAAACACCGCCGGCCCGACGAGCTCGTCGACGCTGGCCATGCGGCCCAGCGGCGTGTCGGCCTCGAACTGCCTGACCTGCTCGGCCACCTCCGGCCGGCTGTTCATCGGCGTCGCCGTGTAGCCCGGGCTGATGCTGTTGACGCGCAGCCCGCGGTCGCTCCACTCCATCGCCAGGCTCTTGGACAGGTGGATCACCGCGGCCTTCGAGCTGTTGTAGTGCGCCTGCAGCAGGCCGCGGTTGACGATGCTGCCCGACATCGACGCGATGTTCACGATCGCGCCGCGCCGGCGCGGCAGCATCACGCGCGCCTGCGCCTGGCACGACAGGAACACGCCGTCCAGGTTGACCGACAACATGCGCTGCCACTGCGCCTCGGGCATGTCTTCGGCGGCGGTCGCGTTGGCGATGCCGGCGCAATTGAGTGCCACGCCGAGCGGCCCGAGCTCGGCCTCGCAGCGGGCGACCGCGCGTTGCAGGTCGGCGGCCTGGGTCACGTCGCCCTCGAGCCGCAGCGCGCGGCGGCCGAGTGCGCCGATGCGCTCGACGGTCGCGCCGAGGCCGGCGCTGCCGGGCAGGTCGAGGCAGGCGACGTCGGCGCCGGCCTCCGCGAGGCCGACCGCCAGGCGCTGGCCGATGCCGCTGCCGGCGCCGGTGACGAAAGCGGTCTCGCCGCTCAGATCGAACAGGTTCATCGTGGTGGATCTTTCAGGGCGTGGCGAGCAGTTGCTGCGCCGTGTGCAGGTCGGTGACCAGGGTGGTGAGCCAGTGGCCGCGCAGGGCCGCGCGGATCGCCTCGAACTTGCGCTCGCCGCCGGCCACGCCGATGCGGCGCCGGGTGCGGCGCAGCTGCTCGGTGCCGATGCCGAGCACGCGTTCGTCGAAACGCGTCGGCACGTGCCGGCCGTCGGCATCGTAGAAGCGCATGCAGACGTCACCGACCGCGCCGGCATCGCGCAGGTCGGCCAGGTCCTGTTCGGTGAAGACGTTGCCGCTCTCGCGCAGCATGCGCGACGGCGGGATCGCGCCGATGCCCATCAGCACCGCCGACAGGTCGTCGAAGCGCTGCAGCGCCTGCTGGCACGACGGGTCGGTGAGCAGCGCGGCCTTGGTCGCGAGCGTGCTGACGACGCCGGGCGCGAGCATGAAGATTGCCTCGGCCTTGCTGAGCTGCGCGAGGCGTTCGGTCAGGCGCGTCGCGAAGGCCTGCGAGCTCGCGAAGCCCAGGCCGCCCAGCACCTGGACGATGCTGCGCGTGGCGCCGGGGCCGGTCGGGCGCATCGCGTTGACGGCGGCGAGCAGGGTCGCGCTCCATGACGAGACGCCGACCGTCTCCCAGGTCGGCACCGCGAGCTCGAGGTAGCTGGCGGCCGTGGCCGCAAGCGCCTGGCTCATGCGGTCGTCGTCGAGCGAGGCGGCATCGGCGACCTCAACGACGATCATCTCGTCGAGGCCGTAGCGGGCTTCGAGCTGCTCCTCGATCTCGGCGTGCACGCCTTCGGGCACGTGCACGGTGGTGCGCACGATGCCGAGCTCCTGGGCCTGTTTCAGCAGCCGCGAGACGCGCGCCTGCGACAGGCCGAGCTGCTCGGCGATGCGCGCCTGGCCCAGGCCGCGCTCGTGGTACATGCAGGCGACGCGCGTGGTCAGGCGCAGCAGGTCGTGCGAGGGTTGTCGGTGCGTGGCCATCGTGGCGGCGATTCTGCCTCCGGGCGCAGAGACGACGGCACTGCTCACGAAACCGCCAGCTCCATTACGCGCGGCCCGGTCGCTTCGCCGCGCGGCAGGATGCCGCGGGCTTCGCCGCGTGCGAGCACCATGACGCGGTGCGAGAGGCCGAGCACCTCGTCGAGGTCGGAGCTGACGACGATCACCGCCATGCCGGCGCGTGCGAGCTCGGCGATGACTTCGTAGATCGCGGCGCGCGCACCGACGTCGATGCCGCGCGTCGGCTCGTCGAGGATGATGATGCGCGGGTCGCGCGCAATCCATTTGGCAATCACGACCTTCTGCTGGTTGCCGCCCGACAGGCTGCCAAGCAATTGCGCCGGCCGGCCCTTCACGCCGAGCCGCTTGATCAATGCGGCGGCGAACGCGGCGGCGCGCGCCGGCTTGATCCAGCCGCGCGGCGCGACGCGGTCAAAGTTGCTGTACGCGATGTTGTCCGCGATCGAATGCGCGAGCACCACGCCGAGCGCCTTGCGATCGTCGGGCACGAGCACCAGGCGTTCGCGAATCGCATCGGCAGGCGAGTGCAGCCGCAGCGCCTTGCCATTGATCGCGACCTCGCCGCGGGCGATCGGGTCGGCACCGGCGATCGCGCGGACCAGCTCGGTGCGCCCCGCGCCGACGATGCCGGCCAGGCCGAAGACCTCACCGGCGCGCACCTCGAACGAGATGTCGCGAAAGCTGCCATCGGGCGCACTGAGGTTCTTGACGGCGAGCACAACCTCGTCGGATGGCGGCGGCGGGATCTCGGGGAACAAGCGGTCGACGCTGCGGCCGACCATCTCGCGCACCAGTTGCGCGGTCGGCACCTGCGCGCTCGCGTGCTGCGCGACTTGCGCACCGTCGCGCAGCACGACGATGCGGTCGGCGATGCGTGCGATCTCGGCGAGCCGGTGGCTGACGTAGATGAACGAGACGCCTTCGGACTTCAGCCGCAGGATCTGCTCGAACAGCCGATCGGTCTCGGCCTCGCCGAGCGCGGCGGTCGGCTCGTCGAGGATCAACAGGCGCGCGTTCAGCGTCAGCGCCTTCGCGATCTCGACCTGCTGCTGCGCCGCGACGCGCAGCGTGCCGACCTTGCGTGTGGCCGACACGTTCAGACCGAGCCGCGCCAGCTGGCGCTGCGAGCGCTCGATCATCGCGTCGCGGTCGATCCGGCCGCGCTTCATCGGCAGGCGGCCGACGAACACGTTCTCGGCGATGGTCAGCTCGGGCAGCAGCCGCATCTCCTGGTGGATCAGGCCGATGCCCGCATGCAGCGCATCGGCCGGCGCCTGCGGCGCATACGGCACGCCTTGCCACCACATGCGCCCGCCCGGGTCGGGCTCGACCAGGCCGGCGATCACCGACGACAACGTCGACTTGCCGGCGCCGTTCTCGCCGAGCAGCGCCAGCACCTCGCCGGGCCGCACGCCGAGGTCGATGCCGCGCAGCACGTTGACCGGCCCGAAGGTCTTGCCGACGCCGCGCACCACCAGACCGGCGTGCTCCGGCGGCATCAACGGGTCGTGGCGTGTCGCGTTGCTCATCGGGTCGGTCCGGCCACCATCAGGCGGGGTTCAGGGGTGTGCCTTCAGGAACTTCTCGACGTTCTCCTTGGTGGTCAGCACGCCATCCATCGGCTGGTCGGCCGGCGGCTTCTTGCCGGCGAGCAGGTCGGTCACCGCATCGACGGCCATGCGGCCCATCGTGAAGGTGGGCTGCGTCACGGTCGCGTCGAGCCCGCCGCTCTGCACCGCCTTCAAGCCGCCGATGTCGCCGTCGTAGCCGACGACCCAGGTCTTCTGGCTCGGCTTGGCCAGCTTCACCGCCTGCGCCGCGCCGAGGGCGATGCCGTCGGCCTGGCCGAAGATGATGTTGATGGTCGGATCGCGCTGCAGCATGTCTTGGGCGATCTTGTTGCCTTCGTCGGCGGCCCAGCGTTCGGTGAACTGGTTCTGCGTGACCTTGACCGCCGGGCACTTCGACAGGCCCGCCATCCAGCCCTTGAAGCGGTCGACCTCGGGCGAGGTGCCTTTCTGGCCGTGGATCACGACCGCGTTGCCCTTGCCGCCGCTCTGCTTGCAGATCCACTCGGCGAGCTCGGTGGTGGCCTTCAGCGATTCGCCGTGGATGAAGGTGTCGCCGGGCGCGCCCTCGGCGTTGCGGTCGACGTTGACGACCGGAATGCCCGCGGCCCGCGCCGCCTTCACCGGCACCGACGCGGCGGTGGCGCCGGCCGGGATGTAGATCAGCGCATCGACCTTCTGCGTCAGCAGATCCTGGATCTGGTTCACCTGCGTGGTGGCGTCGCCCTTGGCGTCGACGGTGATGATGGTGTAGCCCTTCTCCTTGCCGTAGGCCTCGACCGACTGCTTGATCATGTTGAAGAACTCGGCCTGCAGGTTGGCCACGGCCAGGCCGATCTTCTTGGCCTCCGCGTGGGCACCGGTCGACAGGGCGAGGGCGGCGATGCCGCAGACAAGGGTCAGCTTCTTGAACTTGAACATGGTTGCTCCATTGGGGTGTGAATGTCTTCTGGGTCGCGACGCCTGAAGCGTCCGCCGGGGGCTCTTGGGGGCTCGGTCTCCTCCTTCTTCTCGGGTCTGACGAATCGGGTCTGGCGAATGGGCCTTTAGCGAATGCGGCGCTTGTTGGAATCGACGGCGACCGCCAGCACGATCACGCCGCCGATCACGATT
>Ga0207689_10006525_pt1 | contig 10296 bp, 7 predicted proteins | sample KBSMisM52_FD_184312 | JGI IMG/M metagenome (GOLD analysis project Ga0207689, IMG submission 184312) | Miscanthus rhizosphere microbial communities from Kellogg Biological Station, Michigan, USA - KBS Miscanthus M5-2 (SPAdes) (version 2) | ecosystem: Host-associated > Plants > Roots > Rhizosphere... | reverse complement strand
CCGCCGAGCTCCATGGTGGCGCGCTTCATATGCTGGCCGGCGAGGGCCGCGAGCTGCTTGCCGACGACGGTCGAGCCGGTGAACGAGATCTTGCGGATCACCGGGTGCGGGATCAGGTAGCTCGAGATCTGCGCCGGGTCGCCGTAGACCAGGCCGACCGCGCCCGGCGGCACGCCGGCGTCGACGAAGGCGCGAATCAGCTCGGCCGGCGAGGCCGGCGTCTCCTCGGGCGCCTTGACGATGATCGAGCAGCCGGCGGCGAGCGCGGCCGAGAGCTTGCGCACGATCTGGTTGATCGGGAAGTTCCAGGGCGTGAACGCGGCCACCGGTCCGACCGGCTCCTTCACCACCAGCTGGTACACGCCCGGAGCCCGTGCCGGGATCACCCGGCCGTAGGCGCGCCGCCCTTCCTCGGCGAACCAGTCGATGGTGTCGGCGCCGTTGTTGATCTCGGCCTTGGCCTCGGCCAGGGTCTTGCCCTGCTCCATCGTCATCAGGGTGGCGACGAGCTCGATCCGCTCGCGCAGCAGGTTGGCCGCCTTCCTCATGATCTTCGAGCGCTCGTAGGCGCTGACCCGCTTCCAGGTGGCGAAGCCCTTGGCGGCGGCCTCGAGCGCCTCGTCGAGGTCGGCCTTCTCGGCATAGGCGAGCGTGCCGATGGTGCCGCCGCTGGCCGGGTTGACGATCGGCAGCGTGCGACCGGCGCGGGCGGCACGCCACTCGCCGTTGATGAGCAGCAGGGGATTCGGGTAGACGCGTGTATCCATGATGATGTTCCGGCGGGCGTTCGAGCCCGGTACGAGGTGCGCGGGACCGTCACGATACGTGAAACGCTCGGCCGCGGTCGACACACCCCCGGCGCAGGCGAGAATCGGCGCGACGCATCGGCACTGAAAGGGAGACGGACATGGCCACGATCGGATTCATCGGCGCCTCGGGCCTCATGGGCCACGGCATGGCGAAGAACCTTCTCGCCAAGGGCCACGAGCTCGCCCTCACGGTGCACCGGAACCGGGAGCGGCTCGCCGATCTGCTCGCAGCCGGCGCCAGCGAAGCGGCGTCGCCGGCGGTGCTCGCCGCATCGTCGGAGATCGTCTTCCTCTGCGTCACCGGCTCGCCGCAGGTCGAGGCCGCGGTCGAGGGGCCCGAGGGCCTGCTCGCGAGCGCGAAGCGCCGCCCCGGGCTCGTCGTCGTCGACTGCTCGACCAGCGAGCCCGATTCGACGGCGCGGCTGAGAAGCGTCTGCGCAACGGCCGGCGTGACCTTCGTCGACGCGCCGCTGGCACGCACGCCGGTCGAGGCCGAGCTCGGCAAGCTCAACGTCATGGTCGGCGCCGAGCCGGCGGTCTTCACCCGGCTCGAGCCGGTGCTGCGCGCTTTCGCCGAGAACGTGTTCCACGTCGGCGGCCCGGGTGCCGGGCACACCATCAAGCTGCTCAACAACTTCATCGCCCAGGCGATCTGCACCGCGACCGCGGAAGCCTTCGCGGTCGGCGCGCGCGCCGGCGTCGATCTCAAGCAGCTGGTCTCGCTGGTCTCGGTCGGCGCGGTGAACTCGGGCCTGTTCCAGATGATGTCGAAGACGCTCGACGGCGAGATGGGCGCGCTGCGCTTCGAGCTCGACAACGCCCGCAAGGATGTCCGCTACTACACCCACCTCGCGGAAAGCCTGGCCATACCGACGGTGATGGGCGAGGCGGTGCACCAGTCGCTGGCCCTGGCGAGCGCGCTCGGCCACGGCAAGAAGTTCGTGCCGTCGCTGGTCGAGGCGCAGGAGCAGCTCACCGGCGCCACGATCGTGCCGCGACGGTCCTGAGCCGAGCCGGACCGGACCGCAGACCTCAGCGCGCGCCGAGGCGCATCGCCGCGCCGTCGGCGCCGGTGCGGATCAGGAGCCGGCGGGCGCTGCCTTGCGGCGGATCGAGCGGCTCGGCGGCTTGCGTTGCCGTGATGCGGTCGAGGGTCAACGCGAACGGCTCCGTCGGCGAACGCTCGATCAGCTTGCGCAAGGCAGCGCGGTTGGCCTCGAACTCGCCCTTGCCGACGTAGGGATCGCCCCGCGCCGCCTTCTCGCAATCGATCAGTCGGGCGAAGAGCTCCCGGTCCTGCGCGATGCCGCCCTGCAAGGTCGCCGCGGCCGCGCCAAGGGGATCGGCCGGCGTGGTCGAGACGCTGTCGCCGACGGCGATGCGCAGAGTGTTCGCCGCCGCCAGGGTGCGCGCCGAGATTTCCTGGATCCGCTTCTGCTCGTGCAGCGCCCGCATCAGCGCCAGCGCCTTCTCGACCTGGACCTCGCCGAAGCGCGGCGCCCTGGACAGCGTCTCCAGCGGTTGGCGCGCCGCGTCGGTGCGCTCGACCGCATCGCGCCAGATGTTGAGCGCGCGCCCCGCCGCTTCTTCGATGCGCTCGCGAAACGCCGCCTTGCCGAGCGCCGAGGCGTAGTTCTCGCGCGCCTCGCGGGCAAAGCGCGACAGGTCCTGCACCAGCGCCTTGAGCCGGCCGTCGGCCAGGCCGTCGATCTTGGGCGCGAGCCCGGCCAGCAGCGACTTCAGATCGCGCATCTCGTCGCCCAGCGACTCGAGAAAGCGCTCGTTCGCCAGGCCGGCCAGCGACACGGCGGCGATGACCGCGGCGGCGCTGCCGTCGAGCCACCGGCCGGTCGAGCCCGCGGCGGTGGCGAGGCTGCGCATGAAGGCGAGGTCGGCACGCGCCACCGACATGGTGGCGCCGGGCGCGAAGTCGATCGCGTAGACCGCGGTCAGCTCCTCGCCGGCCAGCGCCGTGGCGACCGAAGCCGACTGCACCGGCGACAGCGGCAGGGCGATGCCGGCCGCCCACTCGCCCGCGGCCGCCGGCTCGAGCGCCAAGACGCGCTCGATGACCGGCGCGGCCGGGCGCGGCGGCGGCACGACGATGACCGTCGGCGGCACCAGCGAGACGGCAGGCGGCGGCGCGGGCGGCGGTGGCGGCGGTGGTGCCTTCGGCGGCGGCGGTGGTGCCAGGGGCGGCGGCGGCGCCGGACGCGGCGCGACCGGCGGGGGCACGGGGGCCGGCGCAGGCGCTGCCGCCGCCGGCGGCGCAACCGCCGGCGCGACCGGCGCGACCACCGGCGCCGGCGCGGCCACCGGCGGCGCCGGCGGCTCGACCGGGGCGGCGACCCGTTCGACCGGCGCTTCCTTCGCTGGCGCGGTGTCCTCGGGCCGACGGCGTGACTTGCCGACCCACCAGCCCAGCCCCAGGCCGAGCAGCACCAGGACGGCGGCGATGATCCATGCAGTGGTTGTCGTCATGACGCGTAGCGGATCCGGTAGATGGCGCCGGCCAGGTCGTCGCTGACCAGCAGCGAGCCATCCGGCAGGACGAGCACGTCGGCGGGCCGGCCCCATGCCGATTCTCCCTGCAGCCAGCCGTCGACGAAGGTTTCCGGCTTGCCGGCACGGCCTTGCGCGTCGACCGTCACCCGCACGACCTGGTAGCCGACCTTGCTGCTGCGGTTCCACGAGCCGTGCTCGGCGATGAACACGTTGCCGCGAAAGGCTTCGGGAAACTGGGTGCCGGTGTAGAAGCGCATGCCGATGGCGGCGACGTGGGCGCCGAGCATCGCCGCCGGCGCGACGAACTCGCTGCACGAGCGCTTGGCGCCATATTCCGGATCGGCGGTGTTGCCTTGATGACAGTACGGGAAGCCGAAATGCTGGCCGGGCTGCGTCACCCGGTTGAGCTCGTCGGCCGGCAGGTCGTCGCCGAGCATGTCGCGGCCGTTGTCGGTGAACCAGAGGGCCTTGTCGACCGGGCTCCAGTCGAAGCCGACGCTGTTGCGCACGCCCCGGGCCACGGTCTCGAGGCCGCTGCCGTCCGCCTTCATCCGCTGGATGACGGCGTGGCGCTCGCTCGGCTCGCAGACGTTGCAGGGCGCGCCCACCGGCACGTAGAGCGCGCCGTCGGGGCCGAAGGCGATGAACTTCCATCCATGGTGCCGTTCGGACGGCAGCCGGTCGGTCACAACCACCGGTGCCGGCGGCTGCGCCAGCCGATCGTCGATGGCGTCGAAGCGCAGGATCTTCGAGACCGCGGCGACGTAGAGAGAGCCGTCGCGCCAGGCCACGCCCGAAGGCATCTCCAGGCCGCTGGCGATGGTGCGCACCGGGCCGGCGCGGCCGCTCTCGATCTGGAAGGCGTAGACCTTGCCGGCGCTGCGGCTGCCGACGTAGACCACGCTCCTGCCGTCGGCGCTGCGGCCGAGCGCCATCTGGCGCGCGTTCGGCACCGCGTCGGTCACGAGCTCGATGCGAAAGCCCGCCGGCAGGCGGAGCTTCTCGACCGGCAGGGCGGCGAGCGCCGGGGCCGCGCCGCCGGCGACGAGCGCGAGCGACAGCAGCGCCGCGGCGGCGCCGCCGGCTCGCCGTGCGGGTCGGTGGCCGGGCCGGGCCGGGTTCGGACGACAGGGCATCGAAGTGAACCGACGGATCGAAACCCGCGAGGGTATCAGCGTCAGCGCGCGAGTGCCTCGATGGCCCCCGCCGCCAGTCCGACCTTGCCGCCAGCGGCGAGGATCTCGGCCCAGGTGACGCTGTCGACCGGCACGCCGCTCGCCAGCCGCGCCGCCTTCGTCGCCCGCTCCGGCTCGCCGGGCGTGAGCACGCGCTCCACCCCGGGAGCGGGCGGCGAGGCGGTGCTCCAGGCGACGAACGACTCCATCTCCTCAGCCAGGTTGGCGGCGGTGCCGAGCCGGCCGGCGTCGACGATGATCGAGAACATGCTGTTGAGGACCCGGCGGCGGCCGTCGGTCACCGGGCCGGCGGTGGCGCCGCCGGCGAGCGCGCCGCCGAGCAGCTCGCAGATCAGCGCCAGGCCCGAGCCCTTGTGCTCGCCGAACGGCAACAGCGCCCCGATCGGCTCGATCACCGTGTAGCGCGGGTTCGTCGTCGGCTCGCCGTGGTCGTCGATGATCGTGCCCGGCTCGAGCTCCAGCCCCTTGTTGAAGGCGACCCGGGTCTTGCCCTGGGCGATCTTGCTGGTGGCGAAGTCGAGGACGATCGGCTCCTTGCCCGGGCGCGGGATGCCGACGCAGAACGGGTTGGTGCCGATGCGCGCATCGCGGCCGCCGAACGGCGCGACGATCGGCCGCGACAGGACGTTGACGAAGTGGATCGACACCAGCCCGGCGGCGATGCACTGCTCGGCCCAGTGGCCGATCCGGCCGAGGTGGTGCGAATGCGCCAGGCCGACGACGCAGACGCCGTGCGCCTTCGCCCGCTCGATGCCGAGCGCCATCGCCTCGGCGCCGATCACCTGGCCGTAGCCCTGGCAGCCGTCGAGCGTCAGCAGCGGGCCGCTGTCGGCACGAATCTTCACGTGGGCGTCGGGCAGGAGGCCGCCTTCGAGCACGGCGTCGATGTAGCGCGGCGTCATGCCGACGCCGTGCGAGTCGTGGCCGCGCAGGTTGGCCTCGACGAGGTTCGCGGCGACCTGCGCCGCCTCGAGCGCGGACGAGCCGGCGGCGCGGACGACGGCGGTGACGGCGGCCGTCAGGGCGTCGGCGCGAAAGACAAGGGTATCGGTCATGGGAGGGGACTCGGGCGAAAAGGTAACGGTCGCGCCGAGTCTGGCAGGGGATTTGCGAAGGTGGCACAGTAGCGGCGACGGGTGCTCTTCGCCTCGTCGCAAACCCCATGCGTCAATCGCTTCGCATCGAGCCTCTCGCCGCCTTGCTCGCCGGCCTGGTCGTCGCCGCGGCGCTGCCCGCCGCAGCGGCCGAGCCCAAGGGACAGGGACAGATCTACCAGCAGCGCGCTGCCGACGGCCGCATCGTTCTCACCGACCGCCCGTCGTCGACCGCGGTCACCGAGCGCACCTGGCAGGTCGACCGTGAAGACAGGGAAGCGGCGCAGCAGCGCGCCGCGGACGTGCGCAAGGAGGCCGACGCGGTCAGCGAGCGCGTCCAGCGGCACATCGACGCGCAGGAGCGCATGGCCGCGGCCGAGCAGGAACGTGCCTGGCAGGCGCGGCAGCGCGACCAGCAGACGGCACGCTACGACGACGGCATGTACTACCCCTACTACGCCGCCACCGGCCCGTATCCGAACCGGCCGTTCCGCTTCAAGAACACCGAGCCGCCGTTCTTCGAGGTCGGCACGCACAGGAACCAGCTCGGCAAGCCGGTGCCGAGGCATCACTCCTCGCGTTCCTCGGGCGGGGTCAGCGCACCAGTAATGCCCTGAAGTCGTTGACGTTGGTGAAGGTCGGCCCGGGCACGACGAGGTCGCCGAGCGCCGAGAAGAAGCCGTAGGCGTCGTTGCGGTCGAGCATGGCGCGCGGCGACAGGCCCAGGGCCGCGGCGCGCGCCAGGGTGCTCGGTGAAACGAAGGCGCCGGCGTTCTCCTCGCTGCCATCGATACCGTCGGTATCGGCCGCCAGCACATGCACGTTCGCCTCGCCCTGCAGGGCGATGGCGCAGCCCAGCAGGAATTCCGTGCCACGGCCGCCCCGTCCCGGGGTCCCCGTGCGCACGGTCACGGTGGTCTCGCCGCCCGAGAGCACCACGCACGGCCGGGTGAAGGGCTGGTCGCGGCGGGCGATCTGCCGGGCCAGCGCCGCATGCACCTTGCCGACCTCGCGCGACTCGCCTTCGATCTCGTCGCCGAGGATGTGCGCCTCGATGCCGGCGGCACGGGCCGCAGCGGCTGCGGCCTCGAGCGAGCGCTGCGGCGTGGCGATGATGTGGACCGTGTTGCCGGCGAATGCCGCGTCGCCGGGCTTGGGCGTTTCCAGCTCGCCGCTCTCGAGGCGCGCGCGGACCCCCGGCGAGACCGCGATCGCGTAGCGGTCCAGCACCGCCAGCGCATCGGCACAGGTGGTCGGATCGGGCACCGTCGGCCCGCTGCCGATGGTCGCCGGCGCGTCGCCGGGCACGTCGCTCACGAGCAGGCTCACGACCTGGGCCGGCGCGCAGGCCCGCGCCAGGCGGCCGCCCTTGATCGCCGAGAGGTGCTTCCTCACGCAGTTCATCTCGTCGATGGCCGCGCCGCTCTTCAGCAGCGCCCGGTTGATCGCCTGCTTTTCGTCAAGGCTCACGCCCTCGGCGGGCAAGGCGAGCAGCGACGACGCGCCGCCGGAGATCAGGCAGAGGACGAGGTCGTCCTCGCTCAGTCCCCGGGCCAGCGCACCGATCCGTGCCGCGGCGCGCCGGCCGGCTTCGTCCGGCACCGGATGCGCCGCCTCGACGACTTCGATCCGGGTCGAGCCGCCCTTCTGCCGCGCCGCAAACGCCGGCGGCAGGTAGTCGTAGCGGGTGACGACCAGGCCGCTGATCGGCGCGCCGGCCGGCCAGGCCGCCTCGACCGCGGCAGCCATCGACCCGCCCGCCTTGCCGGCGCCGAGAACCAGGGTGCGCCCTTTCGGCGGCGGCGGCAGGAACGGGGCGATCGTCGTCGCGTCCGGCAGGGCCGCGGCCACCGCCGCATCGAACAGCGAGCGAAGGAAGGATCGCGGCTCGAGCGCGTTCGGCTGCATGCGGCGATTCTCCCGCAGCCCGCTCGGTTCCGGCGCGGCCGCGAACTACGCCACGTTTGCACCGGCTGTTCGCCCCCACAGGGCCGCCGCGAGGGCCCAGCATCGCAGGCGCGGCGACCCGGCCGCAGATTGCGTGCCTTCCCCGTGCCCGACCTCTCGCGCCCGAAGAGCCTGCGCTTCGGCATCCAGTCTCGGCTGCTGGCCGTGACACTGGCGATCGGCCTGCTCTTCGTCCTCTACATCGCGTTCAACACGGCGCGCCAGTCGGGACGCGACCTGGTCAATGCGCGCGAGCAGCTCCGGCTGGTCGCGGGCCTGGCCGGCGCGCGGCTCGACGAGCATCTCGGCGACGTGACCCAGGTGCTGCATTCGCTCGCCGCCACCGTGCCCCTCGAGACCGCCGACTTCGAGCGCAACGACGCGACGCTGCGCCGCCTGGCGCCGACCTTTCCCGCCAACCTGACCAGCGTCTCGCTATGGGCACCCGACGGCGCCAACATCGGCTCGTCGGAGGACGTGCCGGCGTCGGGTCGGCTGAGCGCCGCCGATCGGCCTTTCTTCCTCGCCGCGATGCGCGGTCCCGGGGTCGCCGTCGAGGCGCCGCTGCGCTTGCAGAAGGGCGGCGAGTGGACGGCGGTGTTCGCCCTGCCGATCGTCCGCGACGGCCGAACCGTCGCCGTCGTCTCGGTCGCCACCCGGCTGCAGACGCTGACCAGCCTGCTCGATCCGGAGTCGGCCCTCACGCCCGGCGGCGTGATCTCGCTGATCGACGCCGACGGGCGACTGATCGGCCGCTCGCTCGAGCCCGAGCGCTGGATCGGCCAGCCCGCGCCGATGGACCGCACCCTGCTGCTGCGCCGCTTCGCCGAGGGCCGCGGCAGCGGCGAGCACACCGGCCTCGACGGCCTCGCCCGGATCGCCGGCTTCGCCCGGGCACGCTCGGTGCCGTGGCTGGTCTACGTCGGCATCCCGGTCGATGCGGCGCTCGGCCCGGCCGGCGCCAATGCGCGCGAGAGCCTCCTGCTCGGCGTCGGCATGCTGGCGATCGGCCTCGTCCTCGCTGCCTGGGTGGCACGGCGGATCGCCCGGCCGCTGCGCCAGCTGAGCGCGGACGCGCGCCTGCTCGGCGAAGGCCGTTTCGAGCACCGCACCGAGGTCCGCACCGGCAGCGAGATCGGCCTGCTGGCGCACACCCTCAATCGCATGGCCGCGGCCCTGCAGGAACGGATCGCCGCGGCCCGGCGGAGCGAAGAGCGGCTGATGCTGGCGCTCGAAGGCTCGGGCCAGGCGCTGTGGGACTGGGACATCGCCGGCGACCGCATCTTCTGCAGCGGCCGCGGCTCGACCCTGCGCGGCGGGCCGGACCAGGCGTTCGAAATCACTCCGCAGGAGCGGCAGACGCACGTCCATCCCGACGACCTGCCGGTGGTGCTTGCACGCGTCGGCGAAGCGTTCGCCGGGCGGACGCCCATCTACGAAGTCGAGTTCCGGATCCGCCACCACGACGGCCGCTGGGTCTGGCTGCACAGCCGCGGCCGGGTGGTCGAGCGCGACGGCGCCGGCCGCGCCCTGCGCATGGTCGGCACCGATGCCGACGTCACCCGGCAGAAGGCCGCGGAGCAGCAGCTGCGCCAGCGGGCGGAGTTCGACGCCCTCACCGGCCTGCCGAATCGCGGGCTGTTCAACGACCGGCTGGAGAGCGCGATCGAGCGCGCCCGGCGCAGCGGCAAGACCCTGGCCCTGCTGTTCCTCGACATCGATCACTTCAAGGGCGTCAACGATTCGCGCGGCCACGGCGCCGGCGACACGCTGCTCAGGATCGTCGCCGAGCGCTTGCTGGCGACGGTGCGCGGCGTCGACACCGTGGCCCGCCTGGCCGGCGACGAGTTCACGGTCATCCTCGAAGGCCTGGCCGAGCCGGCGGACGCCGAGGTCGTGGCGATGAAGATGGTCGAGGCACTGCGCCCGCCGATGCGCATCGGCGCCGATCTGGTGAGCGTTTCCACCAGCGTCGGCCTGGCGGTGCTGAGCGACGCCGATGTCGACGCCGCGAGCCTGCTGGCGCGCGCCGACGAGGCGCTCTACGAGGCCAAGCGCGCCGGCCGCGACCGCTACGTCAAGAGTCCAGCCGTCGCCTGACGCAAAGCCGCCCCGCAGCGGCGACCTTCCGACAGAATGCGCCAGCGTGGACATCCGCACCCGCCTTCGCGCCCTGACCCTGGCGACGCTGATTCCGGTCGTGGCCTTCGGCATGTTCGGCACCTACGTGCTGGCCGAGCGCGAGAAGGCGACGCTGGAGCGCGCGATGAGCGACCACGCGCGCTCGCTGATGACCGCGATCGAGTCGGAGCTGCACGACTCGGCCACGTCGCTCGAGGCGCTGTCCCGCGAGCCCAGCCTCGATCGCGGTGAGTTCGAGACGTTCCGCGTCGAGGCGCTGCGCGCCTTCGAGGCGCGCAGCGGCGAGTGGGTCAATTTCCAGGTGTCGCGGGCCGATACCGGCGAGTTGATGATGAGCCTGCTGCCGTCCGCCGGCGCCGCACCGCAGCGGCCCGCGGGCGCGGCAAAGTTCCTCGGGGTGGTGCGCCCCCGCCCGTTCGTCGTCAGCGAGATCGTGATGAGCGAGGTGCCGAGACGGCCGCTGTTCGCGATCCGCCTCCCGGTCGTGCGCGGTGACCGGGTCGACCTGGTGCTGTCGGCGGTGATCGATCCGGCGACGATCGGCCAGATCATCGACCGGCAGAAATTTCCGTCGCAGTGGGCGGTGGCCGTGATCGACGGCAA
>Ga0207689_10006516_pt1 | contig 10308 bp, 8 predicted proteins | sample KBSMisM52_FD_184312 | JGI IMG/M metagenome (GOLD analysis project Ga0207689, IMG submission 184312) | Miscanthus rhizosphere microbial communities from Kellogg Biological Station, Michigan, USA - KBS Miscanthus M5-2 (SPAdes) (version 2) | ecosystem: Host-associated > Plants > Roots > Rhizosphere... | reverse complement strand
CGGATTCACCCCACCCCAACGCCATTGGCACCATGCCGGCAATCATGGCAAGACTGGTCATTACAATAGGTCGAAAGCGGTTAGTGGCAGCCTGTGCTCCTATCATGACCGTATTTTTTTGTTGTGCGCGGATATATTCTGCATTGGAGACAAGCAGGATGGCATTGGCCACAGCCACCCCGATGGCCATTATGCTACCCATAAAAGATTGAATATTGATGGAATTGCCGGTTATCCATAGCAACAGCATTGAGCCGGCCAGCACCCCGGGGAAAACAGCCAGTACAGTTAGTGCCAATTTGAACGACTGAAAATAAGCAGTGAGCATTAATGCAATTAATACAATGGCCAGCAAGAGTCCAATAGATAATTCGCTGGTGGTTTCGTTGAGTATATCCGATTGTCCGCGCTGGTACACTTTTACACCCTGTGGCAATTCGCCCAGGTTTTTAATGGCCTTGTTTACAGCAGCAATGGCACTGCCCAAATCTTTATGGTGAATATTGGCAGTTACTGTAATAAAACGTTGCTGGTTAATCCGGTCGTACTCGCCAATGGAATTACCTTTCTTCCATTCGGCAATATCGCGCAGGAAAATAGTATTTCCGTTGGCATTGCCTACCGGCACCTGGTCAACCTGTTCGGGGCTGTTCATAGACAACTGCGGATATTCTACCTGTACCTGGTAAGCGGTACCCGATGTTTTATCGAGCCAGTATACGGGTTGTGTAAACCGGCTGGAGGAGGTTCCTTCTGTAACAGATTTACCCGCCTGTTCAACAGTAAGGTTCATTTGCCCGGTCCTGATGCGATCGTAATTAATTTGTATGGTGGGATAATCCAGTGGTTGTGCCACCTGCACATCGCGCAGGTAACCGACGTTGTTTAACGACGCTGTTAATTTAGCCGCAATATCGCGGCCCTGTGCTAAATTTTTTCCCTGTACCACTATTTCTATCGGATTATTGGTGCCCTGGCTCATCACCTGGTCAACCAAATCTGCCGGTTCAAATGATAGTGCAATACCTGGAATGTTTTTTATAACGCTGGCACGCATTTGTTCTTTCAGTGCTTCAATACTGATACCGGCGCCTTTTACCAGGTTTAGTTTTATAACCGCTTCGTGCGGGCCGCTGGTGTATAAAAAAATAGGGTTAATGGCAAAGGAAGACGGTTGTAACCCAACAAAAGCAGAACTGATGGCTACATTGCGTTTTCCCACAAGGCTGTCGATTATCAATAATGTTTTTTTGGTGGCATCTTCCGTGCGTTCTATCCTGGTACCGGGCGGCATGCGTAAACGCACCTGCATTTGCCCCGCATCTTGTTTGGGAAAAATTTCTGTGCCTGCATTTTTGTAGCCGGTATAGCTGAGCAACAACAAAACTATGATTACAAACGGCACAATGAAGACGCTTGCCCTGGAAGCCCTTGCAATATTCCCTGACAAATGTTGTTTCAATCCTCTTAACCCGTCTTGCTTTGGATCGCGTTTTAGTTTACCTATTAACCATGCACTCAATACAGGTACCAGCGTTTGTGATAACAGAAAAGACGCTGTAACAGCAAATGCTACTGAAATTGAAAGCGGCATAAACATAGAACGTGGAAGACCCGACATAAACAAAGCGGGTACAAATACCGCCAGGATGCTGAACAGGATCAATAATTTGGGCACCGCTATTTCCGCACAGGCATCCCAGATAGCACGTTGCTTTGTCTTTCCCAAATCCAGGTGATGGTGAATATTCTCCATGGTAACCGTAGATTCATCCACCAGTATGCCTACCGCCAATGCCAGACCGCCCAGCGTCATAATATTGATGGTTTGGCCACACAGGTATAAGAACCCAACCGATATCAGCAGGGCCAGGGGAATATTAATGATAACGATTAACGCGCTCCTGATGTCTTTTAAAAACAACCAAACCATCAGGCCTGTCAGCAGCGCACCCAGCAAGGCCTCAAACAATAAACTGTTCAATGAATTGGTTACATAGTCTGACTGATCAAATTCGTAAGATACTTTTATATCGTCCGGTATGGCCGCCTGCATATCGGGCAAAGATTTTTTAATGGTGGCAATTACATCCAGCGTAGACGCATCTGCTCTTTTGGTAACAGGAATATACACCGATCGTTTGCCATTGATAAGCGCATAACCCGTGGTGATATCTGCTCCATTGTCTACCGTGGCCAGATCCCTTACCAGCACAGCAGCTCCTTCTGTATTTCTTACAGTAACATTTTCCAGATCTTTAAAATTATCTGCCACACTGTTGGATGCGGTAATAAATGTTTTATCGCCCACCCTTATATTGCCCGCAGGAAGAATGGGATTGTTTTTGGCAATGGCGGTCACTACTTCATCGGCCGTAATATGATAGCTTCTTAATCGTTCCGGGTCTGCTTTTATAACAATGGTGCGTTGGTTACCACCAAATGGCGGAGGCGCCGATACACCCGGCAATGCGGCAAACATGGGGCGCACTTTAAACAATGCCAGGTCGGATATTTCATTCAGCGAACGGGTTTCACTGCTAAATACCAGTTGCCCCACCGGGATAGAACCCGCATCGTAGCGCATTACAAACGGTGGCAGGGTACCTGGCGGCATAAATGACCGGGCCCGGTTTACATAGGAAATCACTTCGGCCATGGCAGCCGCCATATTGGTGCCTTCGTGAAACTGCAGTTTTATGAGCGCCAATCCCTGTATGGATTTGCTTTCAACCGCCCTTATGCCGTTAATGTACAGGAAATGATATTCATAATAAGAAGTAATAAATCCTTCCATTTGTTGCGGCGATAAACCTCCATAAGTTTGTGCCACATAAATAGTAGGCGCATTAATGGCGGGGAAAATATCTGCAGCAGATTTTCGGACGGCCAGCACAGCAAAAAACAACACACCCAGTATTACAACAACTACCGTGGTTGGTTTTCTAAGCGCAAATTGTATAAGTCGGCGCATGGCAGTTACCTGATTTCATTTAAAAAAATTTGTTCATCTCCTTTTATGGCAGCCTGCAGCAGCAGGGCTTTCCAGGCATCCCAATGTGCCAGTTTCAGATCCAGCTCTGCCTTTAATAAATTGTATTGCGCCTGTATCAGGTCAGCAAAACCTACCAGCCCGGTATTGTATCTTATCTGCATGGCATTAAACGCATACTGTCCCGATTTCAATTGCTGTACTGTTTCCGTGGCAACCGCCAGGCTGCTGGCAAAAGTAGCAGCAGCCATTTTTTCCTGCGCCGTCAGCGAAGTCTTACTCTCTTCAATTTGCTCGGCTGCGGCCTGTGAAAGTAAATTTTGCTGTTGCAACTGTTTTTTTATTTCTCCATATTTCATTAACGGAAAAACAAGTTGTACCCCTGCACTATAATTAAACCGGTTCATCCCAAGTCCATCCCAGGTTTTATTGACACCACTGGTTTCAAAACCAGAACCGCGGGCAAAGCCGGTGCCCCATACATTTAATTTAGGGTACCATGATTTTTTTAAAAGTTGTTCCCTTGACTGGCTTAATAAAAACTGGCTTTTACCCAGCTGTATCAGCGGCGCTTTTGAAAAACTACTATCGATCTGCCTGGCAACTACAGGTAAACGGCTAAGAAAAACGCTGTCGGCCGGTACCGGCATAGCATTGGTAACCACCAGTTGCGCCAGTAACAATTGGTTTACGGCCAGTTGTTTTTGTGCTTTTAGAAAATCGATATTGGCTTTTGATAATTCCGATAAAAACAGAGCGGTATCAACACCGGGTTTTAAACCGGTATTGGCCAGTACCCGGCTCTGGTACAGGCTGGCCTCTACCCTTCTTATATTGCTTTTATGAATGGCTGTCATATCATAGGCCAGCAGCAAGTCAAGGTAGGCACTGATAACATTTATTTTTTGCTGAAACAATAGCTGCTGCCATTGCATTTTTTTTGTGTTGGCTTCTGCTATGGCTACACCGGTCTGCGCATTTTTTTGACCGAACGAAACCGCCTGCCAGTTTAGCAAAATACTTGCTGCGCTGCCCGTTACGGGTTTGTAATCATTGCCGGTAGCCGGCGGACCCGTCATTGGTAAAATATTACCCGGGTAAAATATACCGGTAAGATTATTGGCGGTACCCATTCCGGCCTGGTAACTGGCATCTATGGTAGGCAACCAGTTGTATTTTACCACATCAACATGGCGGGTGGCGGCATCCGCTTCATATTTTACCGATTTCAGGAGGTGATAATGTTGCTCCGCCAATTGCAGGGCTCCTTTTAATTCAATGGCAGTATCAATGGGTGCCTGGGCCAACAGTTGGCAGCATGGCATCATCAGTCCAAGCATTGCAAGCAGCCTGATGGGTTTGTTTAGCATGATTGGTAGGTGCTGTTTTACAAGTTGACAAAGCTAACCGGCGATTTTGGAGAAAATCTGACAGCCCGGATAGGTAATTGGTTGATTGGTTGATTGGTTTACTGGTTGATTGGTGGGCTTTTGGCGGTGGAAGACAAAGAATATTGCAGGCCCCGGAGGAGCGCAACACAAAATGTAGCAAAAGAAATTTATTTGAAAATCACGGTTACGGTATGCCATCCGTTCCTGAACTGGTAGCTGACGGTATACCTATACAGGCTGCATATTTGTTTAACCAGGGCAAGTCCCAGGCCGGTGGTCTTGTTCTGGTGCGAGCCCTTTTTAAACCGGTCGAACAATTCATTGGCGGGCGTTTCTGTGGGTAAGCCAGTATTTTCAATGATATAACCCGATGCAGTAAGCGTAATAGTAATTTTGCCGCCCGGCACATTGTGCACCACCGCATTTTTTAGAAGATTGGTCAGCAGTATTTCAATCAGCGATGGGTTTGCAATAACCGTAACGCCGTCGTCGATAGCGGTGGTGGTGGCGGGAAATTCGTCGTAATGATGCTGGAAATTGTCCAGCAGTTGCCGCAGCATTTGGGAGACATCTACTTCCTCCACAGCAGGAAACTGGTTGTTCTCAATTTTTGCCAGTAACAGCAGGGTTCGGTTCATCTGGCTCAGGCGATCATTTGCTTCGTTGATATCGCCCAGCAAAGAAGCCGCTTTTTCTGTAAGGTTGGGTTGATTGATGAGCAATTCCAGTTTTGAACGGATAATAGCCAGCGGCGTTTGCATTTCATGCGAGGCGTTTTCGACAAACTGTTTCTGCCTTTGGAAAGCATCGTTTACATTACTGGTAAGCCTGGTAAGTGTAGCGTTCAGTTCATTAAATTCTGCAATGCCTGTGTCGGTGGGCAAAGACAGCGATTGCTGGGTGGTGATATCGTACTCATTGGCCTTTTGCATGGAGGAGAAGAAGGGGCGCCAGAGCGAGCCCGCGTTTTTGCGGTTCAGTATTACAATGGCCACCAACAACAATATCAGAATTCCTATCTCGGTAAGAAATACTTTTATAATAAGGTGGGTTATTTCGGTAGAAGAAACAAAAGTGGTGACCAGGTACCGGCTGTTTTGCCATTCATAGCTGCGTGTGAGCAACTGGAAGGGCAAGGATTTTTTTATGGCCGGGTAATAGATAACCGTGTCTTTTAGCTCATCCGTTTTATCATCTGCCCTGTCCCCTGCTTTACTGATCTGGTATTCGCCCCTGATGCTTTTTTCTATATCTCCATTCTTTTGAACAAAGGCATTCCAGGTATTGTCTTGCTTTAACAGCAATTGTTTTAGCTGCATGTGGTGGGCCTGCATGCGCATCAGCACATAGAAAAGCAGACAGCAGGCCAACAGTACAACGGGCAGCCATATTAGCAATACGCGGGTATTTTTTTGCAGCAGGGTTTCGTTCATAATGATAGTTTATAACCCAGCCCGTAAACGGTTTGCACCAAATCGTCGCATCCTTTTTCCTTTAGCTTTCTTTTCAGGTTTTTTATTTGCGAATACACAAAATCGAAAGAAGGCATATTGTCGGCCTGTTCTCCGTAGATATGTTCGGCAATGGCCTGTTTGCTTACCACCCGGTTGCTGTTGTTTAAGAGATAGACCAGCAGGTCGTATTCGTTTTTGGTAAGGGATACCGGCTGTTTTGAACAGTGTACGGTGCGCGATGAAAGATCCAGGCGCAGGTTGCCCGCTTCCAGTATATCCACCCCATCGGTATATTTCCGGCGGATAAGTGCTTTTATACGGGCATTGAGTTCTGACAAATGGAAGGGTTTGGTAAGGTAATCGTCGGCCCCGATATCCAGGCCTTTTATCTTATCATCCAGCGAATCCCTGGCGGAGATAATCACCACGCCTTCTTTCTTTTTGTATTGCCGCAGGTAATGCAGCAATTGAAGGCCATTCCCATCGGGCAGGTTGATGTCGAGAATGATGCAATCGTAGTCGAACGCATCGATCTTACTGATGGCGCTATGGTAGGTAGATGCGCCTTCGCAAAGAAAATCTTCCTGTGTAAAATACTCAAGGATGCTTTGCAAAAGACTGGGTTCATCTTCCACCACCAGTAATTTCATGCTTCAATTTTGGACTAAGCTAACAAGTAATTTTGGAGAGATTTGGGAATATTATCACATGGGCGTCCTCGGCTTCCTTTCTTTCCGGCCTATTCAAACGAATCAAACATCCCAACCGAATAATTTTCTTATACTTAATTAAAGAGGGGAAAATAGCCAGGCAAATTCCTTAGAAAAATCAGTAAGGGTTCCAGCAAAAGCTGGAACCCTGTTTTTCCAGGCGGTTAAACACGGTTTAACATAATTTCGTTGTTTTAAAACACAGTTCTATGGAATCTGAATGTTGATAAATCAACTGCCATATAGATGAATGTCCCAGCATTAAAACCAATGTAACATTGGTTTTACAAAGTCACCTTTACCACCTGACCTAATGGAGGTCCAAATCCCCAGCTTGATACATACAAATTTCCATCGGGTCCCATTGTCATTGCGGTTGGAAAATCTAAGCCCGATATTACATCTTCAACAGTTCCATTGGCATTAATTTTTCTTATTCTACCCGCTCCAGGAGTTGGGAAAGGGTGATTCGCGGTCATTTCCAGCACATAGATATTTGAGTTTTTGTCCGGAACAAGTCCTACGATTGCACTAAACCCAGTGGCTATTTTTTTTATGATACCACCCGGCGTAATTTTAAAAACGCTGGAGATACCGGTAATAGGAAACACACCCAAATCGCCTACAAAGAAATTGCCTTTATAGGCCACTGCAGTTGGAACAATATGTCCTTCACTTGCAGAAATATCAACCACTTCCTGGATGCTGCCATCCAAACCAACTTTTACAAAATTGCCGTGATTGGGCTCCAAAGCATAAAAATTATTTTCTGCAATCGCCATACTATACCAATTGCCTTCGGGTGTATAGTCATCAGGCTCATTGTGAGCACCTGGATGTGCTACTGACCACGAGCCCAAATCAGCGATCATGGTATGACTTCCATCTGAATTAATCCGGTATATGCCATTAGTTGAAGATGGAACGCCATGGCCACAACCTGCTCCTGCCTGAAGTACATACAGTGTATTACCGACGAAGCCCACATCTGCAGGTCCGAAAAAGTCTGCTTTAGTTCCATCTGCATTGGTTCCAACGCTTGTAGGCAGATTATCAACAACAGTTACCCGGTTGCCTGATGATGGATTAATTCTGGATATGCGTCCCCCGGTAGGACATCCAAAATAAGGCGAGAAAACATTCGGCTGCAGGGCAACGCAACTTCTTGTGCTGCACCATGCAGTAGGCCCTGTACCTGCTTCTGCAACATATAAATTGCCATCTGGTCCAAATGTTAACCCTCTTGGATAATTGAGACCTTTTGTAATAACCGACATAGTAGCCGGCGTTGTGTTAATAGCTTTGTTAAGCGTGCTGTTGCCAGCAATTGATGCGTTGTTGCTTTCCGTAGACTGCATATTCTTTTTACAGGAAGCGAATCCAATAATGAAACACAACAGGATACATTTAAGGTAATTGCGTTTGAAGATTTGTTGCATAATTGTTTTTTTATTGGTTAATAAAAAATAGGGACAAACGGATTCAAATTACCGTCAGTATTACAGTAGATATTGGTCATTTAAATAGATAAACCGTGGCTGGTAATTATATTATTACCAAAATCCATTTGCTGCAGGGATGTGGCGAAGAGGAAAATAAAGAAAGACTCGTGTGAAAAATTTCAAAAGATTTTGGAGTATAAAAACGCAAAAGAGAGATAGTCTCCCAAAGATAGTTACAATATTTTGGAATCATGAATATATAAAAACTTAGGCGGTCGGTGGTAGCGCCGGCTAAATCGACCACCTGAAGCCAGGGCAAACTGACCACCTGCTTTGCTGGCGAAGATTTATATGTTCAGGAAGCGAATAAACTGATGAAATCTTTTATTTTGGCCCATTCCTTTCAATTTATAAAATAGTATTTTTTTTAAGAACATCCAGAATGCTGACATTGGCTTATCCTGATGAAAAACCCCTTTCGCCGGCATTAACGAAGCCAGCCAAAAGAAGTTGCACAGGAAAATGTTTTTCCGGAAGCGAGAAATTTCAAATGAGGAAAACATACATTATTGATGATTTAGACTTTGATCTAAGTTGTATTTGCGCTACTTGAATTCGGTAGCGTATTTTTTATTAATGCTTTGACAAATAGCATATATGTAAATATTGCTTTATTCAAAAAGTAGCGTATTTTAGTTCAAATACATATGTTGTGCGTAATTAACATATAAATCAAGTCTGTTTATGAAAGAAGAACCTATTCTTATTACTGCTGCTACAGGACTTTTAATTGGTTGTATATTAGGTATGATTGGATCCGTAGTGCCTTCCGATATAGCTCGTAATGTTCTTTGGGCTATTGATAGCTGCGGTCTTATTTTGGCTGCCGCATTACTTACGCTATATTCCTTTAAAAAAGGTTATGATATAGTTGCCGCTGGTTTTTTTATATTTGCCATAGCTGAAAGTATTATTTTTTTCAGTTGCGCTGGAAATTTAAACGAAAGTATTCCTGCGTTTGGAACGGGAACGTGCTTGTGGGCTTTATCTATTGGCGTTGTCAGTTCTCAAAGATTATTTCCCGTGTTTGTACGTTGCACCGGAATTATCTCGGCATTGCTATTCGCTATTGTTGCTTTCCTCATTTTTACAGGTCATCCTGCTACCGCGTTGACAAAACCATTGCCATTCTTCGCTTATCCGTTTTATGCTGCAACTCTTGCTGGATGGGCATGGACACTACTATATAGAAAAAACACATTTTTATCAGCTTCAAATAAGTGAAACTACGCACAACAAAAGGTTTTATGCTATTGGGGCTTGACCAACTAACATCAGCTAAAAGCAAAGCCAATCTTCAGTTTCGGTTTGACTGTAAATCAAATAATAACTGGGATGGACACAAACTAACATTAATGTGTAGTCGCTTTTATATGAATTACAAAAAAATAAGGATTACTAGCGGTAATCCTTATGCGCGTGACCCGGATTGGATTCAATTATACATTCCGGTACTTTATTTGTTTTAATTTAATCTTACTGAAAATCAATGTATTCCTTTACTGTAAAGGATTTGAGATAATTTGTAGAAATAAACCTAAAGTGACTCAAACCATCCCCTATATTATCCCCTGTAAATTTTTTCTATTACATTTGGAAAAAAGTTGCCATGCCGGAAGCTAAATTTGTGCTCAAAGAACCAAAGAGTAAAGAGGACACCCTAATCTTTCTGCTGTATCGTTTCAATGGAAACACCCTTAAATATTCAACCGGGCAAAAAGTAAAGGCCAAATACTGGAACCCAGCCAAACAAAAAGCAAAGATTACCCGGGAATTCCCTCAGGCCGAAAAGTTGAACAACCTATTGGAAACCCTATCCAGAAGAATTTCCGATGCCCATAAAGACCTTATTTCGCAAAAAAGAATTCCGACTGCCTTCAAATTGAAAGACGAGCTTAATAAAGCACTTTTTAAGGATGAGCACGCCCCAAAAGTCCGATTGCTCAAATTCATAGAAGATTTTCTTGTACAAGCTACCAGCAAGGATAGCACCAAGAGGCAATGGAAACAAACATTCAGGAAATTGGTAGAGTATCAAAAAGTAACTAAAAATGAAGTGGATTTTGAAACCATCGACCTTGATTTCTATACAAGCTTTGTCCAGTACATGACTAAAAATGGCTACGCAAAAAACACCATTGGCAGTCATGTCAAAAACTTGAAGATTTTCATGAATGAAGCCGTAGCAAGAAATTTAACCCATAATCTAGAATACAGGAATAAGAAGTTCAAGGTCTTGGAGGAACAGGTTGATAAAAT
>Ga0207689_10006515_pt1 | contig 10308 bp, 7 predicted proteins | sample KBSMisM52_FD_184312 | JGI IMG/M metagenome (GOLD analysis project Ga0207689, IMG submission 184312) | Miscanthus rhizosphere microbial communities from Kellogg Biological Station, Michigan, USA - KBS Miscanthus M5-2 (SPAdes) (version 2) | ecosystem: Host-associated > Plants > Roots > Rhizosphere... | reverse complement strand
AGGCGGATTTGCAGCGGCCTATCGATCTGGAGAGTTTCGTGCAGCACAGCTTCGGCGAATTGCGCGCAAGTGCCGCAACCAGCTCCTACCCCAAGACGGGCGCTGAGTTCAGTCATAGAGCACACGCCCTCATACGCAGCCTCGCGGATTTGGCGCTCTGTGACACCGTTGCACAGACAAACGAACATGCTGGCCTCTCTCCTCTTCAAACGAAAGTCTAGATCATAATGAGAATGCGTGTCAATAAGAATTGCCTAAAAGGCTCGATACCCTTCCCCGCTCGGCTCAAATGCGTATAATTCGCATTCAGACAAGTTCAATCCCTCTGGCCCTAGACGAATGCGCTCAAGACTGCTCGCCGTAGCTGTCGTAAGTCTCATTGCGGTCTGCGCGGACGCCGCAGAAACGCGGCCAGGTGCCGACCCGCAGGCGGTCCTGCACCTGCTTGACTATGTATCCGTCGAATACCCGCAATTCGTCCAGTCCGGCAAAGTTGTGAATCAGGCGGAGTATGCTGAGCAAGAGGAGTTTTCCAGCCAGGTTGCCCAACTGATCCTGGAACTCCCAGCCAATCCGCAGCGTGAAGCTTTGGCCAAACGCGCTGCTGAATTGGCCAGCATGATTCACGCGAAGGATGAGGGTACCAAGGTCTCCGCATTGGCCAACGCAATTCAGCACGAGCTGATCGAAGCCTACAGTGTCGCCGTCACCCCCAAGCAGGCGCCTGATCTCGGCCAAGCCCAGGCCTTGTACGCTGCAAACTGTGCGGCCTGCCATGGAGTCGAGGGGAACGGCAAAGGACCGTCCGCACAGGGTCTCGATCCAGAGCCAACCAATTTCCGTGATCCGGCGAGGCAGTCTGCACGCAGCGTTTACGCCCTGTTCAATACAATCAGCCTGGGCGTCGCTGGCACTCCCATGGTGGGGTTCCAGCAACTACCTGCGGAAGATCGCTGGAAGCTCGCCTTCTATATCAGCCAGTTTGTGGCAACTGATGAACTGCGCCGCCAGGGCGCCAGTGCATGGGAAAAAGGCGAAGGCCGGACATTGTTCACGGGTTTGACGCCGCTAGTCACGATGACCCCAACTGAGGCGCGTGCCAAGGGCAGCGCTGCGGAGGCAGTACTTGCCTGGCTACGCGCGAACCCGGGTGCGGTAGTCGGAAAAGCTTCGCCGGTCGCCTTCAGTATCCAGACCATGGAGCGAAGTCTCGCCACTTGGAAAGACGGCCGCACCGAGGACGCTTATCAGCTCGCTGTCACTGCCTATCTCGAGGGATTCGAGCTCGCTGAAGGCTCTATAGACGACGTCGATCGCGATCTGCGAACACGAACCGAGCAGGCCATGATGGCCTACCGCAACGCCGTTCGAGATCCGGCCGCCGCGTCAAGCGTGCCTACTCGATACGAAGCGGCGGTGCGTCTCCTCAACGAGTGCCAGGAGCGCTTGGACGCGCGCGGGGTCTCACCAACCGCCAACTTCGTCAGCTCACTGATAATCATCTTGCGCGAGGGGCTGGAGGCGATTCTCGTGCTAGCGGCGATGGCTGCTTTCCTGACTAAAACTCAGCGGCGCGAGGGGTTACCATGGCTGCATGGCGGCTGGATCATAGCGCTGCTGCTGGGCGCGCTGACTTGGGTTGTATCGAGCAAGCTCATCAGCATCAGTGGAGCGCAACGCGAAGTGACCGAGGGCCTGACCGCACTGCTTTCTTCGGCTGTGCTGCTGTATGTTGGTTTCTGGCTGCACAGCAAATCCAGCACCGCCAAGTGGAACAACTTCATCCGAGCACAGATGACTGGCGTCACCAAGCAAGGGTCCTGGTTCGGTGTGGGACTCGTCTCTTTCCTGGCGGTGTATCGAGAAGTGTTCGAGACGGTGCTGTTCTACGAAGCTCTGTGGGTGCAATCGGACGCCGCGGCTAAAAGCGCCATCCTTGCTGGCCTTGGCACCGGCGTGGCTGCATTGGTAGTTCTGTCGTGGCTGATCATCCACTTTTCCGTGCGCTTACCGCTCGGGATTTTCTTTGGAGTCAGTTCGACGCTGCTGGCAGCAATGGCGGTAATTTTCGCAGGCCAAGGCGTCGCCGCACTGCAGGCAGCAGGCAAGCTGCCAGCTAGTGCGATCAACCTCCCCACCGTACCAATGCTGGGTATCTATCCCAACATGCAGGGCGTGGCGCTGCAGGTCCTACTGCTGGCAATGATTGTCGGGGGATGGCTTTACATGCGTAGCCAGGACCGCCGAGTTTGACGCGAGGCGCGCCGAGAAGAATATCTTCAGTCGACTACTTGTTCGAATACATCCGTTGGAATACCCCGTCCTTATCCACCAATAGGTGCTTCAGGGCAGCCGCAATATGTATCACCACCAAGGTCACGATTACGTAGGACGTGATCTCGTGGATCTGCTGAATGCTATCGCGCAAGGGTTTGTTCTCCTCGAAGAACGGCCCGATCGAAAATAGCCCGAAATACTTGACGCCGTACTTGGTGAACTGCGAGGCGATAAAGCCTGTCAGCGGCATCACGATGAGGCATACGTAGAGGAGCGCGTGGCTGATCTTTGCCGCGGTCACCTCCCACGCAGGCATCGAGGCGGGCAGCACAGGTGGCTTGTGGTTGAGCCGCCACCATATGCGGATCAGCACAAGAACACCGACTGTAGTGCCGATAGATTTATGCAGGTTGAACCAAAACGCCCTCTCTGGTGCACCCTTGGGAATACCAACCATGTACCACGCGACGCCAACCAGTGCGAAAACACCGAGGGCAATCAACCAATGCAGCACGATCGCGACGTTGGTATAGCGCTTGTCCGCGCTTTGATCTAGCGCTACGGCAGGTCCGCTCATTTTGTTTTGTTTCCTGGTGTGATCGAAGGGCCTCATCCTACAGACCGCCGCACGTTCATGACAACCCCTGGCGGGGTACATTCGGCATGCGCGAAATGAAAAGGGCTGCCCGAGGGCAGCCCTTTTCATAAGTACGGTGCTATTAGCGGTTGGCGATGTACATCGTGACTTCAAAGCCAAAGCGCATTTCGGTGAATTCGGGTTTGGTCCACATAATGTAGCTCCTCAAAGTTAGTGGTTGATACCGCTGTTAAGAACTATGGAGAACACCCCAACCTACGCTTTGCATTCTCCTCACATCTGCTACTTCGAGCCAGCGTAATACGCTGAATGGGGGCTCATGATTTTCATTAGATTTCGCAGAGGCACGCTCAGTCACCGCCACGGATGCCGCGACGCACAATCAGGGCTCGAGGAGTCCAGCCCGCATTGCGATGATGGCGAGCTCGGCTGAATTCGAGGCGCCGAGCTTCTGTTTGATATTGTAGAGATGAGTGCCGATCGTCCGTGGGCTCAGGGATAGAATCTGGGCGATTTCGGCTACCGACTCCCCTTTCGCCAACGCGAGAAAGACTTTGAATTCCTTTTCGCTAAGCATGTCCACCGGGCTTTTCTCGCCACTCAATTGCTGCATCGCAAGCTGCTGGGCGATCGAAGGCTCCAGAAATGTTTTGCCCTGGTTCACCTGTCGGATGGCCTGGATCAACTCCTCCGCTGCGCTGCGTTTGGTCAGGTAGCCAACCGCGCCCGCTTTGAGGACACGGCGCGCGTGCATCGCGTCCTCGTGCCCGGACAGAACCAGGACTTTGGCACCGGGCTCCCGTGCGAGAATTCGGCCAATGGCTTCCAAGCCGCCGATCCCGGGCATCGAGATGTCCATCACGATGACGTCAGGACGCACCTCCGGAAACAGCCGCACGGCCTCCTCGCCGCTCTCGGCCTCTGCCACGACCTTGATATCCGTAGTGCCCTCGAGCAGCAATCTGAAACCCATGCGCACGACCGCATGGTCATCCGCCAACATCGTTCGGATCGTACGTTCCGTCATCGATTGAGAGCCACTCTTGCGTCCACAAAAAACTGCCGCGATCGGTTCACGCGGCCGTTCGCGCAATCTGCTGCAAAGGAATCGAGGCACCTACTCTGACGCCGCCTCCCGGCCGGCTATCCAGTTCGAACCGGCCGCCCAACGCCTGCACCCGTTCACGCATTCCCATAAGACCGAAGCGCGCGGCTTCCGTCTCGTTGCGCTCCCCCAGTCCTTTGCCGTTATCACGCACCATGACATCGACGCGATCGGCGTTGCGTACAACCTCGATCTGCGCCCTGGTTGCGGCCGCGTGTCGCACCACGTTGGTGATGCACTCCTGAATAATCCGATAGATCGTGATGTTCACCGTCTCGCCAAGATCGTCGAGGTCACCCGAAAGGGTCAGATCCAATTCGATCTCGGGATGACGCGCACGCCAGGTACCTACCCAGTCTTCCAGGGCTTCGCGCAGCCCGAGATTGTCCAGGGCGCTGGGTCGAAGCTGTCGGATGATGCCATGAACGACGTCGTAGATGTGGCCGGCGACCTGCACGATGGTCTGCGCGTTGGTATGGATGTCGGGCATGCTCGAGTGTGTGCGGTTTGCGATTACCGCCCCGATCGTCTTGATGGCAGTGACGCATTGGCCAAGCTCATCGTGCAGTTCGCGGGCGATGGAACGTCGTTCCTCTTCCAGCCGCGTCTGTATCAGCTGCGTGAGGCGCCGGTTCTGCTCCAGTTCCGCCTCGGCCTGCTGCGCACGTTTGTGTTCGGTGATATCACGCATGCTACAAATCTCGCCGATGACTTCACCGCTCGCCGGATCCACTAGCGGCGCGGCCGATAAAGCCACTTCCACGATGCGCCCCTCGCGAGTGAGCCGGCGTGTTTCCAGGTTTTCAATCCAGCGCCGCTCACCGATGCTGCGCAGATTCTCCGAGACTTCCGACTCAAGTCCGGGAGGCGTCAGCAAAGTCGCGGAGCGCCCAACGATCTCATCCGAATGGAATCCGAATAATCGCTCGGCCGCGGGATTCCAGAAGGAAACGTTGCCCAGCAGGTCGTGAATCATGATGGCATCGCTGGACTGTTTCGCTACCAGCGCCAATCGTCGGTTCTCCGCGTGGCTCTCCTCCAGTGCGTCGGCCATGCGGTTGAAGGTGTGTCCGATCGCGTCGAACTCCGGAAGCGGAAATGCGGGCAGGCGCACATCGAACTTGCCTTGCTCCATCTGGGACAGGCCCGACAAGATCTTGTGCACTGGACGAAGCGCACGACCGAGCAGGAAGAACACCGTGATATTGACCACGACCAGAAACCCCAGCAGCAACCATATGAGCTTCTCGAGGTCGTCCCAGGCATCCAGGATGGAACGGGAGGCATCGGGCGTCACCACCACTCGGCCAATGCTGCTTTTCAGCTCCAGTTCCGGCAGCGCTGGTGCAACCAGTCGCGCGAACCAATCCGGCGCTGCCCGACCGGCCTTGTATGCCGAAGGCGGCGAGGTATACACCAATGCTCCGGTCGAGTCGTAGAAGCGGATCTCATGCGCGCGCACGCGCCCCAGATTCTGCAGAAACGACAGCAAAACGCCATTGGGTTTTCCGCCGACGTGCGCGAGATCGCTGTTGTAGAGCACAGTGTTCAGATGCTGCAGGGTGACCTTGGTGCCCGCCTCCATCTCCTCGCGGATGGAACGGCGCGTGTCATCGACGATGATCTCGCCGGTCACAAGCGTGAACAGCGCGATCAACGCCGTGATGATGAGGTTAATGCGAAAGCGTAAGCTCACAATAGCAGCTTCATTTGCTGAGTCGCCTGGACCAGTGCCGTGCTCATTGCGGGATGCATCGCCGAATGCCCGCCATCTTCCACCATTCGCAACTCGAGCGCTGGCCATGCCTGCTTCAGCGCGTAGGCCGTGATTGGCGGGCAAGCCAGATCGCGACGCCCCTGCACCAAGATGGCGGGCAAATGCTTGATCCGCCCCACTCTATCCAGCAATGCCCCAGGTTCCAGGAAACACTCGTTCACCAGGTAATGCAATTGCACTCGCACGCGCGCCAGCAGCGCATTGTCGTCAGCGTTCTGAACAGCGGCTGATGCCGCGACGGCGGTTTCTCCAACAGCCATCGTCGCATTCTCATAGGCGGCCCAGCGCCGCGCGGCGTCGCGATCGCCCACGCCAATGCGCACACCATAGTATGCGAGCAGTTTTGCGCTGGTTGGCTCTGTGACAGGCTCCGCGAACCGGTGCCATGCCTCGGGAAGAAAGTGGCGCAGGCCTTCGAGATACCACGTCAGTTCGGTCTTCGAGGCAAGGAACAATCCGCGCAGCACCAAGGCGCTTACACGCTCGGGATGTGTTTGCGCATAGGCTAGCGCCAGCGTACTGCCCCACGAACCTCCAAAGACGAGCCAACGCTCGATCCCCAGATGCTGGCGCAGCCGTTCGAGATCACCCACCAGATCCGGCGTTGTATTGAAGGCGGTCTCCCCGGATGGCGTCGAGCGGCCGCAGCCACGCTGGTCGAACAACACGATCGAGTAGAAGGCCGGGTCGAAGAAGCGCCGGTGGCCGGGATTGCAACTGCTGCCGGGGCCGCCATGCAAGAACACGGCTGCGACACCATCGCTGCGACCTGACAGTTCGTAGTACATGCTGTGCCCGGCGACTAACTCGAGCATGCCGGTCTCGCGTGGCTCGATAGGCGAGAACAAGCCGCTCATCGATCAACTAACAGCGGCGGGCGAGCTGCAGGAGTCATTCAAGGCTAGCGCTTGATCTTGAACACAATCGGAACCTGCACCGTGAACTCTTGTCCACGCCGCGCATCAGGTACAGGCGGCATCTCGATGCGGCGGAGGATGTCTATCGCGCGATCATCGAGGATTTGGAAGCCTGTGCTCCCGCCCACGGCGACAGTCTTAAGTTTGCCGTCTACACCGAACGTCAACTTCACCTGGGCCGTCCCCTCCTGTCCTTTCTCACGGGCACGGACCGGGTAGTCACTCTCGCGCACCTGCAAGCCAGCGCGCTTCGAGATCTTGAGGCCAAATTCCTTAAGCGCACCGTCGTCACCGCTACCGGTGGACGCGCGCGGCTTCGACATTAGCGGCGGTGGAGGCGCTGCCACTGCCGGTCCAGGAGTAGCTTCCACGCGTGACTGCGGACCAGCGGCGGCCTGCACTGCGGGCTGCACCCGTGACGTTTCAACTGGCGCATCTGGCCTCGATGCAGGCGCTATCGGAGCTGCAGCCTTAGGCTGCGCACGAGGCTCGGATCGAACCTCCGGCCGCGGCTCAGTGCGCGGTTCAACCCGCGCGGAATCCACTCGCGGCGTCGCACGTTGAGCATCCGGCTGCGCTTCTGGACGCGCCACTGAAGGTGGGGCAACTGGGACTTGTTGTTGTTGCTGTACCTGCGGTTGCGGCCTCGATTCCGGCCGCACCTCCGGGCGTGGGTCCGACCGGGCTTCGACGCGCGGCTCGGTACGCGCCACGTCAGGTCGCACCTCTGGACGCGCCGTCGGAGGGGCTACGGGCGCTGCCGGTTGCTGCGTTTGAGGCAGCGGCCGGGGGTCAGGACGCGCATCCGGCCGCGGCTCTGCGCGTGATTCAACCTTCGGTTCGGCACGCGGGACCGTGACGACGTCCGGACGCGAGACTGGCGCAGTCGCGATAACTTCGGGTCGTGGCGCAACGCTTGGCTCAGTACGGCTGGGCACAGGCGCGGGCCGTGGGTCTGCCCGCGCCACCGGCGGCGGCGTGATCGGTTGCGAGTGCACCTCCGGCGCTAACTGCGGTCGGGGCTGAGGCGGCAGCGGCCGCACTTCCTCGCGCTGCTGCACTTGTGGTTGCGGACGCGGCTCCGGCCTTTGATCGGGGTGCGGTTGCGCTCGTGCTTGCTGAACAGGTGCGGGGCGCGGGTCGATCTGCGGTTCTACTCGAGCGATCGGCTCCGGTGGGCGGGGTTGGGGAGACGGGGTCACCTGAGGAACCGCCTGCGCAACCGGTGGTGCTCGGACCGCTTGACGCTGGGCCTGTGGCTGCTTCACTGCCTGGGCTGGCGGAGGCGCTTTCGGCCGCGCAGGCGCATCCGGTTTTTGTTGTGTGGCTTTAGGTTTTGGGACTTCGGGTGGTGGTGGTTCCTTCGGCAATGGCATCAACTTGACCGTCAGCGGCTTGTCTTCAGGTTTGGGTACGCGCATTCCGGGCAATAGCGCGATAGCGATCGCATGCAGCACCAATGACACAACGAGCGCCACAAGTACCGGGCGATCGAGATACCAACTCTCACCGAAGGGCGAGGTGTAGAAGTCGTCAAAGGTGGACGATCTGAACATGGCGGGAGGTTAGGCCAATTCGACAGCGGGGGTAAATGTCACGAACCATTCTCATGAAAATCATGAGATCCAATTGGTGATTTTTCTGTGGGGCCCTATCAACCCCGTCGCTGACAATGTTTGTGGACTCACCGGTTGTTTTGTCGCCAGGCGCGAGTTGTTCGAGTGTAGGGCGAAATGTGGAAGACCGGTGCCGTTCCATGACGACGGAAGCTTTCGGTGGCACAAGAGAAATCCTGTACGCTGCGAGCGGCCGGTAACCATAAACTCTATCATTTTTCTGGAGAAAATTATGTGGACCAAACCTGAATTCACCGAAATGCGCTTTGGCTTCGAAGTGACGATGTACATCGCCAACCGCTAAGCTTTTCCGCGGGCGATACGAAAGCCCCGTCACTGGGGCTTTCGTTGTTTTTGACCCTGGCTTTTTTGAGTTGGCGCACCATATATAGGTTCTGCACCGTATATAGTTTCTGGATAGCCGATACATTGGATAACGGCAGGCCACTGGAGAACTGAGGAGATGCGAGTCCGAGTCCTGGGTGCCGCTGCTGGCGGCGGGTTCCCGCAGTGGAATTGCAACTGCCGCAACTGCGATGGTGTGCGTAAAGGCAGTATCCGAGCGCTTCCTCGCACGCAGTCATCTATCGCAATATCGAGCAATGGCGTCGACTGGCTGCTGTTCAACGCATCTCCCGATGTGCTTGCTCAAATCAAGGCATTCCCAGGTTTGCAACCGGCTCGGGGCATTCGCGACACGGGGATCCGCGCGATCGTTTTGGTGGATGGCCAGATCGATCACACAACCGGACTGCTGATGCTCCGCGAAGGCAAGCCACTGCAGATTCATTGTACGGACATGGTCCGCGAGGATCTCACTACTGGCAATCCACTGTTCAATATCCTGGGCCATTACTGCAGCGTACAGTGGCATCGACTGCCAATCGAACCGGGTAACAGTTTCGCCATCGATGGTATCGACGATCTACGCTTCACAAGCGTGTCGCTCAAGAGCAAGGCCCCTCCGTATTCGCCCCACCGCGAAAACCCGCATGATGGCGACAACGTCGGCATCTACATCACCGATACGCGTTCGGGTCACAAGCTATTTTACGCGCCCGGGCTCGGTGAGATCGAGCCGCATCTTCGTCCTCTGATGGCCGAGGCCGACGTCGTGATGGTCGATGGCACCTTCTGGACCGATGACGAGATGGTCCAGCTGGGAATTTCCAAGAAGAGAGCTCGCGAGATAGGCCACCTGCCGCAGTCCGGTGAAGGCGGCATGATCAGCGTCCTGAAGCCACTTAAGGCTTCCAGGAAAATCTTGATCCACATCAATAACACCAATCCCATCCTAGACGAGGATTCCTCCCAACGCGCCGAGCTTACGCGCGCTGGAATCGAGGTAGCCTTCGACGGGATGGAGGTCGAGGTCTAGGAGGACCGCATGGGCGCACCCGACAGTCTGCCCTTCAGCCGCGAGGAGTTCGAGCAGCATCTGCGTGCCAAGGGCAAGCGCTATCACATCTACCACCCATACCAAGTGGCGATGAACAGCGGCAAGCTCACCAAGGAGCAGATACAAGGGTGGGTGTACAACCGCTTTTACTATCAGATCGCGATTCCCATCAAAGACGCCGCGATACTGTCGAACATGCCCGACCGCGAGCATCGGCGTAAATGGATACAGCGCATCATCGACCACGACGGCACCGAAGGTGACGAAGGCGGAATCGAAGCGTGGATCTGGTTGGGAGAGGCTTGCGGCCTCAAACGCGAGGACATCACCTCGCAGCACTATGTGCTGCCCGGCGTGCGCTTCGCCGTGGATGCGTATATCAATTTCGGACGACGAGCGCCGTGGCAAGAGGCAGTTTGCTCGTCGCTTACCGAGCTCTTCGCTCCTGAGATCCACAAGGAACGCCTGTCCAACTGGCCCCAACACTATCCGTGGATCGACCAATCCGGCTACGCCTACTTCCGCAAGCGTCTGTCGGAAGCGCGCCGCGATGTAGAGCACGGCTTGAACGTTACGCTGGATTTCTTCAAGACCCGCCAGCAGCAGATGCGGGCACTCG
>Ga0207689_10006514_pt1 | contig 10309 bp, 9 predicted proteins | sample KBSMisM52_FD_184312 | JGI IMG/M metagenome (GOLD analysis project Ga0207689, IMG submission 184312) | Miscanthus rhizosphere microbial communities from Kellogg Biological Station, Michigan, USA - KBS Miscanthus M5-2 (SPAdes) (version 2) | ecosystem: Host-associated > Plants > Roots > Rhizosphere... | reverse complement strand
AGGCAGCCGTTCGAGGAGATCGAGCTCGCGGTTCAAGAATGCGAGCCACTGTGCCTGTCCCTCCTCAATGACGTTCGCCTCGATCCGACCCACCAGCGGCAGCTTCTTCCCCTTGAGCGCCGCGGCGACGGGTTGCGCTTCGGGCGGAATCGGGCCCGCGGGAACGTAGGTCGAATGACGATACCCGGGATTGGCGACGAGCACGATCTTCGCGCTGCGCTTGTATTCGCCCAACATGTACGGGCCCGTGCCCACCGGATGGCCACCGAAGTCGAGGCCGTACATCTCCACGACCTCGCGAGCGACCGCCCCGGTATTCGGCACCGCGAGCGCATAGAGGAATCGCAAATCGGGCTCTCTCAAGCGAATGCGCAGCGTGTAGCGGTCGACGACCTCCAGGCCCGCGATGGGCGCGTCGTAGTCGAACTTGCCGGTCTTCGTCGCCTTGTCCCGCGCCTCGTCTGCGCCGACGATCCGTCCTTCGACGAGCCACCGCCATGGGCTCTTCACGCCGGGATCGATGAGGCGCTTGATGCCGTACGCGTGGTCGGCAGCGGTGAGCTCGCGCGGCTTGCCCTTGAACGCCGGGTCCGGTGTGAAGTAGATGCCTTTCTTCAACCGGAAAACATACGTCGCCCCGTTGTCATGCATCGTCGGCATCGCTTCGAGCGTTCGCGGGACGAGCTGCAACGGTCGCGCGAGGTAGTCGTAGTCGAGCATCGCCTCGTAGATGTTCTCGATGATCGAGTCGGAAGCGGCGTCGGAAGCCCACTGCGGGTCGAAGCTCGTTTCGGCGGTGTTGAAAAGCACGCGGAGGACCTTGGCTGGGTCTGCGGCCATTGCGGCCGCAGGAAGCGCGCCGAGTGCCAGGACGACCGCCGCGACGACGCTCCGGCGTCGCCAGTTGCCGTCACGGGCGCGATGCATCGACGCTTGCGGTGGCCGGCCCCCGCTGGAGGGATGCGCCGGCATTACCGCTTTGGAAGGCTCTGAGGAGAATACATCGACCCTGACGGTTGGGCGGGTAGTGACGACATCCCAAAGGGCGCCGCTCGTATAATCGTAACATCGCCATTTCGGACCCCTGGCGTAAGGAGCCGTGCACAAACGACGACCAAGCACCACCGCCGCCCCGCGCGCCATTCCAGTCATGAGGAATCCGATGGCCTCCCCCATATCCGCACTCTTTCCGGCACTGCGCGTCGGCGCATTGACGATCGCCGCGCTCGTCTCCTGGCCCGCCGCTGCGCAAATGGCGAAGCTGCCGGCGGCTCCTCCCGGAAGCGCCGTCGCGACGTTCGCGGGCGGCTGCTTCTGGTGCATGGAGCAGCCGTTCGACAAGCAGCCGGGGGTCATCGCGACGACCTCCGGCTACATCGGCGGGACCAAAGCGAACCCCACGTACGAGGAAGTGTCGAGCGGGGGAACCGGCCACGCCGAAGCCGTGCAGGTGCTCTACGATCCCAAGAAAGTGTCCTACGAAAAACTGCTGGACATCTTCTGGCACAACGTCGACCCGACCGTAAGCAACCGCCAGTTCTGCGACGTCGGCAGCCAGTACCGGACCGGAATCTTCGTGCACACCGACGAGCAGCGCAAAGCCGCCGAGACGTCGAAAGCGGCCGTCGAGAAAGAGAAGCCGTTCAAGGAATCGGTCGTTACGCCAATCGTCGCCGCGACCGAATTCTGGCCCGCGGAGGAATATCACCAGGACTATTACAAGAAGAACCCGGTGCGCTACACCTACTATCGCACCGGCTGCGGTCGCGACGCCCGGCTGAAGCAGCTCTGGGGCAGCGCGGCGACGCACTGATTCGCGGCGACGACGACATGGAAATGAAACGGCTGTCCGGCGGCAACCTGCGGGCCGCCGGCTACGACGCGACGAAGCGCGTGCTCGTCGTCGAGCTCACGTCGGGAACATTCGAATATGGCGGCGTGTCGGCCGACACCTTTCGCCGGCTAGTCTCCGCGTCCTCGCCCTGGAGCTTTTTCCGCGACAACATCGACGAGGAATATCCGGCGAAACGCGTGCGCTGATGTCCCGCGGTCGAAGGCGCCCCGCGCGCGGCGAGCAGCAGGTCGCCTGCGGCGCCTGCGATCCAAAGGGTGATCCAACCTGCAACCGCGCTCGCCGGCGCGAGCTTTCGCCCGCCCGGCGAGACGTTGCCACGGTGCAGAAGGACTGCTGAGCGATTACTGAATCGTCAGCTTGCGGCCGGCAGCCGCGGGCTTCTTCGAGAGCGTGAGCTCCAGCACGCCGTTTTCGTACTTGGCGTTGCTCGCCGCCTCGTCGATTTCCACCGGAAGCGTGAACGCCCGGTAGACGCTGCCGCTGTAGCGCTCGCTGCGAACGACGCGTTGGCCGTCCTTGGTCTCGGACTCGGCCTTCACTTCGGCGCCGATCGTGACTTCGCTGCCTTCGATCGAAACCTGGATGTCATCCTTGGCAACGCCCGGGATTTCGGCCCTGACGACGTAGGCGTTCTCCGTTTCCACGACGTCCATCCGGATCGGGGCGGCCGTCTTTTCGACGCGCACCGGCCGGAAAAAGCCGCGGAAGAGCTCGTCGAGACTCGACTGAGCGAAGGGGTGGTACACAGTCATGTTGTGCATGGAATCTCCGTGGGATAGGTTCGGCGCGTCCGCACTCCGGTGCCCCCGGTCCGACCGCCTCAACCCCCGATCTATAGCCCGGCAGCCTGAATTCAAGCCCCGGGATCGGGTCCCGCGCAGCCTTGAAAATGTGATAATGAGCCCCAGACCGGTGGTTCCCCCATGTCCAAGAATGCACTGACCGAGGATGATCGCGCCCGCCTCAAGGCGGAGCTCGAGGCTCGGCGCACGGCGCTTCGCGTCGAAGTGAAGACGCAGCTCGCCGGAAGCGGCGACGAAGGTGTCGTCGGACTTCGCAACCGCATCCAGGAAAGCGGCGACGAATGGGGTGTCGCGGACGGGCTCGCGGAACTCGACCTGGCCGAAGTGCGGCACGTGCTGGCGGACTTGACGCAGGTGGATGCCGCCCTCGCGCGCATGCGCGACGGCACGTACGGCGAATGCGCGGATTGCGGCGAGCCCATCGCGCCGGCGCGCCTCATGGCCTACCCCACGGCGCAGCGTTGCGTGCGCTGCCAGGGCGCCTACGAGAAGAAGCTCTCCGGCCCTCCGATCACCGCGGTATAGGCGTCGCGAGCCGCGCGCGGCCTTCGCTGCGCCGCCTGGCGCCGCTCCCGCGGCTCGGAGCTTCGTCGTGCCTGTCAGCGCGCCTTGCGGCGGCCCGGCCCGCCGGGCGCGTAACGCGCCACCCAATCGAAGAACTCGCGATACCAGAGCCGCGAATTCTGCGGCTTCAGGATCCAGTGGTTCTCGTCAGGGAAGTAGACGAGTCGCGCCGGTACATTCTTGGCCTTGAGCGTGTCGTAGTACTGCAGCGCTTGTGTCGCGGGCACGCGGTAATCGAGCTCTCCGTGGATCACGAGCGTCGGCGTCTTCGCGCGCTTGACGTAGTGATGCGGCGATTGCCGCATGACGCGCGGCATGTCGTCCCAGTGGAACGCGCCGAGCTCGTCGGCGAAGAACTGGTAGCCGTCGGTCGCCATCATGCTGACCCAGTCGTAGCAGCCCGCGTGGCAGACGTACGTCTTGTAGCGGTCGGTGTGGCCGTTCATGTACGCGACCATGTAACCGCCATAGCTGCCGCCCGTCGCGACGAGCCGCGTGCGGTCGACGTAGCCCTGGCGCAGCAGCCAGTCCGTGCCGGCTTCCACATCGGCGAATTCCTTCTCGCCGTAGCGTCCGGCGATCGCCTCCAGCCACTTCTGCCCGAATCCCGACGAGCCATGGTAGTTGACGGCGGCGACAACGTAGCCGTAGCCCGCGAACACCTGCGTGTTCCAGCGGAAGTGCCAAGTGTCCTGGTGCGCGGAATGCGGCCCGCCGTGGATCGTCTGCAGCATGGGCCACTTCTTCGCGGGGTCGAAGTTCGGCGGATAGACGATCCACATCTGCACGGGCGCCCCGCCCCAGCCCCTGATCGTCACCTCGCGCACGTCGCCCAGCGCGTGCCGTGCGAGCAAGGCCCGATTGAGCGTCTCGATCGCGCGCTCGCCGGAGCCGTCGCCACGGCATGCGAAGAGCGCCGGCGGGTGCATCACGCTCGCCCGCTCGAAGGCCAGGACCGAGCCGTCGCTCGATTGCGCAAAGCCACCGACCGTGCCGCCCGCAACCACTGCGTGCGGCAGCGCATCGCCTTCGATCGGGAGGCGCCACAAGCCGACGCGGCCGCGGTCTTCGATCGTGAAGAGCAGCGAGCGCGAGTCGCCGGCCCACGCGACGTGCCCGACTTGGCGATCGAGCCTGGCTGCGAGCGCGCGCGTGCGTCCGGTAGCGCGCTCGCGCAGCATGAGCTTTCCCTGGTCGTTGAACGAACGCGCGGTATCGAATGCGTGGAACACGAGCGCGCGACCGTCAGGCGAATAGACCGGCGTCGCGTCGTCGGTGCCCGTGTTGGCGGTGAGGATCCGCTTCTTCTTCGTCGCGAGATCGACCGTGACGACGTCGCGCCGAGCCATCATCCTCGGCTCGGTACCGAGATCGACGGACATTGCGATTTCCTTGCCGTCGGGTGCGACGTCGAAGTCGTCGGCCTTGGGCTCCCACGGCGGCAGCGCGAGCCCGGTTCCGGCGAGTGCGTCGCGGCAGCGGCCCGTGGCGACGTCGCAGATGTGCACGTGCGGTTCGCGTCCGTCGGTGAGCCAATGGTCCCAGAACCGGAATTCCGCGCGCTCCGTGACGTGCGCCTTGACCTTCGCTTCCTTCCGCTCCTTCCTGCGCTTCGCCTGCTCGGCGTCGGTGGCAAGATCCGGCCACACCCACGAGACGAAAGCGATGCGCTTGCCGTCGGCAAACCACTTGATCGCCGCACACCCGGTGGCGAGCGACGTCAGCCGCCGCGCTTCGCCGCCGTCGGGAGCGATCACGTAGATCTGCGGCTCCTCGTCGTCCTTGCGCTTCGCGGTGAACGCGATCGCATCGCCGGCGGGCGACCATTTCGGATCGCTGTCCTTGTCGCCGGAGGTGAGCCGCCGCGCTTTGCCACCGGATTTTCCGGCCAGGCCCGTGGGAAAGAGCCAGAGCTCGGTCGTGTCCTCGTTGGTGGCCATGTCGAAGCTCGTGACGGCGGCGCAGGCCTCCGCGCCATCCGGCGAGAGTGTCGGCGCGGCGATGCGCTTGATCGCCCACAGCGACTCGACGCCAAGCGGCGGCTTGCCACGCGTGTTGCCAACGGAACGGCCACCGGATTGGCCAACCGAGCGGCGAGTCGAGACGCGGGAGGTTGCAGGCATCGAGTATTCCTGTGCGTAGAATAGAGGGGTGCGATTCTACCTGCCGCGCTCGATCCAAAGCGCGGACCCCGAGTAATTTTCCCCAAAGACCGACAATGACCACGATGCGATACCGCCGTCTCGGCGCCTCCGGCCTCAAAGTGAGCGAACTTTCCTTCGGCTCGTGGGTCACCTACGGTAACCAGATGGGCTCGGAACTTGCACGCGAATGCATGGCCGCCGCGCACGATGCAGGCGTCAACTTCTTCGATAATGCCGAGGTCTACGCGAAGGGACAGTCGGAAACCCTGATGGGAGATGCGCTCAGGAAGCTCGGCTGGCGCCGCTCGTCGTACATCGTCTCGACGAAATTCTTCTGGGGCCTCTCCGACGGTCCCAACGAGAAGAACACGCTCAACCGGAAATACCTGATGCAGGCGATCGATGGCTCTCTCACGCGCTTCGGCCTCGAACACATCGACCTCGTGTTCTGCCACCGCGCAGATCCCGACACGCCCATCGAGGAGACGGTGTTCGCGATGCACGACATGATCGCCGCGGGCAAGGTCCTCTACTGGGGAACGTCGGAATGGTCCGCGGCGGAGATCACGTCGGCGTGGCAGATCGCCGAGCGGCATCACCTGCACAAACCGGTGATGGAGCAGCCGCAGTACAACCTTCTCCACCGCGAGCGCGTCGAAGAGGAATACGCGCGCCTTTACCGCGACATAGGGCTCGGCACGACGATCTGGAGCCCGCTCGCGTCAGGCCTCCTGACCGGCAAGTACAACGACGGCATTCCGCCCGACTCCCGCGGTACGGTCAAGGGCTACGAATGGCTCGCCGAGCGCCTGTCCGATCCCGCGAAGATCGCGGTAGCGAAGCGCCTTGTGCCGATCGCCGCCGATGTCGGCTGCACGCTCGCGCAAATGTCGCTCGCGTGGTGTCTCATGAATCCGAACGTGTCGACGGTGATCACGGGTGCCTCCCGGCCGGCGCAAGTGGTGGAGAACATGCGCGCGCTCGACGTCGTGCCGAAGCTCACGCCCGACGTGATGGCGCGGATCGACGCCGCTCTCTCGGGCGCGCAGGCTTGACTTGACGGCAGTACGCAACGATTCCCGTCGATACGCGTCATAGACCCATGTCGAATCCGCTCGAAAGCTGGACCGAGGAGCAGCGCTCGGCGCTCCTTTATCGCGCCTGCGCGGACGCCGAAAAGGACGACGCCCGGGCGGAGCTCTTCCGCCGCCTCGCCGGCGAAGCCGAGGCGCAAGCGGCAATCTGGCGCGCGCAGCTGACGGCGCGCGGACATCCCGCGCCCGTGCCGTACGTGCCGGACGCGCGCACGCGTCTCATCATGAAGCTCGTCGGGAAGCTCGGACCGCGGCGAATGCGCACGATGCTGGCGGCGATGAAGGTCCGCGGGATGGGCATCTACGATCTCACGCTCCCGGGCGAGGCCGGCCATGGCGTGCCGCGGCCGGGAAGCGGCGCGGAGCACCGCCATCGCGGCTTGCACGGCGGCGGCAACCTGCGCGCGGCGGTGTTCGGGATCAACGACGGGCTCGTTTCCAACGCGAGCCTCATCCTCGGCGTTGCGGGCGCGAGCCCCGACGTACGCGTCGTGCTGCTCACCGGAATCGCGGGCATGTGCGCCGGCGCCTTCGCCATGGCAACCGGCGAATACGTTTCCGTGCGCTCGCAGCGCGAGCTCTTCGAGTACCAGATCGGACTCGAGCGCGACGAGCTCGCCCAATATCCCGAAGCGGAAGCGCAGGAGCTGGCGCTGATCTACGCCGCAAAAGGCCTGCGAGCCGATGAAGCATCGAAGCTCGCTTCCCGCATCGTCGCCGACCCCGAGCACGCGCTCGACACGCTGGCGCGCGAGGAGCTGGGGCTCAACCCCGACGAGCTGGGATCGCCCTGGGGAGCGGCGGTGGCATCGTTCCTTTCGTTTGCAGTCGGCGCCCTGCTTCCGCTCGCGCCCTTCGTGATGATGTCCGGGCCGAGCACGCTGCCGGTGGCGATCGCGGTGACCGCGCTGGCGCTCTTCGGCGTCGGCGCGCTGCTCTCGTTGTTCACGGGACGCGGGGCCCTGCGCTCCGGCTTGCGGATGCTCTTGCTCGGCGGACTTGCCGGCGCCGTAACGTTTGCGGTGGGCCGCCTCGCCGGTGTCGCGCTTGGGTGATGCCGATCCCGTGCTGCGGCTCAAGCCGGGGCGCGAGAAAACGCTGCGGCAGCGCCATCCCTGGATCTTCTCGGGTGCGATCGCCGCCGCCGACGAGGCGTTGAAATCGGGCGACACCGTCACCGTGCAGTCCGCCGACGGCGCGTTCATGGCCCGGGCGGCCTATTCCCCGGCCTCGCAGATCCGTGCGCGCGTCTGGACCTTCGATCCGCGCGAACGAATCGACGCCGAGTTCTTCGCGCGCCGCGCCGCGCGCGCGGTCACCGAGCGCGCGCCGATGCTGGATGCCAAGCACACCGGATGCCGGCTCGTCCACGGCGAGTCCGACGGACTTCCCGGCGTCATCGCCGATCGCTACGCGGACACGATCGTGCTGCAACTGACGTCGGCCGGCGGGGAGCGATGGCGCGAGGCAATCGTCACGGCGCTCGCCGCAGCGACCAATGCAACCTGCGTGTACGAGCGCTCGGACGTCGACGTGCGCAAGCTCGAGGGCCTGCCGCCGCGCACCGGTGTGGCGTACGGGGCGCTCGCCGACGGCGTGACCTTCGTCGAGGACGGGCTCGTCTATCGCGTCGACGTCGTGAGCGGCCAGAAGACCGGTTTCTATCTCGATCAGCGCGCGAATCGCGCCGCAGTGCGGAAGCTCGCTGCCGGAAGGGAGGTCCTCAATGCGTTCTCCTACACCGGCGGCTTCACGCTGGCGGCGCTCGCCGGAGGCGCCACGCGCGTCGTCTCGATCGACAGCTCGGCCGAGGCGTTGGCGCTCGCCCGCGAGAACCTGGCACTCAATCCGTCGCTGCCGGCCGATCGAGCGGAGTGGTGCGAGGCGGATGTTTTCGCGGAGCTGCGAAAGCTGCGCGACCGCGGCGCCGCCTTCGACATGGCGGTGCTCGATCCGCCGAAGTTCGCGCCGACGGCGGCGCACGCCGAGCGCGCCGCTCGCGCCTACAAGGACATCAACCTCCTCGCGCTCAAGCTCTTGCGCCCCGGCGGAGTGCTCGCGACGTTTTCGTGCTCGGGAGGAATCGACGCGAGCCTCTTCCGCAAGATCGTCGCCGGCGCGGCGCAGGACGCGGGTGCGGACGCCTCGGTCATCGGCACGTTCGGCGCGGGCGCCGACCATCCGGTGGCACTCGCGTTTCCCGAAGGCGACTATCTCAAGGGTCTATTGCTACGGAAGGCAGCGTGAGCCCGGTATCGGCGTAGCGAAGTCCCGCTGCCCGATGCCTGCGGGTTCCGGATAAAACAAGGCCCCAGCCGGTTGCCCGGTGGGGCCTTGTCGGTCGCGACCGGATGGACAGGAGGTCAGCCGGTCGTGTCCTGGTTACGTTGGGTGCGTCAGGCCGGTCCCTTCATGCATTCGCTCTGCGCCTTGTTGCGCTCGTCGCCCTTCAATCCGGCGGTCTTCTTGTTGCACATCGCCATCTTGCTTTCCGCCGGCTCCGGCTTGGCCTTGAGACAGTTGTTGACGAATTCCTGCCGCTTCTGCCCTTCGAGCTTCTTTTCGCCGGCCTTCGCCTGGCATTCCTTCATCTTGTTGTTCTGCGAGTTCTCGGCGGTCTTCGCCGGAGGGGTAGCCGCCGGAGTTGCCGCGGGGGTCGCCGCCGGAGCGGCGGCGGGCGCGGCGGCGGGTGCCGCGGCCTTGGCCGCATCGGCAGCAAACGCCGGCGGCAACGCCATGGTCAGCGCGCCGAGGACGGCTAGCGCGAGCAATTTCTTCACGTGGATCTCCTCAAAATGGGCGGGATTGGTTTGTTATGCCTCGGCGGGCCCTGAATCCCTTGCGGCCGCCGAGTAGCCTGTTTCTGCACCGCCTTAGGGAGCCGGCAGCGTCGAGCCAGTCTACGGCATCCTAAACGCGCGAAGCAACGATTTCGGCTACCGCCATCCGACCCCTGTCTCAATTTCGGCATTATGCAATGCAACATGGCGCGTGGCACAATGGAGCTTCACTCGACGCATGGATCGTAATAGCATGTTTTTGCTGAGAAAAGCCTGACGGAGCCCAGCCGTGTCCACCTCCACCGCCCATCGCAACCGCCCCCTCGCCGCACCCAATCCGGACGCCCGGCCCCCGATCGACGACACCCGGATCCGCGAGATCATGGAGCTCGCGCCGCCGTCGCATCTGCTGCGCGAATTCCCGGCCTTCGCGCGTGCCGCGACGACGACGTTCGAGGCCCGGCAAGCGATCCACCGTATCTTGCACGGCGCCGACGACCGGCTGCTCGTCGTGGTCGGGCCGTGCTCGATTCACGACTACGACGCGGCGATCGACTACGCGACCCGCCTCTCCGCGCAGCGGCGCGACCTCGCCGCCGATCTCGTCATCGTGATGCGCGTCTACTTCGAGAAACCGCGCACGACGGTTGGGTGGAAGGGACTCATCAACGACCCGCACCTGGACGACAGCTACCGGATCAACGAAGGGTTGCGTCTCGCCCGCCGCATCCTCGTCGAAGTCAACGAGCTCGATCTCCCCGCCGGCACCGAATATCTCGACATGATCACGCCGCAGTATTTCGCCGACATGATCGCCTGGGGCGCGATCGGCGCACGGACGACGGAGAGCCAGGTGCACCGCGAGCTCGCGTCCGGGCTGTCGTGTCCGGTCGGCTTCAAGAACGGCACGAACGGCGACGTAAAAATCGCCGTCGATGCGATCAAGGCGGCGTCCGCCCCGCATCACTTCTTGTCCGTCACGAAAGGCGGCCATTCGGCGATCGTGCACACCGCAGGCAACGAGGATTGCCACATCATCCTGCGCGGCGGCAAGACGCCGAACTACGGC
>Ga0207689_10006513_pt1 | contig 10311 bp, 9 predicted proteins | sample KBSMisM52_FD_184312 | JGI IMG/M metagenome (GOLD analysis project Ga0207689, IMG submission 184312) | Miscanthus rhizosphere microbial communities from Kellogg Biological Station, Michigan, USA - KBS Miscanthus M5-2 (SPAdes) (version 2) | ecosystem: Host-associated > Plants > Roots > Rhizosphere... | reverse complement strand
CGTTGATCTCGGATGCGGGATCGAAGTGGGGCGTAAACTTCACGATCACATCGGGGCGTCCACGGTTCTGGCGCCCGGCGTCGGACCTGGCCCGCGCGCGATCCGTCGCGCAGACGCCTGTGGTGTTCGGGTGGCCGTAGCCGCCCTTCGGGCGGCAGCGATCAGCCATCAGCCATCAGCATCAGCCATCAGCTTATGCGGCGAATTTCATTAGTCGGCGTGTTTTTCTTGAGCGCGTGTGCATCTGCGGGCACCCTTGCCTCACAACCACCGGCGCCTAACGCGCAGGGACACCTGGTCATCGTCGGCGGCGGACCGATTCCCGACGAGGTCAATCGTCGATTCTTCGATCTCGCCGGCGGTGCGGGGAAGGCGCGCATCGTCGTGCTCCCGATGGCCAGCGAGTCGGGAGCCGAATCGGGTGCGGAGAAGGCGGCGTCATTTCGGAAGCTGGGTGCCGCTCACGCCGTGTCGCTGAACCTGGCGCGAAACGACACGGGCTCTGACTCCGTCGCGCGGTTGCTCGGTCAGGCAACCGGGATCTGGTTTCCGGGGGGCGACCAGAACCGCCTGACAGCTGCGATCCTCGGCACGGCCGTGCTGGACTCGATCCGCTCGCGATACCGCCGCGGCGCGGTCGTGGGCGGAACCTCAGCCGGCGCGGCGGTCATGTCCGACCCAATGATCAGTGGAGACGAACGCCGGCCCGGCGGCAGTCGCCCGCCAAGCGACTCGAGCGATGGCTGGATGACCGTCGATCGCGACGACGTAGTGCTCGTTCCGGGCTTCGGTCTGCTGCCTAACGTGACGGTGGATCAGCACTTCCTTCGTCGGCGCCGCCACAATCGCCTCATCAGTGTCGTGCTCGAGCACCCGACCGTCGTGGGCATCGGCATCGATGAATCCACGGCGCTGGTCGTCTCGCCGCAGGGACCATGGGAGGTGATCGGCGCGTCGCAGGCGACGATCTACGACGCGCGCCGCGCGACCGTGACGCCGGCGGGTCGAACGTTAGGCGCCTCGGAGATTCGCATGCACGTGGTGCCCGCCGGTGGGACGTTTGATCTGGCGACAGGAACCGCCATTGTCGGGGAAAAATAGGCGACTGGCAACTGCCGGCGCCGCCTCTTACTTCAGCCCATTCGCCTTCTCGAGCTTTCCGAGCTCGTCTCTCACGTACTCCACCTCGGAGCGGAGAGGAGGCTCGGGCGCCGCGCGCAGTGTGACGTAGTGTCGGTATGCCTCGATCGCCGCGTCGTTCTCGCCCGCCAGCGCCGCGAGCCGACCCTCCTCGCGCAAAAACGTCGACAGGTACAACGGCCGCGTCAGGAACGTCTCGCGACGACGGACCGCCGCCAGCGCGCCGCGCACGTCCCCGTGCTTCTCCTTGAGACGCGCGAGGATCAGGTTCCCCGCATCCTGTACGAAGCCGCCGGGGCCCGTCTTGAGGAGGGAATCGAGCCGCGCGAGAGCAACTGGCGCGTCGGGTCGGGCAGTGCGTGCCGATGCAATCGCATCGAGCAGCGTTGCACACGCGTTCGGGAAGCTCGTCGTTGGCATTTCGGGCGACGCGGTCGCCGCGTGACGTAGCCGAACGATGCTCGTGGTCAACGTCCGCAGGTCGTCATGTCCCACGCGCCACAGCTCGACGTTGCAGAGGTCCACGATCTGACCGAAGCGATCCGACGGCTTCTCGGGGGTCGGCCCGAACGCCGTCCGCTCGAGCTCGCGCACCGCGGCTGCCGCTACGGCGCTGTCACCATCCCAGTACAACGCGTCGCGCACACGCTCGCGCAGGTACACGCGGGTGTTCGCCGCGGCCACCTCACGGCCCCGCGTGTTCGCGCGCACAGCCGCCGCTGGCTGCCCGCGATTCAACGCCAGGTCGTGCGCGGTCACCAGCGCGGCGTACTTGTCACCCTGGATCCGCGCGTTCTCCACTGCTGCATCCGAAATGCGCTGCGCGCGATCGAGATCCACGGCGTCGAGCTGGCTCATCTGCGCCATGGTGTGCGCGCTGATCGGGGTCAGCGTATCGCGCCGGCGGGTGATGTCCGCCAGCGACTGGGAGTCGCCTAACGCAACCGCCATCCGCCAGCGCACGCCGTCGGCGTTCTCGCTCGCTGGATCGATCGAGAGGAAGTGGTGACCGAGCTGGCGCACCGCCGTCGTATCGCCGTCGTGTGCTTCGATCAGCAGCAGGTGTTCCGCCGCCGGGGCGTAGGTGGAGTCCAGCACGAGCGCGCGTTTGAATGCGTCTGCTGCCCGCGCGTCCGCATCGGCATACCCCACGACCGCACCGAAGTGGAACATGCCGTCGCCAAGCTCGAACCACGCATCTGCCCGATCAGGCGCGATCTCCACGTAGTGCTGCTTCGCCTTGAGCACGTCGAGGTAGCTCGAGGGCGAGGGATAGTTCGGTCCCGCCGTTGCGTCGAGCAACGCCCGGTCACGAGGCCCGAGTCGCTCGCGTCCCGCCCATGCCAGACGAAGCCCCGTTTCCCGCATCGTCGGGACGCCGAACCAACCGCTCGCCGATGCAAGCCGAAGCCCCGCCAGCGCGAACGTCGAGTCCAGATCCAATGCGGTCGAATACGCCCGCGCCGCCTCGCGGTAGCGCCCGCGACGATAGAGCCATTGCCCATTGAGGAACGAGCGCAGGGCAGGCAGCGAGGTGCTCGTCAGCGTCGAGAGGTTGTCCACCTCACCGGCGTCTGTCGCGAGCAGCTGCGCAGTCAGCATATCCACGAGTTTCGGAAGACTGTCGGGGTCTCCCGCCACGGTGGCCGGCGGACGTGCCCGCCCATCGGCCACCCTCACCAGCACGGCGTGCAGCGTGATGTGCGACGAGTCCCCGGTCACGTCGCCGATGAGCAGCTGTCCCGCGCCTAACGTCTCCGCCACATCGAGCGCACGCTCGCGCGGCAGGTCCGCCGAGTCGGCGCCGGCGGCGCGTCGCCACGCGGTGAGGAGTGAGCGTGGGTCGGCCGATCGCGGGCCCGCGGCTCCCGTCAGCTTCGCCGAGAGCAGGTCCAGCATGCCCTCGCGGAGATACTTGAGCGACCCGTCGGTGCTCACGATGCGGAACGGCGCGACCGCAACGAGGTTCTCGTCCGGCGGCGGACGCGCGGGCTCCCGTTGCGAGAACGTGACCACACCCGCAACCAGCACGAGCGCAGCCACGACCGTCATCGCGACCGCGCGACGAGCCGACCGGCGTCGGTGAGCCGATGGCCCGATGACCGTTCCAGCGCCGGGCGTCGCGAGGGCCTCGATCGCGCTCCGCACGTCCGCCGCAGCCTGGGGTCGATCGATCGGACGCTTGGCGAGACAACTCATCACCAGCGCCGCGAGCGGCGGCGGTACATCCGCCCGCAGCGTCTCGATGGGCTGCGGCAACTCCGCGATGTGCGCGGCGAGAATCTCGCTTGGAGGCCGGCCCGTGAACGGCGCGCGTCCCGCTAACAGCTCGTACGCCAGAACCCCGAACGCATAGATGTCGGCCCGATGATCGGTCGACGGGTCGCCAGCGGCTTGCTCCGGCGCCATGTACGCCGGCGTTCCGATGGCGAGCCCGCTGCCGGTGGTGGTCGGCCCGGTGCTCCCGACGTCGCGCTCACCGTGTCCGTTAGGCGCAGCGGCGCTCAAGGCCTTCGCGACGCCGAAGTCGGTCACCGTCGCGTGGCGGCGACTCACGAGCACGTTGTCCGGCTTGATGTCGCGATGAACGACCCCGCGTTCGTGCGCATAGGCGAGCGCATCGGCGACGTCGTGCAGCACGCGAATCGCATCATCGATCGACAGGCGGGACTCGCGCAGCAGCCAGGCGCGCAGGGATTCCCCGTCGATGTAGGGCATCGTGAAATACAGAATGCCCTGCGCCTCGCCGGCGGCGAGAACCGGGACGATGTGCGGGTGCTGCAGCTGCGCGACGACCTGGATCTCCCGCCGGAACCGGTCGAGGTTGACCCCAGCGAGCTCGGGGTGCAGCACCTTCACGACGACCTGGCGATCCAGCGCGCGCTCGCGCGCCAGAAAAACCCGGCTCATCCCTCCGCCCCCGAGCTCCCGCTCGATGGAAAAGGCTTCGCCTAGTGAAGTCTGCAGCCGTTCGCTCAGCTCTCCCGTCCGTGTCACGAACCGGTGCTCCGAGGCCAAGGTCACTCGAGGACAACGCCTGCCCGCACTCCCATCCCCCAGAGGCGGCTCTCGCTCGCCCAAAATTAGATGGCGGTCGAGCAAGAACCGTTTCCCACATCGCGTCGTCGACACGCGTCGGACGGCGCATAGGGGGTGACGTGGTCACACTACCCGCATAGACGAGGTTTGGTGCCACCACGTTCGTGAGAAATCGGTTCAGAATCCGTCACGAAACGGCCAATGACGAACCGAAAAGGGCCAAGCGGCTGGACGCCTTCCATCACGCCGGCGATTTGTGATGCCCGATTCCCGATTCCCGATTCCCGACGTTGGCGTTACGCGTGACGGACCGTCCACGTAACTTCAACCACCCACGAAGCGATTCCGTCAGCTCCGCCCGCCGCCCGCTGTGAACGACACCTTCCGCGACCGACTCGCCGCAGCGTTGGCGGCCACGTACCGGATCGACGACGAGTTGGCCGGGGGTGGGATGAGCCGTGTCTTCGCGGCCACCGAGTACGCACTCGGCCGGAAGGTCGTGGTGAAGGTGTTGCCGCCCGAACTGTCGGCCGGAGTGAACCGCGAGCGCTTTCAGCGCGAGATCCAGGTCGCGGCGCAGCTGCAGCACCCGCACATCGTCCCCCTGCTGTCGGCCGGCCGGGTGCCATCGCCCGATGGGACGACCGAAGGCGAGCTATTGTTTTACACGATGCCCTTCATCGAGGGCGAATCGTTGCGGTCCACGCTTGCGCGCCGGGGCCCCCTGCCAGTTCGCGACGTCGTCAGGATCGTGCACGATGTCGCGGAAGCGTTGGCCTACGCTCACGGCCGGGGCGTGGTTCATCGCGACATCAAGCCCGGCAACATTCTCACGATGGGATCGCACGCGCTCGTCACGGATTTCGGCGTCGCGAAAGCGCTCAGCGCTGCCATGCCCGCGTCCGGGATGACGTCGGGCGGCATGGCGATCGGCACGCCAGCCTACATGGCGCCCGAACAGCTGGCGGCGGACCCGGCGGCGGATCACCGCATCGACATCTACGCGGTTGGACTGTTGGCGTACGAGCTCCTGTCGGGGCGGTCGCCGTTCGTCGGGACATCGCCACAGGCGACGATGGCCGCACAGCTCACGCGCGTTCCCGATCCACTCGACACCTTCCGAAACGACGTGCCGCCGGCGTTGGCCGCGCTCATCACGAGATGCCTGGAGAAGCTACCCGAGAGCCGGCCGCAGACGGCGATGGCGCTTCTGGACGAGCTGGAAGGCGCAGCAACGCCAGCCAGCGGTATCGGCCCCTTGAGCACGCCGACGATCAGACCGGGGATGGCGTCGACGTCGGATGGCCGGCAGCGACGCGCGCTGTTCGCCGGTGCGCTTCTCGTGATCCTCGCGGGCGTCGCCGTCGCGATCACGTCGTGGAGTCGACGTGGCAACGACGCCGGGGTCCAGGCGGTGACCGCGAACAGCGCACCCGCTTCGGCTCCGGCGCCCGGCACTTCCGGAGCCGTAGCGGCAATCGCCGGCGGGGCAGTGAATGCGCCCATCGGCGACTCAGCGACCCGGCTGCCGATCGTGCTCACTCGCGCCGAGTCGCTCGCGATCGCGGAGGCCGTGAAGAAGCGCATCACCGCGCACCGAGACTCCCAGGTGGCGAAGGGCGAACGCGCGTTCGCCGATTCGCTGTCACGCCGGTTCGAGCGAGCGTTGAGCGACTCGCTGGCTCGCATCATGGCGGAGCTTCGTGGCGGCCGGCGGATCGACACTCGGGGTTTCGACCCCGTGGAGCTCGAGCGGTTGCAGGAGATCGCGAAGCGGTCGGCGGCGGCCATGCCTAACGTGGCGCCGACGGTGACCGTTCCCGGCATGACGGTCGGGCCCAGGGGATTGCCGGATCGCCCGGGGTATCGGGGCGCGCCGCCCGGGGAGCCCATCCCGTTTCCTCCACCGGCGCCGGGCGTGCGGCGCGTGCTGGTTGGCGTCGCGCGGAACGCGTACCGGAGTGAGCTGTCGAGCATCGGCGCCGCCGTCGCGGACAGCATCCGCCGTGCGATCGGCGCCCAGCCAGGTTACGAGGTGATCGATGCGGCGCAGCTCACGGATCCGAGGTTGTACGGTTCGCGGTCCCGTACGTCGCTCGGGCGCGCGGTGGGTGCCGGAGCGGTGCTGACGGGTCTGTACTTTCCGCGTCCGGACTCGACGATCGTGCTGCAGCTGCAGTTGTTCGACGTACAGCGGAATCGGGTCGTACGCGTGATGGAGAGCCACCCGATCGATCGCAAGGCCCCGATGCGAGGCGTCGGCGACATCGTTACCGTTGCGCTGACGGCGATGAACGACATCGACTGGCGAACCGCGGTAGCCGACTCGTTAGGCCCGAAACGCCCCTGATCAGCCCGGGGTCATCGGCCCCGCGCGTACGGCGAGATCACCGTCTCGACGTCCCGCCGAACCCAGTCGACGACCGTCCCGTCCCGGTGGATCGCCCAGTTGAGCAGGGATCCGGCCGCGACACCCTGCAGAGCGCTCGCGAGGGCGGCGGTATCGCAGGCGTCGAGCTCACCTGCGGTCACTGCCTCTTCGAGCAGGGCTCGATAGCCGGCGCGCACGCGGCGCGAGTATTCGAGGGCGAGGCCGTGAAAATCCGGGTCGCTCAGGTCGATCTGAAAGAATGCGAGGTTGTTGGCCAGTTCCTCGGGCGTGCGCACGTGCTCGGCCATCTCGCTCGCCGCCGCCACCACCGCCTCGAGTGCCGACTCGGCGGCAGCGCGCCGGTCGCGGAAGTTCCGGTCGACCGAGTCGACGCTCCGCTCGACGAGCGCGAGCAGCAGGCCACGTTTCGAGCCGAAGCGCTGGAGCAGCGTCGCCGGCGACAGGCCAATCTCGCTGCCGACGTCGGCCAGCGTTAGGCGCACCGGCCCCACGCGGCCGATCATGCGTGCGGTCGCCGCGAGAATCGCGTCGTCCGAAACGGTCCGTGGCCGCGGCGACATTCGTCGCGTGGCGTCCGCTACTCGCGGTAGATGTTTCGCCGCATGATCTCCATCTGGCGCTCCGGATTCGCGACGACCTCGAAGCCGAATTGCCGGTAGAGCGCGTGGGCATCGCGGGTCGACAGCGAGAAGCGACGAAGGCCCTGGAGCGCGGGGTGAGACATGATCACTTCCATCATCCACCGCGCGAGCCCGCGGCCGCGGTGCGCCTCGAGAACATAGACGTCCGCGAGATAGGCGTACGTCGCCTGATCCGTGATCACGCGCGCAAACCCGACCTGCGCGGGGCCGTGATAGATCCCGAAACAGATCGCGCCCGCGATACCGCGGCGGACGATGTCCTCGGGAATGCCGGGCGACCAGTAGCTCCGCGACAGGAATGCATGAACGGCGGCGACGTCGATGCGCGAGCGGTCCGTCGAGATGACGTAGTCGCCGCGCGCGATCTCGATCGGCGCCGCGCCGGGTCCGGCCTCGCTCGTGTCGCGAACGGACGCGGTCATCGCTATGTATCGGAGTGACGACGCGCCGCGGCCGCGGCGTCGGCTTCCGCCACCCGCTGCTGGGCGACCTGCCAGTCGACGTTAGGCGCGACGTCGAAGTCGTCGAGCTCGAGCGATGCCAGGGCGCGTTCCACCACCGCCTCCGCCCCCGGAACCGAGAGCCCCAGCTCGAGCTCGGCCTTGCGGCACAGCCGCTCCTCCCGCGCACCGCATCCGGGATGTCCCGCGAGTCCCATGGTCAACAGGCGTGCGTGGACGCCCTCGTGCACGATCGACGCCGCGACCTGCGCGTCCGAGAACTTGCCTTCGCCCGCGAACGTGAGCTCGATGAGGCATTCTCGCGTCTCGCCGAAAAACGCCGCCCGACAGGCGAACCGTTTCACGATGATGCCGCGAACGTCCCGTCGAAACCGCCGGAGCCGGTGCGGTTGATACCGTTCGATGACGCCCAGCGCTCCGTCGAGCTTCTCGAAGACGCGGGTGGTCTCGATGTCGGGACGTGTGTTGGTTACGGTCACCCGCACGCCGCGAATCATTCGATGGTCCGTCATCAAACGCTCCTTCGCGGCGCTCACTGCGTCGCTCCACCAGCCCATGGTCGCCCTCCTGTCGGCGCCGCGCTCGGCGGCGGTCGGCTGCTCCCTGCAACCTACACGGCGGCGATGGGCTGGTGAACTCCGCGTCGGTCACCGACGTCGCGTCCCGTGGATCTCGCCATTCCATTCGGTCGTGGACCATTGGCCAACGAGCGAGTCGCCGGCGCCGCGCAGGTCCACGACCATTTGTTCGGTGCCGAGGTTCCAGACCACGTGCGCCGAGTCGCCGGCGACTTTGAAGGAGATGAGCGACCCGGGCGGACCGTGAAGTGAGGCCAGCGCGTACGCGGTGTCCGCTCGCTTGATGGTCAGGACCGCCCATCGGTCGCCGTCGGGAAACCCGCTACCGACAACGTCATAGGTGCCGGCCCAGCTGAACTGCGCCAAGATGCGGTCGAGCGGCCCGGCAAAGCTTGCCCGGGCGCGACTCGCTGCGGCAACGAGCAGTGCGGCGAAGACGAATCGTCGTCGGAGGGAAGCGCGGTGTTTTCGCATCTGCATACCGTCCGTGTGATTGACCAGTGAAGCGCCCAACCGGATTGGCGTTAGGCGGTAACTGGAATCTGGACGGTCCCGCGCAGGATGGACGTGGGCCGACGACCGATTTCGTTCCTATCGATGGTCAGGGGCCGTCACCCGCCCGCGACCGGCGGTTCGGCTGATTGGCCGGTGGACCTCAGCTAACGAATCAGGTCACCCGTAACGCATTCCCGGGTAGAGCAGGTTCACCGCTCCGAAGAAGACGGGGTCGAACACGTACTTGAACAGCTGCCACGCCACGACCAGTCCGAGCAAGCCGAACGCACGGTTGCTCCACATGAACGTCTGGTACTTCCGGGCGGCGTCGTCGCTCAGGAGGATGGGAACCGCGCCGCTGCCGTCGAGTGGCGGGAAGGGAAGCAGATTGAACGCGGCGAGCAGCAGGTTGAGGGAGAAGAAGGCGCTCACCATCACCGCGAGCGCGGGCCACACGCCCTCGGCGTTGCTTGCCGTCACCTCACCGAAACGAATGCTGTTCGGTGCGTAGAAGACGTCGGCGGCTACTCCAGCGCGGATCAGCGCGGCCGCAATCACGACGAGCAAAAGATTGGCGGCTGGCCCCGCGAGCGACATGAGGGCCGCGCGCTTGGGGTGTCGCATTGCCCACTGGGGATCGAATGGGGCGCTCGCGTAGCCGAACGGCCATCCGGTTGCCAGCGCGCTGACGAGCGGCAGAATCAGCATCCCGAACGGCTCGCGCCTGATGTGCGGGATCGGATCCAGTGACACCTGGCCGCCATGATAGGCGGTCAGGTCTCCACCACGTGCGGCGGCCCAGGCGTGGGCGGCCTCGTGCAGGGTGGTGGAAAGCAGGAAGACGACGTAGTAAACGAGGGCGTTCGTTAGGTCGGCCACGAAGTCCAGTTGCAGGTCGTGAGTCGAAACTTCTCCGGGTCGTGATCGCTGTCGATGTCGTAAAGGTCGCGGGTTGACGACCTTGACTCATCGCTCACGACTCGGTCCACCCGTCCCGACGTGCTGCTTCGGCGCGGAGTGATGGTCCGAAATGTAGGCGGAGCACCTCGTTGGCTGGGCTCGCGTCTACCGAGTCGAGAAAAGACAGTGCGATCAACTCGCGCACTTCGGCGTCGCCCGACGTGAGGTGGGTCTCGATCACGCCGACCAGCGTCCGCGCGGCCTCGCCTCCAGCGCCGCCCTCGATCGTGTGTGCGCCCGGCGCCTGCATGGTACCGCTGACCCAGCTTGCCACCTGCGCCATGAACAGATCCGGGAGCAACGCGTCGTGCAGCGCGAGGTGCTCGCGATAGATCGGCACGAGTGCCGGCGCGGTCGAAAGCAGATCGACGAGCAGATGCGCGAGCGTGCTCACTGGGGCATGCGGCTGGGAAGTCACTCTGGAAGATTCCTCATACGCGGGCCGATGACAACCGGAGAGCAAACACAGGTAATTGGTTACTGGAATTGGTTATCGGTGATTTGAACCCTCAGGGTGTCGCTCTCTGCGGAGATGAGCTTCCTGGGGGTTCAAATAACCAATTACCAATACCAGTAACCGATTACCAGTGGTTATTGAAAATCTC
>Ga0207689_10006510_pt1 | contig 10313 bp, 7 predicted proteins | sample KBSMisM52_FD_184312 | JGI IMG/M metagenome (GOLD analysis project Ga0207689, IMG submission 184312) | Miscanthus rhizosphere microbial communities from Kellogg Biological Station, Michigan, USA - KBS Miscanthus M5-2 (SPAdes) (version 2) | ecosystem: Host-associated > Plants > Roots > Rhizosphere... | reverse complement strand
CCACAGGGACCCGGCCGTGCCGGCGTTCGCGACCTATCCGACGGGCAAGGCGTACTGAACGCCAACGTGGCTGCGAGCCGCCCGGTGCAACACAGACGACACAATTCGCCCGCCCGGCAACACCAGGACGATATGGACCATCGATAACGTCGTGGGGCCAGGCGGGGGCAGTCCTTTCCACTGCTCGGATCGCCGGGGTGCTTAGCGTGAGTTGCGTAGCGTTTGACGCACAATGAGCATAGCAACCCATGGAGAACAGAATGCTCAAGAGCTTCTCAGCCCTGTTCGGACTCGTACTTCTCGTGACGGCCTGCGGTGAGTCGACACAAAACATGTCCTTGCAGCAGCCGCCTCCGGCGCCTCCGCCGCCGGCGAAGTCGTGGATGGTCTTCTTCGACACCAACAGCACGACCCTGTCGCAGCAGGGTTCGATGACGGTGACCGAGGCCGCCAACGCCGCCAAGTCGATGGCCAACTCGCGAATAAACGTCACCGACTTCACCGATACCGACGGCTCTCCCGCCTACAATCAGCAGCTGTCGGTGCGACGCACCGAGCATGCGTGCGTTCGCGAGCACGACCGGGCTCACTTCCTTCACGCCCTGGTAGACGTTGAAGAAGACGATGAAGAACACCAGCGTGACGCCGAGCGCGACCTTGCTCGCGATACCCAGGCCGAACCACACCGCGAAGATCGGCGCGAGGATCACGCGCGGCATGCTGTTCGCAGCCTTGATGTACGGGTCGGCGATCGCCGCGGCCAGCGGGCTCAGCGCGAGCCACAGGCCGAGGCCGAGGCCGAGCGCGGTGCCGATGCCGAACGCCAGCACGGTCTCGAGCAAGGTGACCCACAGGTGCTGGTAGATGTCGGCTTGCGTGAAGAACCAGGCCCAGATGCGGCCGAAGACCTTCAGCGGCTCGCCGAAGAAGAACGCCGCCTGCTGGTCGTTCTCGAACACGATCGGCGGGATCAGACCGGGCTTGGTGATCACGTGCCAGAGCACGAAGATCACCGCGAGCAGACCGAGTTGCCAGACCCGCAGGTTGCGATGGCTGGGCTTGATCGATTGCCACATCGTGCGCGCGGTGCTCACTGGATGATCTCTCACGCAGCCAGCTGCTGCTGGTAGCCCTTGAGCACCTCGTCGCGCAGCACGCTCCAGATCGCCTGGTGCAACTCGATGAAGCGCGGCGTCGCGCGCACCTCGGCAACGTCGCGCGGCCGCGCCAGATCGATCGCGAATTCCCCGATCGGACGCGCGCCCGGCCCGGCCGACAGGCACACGACGCGGTCGCTCATCGCGATCGCCTCGTCCAGATCGTGGGTGATGAACAGCACCGCCTTCTTCTTCTGCGCCCACAGGTCGAGCACTTCGTTCTCCATCAGCTGGCGGGTCTGGATGTCGAGCGCCGAGAACGGCTCGTCCATCAGGATGATGTCGGGGTCGAGCACCAGCGTCTGCGCCAGGCTGACGCGCTTGCGCATGCCGCCCGAGAGCTGGTGCGGGTAGCGGTCGCCGAAGCCGCCGAGGCCGACCCGCCTGAGCCACTCGTCGGCCTGCGTGCCCGCATCCGTTGCGCCGCGAAACTCGAGCCCGGCCATCACGTTCTGCCGCGCGGTGCGCCACGGCATCAGGCTCTCGGCCTGGAACATGTAGCCGGCACGCGTGTTGATGCCCGCCAGCGCCTGCCCGAACACATCGACCGTGCCGGTGCTCGGCGCGAGCAGCCCGGCCGCGACGTTCAGCAAGGTGCTCTTGCCGCAGCCGGTCGGCCCGACGACCGAGACGAATTCACCGGCGCCGACCGTCAACGCGACATCGCGCACCGCGGTGTAGCGCTGGCCCGGGTCGTCTTTCGCGACGAAGGTGCAGGCGACGCCGCGCAACTGCAGCGCCGGCGGCGATTCGGTGACAGGGCGTTGCGACAAATCGGCTCCTCGAAACGGCGGACGAGTGTAGGGCCGGTGGCGATTGGGCGTCGGCTCGGCGGCGTTCACGCGCTCGTGTAAGGTGCGCGCGGTCGACACTCCGCGACGACGCACCCGATGCCCATGTTCTTCAACAAGTCCGCACCCCGCACCATCAACCTCGCGTTGCAGGGCGGTGGCGCGCATGGCGCGTTCACCTGGGGCGTGCTCGACGCCTTGCTCGAGGATGGCCGCCTGCGCTTCGACGGCATCAGCGGCACGAGCGCAGGCGCGATGAATGCCGTCGTGCTGGCACATGGCCTCCTCGAGGGCGGCCGCGACGGTGCGCGCAAGGCACTGCGCGACTTCTGGACCGCGGTCGCCGCGAGCATGCCGGCCGAGCTGACGGTGGCATCGAGCGATGGCAAGACCGTGCGGCTCGCGCCGATGGCGCGGATGATGCTGCAGTGGGCGCACTACTTCGCGCCGACCCAGATCAACCCGTTCGATCTGAACCCGCTGCGCGACATCGTCACTGCGCAGATCGATTTCGAGCGCCTGCGCGCGCGCAGCCCGGTGCGCCTGTTCGTGGCCGCGACCCATGCCAACTCGGGCAAGCTGCGGCTGTTCCGCGAGACCGAGGTCTCGGCCGATGCGCTGCTCGCCTCGGCCTGCCTGCCGACGATGCACCGCGCGATCGAGATCGACGGCGAGCCCTACTGGGACGGCGGCTATTGCGCGAACCCTGCCGTGTTCCCGCTGTTCTACGACTGCGATGCGAGCGACATCCTGCTGGTGCTGCTGACCCCGCTGAAGCACGTCGAGACGCCGAGCACCGCGCATGACATCCACACGCGCGTGCTCGAGATCGCGTTCAACGCGACCTTTCTGCGCGAGATGCGCATGTTTGCGCACGTGCGCGAGCGCGTCGGCCGCGCGCGCTGGCTGATGGGCCCGCTCGAGCGGCGCGCGGTGCAGGCGAACTTCCATGTGATCGAGGCCGAAGACGTGATCGCCGAGCTCTCCGCCGAGACCAAGCTCGCGGCCCACCTCGGCTTCTTCGGGATGCTCGCCGAACTCGGCCGGAATCGCGCGCATGCGTGGTTGCAGGCGCACCATGCGGCGCTCGGCCGGCGCTCGACGGTGGACCTCGAACAGCTGTTCTACTGAAGCCCGCGCGCAACGCACCGTCAGTCGCGCGACCTCCTCACACCTTCAGCCCTTCGGATACTTCGCGTTCGCGCGCTTCACGAATTCGTTGGTGACGATCGCGCCGAGGTCGATCTTCGCGGCGGCGATCTCCGGGTCGATGCTGGCGAGCGCGCGGCGCGCGGTCTCGGGCCCGCCCTCGGGGCACATGCCGTCGGCCGACAGCGCCCCCTTGGCCGCGAGAAACGCATCGACATACACGGCGCGGTCGCCGAGCAGGTAGCTCTCGGGCACCGCCTTGATGATGTCGCCGGCGCCGGCGTTCTGGATCCACTTGTCGGCGCGCACGATCGCGTTGGCCAGCGCCTGTGCGGTCGCGGGGTTCTTGTCGAGGAAGCTCTGCGGTGCATACAGGCAGCCGGCCGGCATCGGCCCGCCGAAGATCCGGTCGGCCTCGCTGACGACGCGCGTGTCGGAGACGACCTTCAGGTCGCCCGAACGCACGAGCAAGGTGATCACCGGGTCGAGGTTGCTGATCGCATCGATCTGGCCCGAGCGCATCGCCGCGACCGCGCCGCTGCCGGCACCGACGCCGATGATGGACACATCGCCCGGCTTCAGCCCGGCCCGGCCGAGCACGAAGTTCGCGAGCACGTTGGTCGACGAACCCGGCGCGGTGACGCCGAGTTTCTTGCCCTTGAGCTCGGCGACGCTCTTGAAGTTGGGCATCGTCTTGGGGTTCACGCCGAGCACGATCTGCGGCGCGCGTCCCTGCAGTGCGAAGGCGCGCAGGCGCTGGCCCTTGACCTGCATGTTGATCGTGTGCTCGAACGCACCCGAGACCACGTCGGCGCTCCCGCCGATCATCGCCTGCAGCGCCCGCGAGCCGCCGGCGAAATCGGCGATCGTCGGCTCCAGCCCTTCGTGCTTGAAGTAGCCCAGGCTCTCGGCGATCGTCAGCGGCAGGTAGTACAGCAGGTTCTTGCCGCCGACCGCGATCGTGAGCTTGGGCTTCTCGAGCGCCTGCGCCCGCGACGGCCCCGATGCGACCAAGGCGGGCGCGCCGATCAGTGCGGTGGCGGCGAGAACGAGACTGCGGCGTTGCATGGGCGAAAGCTCCGTGGGGGTTGCCGACAAATCTAGCCGCCGATGCCACCCGGCGACAGCGGGGAAACACCGCGCAAGCGTGATTGCGACTGGCAAGACCTTGGTGGTCTGTTTCACGCATGGCGGCACATGAAACCGCGCCTTTCGGGCCATGGCGGCGTGCAAATCCTCGCGATGCCAACGGGCATCGCTGTGGTTTGCGCCTTGCCCTGACCCGAAACGCATCGATTTCATTGGTGCCGCCATGCGTGAAACAGACCACTAGAATGAATTTCAATGAGTTCGCATCGCGCGCGGCGTGCCGCGCTGTTCAGTCTCGTGCTCGTCGGGTCGCTCGCTGCCGCGGCCGGTGCATGGGCCCAGGCCGGGCCGGCGACAGGCGTGCCGCCGGACGGCGTCGCCACGCCGGCCGAAGCGGCATCGGCGCCGGCCTTGCCGCCGGTGTCGCTGTCGGCGCGCAAGGTCTACGAGCAGGCGCGTTCTCAGCTGGTGCAGATCCGCACGGTGCTGAAGGGCCGCGCGAGCCAGACCTCGGTCGGCTCGGGCTTCTTCGTCTCGCCCGACGGCCACATCATCACCAACTTCCACGTCGTCGCCGAGGCCGCGCTGAAGCCCGAGCGGCACGACCTCGTCTATGTCACCGCCGATGGCCGCGAAGCGCCGCTGCAGATCCTGCAGCTCGACGTGCTGCACGACCTGGCGCTGCTGCGCGCCGGTGATGCGGTCGCGGTCGCGGCGGCGGCCGGCGCGGTCGCCGGTGCGGCGTCGGGCGTGGCGCCGGCACCGGGCCGCAGCTTCGATGCGCTCGCGTTTCGCACCGAGGCGCAGCCGCTCGCGCAGGGCGAACGCATCTACTCGCTCGGCAACCCGCTCGATGTCGGTTTCGCGGTCACCGAAGGCACCTACAACGGCCTGGTGCGGCGCAGCTTCTATCCGCAGATCTTCTTCGGCGGCGCGCTCAGCGGCGGCATGAGCGGCGGCCCGGCGCTCGACCAGCAGGGCCATGTGATCGGCATCAACGTCGCGCGCCGTGTCGACGGCGAGCAGGTCAGCTTCCTGGTGCCTGCAAGCTTCGCCATGGCGCTGCTGGCGCGCGGCCACGACGCCTCGCCGATCAAGACCGCGGCCTACGGCATCGTCACCGACCAGCTGATGGTGCACCAGGCGGTGCTGACCGAGCGCTTCATCAAGCAGGGCTGGAAGACGGCGACCCATCCACGCTACCGCGTGCCGGTGCCGAGCGACGAGTTCATGCGCTGCTGGGGCAGCAGCGAGCCGTCGCGCACCGGCGGCCTCGATCTCGAACGTTCCAACTGCGTGATGGACACGCGTGTGTTCGTCGGCGACTACACCACCGGCTCGATCAGCGTGCGCCACGAGAGCTACGACGGTTCGCGCCTGGGCACGCTGCGCTTCGCGGCGCGCTACAGCGCGAGCTTTCGCAACGAAGATTTCACCCGGCTGCGCGCCGAGCACCAGACCAAGCCGCAGTGCCATGAAGACTACGTCGACCGCGGCGGCCTGCCGCTGCGCGCCGTCGTCTGCCTGCGCGCGTACAAGAAGCTGCCCGAGGTCTATGACCTGTCGGTACTGGTCGCCACGCTCGACCAGAAGCAGGCCGGCGTGCAAGGCCGCTTCGATGCGCAGGGCCTGAGCTTCGCGAATGCGCAGAAGCTCGCGAAGCACTACCTCGAGGCCTACGGATGGGCGGCCCAGCACTGATCGAAATCCTCGACCGCGACGGCCAGGTGCGCCAGGCGATCCCGGTCGCGCACTGGCCGCTGCGCATCGGCCGCGCGCTCGACAACGATGTCGTGCTCAGCGATCCGCATGTCGCCGCACACCATTTCGTCATCGCCGACGACGGCGCCGGCCTCGCGCTCGCGGTGGCCGAGACGCGCAATGGCGTGCTGATGGGTCGCCGGCGGCTACGCGCCGGCGAGCAAACGCCCTTGCCCGGCGGCGACGAGCCGATCGAGCTGAACGTCGGCCGCACGCGGCTGCGGCTGCGCCTGCCGGGTCATGCCGTCGCCCCTGAAGTCGGGTTGCTGCCGGCCCAGCCGCTGGCACGGCGCATGGTGCCGATCGTCGCCGCGGCGCTGGCGCTGATCGGCGGCGCGCTGTTCAACAGCTACCTCAACACCGACCCGGACGCCTTCGCGCGCAGTGCCGGCGCCAGCCTGCTGGCGGTGTTCGTCGGTGCCGCGGTCTGGTGCGGCGCGTGGGCCCTGTTGTCGAAGACCTTCGCGCACCAGGCGCGCTTCGGCTGGCATGTGCGGGTGTTCCTTTACGCCAGCATCGGGCTGATGATCGTCAACGCGCTGCCGGCGCTGCTCGGGTTCGTGTTCTCGTGGCCGTGGCTGACCGACTTCGCATTCGTCGGCGAGATCGCGGTCGCGGCCGCGGCGCTGTACTTCCATCTGCTTGCGGTCGAGCCGGCGCGCTACCGGCTGCTGAAGTGGGTGGCGGCGACCTGCGCCGTCGTCGGCCTCGCGCTGACCCTGTGGTTCAACGCGCAGCGCACCGACCAGTACGGCGACGAGCTCTACATGAACCACCTGTTCCCGCCGGCGCTGCGCCTGGCCCGGCCGATCGCGACCGACACCTTCATCAATGACCTCGCCGCGCTGAAGCCGGCGCTCGACAAGAAGGCCAAGGAACCCGGCCGCGGCGACGCCGGCGCCAGCGGCGAAGACGACTGAACCCGAACCGAGGAGCGCGCCATGAGCACACCGACCTCCGCCAGCGCGCAACGCACGGTGCTCGTCACCGGCGGCAGCCGCGGCATCGGCGCCGCGACCGCGTGGTTGTGCGCGCAGGGCGGTTGGGCCGTCGCGGTCAACTACGCCCACGGGCAGGCGCCGGCGCAGCGCCTGGTCGAACGCATCCGCGACGATGGCGGCACCGCGCTCGCGGTACAGGCCGACGTCGCCGACGAGGCGCAGGTGCGCGCGATGTTCGCGACCATCGACGCGCAGTTGCCGCCGCTGGGCGCGCTGGTCAACAACGCCGGTGTCGTCGACGTGCAGGCGCGCATCGATGAAATGAGCGGCGCGCGCTGGCAGCGCATGTTCGCGATCAACGTGTTCGGCAGCTTCGCCTGCGCGCGCGAGGCGGTGCGGCGCATGTCGACGCGCTACGGTGGCGCTGGGGGCAGCATCGTGAACCTGTCGTCGGCCGCGGCGCGCATCGGCGCGCCCGGCCAGTACGTCGACTACGCGGCCGCAAAAGGGGCGATCGACGTGTTCACGCTCGGCCTGGCGAAGGAGGTCGCGAGCGAAGGCATCCGCGTCAACGCGGTGCGCCCCGGCATCATCGAGACCGAGATCCATGCCTCCGGCGGTGCGCCCGACCGTGCCCGGCAGATGGCGCCGCTGGTGCCGATGCAGCGCGCCGGCAGCGCCGACGAGGTCGCGCAGGCAATCGCCTGGCTGATGTCGGAGGCGGCCAGCTACACGACCGGCGCGGTGATCGACGTGACCGGCGGACGCTAGCGCTTTCAGCGCCGGCGCGTCGCCTTGCCCTTGACCGCCGCGGCCTTCTTCGCGGCGCGTTTCGTCGCCGCCTTCACCGGCGCGGCACGCGCTTTCTTCGTCGGCGTCCCACGCGCGGCGGCGGCGGTCTTTGCCGGCGCTGCAGTGCCGGGCGCTGTCGCCGCGGCGCCATTGGCATGGCGGCGCGGCCGGTCGCTGCGCGGGGTGCGGCCGGGCTGCAGGCGGCGCGCGAGTTCGCCGAGCCGATCGGCGGTCAGCGCCATCGCCTCGCTGCCCGAGGGGCCCAGCGACAAAGCGTCGCAGAAGCGCGAGATCAGGTCCATCTGGCTGACGATCGAATCGATCTGCGAGGGCTTCACGGTGATGTTGCTGGTCGCGTCGGCATAGGCCTTCGCGATCTCCTGGAAGATCACGCGGCCGGTGTCGTCGGCGCGGCCGAGGCTGCCCTTGATCAGGTGCTCGACCAGCATCGACTCCGGCTGCGTGACCGCGTTCCAGGTGCCCGATTCGTCGGAGAACTCCTGGTCGGCGCTCTGGCGGCATTGCTGCGCGAGCGCGATCGCGGCGTCCCTGACCGCCGGGCTGGACCAGTCGGTCAGCGAATCGAGCGCGAGCCGGTTCAGCGACAGATAGGGCACGAAGTGGCTGCTGCCCGGGCTGCCTTCGGCGCTGCGGTAGGCGGCGATCGCGCGCTCCAGGCAGGCCGTCATCTCAGCGCGTGCGGCGTCGGCCTCGGCTTCGGGGAGCCGGCCGCACAGCAGCCGCCGTGCCTGCAGGCTGGCCTTGCGCTTCCAGGCGCTGCCGCGCAGCGCGCTTCGCACCGAATTGACGCTGGGCTCGACCAGCGCATCGGGGTGGTCCTTGACCGCCGCGCCGACCAGCGCATCGAGCCCGTCGAGACGCTCGAGCGCCAGCTCGATCAGCGCTTCGGCGGCGCGCACCGACACCTCCTTGCCGCGGCCCGCCGCGATCTCGGCCTCGGCCCGCTTCTCGCCGAGGCGCGCCTCGACATTGGCGAGCCGCTCGATGTCGCGGATCGGCACCACGCCGAGCTCGTCGTCGGCGCGGATCGCCGCCAGGAACGCCTCGCGTGCCGGCTCGAGCTGGTTCAGCTCGAACCAGGTCATGCCGAGCGCCGAGTGCAGCTGCGGCAGGCTCTGCCAGCCGGGCGGGCAACGCTGCCGCACCAGCGCCGCGACGCTGTCGGCGCGGCTGCGCAGCTCGCGCTCGCTCATCGTGCCGCGGCGGTGCGACAAGTCGGCGCGGGCGCGCGCCAGGTCGTCGAGCAGCTCGTCGGGCGACACATAGAGGTTGCGCGGCCCGGCACCGGCCGAGCCTTCGCCGCGCGGCTCGGCAACCCAGCCGGGATCGCCATAGGCCTGGAACGCGCCCCAGGTGATGTCGCTGCGATTCGCTTCCCAGGTCGCGACGCGGGCCGCGAACACCGCGTCGCCGAAGGGGTGGCGGCGCAGCAGCAGCTCTTCGTAGAAGGTCTGGCCGAAGCGTTTGGCCGACTCGTCGTTGACGGCCCAGCCGGCGACGACGACGCAGCGCACGCCGATCTCGATCAGCTCGCGTGCGACGCTCGCGGCGAGCTTGTTGCCGCTGCGCCCGCCGTCGATCTGGCCGAGGTGGCAGCAGTTCAGGAACACCAGGTCGGGCACGATCTCCATCGCGGCGATCTCGGCCGCGGTGATCAGCAGCCCGTCGGACAGCAGCACGCCGCTGCGCAGGCGGCCGTCGGCATGGCGCAGGCCGAACACGCCGTGCGCCGAGATGTGCAGGATGCGCCACGGCTGCTGGTACAGGGTCGCGAGCACGCGCGCGGCCGGCTCGTCGACGCCGATCGCCGACGCGACCGCGTAGCCCATGCTCGCGAGCACCGCCACGGTCGCCTGCGCCTCGGCCTGCGCGCCGGGCAGCGGCGGCGGGTCGGCAGCCGGCACGACCAGCGGCGCGACGGCGCCTCCGGGCACGCCCGAGGTGACGACCGCCGGCATCGGGAACGCGGCGCCGAAGCCCGCGACCGACGGGTTGCCGATCACCAGCGCGTTGCGCGAGATCGCCTGGCGCACATGGGCGCGAAAGCGCGACGACGACAGCTGGCGCACGACCGCGGCGCGCAATGCGAGCGGGCGCCGGTCGTCGTCGGCATGCGCCGGGTCGTCGCGCCGCGCCGGATCGTCGGCCAACATCAGCTCCCACGGCAGGTTGGCGGTCTGGCTGTCGACGACGAGCACGACGCGTTCGAGCTGACGCGCGGCGTCCTTGAAGTCGTGCGGCACCATCAGCTGGAACAGCATGCGACCGAAGTCCTCGTTCCAGACGGTGTCGCGGATCTGCTGGCTCACCAGCGCCTCGATCAGCCCCGGCTGGCGCTGCTGCATCACCGATTCGGCCCGCGCGCGCTGCCCGACGTAGAGGAAGCGCAGCCGGTCGGCGACCCGCACCAGGTCGGTCGCGCCGGCATCGGTGGCCGCGCCGCGGTTCTCGTAGCACTCGGCCGGGCATTGCGCGTCGCTGCGGTCGGCGTCGGTGATGATCAGGCGCGGCCAGTAGCTCGAGTTGCGGTCGTCGAACAGGCGCTGGCGCGCCCCCTCGCCGCGCACCAGCTCGCTGCGCGTGGCGAGCAGCGTGCCCTGCTTCTCGGCCAG
>Ga0207689_10006508_pt1 | contig 10314 bp, 9 predicted proteins | sample KBSMisM52_FD_184312 | JGI IMG/M metagenome (GOLD analysis project Ga0207689, IMG submission 184312) | Miscanthus rhizosphere microbial communities from Kellogg Biological Station, Michigan, USA - KBS Miscanthus M5-2 (SPAdes) (version 2) | ecosystem: Host-associated > Plants > Roots > Rhizosphere... | reverse complement strand
ATCAACAGTTCCTCCAGGACGACGAAGCGGTCGAGGTACGAGCGCCCCTGCCCGCCGTACTCGACCGGCCAGGTCAACCCGATCCACCCCTGCGCGCCGAGGATCGCGCTGAACTCGGGGTCGACCCCACGGATCCACGAGTCGACGCCCGGGGTGAAGACGCCGCGTGCCCGCAAGTCGGTCAGCACCGCGCGGACGTGCGCCCGGATGTCCGTAGTGGACTCCGGGAGTGTCTGGGCTGGAGTGGTCCCGAGCGGGCCTGCGGCCTCGAGCCCAGGCGCGCTCACAGCCGCTCGATGATCGTGCCGGTGCCGAGCCCGCCGCCGCAGCACATCGTGATCAGCCCGTACCGGCCGCCCCTGCGTTCCAGCTCGTGAAGCGCCTTGGTGATCAGGAGCGTGCCCGTGGCGCCCAGGGGGTGTCCGAGCGCGATGGCGCCACCGTTGACGTTCACCTTCTCCATGTCGGCGTCGAACTCCTGGGCCCACGCGCAGACCACCGAGGCGAACGCTTCGTTGATCTCGACGACGTCGATGTCGGACAGGGAGAGCCCTGTTCGGGAGAAGAGAGCGGCGGTCGCCGGGATCGGGCCGGTGAGCATGAGCACCGGGTCCGAGCCGACGAGCACGGAGTCGACGATGCGGGCGCGCGGCCGCAGACCCAGCTCGTCTGCCTTCTCGCGGCCTGCCAGCAACACTGCGCTCGCTCCGTCGGAGATCTGAGAGGAGCTCCCGGCCGTGTGGTAGCTCTCCGGGACTCGATCCAGCTGGTTGGGGCGCAGCTTCGCCAGACCCTCGAGAGTGGTCGGCCGCATGCCCTCGTCCCGCTTGATCGTCCTGGTCCCCACGGTCTCGCCGGCGTCGTCGGTGACCGATGCCTGAATCGGAACGATCTGACCGGCGAAGCGGTCCTCCTCCCAGGCTCGGGCGGCGCGGTCTTGGGACGACTTCGCGAACGCGTCGAGTGCAGACCGGCTGAGGCCCCACTTCTCGGCGATGCGGTCGGCCCCCTCGAACTGGGTCGTGGGCTCGTGGACCTCGGCGTACTCGTTGCCGCGCGGCTGGCCGTGCGGCCCACCGGGCGGCATGTTGCTGCCGATCGGCACCCGGCTCATGCCCTCGACGCCGCACGCGACGGCGACGTCAGCGAGACCGCCTGCGATCTGGGCGTGTGCCAGCCGGTGTGCCTCTTGCGACGAGCCGCATTGCGCGTTGACGGTCGCCGCGGCCACCTCGATCGGCAGCCCTGCTGTCAACCACGCGTTGCGGGTCACGTTCGCCGCCTGCATCCCGAGCTGGGTGACGCAGCCGCCCAGCACGTGCCCGACCTCGGCACCGCTGAGGCCGTTGCGCTGGAGGAGGCCGGACAGGACGCCGCCGAGCAGGACGTTCGCATGGGTGTTCGACAAGCCACCGCCCCGCTTGCCGACGGCGGAGCGTGCGGCGTCGACGATCACGACTTCACGCACGTCAGTGGCCGCCGGTGTAGTCCACGACGACGGAGCCCTCGGGGATGTCATCGTGGTCGCGCGGACCGCCGTAGGTGCGGGAGATTTCGTAGGCGATCTCGCGGGCGATCTTCCCGTCCCGCATCTCGAAGCAGTGGACCAGTCGCATGCTGAGCCGGTCACCCACCTTGAACCCGAGGTTGGGCATCTTGTCGCCGACCACCGTCACGTCCGCGACCTGGTCGTCGAAGACGAACTGCTCCGTCGCGAACCGACGCAGCGTGGTCGCCTTGTTCAGCTGCAGGGTTGCGAAGATGTCGAGGTACGCCGCCTTGACCGCTGCGTGGTCGGTGTAGACCCGACCACGGACGGGACCCTCCCAGACGACGTCTTCGGTGTAGAGGGCAATGGCTTTGTCGACGTCGTCGGGGTTTTCGTTGTGGAAGTGTGCCTCGACGACCCGGATGTTGCGTGCGGCGATCTGCTGGGGGGTCAACGTCGAGGTGTCGATGGCCTGGGTCAGGTCCTCGGCGGTGTCGCCGTCGGTGGGAGCACCAGTGACAGTCACGATCGATTCTCCTCAAGAGATGGTGAGCGGATGCGGTCCGACAGGTGGACGGCGCGTCGGATCACCGCCCGGCCACCGCGGCGGGTGGTGGATCGAGCGGCTGGTCGGCTGCTGTCAGGCAGGGTTCGGGATCAGCACGGGGCGTCCGGCGACGCCCTGCTCCACCTCGACATAGGCCTGCGGCGCGTCAGCGAGCGGATAGGTCCCACTGACGCCGGAAGGCGTGAGGTGTCCGCTCTCGAAGCCCCCACGGAGGGCGCTCAGGACGAGCGCTGCGTCCCGGGACGTAGCCAGGCCCGTGTGCAACCCGACGAGTCGGAGCGCCTTCCGGTAGAAGTCGATGGTGTTGATGCTGGTTTGGGCCAGGTGGGGCGGTCCGCCGAGAACACAGATCCCGCCGCGCAGCGCCAGCGTGGGGAGGATGGCTGAGACCATCCCACCGCCGACGACGTCGACGGCCGCCCGTGCGCCGGACACCTCGGCGCGTAGTCGCTCGGTGAAGTCCTCGGCGTCGGAGGCGATGAGGGCGGTGAAGTGAGGCGCACTCGGTGATGCTTCAACCGCCTGGACTTCCGTCGCGTCCAGCACGACCCCGACAACGCGGGCGCCGCGCCAGTGTGCGAGCGCTGCCGCGGCACCGCCCACACCCCCAGCGGCGCCGGTCACGATGACCGTGTCGCCTGCGTCGAGTCCATAGGTGGAGTCGGCCGTGTCGACTCCCATCGCGAGGGCGAGGGCCGAGTGGGCGGCGAAGTAGCTCAGCGCGGAGGCTGCGGCGTCGACGTCGGTGAGCCCGTGCGGGATCTCGGCGAGACCGTCCTGGGGCACGACGACGTGCGTTGCGTGCGTCCCGTCCGTGCTCAGTCCGAGGCCTCCCCCGCCCGTGCCCCACACACGCGTCCCGACGAGCTCGGACGGGCCGTCGACGACGACGCCTGCGAAGTCACGGCCCAGGGTCCGCGGGAAGTCGCAGGAGATGACGCCCCGGCACGCGAGTGTGTCGCTCCGATTGACGCCTGCCGCGGTGACGGCCACCAGCACCGTGCCGGTGGTCAGGGGCGGCAGCTCGACTTCCTGCACCTGGAGTTCAGCGGGCGGGCCCGGCCTGAGGGCGCGCAGGGCGTGCACGGGGCCCGGGGCGCCCACAAGAGCGTTCGGGTGGACGACCGCCTGACCCACCCGGGAGCGCATCGCGTCTGGAGTAGACACGAGCTCGCCTGATCCCTGCACGGCACGCTCCCTCGCGTGGTTGGCATCCGGCGCACCAAGTCCGGCTGTCTTGAACCAAGCCGAACGCTACCAACACTCGCATCCAGACACAATACTCGAAAGTTAAACAGATAAGTGAGCAAGGGATCTGTCCTCGTCGAACAGCAGTCGCGTGGTGTGCGCCAGATGGTCGCGTAGGCGGGCTTGGGCTGTGGGCACGTCTCGAGCCACACTCGCCTCCAGCAGGCCCCGGTGCTCATCGATGCCGTCCCGGTCCGGCTCCTTCCGCAGGGACACCGACCAGAACTGGTAGAGGCCTGCTTCCTCGCGCAAGCTCTGTGCCAGCCGGACCAGACGCCGATTGGGGCAGCCTGCCAGCAGCGCGTTGTGGAAGGCCACATGAGCCGCTGCCCACCGGTCGCTCACCCGCACCGGGTCATCGGCGTCCATGAGGGGGGTGCGCTCGAGCACGTGCCAGGCCGCCACGGCCTGGGCCTCCCACGCCAGATCGCCTGCCTCGATCGACAAACCCAGCACGAGCGGCTCGATCTCCAGACGGGCTTCGGTCAGCTCGGTCAGAGCCTCCGCCGAGAGCGGAGTGACCGTGAACCCGATGTGCGGCACGCCGCGGACGAGCCCCTCTGCCTGAAGCCGGGCCAGTGCTTCTCGTGTCGCGCCGACACTTGCCTGGAACCGTTGGCACAGCTCGGCCGACTTCAGGCGCTCACCGGGCTGGAGGCGACCGGCCAGGATCTCCGATCGCAGTCGGGCATAGGTCTCATCGCCTCGGGTGCCCACGTCTCGAATCCGCGTCATGGACTCGAAGATACCGTGCGTCGGTCGGCGACGCGGTTCCTTAGCTCCCCCGACCAGGACGGTGTCTCAGGAGTCCGCGAGCGCTGCCGTTACCGCGTCTATGACAGGCGCTGCAGTTACGGAGTCGAAGTACTCCTCGATGCGGGTGATGCGGCCGCCCTCGATCTTGATCCAGATGGCCATGTGGTGCTCCACTGGCTGACCGGCGAGCTCACCGCGCAGGACGGTCAGCTGAAACACGCCCTCATCGACGTGGCCGCGCCGGACGTGGTCAAAACGGTGCCCTGGCATCAGCTTTGCGATCATCTCGTTCATGACGACGTTGTCCTCGGCGCTCTGGTTGCTGAACTCCTCGGACATCCCACCGGTGTTGTGCCAGATCGTGGCGTCAGGCGCGTAGACGTCGCGCAGGGCGTCCGAGTCGCCTGCCACGAGCGCTGCGAAGAACCGGTCGACGAGTTCGTCGTTCGACATCAGACTGTCTCCTTCTTTGTGCGCTCCACCAGAGCGACCTTGACGTGATCGGGGCGCTTGAGCGTGCCTTCGGGTACGAGTTCGACCACGGTCTTGACGTTGAGCGCCGACCGGATCTGGTTCTCCACCTTCTGCCGCAGATCGTCGTGCCGAGCCGGGTCGAGGCCCGCGGCGTACTCCACGACCAGCGGGAGCGGCTTCTGCGTGACGTGCCCGTCGAAGTCGGCGATGATCCGCAGCTCGCCGGTGATTTCCGGGCGCAGCTGGAGCACCAGGTCCTTGACCGCGGACGGGAACAGGTTGATGCCGCGGACGATCAGCATGTCGTCGGTGCGGCCCACGCACCGCAGCGTGAACCCGGTGCGGCCACACGCGCAGTCCGTCCCCGTCACGATCACGTGGTCGCGCGTCCGGAAGCGCAGCAGCGGGGAGGCCTGCCGGTGTAGGGCGGTGTAGACGAGCTCGCCCTGCGCCCCGGCCACGGGCTCGACCCTCGCCTCCGTCACGGGGTCGATCAACTCGGCGACCATCAGGTCCGGAGACAGGAAGTGCATGCCGTCGCCGACATCGCACTCGCCCCAGTACAGGCACCCGAGGTCGGTGCCACCGAGCATCTCCCGGACCGTCGCGCCCCACAGGGACTCCAGGTTGTCCCGCACCGTGACGAGACCACCACCGGGCTCGCCGCCGACGCTTACCGCCCGCACCCCGAGCTCGCTTGCCGCCCGACCGAGGACGGCAGGCGCCTGCTCCGCCAAGTACGTGAGGAAGTAGGGGGTTCCGGCCAGGAGGCTCGGCCGCTGGTCCGCCTGCACCCGCAACAGCCGTTCGACGCCGGCTTCGGCGCCGATCGGAATGTCCACTATGCCCATGTACTGAGCGATCTGCACCAACGGAAGGCCGCCGACGAACCCTTTGCTCATACCAAAGGCGTGCAGGAGCCGATTACCTGGGCGGAACCCGTTGGCGAACAGGGCACGCGCCCCCAGCTCGCACCACGTCGTGATGTCGAGAGCGGTGAGCCCGACGTAGGACGGACTGCCCGTCGTCCCCGACGACGCCTGGATCTGCACGATCTCCTCGTCCGCGGCGGCGACGTGGGCACCCAGAGGTGGTGCGGCCATCAAACTGTCCCGCAGCTCGTACTTCTCGGTGAACGGGAGCCCGTCGAGGTCCGCGACGCCGCGGATCGCGGCCGGGTCCACCCCGTGCTCGGCGAACTTCGCCTGGTAGAACCCGCTGCGGGCGGCCAGGTAGGCGACCTGCTTGCGCAAGGCGTCGTCCTGGACCCGGCGGGCATCAGCCGGAGCGAGCGTCTCAGCCTCACTCCAGTACCGGTCGGAGAAGGGCTTGACCGCCTTCATGTACATGAGCGCCTCTCTCGCACGGCCAGCGCCGGCGGTAGACCGCCCACGCTGTCGGCATGGATCGTCAAGGCACCCGAGCGGGGGCCGTGGGTCCGTCGGTGACCGCTGCCTCGCGCCCTTACGTGGGCGCCTGGCGGGAGGTCCCGATCAAGCGGTGGCGGGCATGACCTCAGCCGCGAAGGTCTGCATCATCGCCAGCAGTTCGTCAACGCTGTGATAGATCGGCTTGAGGTCCAGAGCCGTCACCCCGGCGTCGGCGTAGTCGGCCGTGCGCTTGACGATGTCCGCGGGGCTGCCCAGCAGATTGCGCTGTGACAGCTCGGGTCCGAGCGCTTTCAAGGCCTCGGGGAAGGACTCCTCGGCAGCGAGGACCGAGTCGTCCAGTCGCATGAACATGTCCACGACGAGCTCGCCGGTGTAGGCCGTCCCGTGCTTCGCGTGCAACTGCTTCAAGAACCCCAGTCCCTGGGCGATCTCCTCGGGCCTCGCGTGGTTCGGCAACCACGTGAAGCCACCGCGGGCAGTGCGCTCCAGGGCGGCGGGCGAGTTGCCTGCGATGAGGATGGGCGGGCCGCCGGGCCGTACGGGCTTGGGGTACATCGCGATCTCGGCGAACTGGACGAAGTCGCCTGCGAACGACGCGGTGTCCTGCCCCCACAAGGCGCGCATGGCGGCGATCCGCTCGTCGGTGAGCTTGCCGCGCTTGCGCGCGGGCACGTCGAGCGCCTCCCACTCACGGGCGGCGTTCCGGCTGAGGACCTCGACGAACGGCGGATCGGTGTCGTTCCCGGCCAGCCCGACGCCGATGCCCAAGAGGACCCGTCCCCCGCTCAGTTGGTCCAGGACGGCGATCTGTTTCGCCGCCATCAGAGGTTCGCGCAACGGGACCAACATGATGGAGAACAGGAGGTTGATCTGACGGGTCAGGCCGGACAGGTGTGCATAGGTGGTCAGCGGCTCGTAGACATTCCGGACGTCCTCCGTCCCGTCGTCCTCGTCGCTGCCGCACGCGATCCACTTGCCATCCCAGACGACGTGATCGTGCATCGAGAGCGCCCAGAAGCCGAGCTCGTCGGCGGCCTGGGCCACGTCACGGATCGCGGTCGGCGTGCTCAGGCGGTTGGACTGGGGCAACGCGATCGTGAACTTCATGAGGTCTCCTCAGGGCGGCGTCGCCCACTGGCGGTCACCACAACCAACCGGACCTACGCACGAATGTCAAGAGAAGTTTCGAGTATTGCTTGACAACGCGAGTGACGGTCTCCACTGTGATCGTGCAGCCCTCCTGGGATCCCGGAAGCAAAGGCGCTTTGACGATGACTGCTCGGACGCTGATCAAGGGCGGGTTCGTCGTGTCGATGGACGACACGATCGGTGACCGTCCCTCAACCGACGTCTTGGTGGAGGACGGCCGGATCGTGGCCATCGATCGGGAGCTGGAGAACGGCCCCGGGGCCGCAGGTGCCGAGGTCATCCACGCGACCGGGTGCATCGTCGCCCCCGGGTTCGTCGACACCCACCGGCACCTGTGGGAGTCCACGCTGCGGGGCAGCATGCCCTCGTGCACGCTGGATCAGTACCTCGGCACGGTCATCGGCGCCTTCGGCCCGGCTTACCGACCCGAGGACGTCTACGTCGGCAACCACCTGGGCGCGCTGGAGGCGCTCAACGCCGGAGTCACCACCATCGTCGACTGGTCGCACTGCAACAACACACCTGAGCATGCCGACGCAGGGATCCGTGCACTGCGCGACGCAGGCATTCGCGCCATGTACGCCCACGGCACGCCTGCCGCGGGAGAATGGGTGTTCGACAGCACCCTGCCGCACCCGGCCGACGCCCGGCGCGTCCGAGACGAGCACTTCGGGCCCGAGGACGACCTGCTCACGTTCGCCCTGGCGGTCCGCGGTCCGGGGGTCACCCGGCCCGAGGTCGTCGAGCAGGATTGGGCTCTGGCCCGTGACATGGGCGTTCGGATCACCGTCCACGTCGGGATGCGCATCACCGGGGTTCACGGCTCGGCCATCCAGGAGCTCCATGCTGCCGGCCTGATGGGTCCGGACACCACCTACATCCACGCCACCACGGCAACCGGCGACGAGCTCAAGCTCATCGCCGACAGCGGTGGGTCGGCCTCCATCTCGCCGTACGTCGAGATGATCATGGGTCATGGCCGTCCGCCGATCGGCAAACTCATCGAGCTGGGCATCAAGCCCACCCTGAGCGTGGACGTCACGACGTCGGTCCCCGGTGACATGTTCACCCAGATGCGCACGGCCCTCGCCTGGGCCCGCGTGCAGGACTTCGGCGACGACGTCGACACCCCCTTCGCACCGACGCTGACCCACCACGACGTCCTCCGCTTCGCCACCGTCTTCGGGGCCGAGGCGTGCGGTCTCGGGGAGAAGGTCGGCACGCTGGCGCCCGGCAAGGACGCCGACATCGTCCTGATACGTGCCGACGCCATCAACACGATGCCGGTCATCGACCCGCGCGCGACCATCGTGACCAGCGCAGACACCGCCAACGTCGACACGGTCCTGGTCAAGGGGACGGTCCGCAAGCGGCACGGGCAGCTCGTGGGGGTCGACCTCCCGCAGCTGCGGGCGCGCGTAGACGCCTCCCGGGACCACCTCCTCGAGGCCGCAGGCCAGCGGCCCGACTGGCTGGCCTGAGCCACGCCCGAGAGCACGCACACCCACCTGATCGACGACAGGAGAGTCACCATGCGCCTCGCCAACCTCGATGGCCGAGCCACCGTGCTGATCGACGAGACCACCGGTGTGGACGTCGCCACCGCCAGCGACGGCAGGTTCGGACCTGCGCTGTCCGCGGTGTACGGCGCGTGGGAGGAGTTCCGCGCCTGGGCCGCCGAACCCGCCGTCATCGACGCTGCGCCGCGCGTCGCCATCGCCCGCGAGCAGCTCGGCTGCCCTTCGCCTGCACCCCGCCAGGTCTTCGCCATCGGGCTGAACTACGGCGCGCACGCGACAGAGGCCGCGATCGAGCCCTCTGACGGCATGCCCCCCGTGTTCTGCAAGTGGCAGAGCAGCCTCGCAGGTCCGGAGACCACCGTGGTCCTGCCTCCCGGGGGCAACACCGACTGGGAGGTCGAGTTGGTCGTGGTCGTGGGGCGGAAGGCCAGCGACATCGACACCGACGAGGCCTGGGACGTCGTCGCCGGGCTCAGCGTCGGCCAGGACATCACCGAGCGCATTGCTCAGATGGCAGGCCCGGTGCCACAGTTCGGGCTGGCCAAGTCCTTTCCCGGCTTCTCACCGATCGGGCCGTGGCTCGTGACGATCGACGAGCTGTCGGACCCGGACGACCTCGAACTCGGGTGCAGCCTGGACGGCGAAACCATGCAGCTCGGCCGAACCAAGGACCTCATCTACTCGGTCCCGAGGCTGCTCGCCAACCTCTCGCAGAAGGTCGAACTGTACCCGGGAGACGTTGTCTTCACCGGGACGCCGGGTGGCGTCGGCCTCTTCCGCTCCCCGCAGCGGTTCATCCAGCCGGGCGAAGAACTCGTCAGCTGGGTCGAGGGGATCGGTTCGATCCGCCAGTCGTTCGTCGCACGGTGAGGTACTCCGAGTACGAGCGGCTGCTCTTCGACCGCCGGGACAACGGCGTCCTGCTGGTCACGATGAACCGGCCGGAGAAGTACAACGCCACGGACGAGACGATGCACCGTGAGCTGGCCCAGGTCTGGAGCGACATCTCCGCGGACAGGCACACACGGGTCGCGGTCGTGACCGGAGCGGGCAAGGCCTTCTCCGCAGGCGGAGACCTGTCCATGGTCAAGCAGATGGTCGGCGACTACGACCGCGTGGACGACATGCTCTCCGAGATGAGCAGCCTCGTCTACAACATGGCCAACTGCGAGAAGCCGATCATCTCCGCCATCAACGGCACCGCTGTCGGCGCGGGGACGGTGGTCGGCCTGATGGCCGACATCTCGATCTGCGCACTCGACGCCAGGCTGGGTGACGGTCACGTCAAGCTCGGGGTCGCCGCAGGCGATCACGCCGCCATCCTGTGGCCGCTGCTGTGCGGCATGGCCAAGGCGCGGTTCTACCTGCTCACCGGGGAGATGCTCACCGGTGAGGAAGCCGAGCGGCTCGGAATGGTGAGCAAGGCCCTCCCACGCGAGCAGGTTCTCGACGAGGCGCTGCGCATTGCCGACGGCCTGGCCATCGGGTCCCAGTCGGCGATCCGCTGGACCAAGCGGGCTCTCAACAACTGGCTCAAGATCAGGAACGGTTACCCGCTTTCCAATTCGTGGGGCATGCCCCTTCACCCAAAGCGCGACGAGGAAACTACCGAGCGGGTCCGGCTGCTGACGACCGAGAATGCGCAACTTCGCGCTGAGCTAGGATCGATCAAGGATCGCCTGCAGACGCTCGAGCGGATTGCGACTGACCAGCCGTCGC
>Ga0207689_10006507_pt1 | contig 10319 bp, 7 predicted proteins | sample KBSMisM52_FD_184312 | JGI IMG/M metagenome (GOLD analysis project Ga0207689, IMG submission 184312) | Miscanthus rhizosphere microbial communities from Kellogg Biological Station, Michigan, USA - KBS Miscanthus M5-2 (SPAdes) (version 2) | ecosystem: Host-associated > Plants > Roots > Rhizosphere... | reverse complement strand
CCACAGGTCCATTCCCGGGTCGCCGTCGACGATCCAGTTCGCCATCACCCATCCGGCACCGCCTGACGCGGCGATGCCGGAAGTGAAACCGCAGCACAGGTAGAAGTTGTCGAGCTCGGGCGAAAGGCCGATGATGGGCTCGCCGTCGGCGGTGATCGGGATCGGGCCGTTGATCATCTGCCGTATGCCGACGTCGTTCAGCACGGGTATGCGCTCGGCCGCTTCCTCCGCGAGCGGGGCGAAGCGATCGAAGTCCGGCTGCAGAAGCTCGGGGCCGAAATCGTGCGCGATCCCGTTCGCACCCCAGGGACGCGTATTCGGCTCCCAGCCACCGACGGCCAGCGCGCCCGGCTCGGGCTTCACGTAGAAATCGGCGTCGGGATCGCGCAGGGTCGGGAGACCGGCGGGGATGCGGTCCGTCTTCTCGGTGACGAAATACTGGTGCTCGACAGCGCAGGCGGGAACGCGCGTGCCGACCATCGCCGCGATTTCACGGCCCCACATGCCGGTCGCGTTGATCACGCACTCGGCTCTCATGTTGCCTTCGCTCGTGACGACGGTAGTCACGCGACGGCCCCGGCGCTCGAGGCCGATCACCCGAACGCCCTGGAGGAGCGTGACGCCGCTCGCCCTCGCGCCGGCCGCATACGCCATGGTGAGGCTAGCGGGGTCGACGTAACCATCGCCCTCGATCCAGGCGGCCCCTTCCACGCCCTTCGTATCGAGCAACGGAAAGAGATCCTGTGCTTCCTTCGCCGACACGAGCTCGACGTGGAAGCCGAAGCCCTTGGCCATCGTTTGGGAGCGCTTGAGCTCGAGCCACCGCGCTGGCGACGACGCGAGGCGAACGCTGCCCGCCCGCTGCCATCCCGTCGCCTGGCCGGTCTCGGCCTCGAGCTTGCCGTAGAGCTCCGCGCCGTAGCGCATGAGGCGCGTCAGGTTGCTGCTGCTGCGAAGCTGTCCGACCAGACCCGCCGCGTGCCACGTCGCGCCGTGCGTCAGCTGCAGGCGTTCCAGCAGCACCACGTCGCGCACCCCGCGCTTCCCGAGGTGGTACGCAATGCTGCAGCCGATGACGCCGCCGCCGATGATGACGATACGGCTCTGCTGGGGCACTGTCATGGCAGCGCGAATCTAGCATACTGGCGGCCCAGGCTCGCTCCCAGAGTCAGCGGATGGCGTCCGCGCGCAAAGGGGCGTCGCTGGGGGATCAGCCCCGCGTCGCGGGGGCCGCCATACTCGACCTTCGCCGCGTATAAGCAGGACGGTGGGCTTCGCGCGAAGGCACGATAGAGACTGACGCGCGCGAGAAGGAGAAACCATGGACGAGCAACAGACAGCTTCGCCCCGTACCCATCGCGCCGGAGGGCGCGAAGCCAAGCGTGCCGCCCGCGCGGCGCGGACGGGCGTCTCGATGCCGTACATCACGCGCAAGATCGGCATCTACGAGGTGCTGGACGAGGAGGGGCTTGCAACGATCGAGCGCAACGCCGACACGATCCTCGCGGAAATCGGCATCGAGTATCGCGACGATCCGGAAGCGCTCGCCGCATGGAAAGCTGCCGGAGCCGACGTCGACGGCGCGCGCGTGCGCTGTCCGCCCGGCATGTGCCGGAGCATCGTGCAGGCGAGCGCGCCGCGCGATTTCATCCAGCACGCGCGCAATCCCGCGCGAAGCGTTCCCATCGGCGGCAAGCACACGGTGTTCGCGCCGGCCTACGGCTCGCCGTTCGTGCGCAACCTCGACGAGGGCCGGCGCTACGCGACGATCGAGGACTTCCGCAACTTCGTCAAGCTCGCGTATCTCGCGCCGTCGCTCCATCACTCGGGCGGCACCATTTGCGAGCCCGTCGACCTGCCGGTGAACAAGCGGCACTTCGACATGGTTTACAGCCACATGAAGTACAGCGACAAGCCGTTCATGGGCTCGGTCACGCATCCGGAGCGCGCGCAGGATTCGGTCGAGATGGCGAAGATCCTGTTCGGCGATCAGTTCATCGATCCCGCCACGGGCAAGCCGAAAACGGTGATCATCAACCTCATCAACGCGAACTCGCCGATGACCTACGACGCGACGATGCTGGGCGCCGCGAAGGTCTATGCGCGCGCCAACCAGGCGACGATCATCACGCCGTTCATCCTCGCGGGCGCGATGTCGCCGGTGACCGTCGCGGGCACCGCTGCGCAGACGCTCGCCGAGGCCTTGTCCGGCATGGCGTTCGTGCAGCTGGTGGCGCCGGGCGCGCCGGTGGTGCTGGGAAGCTTCGCGTCGTCGATCTCGATGCAGTCCGGTGCGCCGACGTTCGGCACGCCCGAGCCGGCGCTCGTCCTCTTCGTCATGGCGGCGCTCGCGCGGCGCTTGGGCGTTCCGTTCCGCTCCGGGGGCGCGCTGTGCGGCTCGAAGATCGCCGATGCGCAGGCCGCGTACGAATCTGCCAACACGCTGCTGCCGACCTGTCTCGGCGGCGTCAACTTCGTGTTGCACACCGCAGGCTGGCTCGAAGGCGGCCTCTCGATGGGCTACGAGAAATTCGTGATGGACGTCGACCAGGCCGGCATGATGCACACGCTCCTGGCCGGCGTCGATCTCTCGGAGAACGGCCAGGCGATGGATGCGATCCGCGAAGTCGGCCCCGGCAAGCATTTCCTTGGCTGCGCACACACGCAGGCGAATTTCGAGACCGCGTTCTACCGGTCGCCGATCGCCGACAACAACAGCGTCGAGCAGTGGGAGGCCGAGGGCAGCCAGGACCTCGCGCAGCGCGCCAACGCGAGCTGGAAGAAGCAGCTCGCAAGCTACGAGGCGCCGCCGCTCGATCCCGCGATCGACGAGGCGCTCCTCGACTACATGAACCGGCGCAAGGCGGCGTTCGCGGATTCGAAATACTGATGCTTCCGCGGCACTTGCATTCAGGGTGTCGAGAAAGATTACAGGTCGCACGAGTTCCGGGCGAGGTGATTCGGCAATCGATTGAAATCGCTCGAAATAAAAAACTGGCGCCGATCTTGCTTGCGCGAATAACCCGCGAGTACCGTCCCGGACTGCCTCTGTTGGTGTCGTCCATTCCGCGGTGGGCTCGCCAAATCGTGTCGTCCGACCTTTCCCGAAGGAGCTAGAAATGGGGTATCCGAGAACGGGGGTTTGGGTCGCCGCGGCCGCGGCGACTTTGGTCTGCACTTCGGCGCTCGCCAAGGACAATTTCAAAGCTGATCTGGATGGTTACCAGGAGACCCCTGCGGTCTCCAGCACGGGCACCGGGGAGTTCCGCGCGCATGTGAGCAAGGACCAGACGAGCATCGAGTTCGAATTCATCTATGCCGGGCTCGAAGGAGGAAATTCGCTCTTCGCGCACATCCATTTCGGTCAGCCGGGCGTTGCCGGTGGCGTTGCCGCCTTCCTCTGCGGCGGCTCGACGAAGCCGACGCCGTGCCCGAATGTCGAGGGGACGGTGACGGGGACGATTACCGCCGCCGACATCATCGGCCCGAACGGCCAAGGCATCGAACCGGGCTCCTTCGCGGAGCTCCTGCGGGCGATGGATGAAAAGGTGACTTACGTCAACATCCACACGACTCGCTGGCCGAGCGGAGAGATTCGGGGAGTGATCAAGTAGGCGTTGCGCCGGCCGGCGCGATACGCGTACGTGGCACTTCGGGACCCCCGCGTCGTCGGGGGTCTTTTCTTGGCGGCCGCGCGCTGCTCGCCGAACGACGACTTGGCGACACTCAGAACTGCGCCAGAAATCCCGCGACTCCATTCCAGAAGCCGGACGTGCTGCCGAGCGTGTTGTGGTCGGCGCCGGGGACGGCCTGCCAGTCTTTCGGCCCTGCCCACGCGTCGTACAACGCGCGCGAGCGCGCGACCGGAATGATCGAGTCGGAGCTCGCGACGATCGAGAGCAGCGGCATGCGGCAGCGGCGCGCATCGGCTTCCGCGTCGAAGCGGTGCTTGAGCAGCAGCGAAACCGGAAGCCATGGGTAGTGGTGGCTGCCGACGGCCGCGAGGCTGTCGTAGGGCGACACGAGAATGACACCGGCCACGGCGCGCTCCGCGGCGATGTGCGCCGCAAGCGCGGTCCCGAGACTGCGACCGAAGATGACGACGCGATTCCGGTCGACGTCGCCGCGCGCGACGACGGCGTCGTAGATCGCCAGCGCATCGGCGGCGAGCTCGCGCTCGCCCGGCTTGCCTTCGCTCGTGCCGTAGCCGCGATAGTTGAGCGCGACGATCGACCACGGCCGCGGCCAGTGCGGGTCGCCGAGCGTGTGCGAAACCTCCTCGGCATTGCCGCCGAAATAGATCACCGTCGGCGCGGGCACGGCGCTTCCTTGGGCAATCCAGCCGTCGAGACGCGTGCCGTCCGCCGCCTTGACGACGAAGGGCGCGCTGTGCGCGGGCAGATGCGCCGTCGACCCGGCGGGCTGCGGGAAGAAGATGAGACTGTCCTGCATGAGCCACGCCGCGGCGGGGACCCCGACGGCGATTGCAACGACGGCAATCAGCCATTCCATTCGAGCAGTCCAGTCGTGCCGGCCGCGGCTACGAGCGTCCGAATATTTCGTTCAGCGTCTGCGACACGCGCACGAACGTCGTCCGCTTCGAGAGCTCCCGCAGGCGTCGCGCGCCGACGTAGGTGCATGCCGAGCGCACTCCTCCAAGGAGCTCCTGCGCAGTGGCATCGACCGGACCGCGAAAGGGCACCAGCACTTCCTTGCCCTCCGGCGCGCGATACTGCGCTACGCCGCCCGAGTATTTCTCCATGGCGCTCCGGCTGCTCATTCCATAGAATCGCTGCTGCTTGACGCCATCGCGCTCGACGACCTCGCCCGCGCACTCGGCGTGCCCGGCGAAGAGCCCGCCGAGCATCACGAAGTCGGCACCCCCGCCGAACGCCTTGGCGACGTCGCCCGGGGTTGTGCAGCCGCCATCGGCGCAGATGTGGCCCTCGAGGCCATGCGCGGCGTCCGCGCATTCGACGATCGCGGAGAGCTGCGGGTAGCCGACGCCGGTCATCTTGCGCGTCGTGCATACCGACCCGGGACCGATACCCACCTTGACGATGTCGGCACCGGAGAGGATCAGCTCTTCGGTCATTTCGCCGGTGGCGACGTTGCCGGCCATGATGACGAGATGCGGATGCCGCTCGCGCATCTTCGCGACGAGACGCACGAAGCTCTCGGTGTAGCCGTTGGCCACGTCGATGCACAGGTAGCGCACTGCCGCCTCGGCACCGGCGCCCGTCGCCTGCATGACGCGGTCGAACTTCTCCTCGTCCGCCGCGCCGATGCCCATCGAGTAGAACGCTGCGGACTTGCGCTCGAGGCCCTTGAAGAACGCGACGAGCTCGTCCACTGCGTAATGCTTGTGCAACGCCGTCGAGAGCAGGAAGGCGTCGAGCGCGCGCGCCATCTCGAACGTGCCGATGGTGTCCATGTTGGCGGCGATGATCGGCACGCCGTGATAGTCGACCTGCGCGTGCCGGAAGCGGAACTCGCGCGACACGTCGACGTTCGAGCGTGTCGAAAGCGTGCTGCGCTTCGGACGGATCAGCACGTCCTTGAAGTCGAGCTTTACTTCGGTCTCGATGCGCATCGGACCTCCTTGCACCGGAAGTTGAGGGACGGGGACGGGCGCAGCCCCCGACTGCGGCGCCTTGGGCCATCTTACACATCGCGGGCGTGATCGGCCGAAGTCGAACGGCGATTCCGTGAGCCGGCGACCACGGTATGATCGCAGCCGCAAGCCCGACCAACATCCACTTTCTGGAGTCCGGCGCATGAGGAGAAGACGGGCGCTCGCCGTGCTGCTGGCATCCATCGCCGTTCCCGGCCGTGGGCTCGCCCAGGCCTGGCCCGCGAGGCCCGTTCGCCTCATCGTGCCGTTTCCCCCGGGAGGATCGACGGACATCCTTGGCCGCTCGATCGCGCAAAAGCTGCAAGAGGTGCTCGGCCAGCCGTTCGTCGTGGAGAACAAAGGCGGGGCGGGTGGCTCGATCGGCGCCACCGAAGCGGCCCGGGCAGCTCCCGACGGCTACACGCTGCTGATGGGGCACATCGGGACGCTCGCGGTGAATCCATCGCTCTATCCCGACCTTGCCTACGACCCCATGCGAAGCTTCGCGCCGGTGACGCTGATCGCGCGCGTGCCCAATGTGCTTGTCGTGAATCCCGGGGTGCCGGCAAACGACGTGCGGCAACTGATCGCGCTCGCGAAATCGAAGCCCGGCGCGCTGCGTTACGCGTCGGGCGGCAACGGCAGCGCGGCGCACCTCGCGATGGAGTACTTCAAGCTCCGCACGCAGACGGACATCGGCCACATTCCTTACCGCGGCACCTCGCCCGCGGTGGTCGATGTCATCGCCGGGCAAGTGGAGATGATCATGACCGGCGTGCCCGCCGTGATCGAGCACGTCAAGGCAGGCAAGCTGCGCGCTCTGGGGGTATCGAGCCGGATGCCTGTGGCCAGCATGCCGGGAGTGCCGACCATTGCCGCGAGCGGCGTGCCCGACTTCGAGGCGATCCAGTGGTACGGCATCGTCGCCCCGACGCGCACGCCGCCAGCGGTGATCGCGTTGCTCAATGCTGAGATCGGCCGCGCACTGCAGACGCCCGCGCTCAAAAGCAGGCTCGATGCCGAAGGCGCGGAAGCCGCGCCGACGACACCCGAAGCGTTCGGTGCGTTGATCGCCGATGAGGTCGCACGCTGGAAACCTGTCGTCGAGCAATCGCGGATGCGCCCGGAATGATCACTGGACACCGTGATAATCTCCATGCCGGTATTCGACTATCTCAATCCTGACCTGCCAGCGGATCTCGCGCGGGTGACGATGCCCGTAGTCGATGCGGCGGCGGCCACGCTCGAAGGGTATGGCTACCTGGTCGACGATCCCGCGAAGTGCAAGATCGAAATCGTGCGCTGGCCGGCGCAGGGTACGCGCGCGGTGGATCTCGACACCGGCGATCAGGGCGGCACTACCACGGGCACGTTCGTCAGCGAGTGGAAAGGGGACGTTCTCTATGGGCGAAACGAAGCCGTGGGTGGCCATTACATCCTCGCTTATGGCGATGAGCCGGCCCGCGCGGATGGCACGCACGCGCGCGCTCCGAAACGCATCCTGCTCTGGCACGCGAACTATCATCCGGACGGTGGTCAGCTGTTTTTTCCGCTCGACCGGAAGCCGTTTCTCGTCCCGCTCGCGCTGCCCGGCGACGACGTGCTTCCCGGAAAGTTCGTATGCTTTCGCTTCGACGGCAGGCAGGGGCTCTACATCCATCCGAATATCTGGCACGAAGGCGTGTTCGCCACCTCCGGAACGCAACGCTTCTTCGACCAGCAGGGCGCCGTGCACGCGCGGGTATCGGTCGATTTCGCGCGCGAGTTCGGGTGCCTCCTCGAAGCGCCGATCGAATAGCGCTCCCCCGGGCCGCCTCCGCCCGCTTTCACTGGATCACTGACTTCGGATTTTCCACATGACCACCACGATCGCCGCGATTCGCGCCACACCCGTCACCGTTCCGCTCGAGGCGCCGCTGTTGCACAGCAATGGCGCGCACTGGGGCCGCTTCGTGCGCACGATCGTCGAGGTCGAGACCGCCGACGGTTACGTCGGTCTTGGCGAGATGGGCGGCGGCGGCGAGGACGCGACGCGCGCGTTCACGGGCCTCCTGAGCTATCTCGACGGGCACGACGTGTTCGCGCTCGAAGCGTTGCGGCTCAAGATCTGCAATCCGACGGCGAGCCTCTACAACAATCGCACTCAGCTCCACGCGGCGATCGAGTTCGCCTGCCTCGACATCATGGGCCAGAAGCTTGGCGTGCCCGTGCACGCGCTTCTGGGCGGCAAGCTCCGCGACGCGGTGGAGTTCGCGAGCTATCTCTTCTTCCGCTATGCCGATCCCGTCACCGGGCGTGGTGAGGTGCGCACGCCGGAGCAGCTCGTCGCCAACGCGGCGGAGCTCAAAGCGGCGCACGGCTTCACGTCGCACAAGTTGAAGGGCGGGGTCTACCCTCCCGCGCACGAGCTCGCCTGCTACCGCGCTCTCGCCAAGTCGCTGCCCGGCGAGCGCTTTCGCTACGACCCCAATTCCGCGCTGTCGCTCGCGGACGCGATCGCGTTCGGTAGCGCCATCCTCGACATCCGCAACGACTATTTCGAGGACCCGGTCTGGGGAATGCCGCAGTTGAAGCGACTGAAGGACTTCGTGCCGCTGCCGATCGCGACCAACACTGTCGTCGTCAACTTCGAGCAGCTCGCGTCGAACATCCAGTCCGGTGCGGTGGACGTCATCCTCCTCGACACCACGTTCTGGGGTGGCATCCGCCCTTGCATCAAGGCGGCCGGCGTCTGCGAGACGATGGGGCTGGGCGTCGCTGTCCACAGCTCCGGCGAGCTCGGAATCCAGCTCGCGACGATGCTGCACATGGGCGCCGTCGTGCCGAACCTGGGCTATGCGGCGGACGCGCATTACCATCACCTGACCGACGACGTGATCGTCGGTGGTCCGATGCGCTATGAGAAGGGCGCGATACGAGTGCCCGACGCTCCCGGCCTCGGGGTGAAGCTCGACCGCGACAAGCTCGCGAAGTATCACGAGCTCTATCGCGAGCTGGGCGGCTATCCCTACGACCGCGACCCCGGACGGCCGGGCTGGTTTGCCCAAGTGCCGAACAGCAACTGGGCCGACCCGTCCGTCTCGCTGCGACCGGCGTTGAAGTAGCGGGTCGACCTTAGCGCTTGCGCCAGGCCTGCGTCGTGCGGTTGAGCCGCCGCGTGAGCAGCACGTGCGCGATCTTCACGGCGGCCGAAGTTGCCACGATCGTCATCGCCATCGCGGCCGCCGCCGCCGTGAACCCGGACTCGTCCATGTTCACGATCGTCACCGAGGCGAGCTTGGTGTTCGTCGAGTAAAGGAAGATCACCGCCGAGACCGTCGTCATCGCATTGACGAAGAGATAGATGCTGATGTCGAGGATAGCGGGCAGGCAGACCGGGATCGTCACGCGCACCATGGTCCGCAACAGCGATACCTTGAGCGACGACGACACCGCTTCGAACTCGCTGTCGATCTGCTTCAGCGCGGTGGATGCGGTGAGGTGGCTCACCGTGTAGAAGTGCGTGATCGAGTTGACGACCAGAATGATCATCGTCGCGTAGATGAACCCGAGCGGGTTGCTCTTCGCGTTGAAGAAGAAGATGTAGGCGAGGCCGATCACGAGGCCGGGCACCGCCATCGGCAGCATCGCCATGAACAGCGCGATCCCGCGTCCCCAGGCGAAGCCGCGGGTCTTCTCGAGAAGGTATGCGCCGAGAAAGACGACGATCGTGCCGATCGATGCCGTCCAGATCGAGAGCTCGACCGAGTTCCAGTACGCGGCCCATCCATTGGTGTCGAAGTCGCCGAACGCGTAGTTCTTGAGCGTGAGCGAAAGGTTGTACGGCCAGCGCGTGACGAACGACGCCCACGCGGACATCGCGAGGATCCCGAGAATGAGGCCGCCCACGACAAAGCAGAAAGCGAACAGGAGCCAGTCGCGACGCGGCGAGCGCTTCGGCTCCAGCGGGACCGCGCGCGCGGAAACGAGCGCGACCTGGCGGCGCTGCGTAATGCGGTCGGCGACGAACGCCACGACTGCGGGGATCAGGAGGACGAAGCCGACCACCGCGCCCATTTCGAAGTTCTGCTGGCCGATCACCTGCTTGTAGATGTCGGTCGCGAGGACATTGAACTTGCCGCCGATCACCTTCGCGATCCCGAAATCGGTGATGACGAGGGTGAAGACCACGAACGCCGCGCTCATCAGGCCGTACTTCGCACCCGGCAGCGTCACGGTGAAGAACACGCGCGTCTTTGAAGCGCCCAGCGCATCCGCGGCCTCGTAGAGCCGCGCATCGGCCATCGACAGCGCCGCGACCAGGATCATCAGCGCCGCGGGGAAGCAGTAGAAGACCTGCGAAGCGATGATCCCGCCCGCGCCGTAGATCGAGCCTCCCAGCATCAGCCCCTTGAGAATGCCCTGGTTGCCGAACAGGTAGATGAACGAGATTGCCGGCAGGAGGGACGGGGCAAGAATCGGGATCAGCGCGAGCGCCTGAAACAGTCCCTTCCAGCGCATGCAGCTCCTCTGCAGCGCGTAGGCATAGACGAACGCCAGCGGCAGCACGATCACCGTGGAGGCGAGCGCGACGAACAGGCTGTTCCATACTGAGTCGAACAGCGCCGGCGTCGAGAAGTACGTGGTGTAGTTCGCGAGACCCACGAAGTTGCCGTTCTGGTCGCGGAAGCTCTTCGACAGGAGCGTCCACAGCGGCAGGGCCAGC
>Ga0207689_10006505_pt1 | contig 10319 bp, 10 predicted proteins | sample KBSMisM52_FD_184312 | JGI IMG/M metagenome (GOLD analysis project Ga0207689, IMG submission 184312) | Miscanthus rhizosphere microbial communities from Kellogg Biological Station, Michigan, USA - KBS Miscanthus M5-2 (SPAdes) (version 2) | ecosystem: Host-associated > Plants > Roots >... | reverse complement strand
CCAAGACCGAGCGGCTGATGGCCCTCGCGCGGCGGGTGCCGCGGCTCGCGGTGGTGTTCGACAACGAGGTGGTGGCCCGCGAGCTATCCGCGGCGGCGGCCCGGCACCACGTGGACCTCGAGTTCCTCGTCGAGTGCGACACCGGGTTCCGGCGCACCGGCGTCCAGACGCCCGACGAGGCCTTCGCGCTCGCCCGCACCGCCATGAAGCTCCCCGGCCTGCGCTTCAAGGGGCTCATGACCTTCCCCAATCGCGATCCCGACACCCGCGAGTTCTTCGAGCCCGCGCTCGCGCTCTTCGAGAAGGCCGGCATCCCGGTACCGGTGGTCTCGGGCGGCGGCACGCCCGCGCTCGCCACGGTGGACCGCTTCCCGATGCTGACCGAGCATCGCGCGGGGACCTGCGTCTACAACGACGCGATGGTGGTGTCGAGCGGCACCGCCACGTGGGAGCAGTGCGCGATGCGCGTGCGCGCCACCGTGGTGAGCCGGCCGACCGGCGACCGCGGCGTGCTCGACGCGGGGAGCAAGGTGCTCACCTCGGATCTCTATCACATGAAGGGCTACGGCCACGTGATGGAGTACCCGGAGGCGCACGTGGCCCATCTCTCCGAGGAGCACGCGGTGGTGGACTTCGCGGGGTGCGCCGAGCGGCCGAAGGTCGGCGAGGTCGTGAACGTGGTGCCCAATCACTGCTGCGTGGTCACCAACATGGTGGACGAGGTCTACGGCGTGCGGAACGATCGGATCGAGGTCGTCTGGCCGGTGGCCGCGCGCGGCCGGGTGCAGTGAGCGCGACCCGGACCGGCGCGCACCTGGTCGTGGGGGCGCTCGCCGCCGCCGGGGTCCGGCAGCTGTTCTCGCTGTCGGGCAACCAGATCCTCTCGGTCTACGACGCCACCCTCGGCCGCGGCCTCTCGATCCTGCACACCCGGCACGAGGCGGCGGCCGTGCACATGGCGGACGCCTGGGGGCGGCTCACCGAGGAGCCGGGCGTGGCCCTGGTCACCGCGGGACCCGGGCACTGCAACGCGATCTCGGCCCTCTACGGGGCGCTGATGTCCGAGTCGCCGGTGGTGCTGCTGAGCGGGCACGCCCCCACCGCGCAGCTCGGCCGCGGAGCCTTCCAGGAGATGGACCAGGCCGCGGTGGCCGCGCCGGTCTGCAAGGCCTCGTGGATGGCGAAGGACGCGGCGCGGCTCGGCGAGGACATCGCGACCGCGCTCGACCTGGCGCGGAGCGGGCGGCCCGGGCCCGTGCACGTGAGCCTGCCCGGCGATCTGCTCGAGGCGAAGGTGGCCGCGGGAGACGGCGCACGGGCGCCGCGGCGCGAGCCGCCGGTCGCGGCCGCCGCCGCGGAGGTGGAGCAGGCGCTGGCGCTGCTCGCGGCGGCACGGCGGCCCGTCATCCTGACGGGCGGGGCGATGGCGCGCGGGGCGCGGCGCGACGCGGTGGCGCGGCTCGGCGAGGTCACCGGGGCGCCCGTCCTGCCCATGGAGAGCCCGCGCGGGTTCAACGACCCGTGGCTGCACCTGGCCGCGCCGCTGCTCGCGCAGGCCGACCTGCTGCTCCTGCTGGGCAAGAAGCCGGACTTCGTGGTGCGCTTCGCGCAGCCCCCCGCGGTGGCGGCGGGCTGCCGGGTGATCCAGGTGGATGCCGACGCGGCCTCGCTGCGCGCGGGCGCGGCGCTCGGGATCGTGGCCGATCCGGCGGTGGTGGCGGATCAGCTCGCCGCCGCGGCGCGCGGGCGGGCCTGGGGCCATCGCGCGTGGGGCGAGGAGGTCACGCGCGCGCGGGCGACCGCGCCGGGCGCGTGGGCCGAGGCGCGCCGGTCGGCGCGGACGCCGATCCACCCGCTGCGGGTGTGCGCGGCGCTCCAGCCCCATCTTGACCGGGGCGCGATCCTGGTCGCCGACGGCGGGGAGTTCGGGCAGTGGGTGCAGGCCGGGCTCGAGGCGGAGACGCGCCTGATCAACGGCCCCGCGGGGTCCATCGGCAGCGCGATCCCGATGGCGATCGCGGCCCGGCTCCGCCATCCCGACCGGCCCGTGCTCGCCGTGCTGGGCGACGGCACCTTCGGCTTCCACGCCTTCGAGCTGGACACCGCGGCACGCTACCGGCTTCCGATCGTCACCGTGATCGGCAACGACGCGCGCTGGAACGCGGAGCACCAGCTCCAGATCCAGCATTACGGCGCCGATCGCACCGTCGGCTGCGAGCTCGCGCCCTCGCGCTACGACCGGCTCGCCGCGGCGCTCGGCGCCCACGGCGAGCACGTGGAGCGCGCGGACGACCTCGAGCCCGCCCTCGACCGCGCGCTGCGCTCCGGCCTCCCCGCCATCATCAACGTGGCCATCGAAGGCCTCCCGGCGCCGACCTATACCGGGACCGCCAAATCCCACTGACGATCGGGGTTAGATGGTGATGCGGCGGCGGGCGGTGGCGCGGTCCCACTTGCGGGCGGGGTCCTCGTCGAAGAGGAGGGCTTCGTCGGCGGGGACCGTGATCCACGCGCCGCGCTCGATCTCGCTCTCGAGCTGGCCGGGGGCCCAGCCCGCGTAGCCGACCGCGAACAGCGACTTGCGCGGGCCCGCGCCGCGCGCGATGTCGCCGAGCGCGGTGAGCACGCCGGGCGTCGGCGTCATCGCGACATCGCCCACGATCCGCTCGGTACCCTCCGTGGCGTACTCCGCGGTATGCAGCAGGAAGCCCTGCCCGATCTCGACCGGCCCGCCGTAGTGCGCGCGCACGGTGCCGGTGACCCCGCGGTCGTCGCGGCCGAACTTCCGGAGCAGGGGGCCCAGCGGCATGTCCCGCACCGGCCGGTTGACCACCAGCCCCATCGCACCGCTCGCGTCGTGCCGGACCATGTAGATGACCGTGCGCGCGAAGCGCGGATCGCGCAGGGTATCGGTGGCCACGAGGAGCTGCCCGGCGAGACCGGGCGCGGCCTGCGCGATCGCACGCGGTGCGGCGGCGGCCGCGCTCGGCGATGCCGAGCCCAACGGCACCGCCCCCGCCCACGCCAGCCCGGCCAGCACACCGAGCACGGCGGCGGCGCGCGTCAGCGGACGAGCGGGAGGCATGGCACAGTATAGCGAATGGCCCTCCCCGCCGGGCTGCGCGCCCTCGGCCACCGGGACTTCCGCCTGTTCTGGTGCGGCCAGCTCGTCTCCCTCATCGGCACGTGGATGCAGAGCGTCGGGCAATCGTGGCTCGTGCTCGAGCTGACGAACTCCCCGTTCCGCCTCGGCCTGATCGGCGCGCTCCAGTTCGGCCCGATCCTGCTCTTCTCGTTCCTGTCCGGGGCGATCAGCGATCGGGTGCGCAAGCGGCGCCTGCTCCTCGGCACGCAGACCGCGCTGATGGTGCAGGCCTTCACCCTGGCCGCGCTGGTCTGGAGCGGCCACGTGCAGTTCTGGCACGTGGCGGTGCTGGCCGCCCTCTACGGCCTCGCCACCACGCTCGACATGCCGTCGCGCCAGTCCTACATCGCCCACCTGGTACCCCGCGGCGACCTCATGAACGCGATCGCGCTGAACTCGGCGGTCTTCAATGGGGCCCGCGTGGTCGGTCCCGCGGTGGCGGGCCTCCTGGTGGCGCGCTACGGCACCGCGGCCGCCTTCGTGATGAACGGGGCGAGCTTCATCGCGGTGATCGCCGCGCTCACCGCGATCCGCACCGAGGGCGCGCCGAGCGCACGCCGCGGTATCGGTCTCCGGGCCGAGATCGCGGAAGGCGTGCGCTACGCGGCGGGGACTCCCCGCGTCGCGCTCGTGATGAGCCTGCTCGTGGCGGTGAGCCTCTTCGTGATCAACATGAACGTGCTGGTGCCCCTGATCGCCCGCGAGGTCCTGCACGAGGGCGCGCACGGCTTCGGCCTGCTGATGGCCTCGCTGGGCCTGGGCGCGATGGCGGGCGCGCTCGCGGTGGCGGCCCTCGCGGTCGGGCGCCCGCCGCTCGGGATGGTGGTGGGGCCCGCGCTGGCCGCGGCGGGCCTGCTGCTCGTGCTCTCCACCACGCGCCACTTCGGCCCGACCGCGGCGGTGCTGGTGGCCCTCGGCTTCGCGCAGATCGTCTTCATGACGAGTTGCAATACCACCGTGCAGATCGCGGTGCCCGACGAGCTGCGGGGGCGCGTGATGGGTCTCTACGCGCTCGTCTTCGCGGGCATGACGCCGATCGGGGCGCTGATCATGGGCACGGTGGCCGAGCACTGGGGCGTCTCGCGCGCGTGCGCGGTGGGCGGGGGCACCGGGCTCGTCCTGATCCTGGCGCTCACGATCGGGTGGCGGCGCCGGCATCCCGCGTCCGCGGGGCCGCTGCCATCGGCACCTCCCGCGGCGCCCTGACCGGCGGGCGCCCGGAAAAATAGTCCGCTCCGGTAAGCCTTACCGGCCCCGCGGAATCCTCCCCACCGTCGCTCGCCCGTGTTTCTCCACGTTTCCGACTCGGCACACGCCTTGCGATGTCACGGAGGCACGGAGGGTCAAGCCATGATGGAAACCATCTCGTTCTTCATCTCGCTGTTTGTGATCTCGGCCGGGGCGCTGCTGGTCACGATCGCGTCGATCCTCCACCTCGCGTGGCTCGCGGTCATCATTCCGCTGCTGGTCGCGGCCGCCGCCGCGTTCGGCCTGTACGCGCTCGGGCGCCGCGGGTCACGGCACGTGAGCCGTGCCGGCGATCGCGCCGATACGTCCTCCAAGAAATCGCACCGGATCGCCGCGTAGCGCGCGCCCGCGCGCGCCGAGCATTGCGTTGCGTGGGGCGAGGCTCCATAATCCGGACTCGTTCGCCATGGACCAGTCCGACGCTGATGGACGCGCGCGCCCGACCCCCGACATCACCTCGACCGCCGACACCGTGCCGGTGCGCGCCACGCATCGGTTCGACGTCGAGGCGCTCGAGCGCTACATGGCCCAGCACGTGGCGGGGTTCAAGGGGCCGGTCACGGTGAGCCAGTTCCAGGGCGGCCAGTCCAATCCGACCTATCGCCTGAGCTCCCCGGGCGGCGAGTACGTGCTGCGCCGCAAGCCCCCCGGCAAGCTCCTGCCCTCGGCCCACGCGGTGGATCGCGAGTACCGCATCATCACCGCGCTCGCTCGCACCACCGTCCCGGTGCCGCGCACCTACGCGCTCTGCGAGGACGACGCGGTGATCGGCACCGCGTTCTTCATCATGGAGTGGGTGTCGGGACGGGTCATGGCCGACCCGCTGCTCCCCGGGGTGAGCCCGGCGGATCGCGGACGCATCTACGACTCGATGAACGAGGTGCTCGCGCGCCTGCACACCGTGGATCTCACGGCCACCGGGCTCAGCGACTACGGGCGGCCCGGCAGCTACTTCGCCCGCCAGATCCACCGCTGGACGACGCAGTACCGGGCCTCGGAGACCGAGCGCATCGAGGCCATGGAGCGGCTGATCGCGTGGCTGCCCGAGCACGTGCCCGCCGAGGAGCCGCCCACGGTGGTCCACGGGGACTTCCGGCCGGGCAACCTGATCGTCCACCCGACGGAGCCTCGGGTGGTGGCGGTGCTCGACTGGGAGCTCTCCACGCTCGGCAGCCCCCTGGCCGATCTCGCTTACAACTGCATGCCCTACCGGCTCCTGCCCAGCACGCTCGGCGGTGTGCTCGGGGCCGACCTGGACGAGCTGGGGCTGCCGACGGAAGCGGACTACGTGGCGACCTACTGCCGGCGCACCGGGCGCTCGCATATCGCCGACTGGGAGTTCTACCTGGCCTTCGCGATGTTCCGGCTGGCCGCCATCGCCCAGGGAATCATGGGCCGCGTGATCGCGGGCACCGCCAACGATCCCAACGCGCGCTCGCGCGGGGAGCGGGCGCGACCCCTGGCCGAGGCGGGCTGGGAGACCGTCAGTCGGGGAACGGGCTGACCGACGACCCTGAGCCGGTGATGGGGTTTTCTCGCCGGGCCCCTCGCCGCCCTGTCGCAAGAGGCGGGGAAGGTCTACCGCATCGGATTCCTGTCGCCGGCCATCTCTTCCGACCCTCGCATGCTGGGCTTGCTCGACGCCTTCCGGCAGGGTCTCGCCAAGCTTGGCTACATCGAGGGCCGGAACTTCGTGATCGAGCCTCGATGGGCGGAGGAGCGATACGACCGGCTCCCGGGGCTCGCCGCCGAGCTGGTCGGCCTGAAGGTCGACATCATCCTCACCGTCGCGGTACCGGCGATCCGGGCGGCCCAGGCTGCCACGAGGACGATCCCCATCGTCATGGCGTCGGTGGTCGATCCGGTGTCGACGGGCCTCGTCGCCAGCCTCGCGCGGCCCGGCGGGAACATCACTGGGTTGTCCAACATGGCCCCCGAGGTCACCGGCAAGCAGCTCGAGATGATCAAGAAGATAGTGCCCAGGGCCGCGCTGGTGGCGGTGCTCTGGAATCCGGCCAACCCCGGCAATACCCCGCAGCTGCGGGCGGCCGAGGCGGCGGGGCGCACGCTCGGGCTGCGGCTTCAACCCCTCGAGGCCCGCACCTCCGACGAGCTCGACAGGTTGTTTGCGACGATGACGAAGTCGCGGCCGGACGCGCTCGTCGTATTCGCGGACGTGATGCTCAACGACAGCCGCGCCAGGATCACCGAGCTCGCGGCGGCGCGACGCCTGCCGACGGTGTTCAGCCAGGACGGGGCCGCCGGCGGCGCCCTCATGACCTACAGCGCGAGCACGCCCGACCTCTTTCGGCGCTCGGCGACCTACGTGGACAGGATCCTGAAGGGCGCCAAGCCCGACGACCTGCCCGTCGAGCAGGCGACCAAGTTCGACCTGGTCATCAACCTGAAAGCGGCGAAGGCGCTGGGCCTGACCGTTCCCCCGTCGCTCCTGCAGCGGGCGGATCAGGTGATCGAGTGACCGCTAGTCGGGCGGCTGGCTGAAGCCGACCCGCCCCACGACCGGCAGCTTCAGCGCCGGTCGCTTGACGTCTACCCCGAAGGTCAGGCTCAGCACGTTCAGCTCGACGCCCTCCTCCACGCCGGCCAGCACGCCCAGCAGCCCGAAGAGCGAGACCTGGATGCCGGTGCCGCTCGGGCTCATGGCCACCGGCCTGCCGCCCGGGATGAAGTCCTTGCCGATGGCCGTGGCGGGCAGGTCCAGGCGCAGCTCCGGGACTGCGCGGCCCAGGTAGGCGGTGAAGGTGTTGCTGTTGGGCCCCGGCCAGGTGCGGTAGCTGGTCGGGTAGGGGTAGGTGGCGACGGCGGCCTCGATCCGGGCGATCAGCTCGTCCACACCGTCGCCCCGCCGGTCCACCAGGCGCTCGGGCCGCGCCCCGAACCAGTAGTTGTCCGGCCCGCTTCGGTTCACCCGTACCGCCGGGGCTCCGTTTCCGACGCCCCAGCCCATGACCTCGTAGCGGGTGTAGGCCGGCGCGCCGCTCGGCTTCAGAGAAATCCAGGTGTGGACGGCCATCACGCCCCGCCACCCCACCGTCCGGGCGGCATAGACCTGGACGACGGCGTCGGGGGTGTCGGCGGGATCCGGAGCCTGCCCGGAGGAATCGCGCCTGAGCTCCCACCAGCTCTGGCCGGCCCGCTCGAACACCGCGCAGCCCCCGGCCAGCAGCAGGAGGAGGGCCCCGAGCGTGGCCCTCCAGGCCAGGCGGGTTACCGCGGCGTGTAGCGGAAGGGCGCCCAGCCCATCCCCTCGATCGGCTTCGGGGTGTAGGGGGCGGGGCGGGGGGCCGCCGGGGCGGCCTTCGCAGCGGTGCTCTTGGCGGGCGCCTTGGCGGCCGGCTTCTTGGCCGGCTTGGCCTTGGCGCGCGCGGGCGACGCCTTCGTCTTCTTCCTGGAAGCGCTCTTGCTTTTCATGCGGCCGAATCTACCTCAATGCTCTCGTCGCGGTCAATGCGTCGCGTACACTTCACGCCCACGGAGGAAATCTCATGCGACTGACGAAAGCGCAGGCGAAGCTGATCCAGTGGGAGCGCGTGGCGCGGGTCGCCACGGTCGGCGCGGCGGGCGTGCCGCACGTCGTGCCGGTCTGCCAGATCCTCGTCGGCGGCAAGATCTACTTCGCGTCGGGGAAGAAGGGGCGCAAGGTGCTCAACCTCCGCGCCAACCCGAAGCTCGCTCTGACCGTGGATCTCTACTCGGACGACTGGGACCAGATCCAGGGCGTGATGGTACAGGGCGCGGCGCGGGTGATCGAGCGGGGCCCGCGCTTCCGCGGCCTGCGCCGCCGGTTCTACGCAAAATATCCGCAGTACCCGCGCGAGGCCGCGCTCGGCGAGTCGGACTCGGTGATCGTGGAGCTGACGCCGACCCACGCCTTCTCCTGGTAATCCTTACACGCCGCCGTGTAATTCCTCCTAGTCCCGTCGCCGCGTACGCGAGGCAAACGCCTCGTGAGCCCGCGATTGCCTCCGCCGCGGCGCCGCCGCGGTGGCATGTGGGTTGCCCTGAACTTTCCCGCGAGTCACGGCGTTACACCCACGAGCAAGGAGGCGGCAGATGAGGACGGCGGTGAACCAGCGGCTCACGGGCTTCGTCATGGTGCTGGCGCTGACGACGGCGCCGGCGGCGATGGCCGACGACACCAAGGCCAGGCAGGGCGCGCAGCAGGTGGAGAGCGGCGCCAAGCAGATCGGCCAGGGCGTGCGGGACACCGCCAAGGGCATCGGCCAGACCGTGGTGGGGGGCGCCGAGACGGCGGGGGAGAAGATCAAGGAGGCGGGACGGGCGGCGGAGCCCGAGGCCAAATCGGCCTGGACCAAGACCAAGGAAGGGGCCGTGTCATTCGGCCACGGCGTGAAGAATTTCTTCACGAAGCTGTTCGACTAACCAGCGGCAACCAAACCTCAACAACCAAATCTCAACGTAGAGAGAGGAGCAACTCGATATGAAGACCCGTGTGATGTCTCTCGTGACCGCGACGGTGTTCGCGCTCGGCGTGGCCGGTGCGGCGATGGCTCAGACCCCGACCACCCCGGCGACCCCGACCACCCCGGCGGCGCCCGCGCAGACCGCGCCTCCCGTGAAGGGTGGCGACATGCAGATGGAGAAGAAGGACAAGAAGGCGGCCGACAAAGGGCACGCCAAGAAGAAGCACGCGGCCAAGAAGGACGGCGACGTGAAGACGGCGCCCGAGACCAAGCCCCCGAGACGAAGGCGCCCGAAGTCAAGAAGTAGACCCGAGAAGCAAGCCCGAGAAGCAGGTAGTGTCCAGCCGCGCGAGGGATCGCGCGTTCACATAGGCGCGGCGGCGCGGGGGGAGCACCCCCGCGCCGCCTGCTCCCCCTCTTGTTGCCCTCTCCCCTTCGGGAAGCAATCAGGCGGAGGGCTCTCGCAGCTTCCCCTTCAGGATCTTCCCGGTCGCGCTCTTCGGCAGCTCGTCCACGATCGTGATCCGCCGCGGATACTTGTAGCCGGCCAGCCGCGCGCGACAGAACGCGATCAGCTCGTCCGGATCGGCAGCGGCGCGCGACCGCAACGTCACGAACGCGGCCACCTCCTCGCCGAGCTCCGCGTGCGCGACCCCGACCACCGCCGCCTCGGCCACCGCGGGATGGACGAGCAGCGCCGCCTCCACCTCGCCGGGCACCACCGAGTAGCCGCCGCGCAGGATCAGCTCGCGCTTGCGGCCCACGATGCTCACGTAGCCGTCGGGCGAGATCGTTGCGAGATCGCCGGTCTTGAACCAGCCGCCGTCGAGGACCGCGGCGGTCTCCTCGGGCGCGCGCAGGTAGCCGTCCATCGCGGCGGGCGAGCGGATCCACAGCTCGTCGGCGACCAGGCGCAGCTCGACGCCGGGCACCGCGCGCCCGATCGCGTCCGGCAGATCGGTCGCCTCGCCGGCCAGGTACGAGATGGGCCGGAAGAGCTCGGTCATTCCGTAGCCACGCACGATGCGCACCCCGGTGCGCCGCCGCCACTCGCGGGCCAGCGGCCACGGGCAGGGCGCCGCGCCGGAGACGGCGAGGCGCAGGCTCGAGACGTCCGCACCGATCAGTGCGGGCGACTCGAGGATGCGCGCGAACATCGTGGCCACCCCGGGGAACACGGTCACCCGGTGCTGATCAATCGTCTTGAGCGTCTCCGCGGGCGTGAAGCGCTCCTGCAGCACCACGGTGACGCCGGCCAGCAGCGGGGCCAGCAGCGCCCCGTTGAGACCGAACGAGTGGGCGAGCGGCAGCGCGGCCAGCACCCGATCGTCCGGGGCGAGTGCCATCACCGGGCCGGCCCAGGATTCGTTGGCGACCGCGAGCGCGGCGTGGGAGAGCACCGCCCCCTTGGGCTGCCCGGTGCTGCCCGACGTATAGAGGATGATGCCGGGCGCGGCGGCGGCCGCGATCGCCAGCGTCGC
>Ga0207689_10006503_pt1 | contig 10319 bp, 8 predicted proteins | sample KBSMisM52_FD_184312 | JGI IMG/M metagenome (GOLD analysis project Ga0207689, IMG submission 184312) | Miscanthus rhizosphere microbial communities from Kellogg Biological Station, Michigan, USA - KBS Miscanthus M5-2 (SPAdes) (version 2) | ecosystem: Host-associated > Plants > Roots > Rhizosphere... | reverse complement strand
AGTAATGAGTAATGAGTAATGAGTGATGAGGACTGAGGACTGAGTAATGAGGCTAAGTAATGATTGACTCACTCACTTGTCAGCGTCACTTCCATAAGAGAGCAACCAGTAACAACCACGAACGATGCTTTTACTCATTACTCATCACTCATCACTCATTACTCATATTCATTTGTTCTTAAAGTCTTGTCAACGCTTTCTTCGCGAGCGCCTTCGACTTATTGAGTTTCGCTTCGCTGCTGCCTTTCCCGCCGACACTTAAACGGATGTAGTGATCACCTTTCAGCACGTAAAGAACCCCGCCGATCGGGCTCGAGAACCAGAATGCTTCCTGGCCCAGTCCCGCAATCTTGCGGGCCGGGGCGCCCTCTTCGATCTCGCCTTCACCTTCGCGCTCTTTCTCTTTTCGGCCATGCTCGCTGTCGCCGAATGTGTTTTCCCAGAATTCCCTCACGCTGTCTTTCTTGGCCGGATTGGGTTGAGCCAGCGACAGACTGATTGAGTTTGATGGGGTCGGCAGCTCGTAATAGCAAATGTCGATAACAAACTCATGTCCCGCCTGCTGCGACGGTTTCGTCGTCTTCAATGGCTCGCCCTGCACGGCTTGAATGTCAGCGCTGGTGAGCAGCGTGCAAGCTTCGACTCTTCCGGATGCGGTAGCCGGCGAACTGATCGGCGAGCTGGCCGCAACAGGGTTACTCGCGGAGGGCTGAACTGATGATTCGGCCGCTGGCGTGGCGCTGTTGATCGGTGTTTGATCTTGAATGCTTTTGCACCCTAAGGCGGTCGTCAGCATCAAACCCAGCAGTATTGAGAAGAGTTGTCGCATGGTCCTCCGTAAAATTCGGTTTATGTGTAACAAGTCGTCGAGCGTTGTGCTCGAATTATGATTTTGGAAAGCTCGCATGTCTAGCGGAAAAAGGGCTTGTTTCGCCCTAGTCGCTAGCGTATAGTCGAGGTCGGAAGTCGCCCAACTCACCCTCCGATTTCTTGCTTTGGTACGTATTAGGCTCGCCCAGTTAATTCCTCTCCTTTTTGTGCGGTTCACGTAATCGCGCGCGCGGTTTAGATGAAAGACAGTTCTGTATCTTCGTCGTTCACCGGCACGACTCGCCGTCCCGTGATTGATCCGGGAGCTTTGCTGCAAGGCCGATATCGGGTCATCCGTCGACTCGGTAAGGGCGGCATGGGCGCAGTGTACGAAGCGACGGACCTCCGTCTCGACGTGAGCGTGGCCATCAAAGAAGCGTTTTCAACCGATCCACGACTCAGAAAACAGTTTGAGCATGAGGCTCGCCTGCTCGCGCAGCTTCATCATGCAGCGCTACCGCGGGTCACGGACTATTTCACCGAAGACAACCGCGTCTTCCTCGTAATGCAATTCATCGGTGGTGACGACGTGGCCGAGATCATCGGGAAGCAGCCCGGGCCGTTGCCTCCGAACACCGTGATCGCGTGGGCTGATCAATTGCTTGACGCGCTAATTTACTTGCACACGCGCGAACGCCAGATAATTCATCGCGACATTAAACCCCACAATTTGAAATTGACCTCTGCCGGCTCGATTGCCTTGCTCGACTTCGGTTTGGCGAAGGCTGATTCCGATTCGACGGGAGCAGATTCCTGGACGAGTGTCTTTGGATTTACCCGCCGCTATTCACCGCCTGAGCAAATGCAGGATCAGGGGACAACGCCGCGCAGTGATATCTATGCGCTCGGCGCAACGCTCTATCATCTGTTGACCGGAGTGAAGCCACCGGATGCGCTGGTGCGTACGAAAGCGATTGCGAAATCAGAACCGGATCCTTTGTGTCCCGCTAACGAGATTCATGCAGCGGTTGGGCCGGAGGTTGCCGTCATTCTGCAGAAAGCTCTCGAACTGAGTCCTGAACGGCGCTACGAGAATGCAGCTGCATTCCGTCACGCACTGAGGCAGCTCGGTCGTAACGACATGAGAGCGTTCGACTACTGGACCGAGACACACACCGACGCGTCAGGCCCGCCGAATGTGAATGTCACAGTGGTTAACAAAGCGATTACTTTCGATCCGTTCGACAGCTATTCGATCCTGCGACCGCCAGAAAAGGATTGGTTGATTCCGCGCCAGAGCCGTCGCCCATTTTTGATTGCGGCGTTGCTGATCATCGCTTTGGTTGGCGGTGTAGTGGCCTTTACCGGCAGCGACGGTTGGGCGAATCTCTCGACAGAAGCTGTGAATTACGTTCAGCCCAGCCGCGACTTGTTGAAAGCAAATTCTCCCTCACCGCCACGCGTCGATGTAAGCCATGTACGTGACCAATCAACCGTTACCCGCGTCTCAGCCAGCGCAAAAGATGCTCCGCGAGAGCAGAACCTACGCAAATCTCAAAATACGAATTCTGCAAATAAGAATAAGACAGGCAAGAACTCACGTGGGAAGTAGCCGGCGCTGCATGGATTTGTTCTCCATGTCTCTGGGGCCGCTCTGTGTCTCTGTGGTGGAATATCGCGCGCAAACATTCGCCACAGAGACACAGAGAATTCACTGAGAGACTGAGACCGCGTTGCGAATCAGATTCGCGGCGGCTTTGATCCAGAGTGGATCGCTGTTGAGGCAGGGAATTAGTGTCAGCTCGTCGCCGCCCGCTTCTCGAAATTCTTCACGCCCGCGAATTCCAATCTCTTCCAGGGTCTCGAGACAATCCGCCACAAAAGAAGGACAAGCGACGGCGACAGTCTTGATGCCGCGCTTCGGCAGCTCTTCGAGCAAGCCTTCGAATGACGGGCCGATCCATTCGTCTTTACCGAATTGCGACTGGAAACAGGTGGTGTATTGATCAGACTTCAACCCAACTGCAGACGCAATCGCGCGTGCGGTTGCATGACACTGCGCGCGATAACAATTCGCGTTCGCCGCGCCAATTTCGGCGCAGCACGAATCGTTCACGCGGCAGTAATCGCTGGTGTCGATCTGTTTGATGTGGCGCACGGGCACGCCGTGAAAACTGAACAGCACGTAATCCGCCGAGTGCGTATGCAAGTGCTCACTGACAACCTTCGCGTTCGCAGCAATGAAATCCGCATCGACGAAAAACGGATCGAGAAAAATAGTTTTGTCACTGACGCCAAGTTTCTTCGCCCGCTTACGCGTCTCAGCAACGGCAGTCTCAAAACTGGACTGCGTGTACTGCGGATAGAGAGGCGCCGCGACGGTGCGATCCACTCCAGCTTTCTTCAGCTTCAACAAAGCTGCCGCAATCGAAGGGTTGCCGTACCGCATGCCGATTTCGACCACATAATCATTCCCAAGTTCCGTGATTAGTCCCGCTGCGAACCGTTTAGTGTGCACTAGCAAGGGTGAGCCTTCCGGCATCTGCACCTTCTGATAGTGCTCGGCGGAGTAATGCTTGCGGCGTGGAACGATCACACGATTGACCAGCAGCCAACGCTTCATGAACGGCATGTCGAGGACATACTCGTCCATCAGAAACTCACGCAGATAACGACCCACCGCTTCAGGAGTTGGGTCATCGGGAGTGCCAATGTTGATGAGTAAAACGCCGGTGCGGCCCATTCGTTATGAATCGAAGTCAGTAGTTAATTGAAGCAAACGATTCTCGCATTGATGAGGCGTGGAAATCCAACGGGCCTTCGGCTCGGCGGCTTCCCTCCTCGCTACCCGAGAGGGGTTGGGGTGATCAGATGTCTTGTCCTAAAGGCGGAAGCGAAACGCAGATCGACGTTGCATCACATTGGAGTAGTGCTGTAAGTCCCCTGCGATGAAAGCCGGTTTGACGAAAAATGCTTGGAGTTGAGGGAATAGCTTGCGACTTGGAGGTTACCTGCGAAACGGATCCGAGGACCCAACCAACGCGGCAGATTCACGCTGCTAACCGATCGCGAATGCGTCGCTGAAGGAATAGATCTTTACGTGAGCTTTATTCTCACACCGACGGCATAATTCTCGCAGAAGGTTTGGGGGCGACCATCGGGTTGAACTTTGGCTTGCTCTTGAGCATTTCTGCATAGAAGTCGAGCAGCTTTTGTGCTTGCTCCAGCTCGCCGATATTCTCGATTTCCCTGCGCCTGCGTATGCTTTTCAGAGTCTGTGCCTCGAGCTTGTTCCTGATGGTACTGCTATCTTCGTACTTTCCGTATTCGATTCTCAAGGAAACGACTTGGTGAACAAGCTTGTGGAGTTTCAATCGGCTATCAGTGCTCATACATAAGCCCCCCATCCTCTTATGGTCTCGGAATCCTCTATCCAATCTTTAAGAAAAGCCTAATAGTATGGGAGTCTTAGAAAAGCCATTTGTACCCTGTGGCGGGGCCAATTTGGATGAAAACCGCCAGTCGAGATAGGGCAGGCTTTCTTTCAAAATTGCTGTAAAAGCCACGGAAATCCAACGAGGATTCAGATTGGACGAGATGTATGGATGTGACTCACCAGATTTTGAGCGTAGCGCGAATGACTTCCAGGCAGAGAGGCATTGTGGTTTAGGCTGATGATATAGTTCGCGTTTGGGCCAAGCCCCGCCGCTTCATCGAGTGATTGAGTTCAACTGAATGAAGAAGGTTCATCTGATATTCGGATTGGCCCTCGTCGTTGCTTTCCTGTTGACAGGCCAATACATGGACAAACACTTCCACCACCTGGTGGGTATGCCCGACGCACCGCGACTGTTGTATAGAACGCGACACATATTCATATTGTTTTCAGGCTTGCTGAATCTTGGGATCGGGGCTTATTTCACTTATCGATTAGAAGCCTGGCAACGGACCATACAACTGCTTGGCTCATTATTCATCTTCGCCGCATCGTTCTTGTTTGTGATTGGTTTCTTCTACGAGCCGAATTTAAGTAACTTGCGCACTCCGCTGAGCCACTACGGAGCTTATGCGATTGCCGCCGGCACAGTCCTGCACGTTATCAGCGGGGTGAAGAGCAAGGATGAGCAAGGATGAAGGAGGACGCCGACTTAAAAGAACATGCGGCTGGTCGGCAAACGACGGCTTCGCAACCGCAGCAATACCAGGACATGCTTCTCAACATTGACACTCCCATCAAACCGATTCCCGTAAAAGCGCGAACTGCTTAACGCGCGAGGAGTTTTTATGAGGATGCGTAAGTTAATCGTAGTTGCCATCGGCGTACTTGTTGCGCTGCAAACCGGTTCCCGCTGCGTCTTTGCCCAGGGGCAGGAAATTACCCGGCAGGAGATGCTGCGAGGCATAGTGACACCTGAACGCGAATGGTGGGACGTGCTGCACTACGATTTGAAAGTTCAGTTCTTTCCGGAGACGAGGCGGTTGAAAGGATCGAATGAGATCACTTTCAAGACGCTGAAGGCGGGAAACAAAATGCAGATTGATTTGCAGCCGCCGCTCGCTATTACAAAAGTCACGCATGGCGATTCACACCTCAAATTTGAGCGGGAAGGGAATGTTTATTGGGTAAGTTTCGAGAAGGACGTCCCAAAAGGCGTTGAAGATAAGATCGAAGTTTTCTACGAAGGCGTGCCCACCGCCAGTAAGAACCCGCCATGGGTTGGTGGAATAACGTGGGGCCGAGATGATCTCGGAGATAACTTCATTAACACCACCTGCGAGGGAATCGGAGCGAGCATCTGGTGGCCGAACAAAGATCATGGATCTGATGAGCCTGATCGCGGCATGAATATCACCGTGACGGTGCCGGAGAATTTAACGGCCGTCTCTAATGGCCGTCTGAAAAAGACCGACCACGATGTCGCGGGTAAAACAAGAACCTTTCACTGGGAAGTCCTGAACCCGATCAATAACTATGGCGTCAACGTCAACATCGGCAACTATGTGAATTTGTCGGAAAAGTACCGGGGCCTGGGCGGCGCGCTGGACATAGACTATTGGGTGCTGCCTCACCAGAAAGATTCTGCCATGAAGCAGTTCAAGGAAGTCCCACGCATGTTGGAGGCTCTCGAGCACTGGTTCGGGAAGTATCCTTTCTACGAAGATAGCTACAAACTCGTTACGGTTTCGTATCCGGGAATGGAACATCAAAGCTCGGTTACCTATGGCAACTGGTTCCGCAACGGCTATCTACAGCGCGATGGCAGCGGCACCGGAGTCGGCTTCAAATTCGACTTCATTATCGTGCACGAGTCCGCACACGAATGGTTCGGCAACAACATCTCGATGAAAGATGCCGCGGACATGTGGATCCATGAAGGCTTCGCGAATTATGCAGAGAGCCTTTTCGTCGAATACTACTTCGGGAAGAAAGATGCGGAAGATTACGTGGTGGGCAATCGCCGCCTCATCAGAAACGACCGGCCGATCATCGGCACGTACGGCGCGAACAGAGAAGGATCCGGCGACATGTATCCCAAAGGGGGAAACATGCTGCACACCATTCGCCACATAATCAATGATGACGCTAAATGGCTTTCGATCTTGCGCGGACTGAATGCGGATTTCTGGCACCAAACCGTCACCACGCAACAAGTCGAGTCATACATCAGTAACAAGGCGGGCATCGACCTCAGCAAGGTTTTTGATCAATACCTGCGCACGACGAAAATCCCGCTATTGAAATATCAGACAAACGGAAAGACAGTCTCGTTTAGATACGAGCGAGTCGTTGATGGATTTGCAATGCCGATTCGCGTGCGAATTAATGGGAAGGAAGTCTCATTAACGCCGAACGCCGCAACACAGAATTTTGTCTTCTCCGAAGAGATAAAAACATTTGAAGTTGACCGCAACTTCTACGTTGATGTGGAAAAGAGTGATTTGTAGATTGCCCGAGGCGCCTCGAATTAGGAGTCATGGGTAAAGTTTCGTCGTCACCTTTGATTATCGAGGTCTGACGGTAACGGTTCGAAAAACCATGAGCGCAGCTCTCGTCTTATTTCAACGTCGGCACTCGGTCAGCGGCTAAACTCTCGCTGCAAGGCCGATAGCTCTCAGCTAACCTCCTTTGCGGCTCCTCGTCCAGCGCGCCGCTCAACCCATTCGTAAACCATTGGCAAAATCACAATCTTGATCGGACGGGTCACGAGTCCACCCACCACCACTATCGCCAGAGGCTTTTCGATCTCGGCGCCTGTTCCGGAAGAAATGATGAAGGGAATCAAACTGATACTGCCGATTAGTGCGCTCAACAGTTCGGCGCGCAAGCGAACGCTCGCGCCCTTAATTACCGCGTCGTACAAGTCGTATCCCTGGTTCCGCAGCTTGTTGATGTAAGACACCATCACCATGCCGTTCTGCACGGCGACCCCAAAGACCGCGATGAAGCCGACGATCGCAGGAACACTCAGAGGAAAACCCGAGATCAAAAGGAAAGTGGTGCTGCCGACCAGGGCAATGGGAATATTGAAGATGATCGTGAGCGTGTTGCGCAGCGAGTTGAAGCACGAATAAATGAGGACGAACACGAGTAACAGCGCAATCGGAATCGCTATTAAGAGACGGCGTGTCGCTTGTTGGGCATTCTCAAATTGGCCGCCCCAGGTGACGAAATATCCCGGCGGAGTCTTGACCTGCAACGCAACCGCTTGCTGCGCATCGCGCACAAAGCTGCCAATGTCGCGGCCCTTCACGTTGCACATGACCACGACGCGCCGCAAAGAATTCTCGCGCGTGACGAGCGAATCGCCGGTCGACAATTTAAAGCTTGCGACCTGCGCCAGCGGAATCTTGCCGCCGACTGGCGCCGCAACCAGAATATCGCCGAGTTTGTCCACCTGATTTCGGTAGTCCTCTTTGAGCCGCACAAAGATCGCGAAGCGACGCTGGCCTTCCAGCACGTCGGTAGCCGAATCACCGCCAATCGCAATCTTGGCGACTTCGAGCACGTCAGCGATGTTGAGACCATAGCGGGCGATCTGGTCGCGGTCGACATCGATCTCCAGATGTTCTTCGCCGGCGGACTGTTCGACCGCCAGATCTTCGACTCCGCTCACGTGCGACATTGCCTCACGGATTTGATCGGCCAGTTTGCGCAGAGTGTCCTGGTCCTCACCGAAGATCTTAACGGCGATTTGCGCATTGATTCCGGAGATCAACTCATCATTGCGCGTTTGAATGACCTGCGAGAAATTGAACTTGACGCCGGGAAACGCCTCGACGCGTTTGCGCATTGCATCGACCAACTCATCCTTGGTTTTCGCCGTTGTCCACTGTTTTTTCGGTTTCAGCCGGACATACAGCTCGTCGTTGCTGACGCTTTCGGGATCGCCACCCAGCTCGGCACGGCCAATCTTTGCTACGACAGTTTCGACTTCTGGAGATTGGCGCAGCGTGGTTTCAATTTGTGATGAAACCTCGATGGCGCGCGAGAGGGAGATGCTGGCAGGCATGGTTGCGCGCACGAGCATGTTGCCTTCATCGATCGTGGGCAGAAACTCGCTGCCGAGAATGAATACATCAGCGACGCTCCAAACCAGCAGCAGTCCGGCAATCGTCAGGGTGAGGACCCGATGGGCAATTGCCCATTTAAGAATGGGAACGTAAATGCCTTTGACGAATCGAATAATCGGATTTTCGCGGACTACACCTCCCTTCAAACGCAGCCACAGCGCGCATAGCATCGGCGCGATGCAGAGCGCCATCAGCATCGATCCAACCATTGAGAAGGTGACGGCATAGCCGAGCGGTTTGAACAGCTTGCCCTCGATTCCCTGCAGCGTGAAGACCGGCAGAAAGACCGCGATGATTATGAGAATGGCGAAAAAGATCGGCCGCCCGATTTCCTGGGCGGCGACGAGAATCGCCTCGCGGGTTGAATGCTCACGGTGCTCCTCGAGGTGTCGATAGATGTTTTCGACCATGACGACAGTCGCATCGACCATCATGCCGATGCTAATCGCCAGGCCACCGAGCGACATGAGATTTGCCGACTGTCCCCAGTACCACATCAGGATGAACGCGACGAGCATGCAGAAGGGAATTGCCGCTGCGGTGATGAACGAGCTCCGGAAGTTTCCGAGTAGCAGCACGAGAATGACGAGCACGAGCACTTCGCCTTCGATGAGCGACTCGACGACGGTGTGCACGCTGTTGTCGACGAGCTCAGCTTGATCGTAGAAGTCGACGATCTGAACGCCCGGCGGCAGCGCTTTATTGATCTCCGCAACTTTCGCTTTAATTCGTTCGATGACTTGCTTGGTGTTCTCGTTGATGCGCTTGAGGACGATACCGGTGACAACCTCACCGTGGCCATCTTTCGTCACCGCGCCCTGACGGATTTCGTTGCCAATCTCAACGCGCGCCACATCGCTGACGCGAATCGGCGTACCGCCGCGCGAATCGAGCACGATGTTTTTGATGTCCTCGATATCTTTGACCAGACCCAGGCCGCGCACGACGTATTGTTCGTCGCCATGCTCGATGAAATTCGCACCGGTGTTCTGATTGTTTGCCTGGATTGCGTCGAAGAGAGATTTGAGCGTGATGTTGTAATTCACCAGCGCTTGTTGATCGACGATCACCTGATACTGCTTGACGTCGCCGCCAAAGCTAAGCACGTCGGCAACGCCCGGCACCGTGCGCAGTTGCAGCTTCACGATCCAGTCCTGAATTGTGCGGAGTTCCTGATTGCTCTGGCCGTTGCCGACGATCTGATAAAGATAGATCTGGCCTGTGCCGGTGGTGATTGGGCCCATCGTCGGCTCGAAACCGGAAGGGATGTTTTCTTTTGCGTCGGCGAGGCGTTGGAACACCTGTTCGCGCGCAAAATAGATGTCAGTGTCGTCACTGAAATAAACAGTCACCACCGAAAGGCCGAATTTGGAATCCGACTCGACGCGGGTTACGCCGGCGATTCCATTCATTTCGTTTTCGATCGGAAAAGTGATCTGCTGCTCGACTTCCTGAGGCGCGAGACCTTCCGCTTCTGTGTCGATCTCGACCTGCACGGGCGTCACGTCGGGAAACGCATCAACATTCAGGCGGCGCAGCGCGAGAATGCCGCCCGCGACAATCAGCATGGAAACGACTGCAACCACCAGCCGCTCGCGATAAAAAAAGGCGATGACGTTATCGGTCATAGAAGTTTCTCGCGGGATGGGCGTCTCGCCCATGTTCACGCGCAAGATGCGCGTGCCACTCACTCTCCCGGTTTGCTTTGCTGTAGCAGCAAATAATTTCCCTTGATGACGACTCGGTCTCCCGCCTTGAGGCCGTCGACAATTTCCACTCGATCGCCGGTTTTGATTCCCGTCTGTACTTGTAATTTCTTGTAGGCGTTATTTTCTGCCACGAAGACGAAACTCTTTCCGCCGTCTTCGAGCACGGCCGATTGCGGCACGGAGATCGCGCTGGCAGCTACATCGGTAATAACTTCGACGTTAGCGAAC